>Ga0073934_10011985_pt1 | contig 10333 bp, 14 predicted proteins | sample LarsenN4metaG_FD_76834 | JGI IMG/M metagenome (GOLD analysis project Ga0073934, IMG submission 76834) | Hot spring sediment bacterial and archeal communities from British Columbia, Canada, to study Microbial Dark Matter (Phase II) - Larsen... ... | reverse complement strand
GGCGGGCACCACGTGGCCCAGAAGTTCAGCACCAGCACCTTGCCGCCAAAGTTCGAGCGTGTCATCGTGCGCCCGGAATCCGTTACCACGCGAAAATCCGGCGCGCGGTCGCCGGGGTTGACATTTGGCTCGCGCATGCCGTCGGCGATCACGAAACTCAGTCCCGCGATCATCACGACGGCAGCAATTTGCAGAACCCGAATTGCTTTCTGGTTGTTCATGCTGTGGACACTATAATTGTATCGTTTGCCGTCGCCCGCGCATCACAGAACCTGGTAGCGTGCCCATGCTTATTACCCGCCGTGTCGAGTTTTCCGCGTCGCATACCCTTTATAATCCAGGGCTTACTGGCGTTGAGAACGCGGCGTTGTACGGCGCGGAAGCAAACCCGAATGGCCACGGCCATAACTTTAGCCTGGAAGTCACCCTCGCAGGCGACCCCGACCCCGTCACCGGGATGATCGTAGATTTAAAGTGGGTCAAACAGATTCTGGAACAGGAAGTGGTGGAACCGCTGGATCATCGTCATTTGAACCGGGAAGTGCCCCCGTTCGATCGCATCGTGCCTACCACCGAGAATCTCGCCGTCGAAATATGGCGGCGGCTCAAACCGCGCTTCGACGGCACGCCCGCCCGTTTGCATAATGTGCGGATCTTCGAAACGGACGATCTCTATGCCGACTATTGCGGAGAGTAAAGCCGGTCCCCTCGTGCGTTTAACCAGGCGTTACCGCTTCTCGGCGTCGCACCGGCTCAATTCCCCGCTCCTGTCGAAGGAGCAGAACGACGAGACCTACGGCAAATGCAACAACCCGTACGGTCATGGTCATGATTATGTTCTCGATGTCACCGTCGCCGCACGTGTCGACCCCTTGCGCGGGCGCGTGATCGCCGTCGACACTTTGGACGCCTTTGTCCGCCGCATCGTTGTGGATCCTTTTGACCGCCACGACTTGAACACCGAAGTCGAAGAGTTCGCGGCCCTCGTACCAACTACCGAGAATCTTGCCGCGGTCGTTGCCGCACGGCTCGCGTCAGCCTGGGAGATCGCGTTTGCAACTCCCGGCGCGCCGGCGCTGGAGAAGGTAAGAATCTGGGAGACACGAAACAACATCTTTGAAGTGTCCGTTGGTAAGCCTGACGGCGACTGTCCGGCAACGGCCAAGACGAAACCAGTGGAGTGCTATGAAAGCCGCTAAGGGAGTGGTGAAAGTAATGACCCCGCACCGGGAAGAAGGCGCCATCGCCGATCATCTCGAGGCAATTCTGCGCGAACTCGGCGAGAATCCGCAGCGCGAGGGTTTGCAGGCAACGCCGCGGCGTTATGAGAAGGCGCTGCGCTTTCTTACCAGCGGATATTCGGCCGATTTGGAAGAGATCGTCAATGGCGCCATCTTCAACGAGACCTGCGACGAGATGGTGATCGTCAAAGACATCGAATTCTTCAGCATGTGCGAGCACCATCTGCTCCCGTTCTACGGCAAAGCCCACGTGGCCTATCTGCCGAAGAACAAGATCATCGGCCTGAGCAAGATCCCGCGCATCGTGGACATGTTCGCCCGCCGCCTGCAGGTGCAGGAGCGCCTCACTCAGGAAATCGCCAGGTGCCTGATGGACGTGCTCGACGCGCAAGGCGTCGGCGTCATCATGGAAGCCCGCCACTTTTGCATGATGATGCGCGGCGTGGAAAAGCAACACTCCGGCACCGTCACCAGCGCCATGCTCGGCGACTTCCGCGCCCGCAAGGAAACCCGCAACGAGTTCCTGTCCCTGGTGCGCCACAATTCGTTGCAGGGCTGAAGGCCAAACAGACGCTGCGCCTACGCTACGATAAGGACTGAATGACCGAGTCCTCCTATCGCGAATTCGACGCCGTCGACCCGTTCGGACGAAATTGGCGCGTGCAGTTCCGCTGGCTCCAGAACGCCATCTCCATTCGTCATGCCGATGCGATTGACCTGAAATATTACCTTTCCAACTCCGAGGAAGGTTCCCGCGAGATCGTGATCTCGTTGCCACACGCCCCGTTGCTCGAAGCCTGCAAAAAAGTCGAGCACCCGGTAACCGATGGCTGGTGCCTGCGTCTCTCCAACCGGCATCTGAAGGAAATGATCGCTACTTGGGAAGACATGGACAAGACAGTTGTGACGCTGCTTCCCCCGGATCTTGACCGGCACTGCCGGGTCATGGCGGAGGAGTACGCCAGCCAGCGCGAATTGGCCGCCAAAACGCGCTGAAACCGGAACGTAAAATTCGCGCCGTTGCCGCGTTGCATTGTGTTCTGATTTCAGAGACAATCCCCATGAGTAATCATTCCAAGGGCGCCCTTGGAGGAAGGATAGCTATGGTTAATTGCCCGAAGTGCGATGCCGCTCTCGACGTGGAAGAAGATGAACTGGATGAGGGCGAGACCCTGATTTGCGAAGAGTGTGGCGTGAACCTCGTCGTGGCCGATACCGATCCGCTTGAACTCGAGCTCGAGTCCGACGACGACGATGACGACGAAGATCTCGACGAGTTCGACGAGGACGAAGAAGACGAGGACGAAGAAGAGGAAGAGGACGACGAAGACGACGAGGACTGGCGCTAGTCTGGCAATCGCATTGGCATTGTGCGGCACGCCGTTCGTTCCGCTCAGCGGCGCACAGGCGGGTAAAGTGCGTGAGGAGTCGTACGCGCTTATCGTCGTTTCTGTATTTCGTGAGCCGGGATTCGCAGTGCCCCGCGCCGAAGTACAATTGAGCGTCGAAAAGATCGATGCCAGCGCCGGCAAGCGTGCATCCAAGGCGCAAAAGGGACTCACCGATGCACGGGGCGAGATCGGTTTTCGGGTGCCCCCGGTACCTGGCAGTTACCAGGTGGCTGTCGAAATGGAAGGATTCGAATCCGCCGCCAAAGCGGTTACCGTAAACCGCGATGAGCGCGCAGACGTCTACATTATGTTGAAGCCTAAGGGAGGCGCCAAGAAATGAACCGGCTGATTCGATTTTGCCTGCTGTTCGCCGTGCTCGTCCCGGCGCTGTTCGCTTTTCAATTAACCAACCAGAAAAAGAACAAACCGCGCGATACGACCATCCGCAACCTGGCTGGAGTGGTCACGCTGCCGAATGGCTCCCCAGCCGAGGGCGCTGTCGTGAAACTAAAGAATCTGAAGAACTTGCAGGTTCGCTCATACATCGCCGACGCGCAGGGCAAGTACCAGTTCCAAAACCTCAGCACAAACATCGACTACGAAGTGCGCTGCGACTTCAAAGAAATGACCTGTCCGCCGCGCACTTTGAGCGTTTTCGATTCCCGCTTGGATGCCGTGATCAACCTGAAGCTCGAGCCAGCCGAAAAGTCCGGCTCTGGCGAGTAACACCTCTGTTATCCTTTCGTCTACACCCTTCAGGAGGGGTTCGTATGGTTCCTCGTCTGGCTATAGGCATGCTCGCCGCTGTCTTCACGGTCTGCGCAGCGGAACCCGGGAAACCCGGTTCGACGCTGGCCACCATCCAAGTCACCGACTTGGCGGGAAATCCCGCCAAGCTCAGCACGGCTGGGAAAGTAACGGCAGTAGTTTTTTTGTCCGCTAAGTGCCCGGTTTCTAATGAGTACAACCAGCGCATGCAGGCGCTCTACAAGCAGTTCGAGCCAAAGGGAGTGCAGTTCGTCTTCGTGAACGCCAACTTCAACGAGACCAATCAGGAAATTGAACAGCATGCCAAGGACAGCGAGTTCACTTTCCGTGTCTGGCGCGACGCGAATGGGGCATTAGCCGATGCGCTGAAGGCGGATGTCACGCCCGAGGCGATCGTTTTCGATAGGAAGGGGACAATTGTTTATCATGGCGCCATCGACGACGCCCGCAATCCGGCTCGCGTCACCCAGCATTCTCTGAAGGATGCGCTCGCTGCTGCTCTGGATGGCAAGGCGCCTGCCGTCAAGGAAACCAAGGCCTTCGGGTGCACTATTAAACGGGCCAGGAAAGCCGCTTCATGATCCGCAAGATTCTACCTTTATTCCTCTTTACCTTAGGCCTCTCGGCCGCCACGCTGCAGCCGGTGGACGAGGCGGGCTACACGAAACTTGTGGCTTCCCAGAAGGGTAAAGTCGCGCTGGTCAACTTCTGGGCCACCTACTGCGTTCCCTGCCGGGCAGAGATGCCCAAACTGGTTGACATGGCGGCTCGCCTGGGGCCGAAGGGGTTTCAGCTGATCACGATTTCCGCAGACGAACCTGAGCAGGAAGCTGCCGCCGTGAAATTCCTCGAGAAAGTGAAGGTGCCGGCTCCCGTCTATATCAAGAAGGCGAAGAACGACGACAAGTTCATCACTTCGATTGAAGCTAAATGGAGCGGCGCGCTTCCCGCTACATTCCTGTACAACAAGCAGGGTAAGAAGGTGAAGACCTTCATCGGAGAAGTGGATTTCAAGGTCCTCGAAGCGGAAGTCGCAAAGCTGCTGCAATGACAGCGTGAAAAGTGTCGAAAAGTGTCGCACGTCAAAGCCTTAGGTTGTTCGATATTTATTCGCTCCCGTAACAGCCGTGTGACCATCCCGATCTGACCCTCAGAGGTGGTCGGGAATATGTCGACTTTTCCTTGCCTTCGCATTGCCGCTCTCACGCTGCCAGGCGCCGCGTCCTGCAGCAGCGAGCCTGCAAAATAGAGCTACATTAATTTCACCTGTCGCCTGTCTCAACGGAACTCAAAGTTCCGGGTCGGCATGCGGCGCTGCACTTCTTCGTTGCTCAAGCCCTCGCGATAAATCCGATACAGATCGTCGAAAACGTATGACCATGACATGGAAAGGGCGAGTTCCCGGCATGCCTTCTTCATTTGATGGCGGGCCTCGCTGCTGCTCTGCCTTAACACACGGACTCCGGCTGCGAAGTCGTCCGTAAGCATGCCGTGGATTCCATCAACGATGCCTGCGCGCGCGCCGGCTTCCGGCGGAGCCACTACCGGAACGCCGGAGGAAAGCGCTTCCAGCATCACCAACCCCAGCGTGTCTGTGTGAGACGGAAACACCAGGACATCCATGTTGGCGAATGCATTTGCAAGCGGCATGCCTCTCAAAACTCCGGTGAATTCGGCTGTTTCGAGATGCTTTCGCAGCCATGCCTCCTCGCCCCCTTCGCCGACCAGAACAACGCGAATATCGCGATCGCCGCACGCCAGAAGGTCCTGCTCCATTTGCACAAGGGCGCGAACATTCTTCTCCGGCGTCATTCGACCGACATAGCCGATCGTAAATCTGTTGTCGCGACGGTCGCGGCGTCCGGGCGCGAACAAATCTGTGTTGACGCCGTGGCCCATGCAAAATGCCGGCCGCCCGACGTGGTCGGTGAGCAATTGGGTTGTGTCACGATTCGGGGCAGTGACGAAGTGAGCGAGCCGGTAAAAACGGGTCGTCGCCGACAGCGCTGCATTGCCCGCTTTCGCGCCGATCCAACATTGTAGTCTCCGCGGCAGAAAGGAAAAGGACGATTGCATCCGCAGATCCGCATACTGGTGGAGGTTGGTATGCCAGGACGCGATCATCGGAACGCCAATCAGATGCTTAGCCCAGAAACCAAGTGTTCCGACATCGCCAGGACCGGTAATGTGGACCAGATCTGGTTGAAACCGGCATAGATGCGAGACCGCAAGGTTGCGGAAGCGAGACAAGAATGGATCGCACAGCGTTTGGGCGTCGAGTCCAAAGGCGAGCGGCCCACGACGAAGTTCCAGCTCCTCGACAGATCCAGACCGGAGCAGTCTGGTTTCGCGCCCACCATACGCACAGAAGAATGGAAGGTCACGTTCCCGCGCATAGGCAGCAAACTCGCGGCACAGTGTCCCGACGCCGTTGGTTTCATGGAAGCAGTCGGTAAATAGCGCAACACGCAACGGCCGTGACGAAGAGTCTCTCGTGTCATGCGTGGTGCTCTGAAAAGCATCGCCGGGTCGGGTCAAGCCGGCGGGATGATCTTGCGCAGTGGCTCTGGATATTGAAATGTGAAGCGGCAGGCCTTCGTCCGCTCGGAGCAGTCTATCAGAACGAACAACTGCTTCCAAGTTTTTCCTGTAGTTTGGGTGCACGGGTACGCAATCATGACTGCAATCAATGACAAGTCGGAGGGCATACTCAACGTTGAGGAAGGTTCGCTTTACCCTGCGCTGCACCGCATGGAAGAGGCGGGCTGGATTCGTGCCACCTGGGTCACGAAAGAGAACGGGCGGCGCGCCCGCATCTACGACCTGACCGCGGCCGGCCTGGAAAGTGCCACAGGTTCAGCCGCATAGCAATTTCGTCCGCGCGCGGCTGATCCGGGAACGGCTAGTAAACACGATCAGACGCGGCCCTCCGTTCACGTGCTCGCTTGTTTGGGGTGACGTGCATATCCTCTGCCGCCGGGGCTATCATCAGTAAATCCCTGAGGAGGGCTCTTCGATGCAATTGAGGGTGAACGGGGTCGCGCGTACCTTCGACGGCGACCCGGAAATGCCATTGTTGTGGTATTTGCGAGACCTGCTCGAGTTGACCGGCACCAAGTATGGCTGCGGACTCGGCTTATGCGGTTCCTGCACGGTGCATGTCGACGGGAGAGCGGTTCGCAGTTGCCTCACCAAAATGTCAACGCTGGCGGGCAAGGCGGTCACCACGATTGAAGCGCTGAACGGGCAGCATGCCGTACAGAAAGCCTGGATGGATGCGAATGTGCCGCAGTGCGGCTACTGTCAAAGCGGGCAGATCATGCAGGCGGTCGCGCTGTTGCGCGAGAAGCCGAAGCCCACGGATCAGGATATCGATTCGGCGATGCAAGGCATCATTTGCCGGTGTGGTACGTATCAGCGGATCCGGGCAGCGATCAAAACCGCCGCGGGGGTGAAAGCATGAGCAGCTATGCCCCGATTCCCAGCAACCGTGTCTCGTTCCGCACGTTGGACCGGCGCACTTTCCTCAAGTACACCTTTGGCACGGGAGCGCTGATTCTCGGCACCCATGTCGAGTCCTGGGCTTCTGATGCCGACAAGGCGGCGTTTCATCCCAGCGTGTTTCTCGGGATTGAGCCAAACGGCGATGTCATCATCGTGGCGCACCGCTCGGAGATGGGCACCGGGTCGAAATCTACGTTACCAATGGTGGTCGCAGATTTCCTCGAAGCCGACTGGAAGCGGGTCAGGGTGGAGCAGGCGATCGGCGACGAGAAGTATGGGTCGCAGAACACCGATGGCTCCTGCTCCATTCGGGACTTTGTCGAGATCATGAAGCAGGCCGGCGCCACCGCGCGCATGATGCTGGAGCAAGCCGCAGCGCAGCAATGGAAGGCGCCTGTTTCGGAATGCGTAGCGCGGAATCACGAGGTGGTTCACGCAACAACGAATCGTAAGGCGGGCTTTGGTGAACTTGCTCCGCTGGCGGCGAAACTGACCCCGCCGGACAAGGCCGCGGTCAAGTTGAAGCCGGCCAGCGAGTATCGCTACATCAACAAGAACGTCCCCGTAGTCGATCAGAAAAACATCTGCGACGGCAAGGCCATTTTCGGTTATGACGCCAAGATGCCGGGCATGCTGGTGGCGATGGTGGAGCATTCGCCTGTGTACGGCGGGAAGATGGTTTCGTTCGATGGCGCCGAGGCGCTAAAGGTACCTGGTGTTCGACACGTGGTGGCGATCGACCGCTTCAAGGAGCCGCACGGATTCCAGCCACTAGGGGGCGTGGCGGTGCTCGCCGACCACACCTGGGCGGCGATGCAGGGCCGCAAGAAGCTCAAGGTGCAATGGGAGAGCGGTCCGCACGCAACATACGACAGCGACTTGTACCGTCAGGAACTGGTTCAAACGGCCCGCAAACCGGGCAAGGTGGTGGCGGCGCGCGGTGACGTCGATGCCGGACTGGCCGGCGCAGCCAAGGTTCACGAGGCGATCTACACGACACCGCTGCTGTCTCATGCTCCGATGGAGCCGCCCGCCGCAGTGGCGGAATTCAAAGACGGCAAAGTGGTGTGCCATGCGGCGACGCAGAATCCTCAGGCGGTGCAGGAAACGGTGGCTGCCGCCGTAGGCATCGACAAGAAGGATGTGATCTGTCATGTCACGCTGCTGGGTGGCGGGTTTGGCCGCAAGTCGAAGCCTGACTATGTGGCCGAGGCGGCGGTCCTTTCCAAAAAAGTCGGGAAACCGGTGAAAGTGGTGTGGAGCCGCGAGGACGACATCAGGCACGATTTCTACCATTCCACTGCGGGGATGTACATGAAGGCGGGACTGGATGCGAGTGGGAAGCCCGCGGCGTGGCTTCAGCGCAGCGTGTTTCCGTCGATCGCGACCACCTTCGATGGGAAATCGGAGTACGGCATGGAGTTTGAAATGGGAATGGGCTGGAACGACCTGCCCTTCGACATCCCCCATCATCGTGCCGAGAACGGCGCGGCAAAGCACCACATCCGAATAGGGTGGCTGCGCGCTGTCGCTAACGTCTATCACGCTTTCGCACTGCACTCCTTTGTGGACGAACTGGCGCACCTGGTGGGTAAAGATCCAGTCGAGTACCTTCTCAGCCTGATTGGTCCGGGACGCAGACTGGATATCAATCCAGTGGGCATGAAGTACTGGAATCACGACCAGGACCAGAAGACGTACCCTTTGGACACTGCGCGCCTGCGCCGGGTGATCGAGACTGTGGCCGAGAAGTCGAACTGGGCAAAACGGGCCAAGGGCAACGGGCACGGTTGGGGCATCGCCGCGCATCGCAGTTTTCTGACGTATGTGGCGGTAGCCACTGAGGTCCGCGTGGAAGGCAACCGGGTGCGTATCCCGAACATGCATATCTGCGTGGATGCCGGGGAAATCTTCCATGAAGACCGCGTGCGCAGCCAGTTTGAAGGGGCCTGTGTTTTTGGCACGTCGCTCGCAATGCTAAGCGAGATCTCCGTGAAGGACGGCAAGGTGGTGCAGTCGAACTTCAACAACTACCGGGTGGCGCGGATGGATGAATCTCCGGCGCAAGTGCACGTGCATTTGATTCGGAATAACGCCCCGCCGGCTGGCGTTGGAGAACCTGGAGTGCCGCCAGTTGCGCCGTCAATCGCGAATGCCATCTTTGCGGCGACGGGCAAGCGAATCCGCGATCTTCCGTTGCGGAAGGGGTTGCAAGCGTAAAGGGTAATCGGGCGGAAGGTTCTAAGAAAGCCGGTTGACAACGGCTGCGGCATGCCATTCCGCCCTCCAGCAAAGGAGAGACAAGATGCCGACTGTCCGAACAGATACACGTGCCGGAGCGATGCTGCGTCTGGATGGCGCCGACATTGGCCTGGTCCGTTCCGCGGAAGGGGGTGCCGCTGTAGGAGATGTCATCAGCGTCCGGTCTGGGTCCGAGATGACCGCTTCAAAGCATCTGACAACCTTGCGCTTCGAACCCATTGAAATCCAGATCGGCGTCGACCTCAACGCCCTGTCGTTCCATAACGTGGGCATTTTCAAGCTGGCCCTGGAGAAAGCCGCCGCCAACACGGATGCGATTCAGAGAGCACGCGTGGAAATGTACTGCGAGCGGATGGGATGGAGCGTTAAGTGAAAGCGATTCTTTTCGCGTCAGTTCTGCTGCTCGCGGCGGCAAGCTCTGCGCAGACACAAACAGCTCCAATCGAATGGGAAATGCAGAAGGCCGAAACGCTGCGGCATTACTCGGCGCTCCTGCGCATCGACAGCAGTAACCCGCCGGGAAACGAAACGAAAGTTGTCGAGTACCTGAAACGGACGCTGGAGGCAGAGGGGATTTCGACGCGTACGTTCGCCCTCGACCCTCAGCGCGCCAACCTGGTCGCCCGGATTAACGGCAACGGCAGCAAGCGGCCCTTGCTAATCCTGGCGCATACGGATGTAGTTGGAGTGCAACGCCCCAAATGGCCGGTGGACCCGTTTGGAGCGGTGCTGAAGGATGGCTACATCTGGGGTCGCGGAGCCACCGACGACAAAGACAAGCTGACGGCGAACCTCATGGTGATGCTGCTGCTGAAACGCAGTGGAATCGCCCTTGATCGGGATGTCATCTTCCTCGCTGAATCAGGCGAAGAAACTGACCCGACCGATGTGGGCATGCCGTTCATGGTCGAGAAGCATTTTGATGCAATCAATGCCGAGTTCGCGCTAACGGAAGGCGGCAATACGACTCTCGATCAGAGCGGAAGAGTCACAACGATTCAGATCGCCACAACAGAGAAGGCGCCGCGCAGGGTCCGGCTTGTTGCAACGGGAAATTCGGGTCACGGGTCGGTGCCGCGGACAACTAACGCGGTGGTTCGACTCGGCGCCGCCGTGCAGAAAGTGGGTACCTGGAAGACTCCGATGCGGTTAAACGATACGACTCGG
>Ga0073934_10011983_pt1 | contig 10333 bp, 7 predicted proteins | sample LarsenN4metaG_FD_76834 | JGI IMG/M metagenome (GOLD analysis project Ga0073934, IMG submission 76834) | Hot spring sediment bacterial and archeal communities from British Columbia, Canada, to study Microbial Dark Matter (Phase II) - Larsen... ... | reverse complement strand
GATAACTTGGAATTCACCTTAAGAGCGAACGCCTTTCTCAACCGGATGGGCATGGATTCCGTCAGTTCTGGAGAGGCGATTGGATGGGCGGTTGAATGTATTGAGAAGGGGTTGTTGAAGAAGGAAGACCTTGACGGATTAGACCTGAGGTGGGGAAATACGGAAGCCATCGGCAAGCTCTTGACGATGATTGCCATGAGGGAAGGTATCGGTGATCTCTTCGCAGAGGGAACCCGGAAGCTTGCCCAGAAGTTCGGAAAGGGAACTGAGGAATATGCCTTTCATGTCAAGGGACTCGATATGATCTGCGGAGATCCAAGAGGAATCAAGGCCTATGGGCTGACCTATGCCATTGCCTCAAGGGGGGGAGATCACCTTAGGGCAGAGCCCTTCTTCGAATTGACCCAACGGTATGAGGAGGCCGAAAAGAGGTTCGGAACGAGAGAGGCAGCCAATCGGCTCTCGGAAGAGGGGAAGGCGGCCCTGGTGGATTATTCTGAAAGGTTGGCGCTTCTGATCGATTGTCTTACGATGTGCAAAAATATCGGCCTTTGCATGGATATCCTTGACTTTGAAATAGCCTCGGAGCTTTTGATTTCAGGCACAGGGCTTCGGTTTACTCCGGACCGTCTTGACCGCGATTTGGCCGAGATGATCGATACGGACAGGAAGATGAATCTTGAATTCGGTATGGACCCTTCGCTCGATACCCTGCCCAAACGGTTTGTTCAACAACCATTAAAAGAAGGGGCCACCGCCGGAAGTGTGATCGATATCGAGAAAATGGTCAAGGAATATTACAAGATTAAAGGGTGGAGTGAAAAAGGAATTCCCCGGAAATAGCAATCGGTTCGTGCTTTCTGATCAATCCAATCTCTTCATTCCCCAATTCCCATATTCCCTAATTCCCAATATTTTTAGATATTGACTTTTCCTCAAAGTTTATAGTACTGATTGGATGTTCAAGGGTGGGATTTCAAATCCACAATAAGATTCTGGAAGGAGGGGAAAAGATGAAAAGGAATATTCTGGTAACGATCTTGGTAGCTGTGGGCCTTCTTCTTGGGGGCCCCGGGAAAGAGTTGGGTGCCCAGCAGAAGGTGATCCGTGTAGGTGATGCGGGCGCTTTTACAGGGGATGCAGCGGCTCCCTGCATGGAAATTTATAATTCAGCTCAGATTGCGATCGACGAGTGGAATGCGAAGGGCGGCATCAAGGGGATGAAGATTGAGCATCCCATGGGCGATGATGCTATGGATCCAGCCCAGGCTGTTAACGTCGCTCAGAAATTCTGTGCGGACAGTTCAATTGTTGGAGTCATTGGTCCACCTATGAGCCATACGGCCCAGGCAACCCTAAAGATATACAGCGGGTGCGATCTGGTCAATATTACCACGGCCGCTTCAAAGCCGGACCTGACCGAGCAGGGATTTAAGAACTTTTTCAGGGTCAACGCCAGAAATGATGCGCACGGGTGGAACTGCGCCCTCTTTATTACCAGAAATCTGAAGGCGAAAAAGATCGCTGTGCTCAACGAGAAGGTCGCTTACTGTGAGAACATCGCAGCGGAAACGATCAAGGGTCTTAAGAAGTTGGGTATGAAAGATGCTGACATCATGCAGGATACCATCGTCGCCGGGGCGAAGGACTTTTCACCTGTTCTGACCAAAGTGAAGGCGTTCAACCCCGATATCCTGTTCTTCGTCGCCACCACCGCCCCGGATCAGGCCATCGGAGTTCGTCAGGCAAAGGAGCTGGGAATTAAAGCGAAATTCTTCGGAACGGAAGGCGCACGGGATAAGAAAGATTTTATCCAGGCCTGCGAGGGAGCTGCAGAGGGTGCGTATGTTTACCACTTTGCACCGGATGTTTTTGCCATTCCAGAAGCAAAGAATTATATCGCAAAATTCGAGGCCAAGTACGGTTCGATCAGCGGTTTCGGCCCCCCGGCCTATGAGGCCGCCAACATCCTTCTGACAGCCATCGACAAGGCAGCGAAAGCCAATAAGCTAAATCGTAAAGAGGTGTTGGCAAACGTGGCGAAGACGAAGAACTTCAAAGGGATTCTGGGTTTTCCGGTCACCTTTGATAAGAAGGGAGATCTGGAAGGCGGGGCCACCTACTTCTTCCAGGTGGTAGGGAAAGATTTTAAACAACTGGCAGTCATGACCGGGAAATAACAACCAATAGGTCGGTCCATGATTTCACAAGGAAGGTCCTGATCCATTTCCATTGATCAGGACCTTTCTTTATACCTGTTTTGTCTTTGGTTCAAAGAGATGGAAGTCTATCTTCAACAATTGCCTCAACAGCTCGTCAACGGTCTGACCCTTGGGGGTGTCTATGCCTTGATCGCCATCGGCTATACGATGGTCTACGGCATTCTCTCCATGCTCAACTTTGCTCATGGAGAGGTCTACATGATCGGGGGGTTTATCGGATGGTGGGTCCTCTATCTACTGAGCAGAGGGAATGTCCCCATCCTCCATGCCTCCTTGGTCATCTCTCTGATGATCATCGTTACTATGGTGCTCACCGGTTTCCTAGGGATGATCATTGAACGATTGGCCTACCGCCCGCTTCGAAAAGCCCCCCGGATGAATCTTCTCCTGAGTGCGCTCGGCGTCTCCATCTTCTTGCAGAATCTCGTTCTGAACTATCAAGGAGCAAAGGCACGCTCTTTCTATGTCTCTTCGCTCATTCCTGAAAGCCTCCGTGTCATTGAGGCAGGAGGCGTCGTCTTCTCTTTTATGAGGATTCTTGTGATCGTTGTCGCCTTTGGCCTGATGGCGCTCCTGACCATCTTAATCAAAAAGACGAAGGTGGGAAAAGCCATGCGGGCCACGGCTCAGGATACGGAAGCCGCCACGTTCATGGGGATTGACGTGGACAGGATCATCGTCCTGGTATTTCTAATCGGATCCGCTTTAGGAGGTGCAGCGGGAACGCTAGTCGGGTTGCTCTTCACCCAGGTCGATTATTACGTCGGTTTTCAGGCAGGGCTGAAAGGATTCACGGCCGCTGTCCTCGGAGGAATTGGAAATATCTTCGGTGCCATGATCGGTGGTATTCTCCTCGGTTTATTCGAGTCCTTAGCCACCACTTTCTTCCCGGCCACCTACAAGGATGTCGTCGCCTTTGTTATTCTCATCGTCGTCCTCATCTTCAGGCCGTGGGGCCTGATGGGTGAGAAGATTCCGGAAAAGGTTTGATGGAGAGGCTTGAAAAAAGAGAATGGAGCGAGACAGAGAAGATCGCTCTCTGCCTTATCACAGCGGTGGCTCTGGGGCTGCTTCCCCATTTCATGCCCAACAATTACTGGCTCCGAATCTACACCATGACAGGCCTCTTCGTCATGCTCGCCCTGGGACTAAATGTTGTAGCAGGATTTGCCGGGTTGTTGGACTTATCCTATGTTGCCTTTTTCGGGATCGGCGGCTACACGTACGCCTTTTTATCGTCAGATCACTTCAATATTCATCTGCCCTTTCTTTTCGTGCTTCCTCTCGCTGCACTTATCACCATGGGCTTTGGATTCGCCTTGGGCTGCACCAGTTTGCGATTGAAGGGAGATTATCTTGCCATCGTCACATTGGCCTTTGCGCAAATCTTTAAGCTCCTGTTGCTCAATCTCGATCGGCCGATCAATATCACCGGTGGGGTGAACGGAATCTACAATCTCGACCCGATCAACTTCTTCGGGCTAAGAATTGAATCTCCCATGGTCTATTCGTACATCATCTGGTTTTTCGCTGTGATCGTCGTCTTGGGTTCGCTCCGGATTAAGAGATCGAGATTAGGGAGAGGCTGGGAGGCCATTCGTGAGGATGAACTTGCCGCAGAAGCCATGGGGGTCAATACGACGAAGATGAAGCTCCTGGCTTTTGCCGGAGGGGCCTTCATCGCAGGGGGGGCAGGAACGCTCTTTGCTTCGTTTCAAGAATCTGTTTTCCCAAATAATTTCGATTTTCCACAGCTCGTCATCATTTATTGTATGGTCATCCTTGGAGGGCTGGGGAATATTGTCGGCGTGGTTCTGGGAGCCATCGTGCTCTCCATTCTGCCAGAATTCTTGAGGGAATACGGTGCCTACCGGATGATGTCTTATGGGTTGATTTTGATTGTCCTCATGGCGCTTCGACCCCAGGGAATCATGGGAGAGATTGGTTTTCTTACAAAAGGAAAGAAGAGGCCGAACAAAGAAGAAACAGGTGTTCTCAAGGCCTCGACCGATCTTTATTACACAGAAACGGACAAGATGGAGCTGCAGATAAGGCCCCGCTTCAGGAGGGGGGACCGACCCGTGCTCGAAGTGAGAAACGTGACCATGAATTTCGGTGGATTAAGAGCGCTCGATGACTTGAGCCTCATCGTCCACGAAAGGGAGATCCTGAGCATGATTGGACCCAATGGGGCAGGGAAGACGACTGTGTTTAACCTTGTCTCCGGCATCTACCCTCCAACTACGGGGAAGGTCTTTTTCGAAGGCATCGATATAACGGGGCTGAAACCCCATCAGGTGGTGAAGGCGGGCATCGCCCGGACGTTCCAAAACCTGAGACTCTTTAGCAACATGACTGTTCTCGACAACGCCAAGGTGAGCCAATTCTGTCAAACCCATTCGGGACCGATCTCTATTCTTTTTCATCTACCCCGCTACCGAGAAGAGGAGATTGAGACCGACACCATCACGAGGGAGAAATTGGGCCTCTTTGGCGCTCGCCTGACCGGCTACCGGTTCGATCAGAAGGCCACGTCATTGTCCTACGCCAACCGAAGGCGCCTTGAGATTGCCAGAGCAATGTCGACGAATGCAAAACTTCTCATGCTCGATGAACCGTCTGCCGGGATGAACCCGCAGGAGACGATAGAGATTACCGAATTCATCAAGAAGCTCAGGGATGTCTATGGCTATACGATTCTTGTCATTGAGCATAAGCTCAACGTCGTCAAGACGATCTCCGATAGGGTAATCGCCCTGGACTACGGAAGAAAATTGGCTGAAGGAAACTACGACGAAGTGGCCAATCACCCGCAGGTCATTGAAGCCTATTTAGGAAGGAAAAAGAATTAGACGATGGGTAACACGCCGATCCTGAAACTTGAAAATGTCGATACCTATTACGGAAGCATTCAAGCGCTCTACGGCGTCAATATCGAGATAGCCACCGGTGAGCTCGTCTGCCTACTTGGAGGGAATGCGTCGGGAAAGAGTACAGTCCTCAAAACGATCTTGGGAGTCTGCAGGCCAAAAAGAGGAGAGGTTAAACTGGCCGGGGAGAGGATTGATGGAAAACCGACCAAATACATTGTGTCAAAGGGCGTCTCCATCGTTCCTGAAAACAGAAGGATTTTCCCTCGGCTGACCGTTTTGGAAAACCTGGAGATGGGAGCTTATCTCAGAACCAACAGTGTTCAGATCAAGAGGGATATGGATCGAATGTTTCAACTCTTTCCCCGGCTCAGGGAGCGTCGCCATCAACTTGGGATCACGTTGAGCGGAGGCGAGCAGCAGATGCTGGCCATGGCACGGGCACTTCTCTCCAACCCGAAAATCCTTTTGATGGATGAACCCTCCATGGGACTTGCACCGGTTCTGGTCGACCAGCAGTTTGAGTTGATCCAGATGGTTCATCAAAGAGGGACGACCGTCTTTGTCGTCGAGCAGAATGCCAATATGGCCCTCTCCATTGCCGATCGTGGTTACGTACTTCAAACAGGTTCGATTGTCCTTGCCGACACCGCCCAGAACCTTCTCCGCAACGAAATGATGCAAAAAGCCTATCTCGGAGGAGGAACCTGAAAGGAACCCCGATCAATAAACGGGAAGGGTCTTTGGTTGCTCGGGCGCAATGAATATGGTAAAGGATTGAATCAGAAAAATAAGGAGCATCCGTTCTTGTCATCTCGAAGCAGGTCTTGAATTTATTTCAGGGTCTAAGGAATTCAGGACGGGATTCTCTTAATAGAGAAATAGATTACCTTAGCCCTGAGGCATTTGCATTATTTCTCAACTTTAACCTTAGATTTTGCGTCTATGCCCAAAGTCCTTCTCATCAATGCCATTGACAAATCTCTTGTGCTGGCCGAACAGCCGCCTTTCCCCTTTCCAGTGCTCAATATGATTACGGTGGCTGCGCTCTTTCCCCCGGAGTGGGAGATTGAGGTCATCGACGAGGCCATTGAAGCAATTCATCCGGAGGCCCAGGCCGACCTTGTTGGCCTATCCACGCTTACGCTCGACGCTTCCCATGCTTATGGACTCGCTGATCACTTTCGCCGTAGAAAGATACCTGTTCTCATGGGAGGCATGCATCCGACGGTCATGCCAGAGGAAGCACTTCAACATGCCGATGCGGTAGTCGTTGGTGAGGCAGAAGGGATTTTCGAGCGCGTCCTGGCCGACTTCAAAGAAGGCCGAATGCAGGGGGTATATCGGGGCGAAAGGCTTCCCGATCTTCATCGGTTGCCAAGGCCGCGTTATGATCTGCTCCGCCCAAAACACCGCAGCATCCTGCATTCGGTACAAGCCACGCGGGGCTGTCCCCATGATTGCGAATTCTGTTCAGTGAGGCCCTTCTTCGGACACCAGTACCGCTTGAGACCGGTGAAGGAGGTGGTGGCGGATCTCGAGACATCGTTGGTTCAGGCGCGCTCGCGAACCGTCTTCTTCATCGATGACAACATAGGAGGAAGAGCCGACTTTGCCAAGGACCTCTTTCGGGCCTTGATTCCCCTGAGGATAAAGTGGGGAAGCTTTGCCTCCGTGGCCATGACAAGAGAAAAGGAGTTGATGAGGCTTGCTTCTGAATCAGGTTGCGTCGCGCTCTTCATTGGGTTTGAATCCCTCTCGCAAGCCAATCTCGATGCCCTCCACAAGTCATGGGTTCGGGCCGATCAGATGAGAGATTATGTCAACAGGTTTCATGATAACGGAATTATCGTGGAAGGGGCATTCATCTTTGGCCATGATGAAGACAGAAAAGATATCTTTCGTAGAACCGTCGATTTCATCCAGGAGACAGGGATCCAGGTTCCGGTCTTTGGCATCCTCACGCCCTATCCGGCGACGAGGTTGAGGGCCAGGCTTGAGAAAGAAGGGAGATTGCTGACGGAAGCTAAAGACTGGAGGCGATACGACGGTTCCCATGTTTTGTTCAAGCCCATCCACATGACCCCGGAGGAGCTTGAGGAGGGTTTTCTCTGGGCAAGGAAATATTGTGCGGCGCCGCGAACGATCTTTGGCCGAATCTTCCGCGCGCCGAAGGATCACTGGCTGACTGCGCTTGGCCTGAACTTTTCAATGAGGGGAGGGAGGATGCGCCAAATCAAAGAACGCTGGCCCCGCTCCAAAGGAAGACTCGTAAGACCCGGGACCTGGTAACGGCTGTATATGTGATGTGGAATGGACACCTGAGGTTCAAAGGATGGTCCTCGGCCGAATTCTTTGGGAACGGGGGGAACCGGGAGCCTATTTCTTGAACCCTGCGATCTCTCCTTTGACCACAATCTCCATGGACCTGTCAAATCTGGAAATCATCTCTTGTCTCCACTTTTCATCGATGGAGATGGCCTGGGAAGCTATCCTTTCACAGTAACCGCAGCGGTCACAATCCATGTGGAAACAATCGATTTTCTTGAAATAGTCGAGGAAACCATTCAGCTTTGAATTGTCGATCGTAACCTTTTCCGGAAAAGGTTCCCGAAGAACTGCCATCACCTCTTCCATTTTGTTAGGCTCTATGAGATCGGTCCGTTGAATCACCTCCAGATCGGGTGTCAAGAAGGCTCCTTGCTGGGGGAGGGTTAAGAGCTTCACCAGATTTCCAGGGTAACTTTTCTTCTCATAGGCATTGACAATCTGAATCAAACTCTCTGTGCCTCTAAACCTCTCAACGAGTTTCAGACAGTCTATTCCGATCCCTTCGTAATCCGATACATCCTCAGGTCGGATCCAACGAGCCTTAATTAGCTCAGCGGGGTGCAACAGCTTCAGACGCTGGCAGGCGAGCTTACAGTAGTCCGGAGCAAAGCCGCCACAGGGATGATCCTCCTGCGACCCATGAGAAACCATGTTCCGGTGGTGAAGATCGAGAGGACATTGAAAGAGGCAACAGTGATTGGCAATCAGCTCAAGTTCACAATCGACTGATTCACGGATAAGGTGAAGGATTTCGAAATTACGGCCAATGGCTTCAGGGAGGATGATCTTATCCGCCCCCATCTCTTCCCAGAATTTTGCAAGAGAGACGTTCTGGACACGGGCGAAAGAAGAGACACAGACTCTCAGATGTGGGAATTCTTTCCTGACCATCTCAAGAAGGAAGGGCAGGGTAACGGTGACCATGTCGGTACCGGTCGAGGAGATCCATTCCAGGTGCTTCATGATCTTCTCATATCCCTTCTTAGTAAACTCGAGATTATCAAAGCAGGTCGCGTTGATCAGGTAATTGAAACTGACCCCTTTCTTCCGGGCCTCAGAGATAAAGGAGGCGACCTCTTTCTTACCCACTTTGGGAATGAACATGGCCATCCTTCCCCCTCCCAGGGGGTCGTTCCACATCTGCCCATAGAGGCTCTCCACAGAGGTTCCCTTCAGTCTCTCTAATAATCCTAAATCCCAGTTTGCAGCTACGGAGTAACGCATCGCTGACATTTCTTTCCTATCTTCCTCCTATCTCATCTTTTTTCTCAATATCGCACCAGCGAAGCAGAGAAGCCAGTGGAGAAATCCCATCATGATGCCACATCATCGTGGGAACGGACATCTTCCCGGGGGAGGTAATGCGGGCCACTCCAAGCTCTCCCAATCTTTTGATGAACTCCTTTTCGCGCTCATCCCCTATGGCCACCGCAGCGTTTTGAAGAAAAGGGCCAATCGATTCTACGACAGGGGGGATGTGAAAGATGTCTTCCACACCGTAGATCCTGATGAAGCGATTCAATGGGGAGGGAGAAAAAATCCCTGGATTCTTTTCATAAACGACCGTCCACTCGGTTCCGTGTCGGGAACTCAATAAAAGAACATCCTCGCCTTTTAATTCTCTCAATTCATACCTTGCCCTTAACTGATGGATGGCTGCTGCCTCTCCCGAAGAGATCCTTCCCCGAGGCATCTTCACATGGATGGCTTCCATGGCTTTTGCCAGGACCTCACAGAATGCCTTTGGGGAAACCGTTCCCCCTTCTTCGAGGTAGTAGACATGGGGAGCGAGACAGGCATGCTGATCGAACATGGAACAATCCTGTGCCACAGCGTGAGCCAGTTCCTCAAGCCCCTGATGATTCAGTCTTTTTCTGCCGATTACCCCGAAGCCAAGCTTATGGCCATGGACCAGGGCTTTGACTTTCCGAGGGATTTTTTCCAAAAGAGACGCACAAGTTTCGATCCCGCCGAAAAGGATGACTCCATCTGCCTGGCGGAAGGCTGCGGTCTCGATCTCTTCTTCCCCCCCTCGCCAGTAGAGAGCTGCCATAGACTTCACCATCTCTGGATCAATCTCTTCGATCGTCTTCAAATAGAGGGGAGCAAAGGTGGGCTCCCCGGTCGCACCCTTTCCAAGACAGGCTGCCTTCACGAGGGCGGACCTCATGAACAAGAGATGGGGCAGGGCCGGGATATTTTCTGAAAAGATGGAGACGATCAGTTGAGGTCCGTACGCACGCGTATATCCATTCAGCTCAGGCGAGAATTGAAAATCATCGAGGTACAGGGGGTTCTTGATCTCGGAGCAGAGAGCACGCCACATATCTTCTCCAAGAGAGCTTTCCATCTCCACGTCGATGCTCGCCTGCACGACCTCTCGCGAAAAACCCGTGATGACAGGGATGGTCTTAAGGGCGAGCTCCCGATAGGGATAACCTCTATCCAGCCACTTCCGGGAGGCTTCGTCGAGGACATCGATAATTGTTTTGATCGGGAGGCGGGATAAATATATTTCTCTGCTCTTTTTAAGGTAACCGGCTAAATTTTCTATCAAGGTTTGATCGACCGTAGGAATTTTCAGATGGATCGCAACCCCTTCATCCTCATGTACCTCGGTTCTGAAGTCCTTTACCTCATCTCTGAAATCATGGGGGAGGTAGTAGGCGTCGACTTCGATGATCTCCATTAACTCTCCTTTTTGATACGTTCGACGGCGCCAAACCCAGATTTCTAAATCGGGGTAAGAAGCGCCGCTCAGTATCGACCCTGAGCCCCTCGACTTTACTCGGGACCTTGAGTTTGTCGAAAGGCTTATCCCGGGCTTCAGACCGGGGAGTCGAATGGGTTGAGATGGGTCATCTCATCGATCGTGAGGGAACACCCCCTTGCCTCTCCCTGGTTCGATCT
>Ga0073934_10011982_pt1 | contig 10334 bp, 6 predicted proteins | sample LarsenN4metaG_FD_76834 | JGI IMG/M metagenome (GOLD analysis project Ga0073934, IMG submission 76834) | Hot spring sediment bacterial and archeal communities from British Columbia, Canada, to study Microbial Dark Matter (Phase II) - Larsen... ... | reverse complement strand
CAGATCGTCGCGGGGGGACTCGACCGCGTCGAGGTCGACCCAGCTGACGCGGAAGGGCCGGCCCCGCTCCATCGCGGGCGCATCCCAGTTGCGGGTGTCGGCCAGCCCCTCGATCACCATGGCCTGCAGGCGCCCGCCCTCGGCCAGCTTGCCCGGCACCTTGGGGAGGAAGCGATAGAGCACCGAATCGTCGCGGTCCTCGGTCATGTAGACGATGCCGGTAGCCGGATCGACCGCCGCGGCCTCGTGATTGAAGCGGCCCATCGCGGTCAGCGGCACGGCATCGACCAGCCCGGGCGCGCTGGCCGGCACTTCGAACACCCAGCCGTGATTGCGCTCCAGCCCCTCGCCCCGCGGCTGGCCCGGCCCGGTCGGCGCTTCCTCGCAACTGAGCCAGGTGCCCCACGGCGTCACCCCGCCCGCGCAGTTGCGGATGGTGCCGCCAAGACTGCGGAACTGGCGCTTCACGCCGAGCGTCAAGGCATCGAGGACGATTGTGGTGGTGCCGCCGGGGACGAACACCCCTGCCTTCTTGCCGAAACCCTTGGCGATGGTGCCGCCGGCGTCGTGCTGCGGCTGAAGCTCGTGGTTGCGCACCAGCGCGATCTCGCCGTTACCGAGATCGAAGCAGCCCATTCCGTCGGCACGGTCGGGCACCGTGCCGCCGTCGTCCATCGCATCGCCCAGACGCGAGATGACACGGTAGGAGAAGCCTTGCGGCAAATCGAGCATCCCCGCCGGATCGGACTGGAGCGCGCCGTAGCCGGCAAAGCCGTCGGGCACAGGGCGGGTAGTCGCGGCCGGCGCACCGCGGCTCATGCAACCGCTGGCAGCGAGGGCGGCGAAGGCGGAAGCGGTGGCGCCGAGGAAACGGCGGCGATCGGCGGGAAGCATGATGGCGGTGGTCATGCCCGCCCGCTTACTGGCCCGCCTCCAGCGCGGCAAGAATTTCGTCCCAGCGGACATATTTGAAGTTCTGCGCCGCGGGCGCGTTCATCCCGTCCTGCGCGATGAAGATGCCGCGCGGGAAATCCGGGCCGAAATCGCGGTTGTCGAGCTCGATTCCGTCGGTTTCCTCGACGCTGCCGAAAGCGCCTTGCGCGATGCGGAAGCGGCCCAGCGGAGTCACCTCCGGCAGGCGGTAGACGGCATAGGCATTGTCGCCCTGCGAGGAGGCAACGAGATAGCCGCCGTCGGTGCCTTCGGGCGCGATCGCGAGGCCCTCGACATCGGCGACCAGCATCTTGTTGTCGATCGCCGCCACCATGCGCTTGGCACCGGTGTTCATGTCGATCGCCCAGATCCCGGCGTCTTCCTCGCCGATAAAGAGCGTCGCGGTGCGCGGATCGGCGATGCAGCCTTCGGTCTGGGTCGGCACCTGGGCAAGCGTGGTGGTGGTGCCGGTGAAGGCCCCGTTCGCCTCGCTGATGGTGGTGCGGTAGATGGTGCCGCTCTTGGGCGCGCTGAAGGCTATCACTTCGTTCTTGCCCGCGGGCTTGACGATGCAGATGCCGTAGCCCTCGCCCGGGCCGACCGCAATCTTGCCTGCGGGGGCAAGCTGGCCGGTGGCGGTGTCGAGCAACGCGAGGAACAGGTTGACCGTCGTCAGATCGCTGCGGTCGCTGGCGATCACGAGCACGCGCCCGCCCCCGATCTCGACCAGATCGACATTGTTGAGCCCCGGCGCGGGCAGAAAGCTCTTCTGTGCGCCCTTGAGATCGTAAACGTAGAGCCCGCCCTTCTTGTCGGTGCCGACAACAAGGCTCGCCGCCGGATTGGCGGAGTTGCGCCAGATCGCCGGATCATCGGCCGCATCCTCGCGCGCGGTGCCGACCGGCGGGGTTTCGGCGCGCGCGGTGACGGTGACGGCGGGATCGCCGGTGATCGCGGGGACCGTCGCACAGGCGGCGGCGATCCCCAGCGACAGAAGCGCGAAGCCGTGGAAAGGTCTCAACATTTCAGCACGGCTCCTCGGGCGTTATCAGAAGGCGTAGCGGGCGACGACCTGGAACACCGGGCCGGCACGCTCGCTTTCGATCTCAAATTCGTCGAAATCGCGATTGATCTGCTGCGCGACGGTGTTGAACTTGTTGAAATCTTCATCCTTGGTCCCGTCGAGCAGGTTCGAACCCACAGCACGGATGGTGAAGGCTTCGCCGAAGCGCTTTTCGACGAAGATTTCAAGGTCGGCGCCGTAGCGGGTGGTCACTTCCTCACCCACGACGCGACCGAAGGCCTCGCCCTGCTTGCGGTAGGTCGCACCGAAGGCCGCGCCCCAGGACGGGATGTTCTGGATGGCACCGAAGTTGTACACATATTTCGACTGGTCGTTGAAGCGACGCTCGCCGAATTCGTCGGTGATGTTGGAGTCGAGGATCGCGAGGTTCCCGAACACGCCGGTATCGGGCAGGCCGATGAAGGCGAGGCTGAACGAGGCGTCGAATTCGATCCCGTAGACTTCACCGTTGCCGGTGTTGCGCGGGCTGAAGATGAAGGTGCGCGAGTCGTCGTCGTCCGGATCGTCCTCCGAGCCGGGGAGCGGCACACCGTTCTCGTCGAGCAGCACCGCGAGTTCCACCAGATTGCTGACGTCGCGGTAGAACACGTTGACACCAACCACCCCGGTCCGGCCGATCTTGTGCTCGTAGCCGATGTCGCCGCCCCAGGCCGTTTCGGGCAGGAGGAAGGGGTTACCGAGGAAGTCGTTGTCACCCAGTTCGGCTTCGAGCAGGCTAGGCGTAATGAAGTCGAAGCGCGGACGACGCAGCGTGCGTGCACCCGATACCGTGATCCGCCCGTCGCCCACCTCAAACTTGAGCGATGCCGAGGGCAGAAATTCATCGTAATCATTGCTGATTCTGAGTCCGCTCAGGAGGTCGACAACCTCGGTCTCAGTGTTTTCCCAGCGGATCCCGACTTCGAAGGTGAGGTTGTCGAGTTCGCCTTCGACCAGCGCATAAAGGTCGCGACGCTGTTCATTGATGCGGGTAATAGTTTCATCGAAATCATCAAAGGTGAACGGACCGAAGTCGAGCGGGCTGTTGACGAACTGATCGTAGGTGGCGCTGATCGAGGGATCGAGATCAAGTTCGGTTTCTTCAGCAACCAGCACGGTATCGCGGTCTTTGTCCTGCAGGAAGCCGCCAATGGCGAAACCGATGCCGTCGGTAATCTTGAACTCGTGCTCAAGGTTTACGAACATTTCCTCGTCGTCGATCGTATTGTCGAATCGCTCGGCACCAAGCTCAAGATCTTCGAAATCGATCTCATATTCGAATTCGTCGCGGACTTCGTCGAACTGCGACATGCCGACGCGTAGCTTGGTTTCGCCAAGGCTCCACTCGTGATCGAGCTTGGCAATGATCGACCAGCTTTCCTGGGTGATATCGGCAACGTTGATGTTGTCGGTCAGCAGACCGATATCATCGGTGTCTTCGTCATTGTCGACCGGGCCGAAGATACCCTCGATCGCGTTGTACTCGAACGAACGCTCGGTTTCGGTGCGCTCGGTGCGCACGAAGTTGCCGAGCAGCTCAAGCCGAGTGCTGTCGTTCTCGATGCCCCAGCTGGCGTTGAAGGCGTAATCGGTGCCGTCACGCACGTCGGTCTGGTCTTCGCGGTTGTCGAAGTCTTCCGTGAAGAAATTCGGGTTGTTTTCCGGGCTGTCGCCGAAACGCAGGCTGGTCTTTTCCTTGGGGTTATAACGGCCCTGGATGTTGGCGCCGATCAGCAGGCGGCCGCCGGCCAGCTCTCCGCCGTAGTAGAAGCCGCCCGAGGGCTTCACTTCGCCATCGTCGAAGAACAGCGCGCCGCCGCGGATGTAGCCGCCGTCGAGCGCGAAGCCGTCACGCAGCTTGATGTTGAGCGAGCCTGCCACCGCATCGCCGGTGCGACGCGCCGAGGAGGAGCGTACGATCTCGACCTGCTCGATCAGTTCGGCCGGGATGCGGTCGAGGAAGAACGAACGGTCGGCCTGGCCGCCGGGAACGCGCTCGCCGTTGATGAGGATCTGGGTGTAGCCCGGATCGAGGCCGCGCAGGCGCGCGCCGTCGCTTTCGAGGACGTCCGAAAGGAAGGTGACGCCCGGAACGCGCTTCAATGCGTCGCCCGCGGTCAGCGGCTCGAAGCGCTGAAAATACTCCTCATCATAGATCAGGATCGGCTCAGCCGCGTCGGAACGGTTGCGAAAGCCGATATTGCCCTGCACCACGATTTCGCGGGCGGTCTGGATCTGATCGTCCTCGCCCTCCTCGGTATCGGCGACAGAGCCGCCCGACTGGAGGCTCGCGGCGACGGCCTGCGGATCAGCTTCGGCGGCGACGGCCGGCGCGGCGAAGGTCGCGGTCAGCGCCACGGCAGCGCTGCCAAGCAGAAGTTTGGTGCGGATCATGCTGGTATTTCCCCTAGGGTCGCCCGTGGAGCCGGGCGATGTCCGCTGAGCGCCTAGTCCGCAGCCGTGACAAGCGGGCGACCGATCAATGACGGATCGGTGACAGTTGCGCCCTGCGCAAGAATCCGAAAGACTGTTGCGCAAATGCCTCAATTGGAGAGGTGGCGCGGCGCGGCGCAAACGCCTAGCCAGTGACACAAGCATCGAGAAGAGAGGCAAGCGATGAAGATCGAAGCGGGAATGGCGGCGGTGGTCACCGGCGGGGCGAGCGGGCTGGGCAAGGCTAGCGCCAAAGCCTTTGCCGATGCCGGCATGAAGGTCGCGATCTTCGACATCAACGAGGAAGCGGGAGAGGCCCACGCGCGCGCCATCGGCGGCACCTTCCACCGTGTCGATATCATGGACGAGGCCAGCGTCGAGGCGGGATTTGCCGCCGCGCGCGCCGCGCATGGGCAGGAACGGGTGACGCTCCACTGCGCCATGGCGAGCCGCCGCGGCAAGACGCTGGGCTGGGACAAGGAGGCGGGTGCCTACAAGCGCCTGCCCACCGAGGACTATGCCTTCGGAGCGGAAGGAATCCTGGTCGCCAGTTATCGCGTCGCCAGCATTTCGGCACTGGGCATGGCCAATGCCGACCCGGTGAATGAGGACGGCGAGCGCGGGTGCATCATCCTCACCGCCAGCGTGGCGGCGCAGGACGGGCAGATCGGTCAGGTGATCTACGGCAGTTGCAAGGCCGGGGTGAACGGCCTCGTCCTGCCCATGGCGCGCGATCTGATGGACCTCGGCATCCGGGTCAATTCGGTCATGCCCGGCATCTTTGCCACCCCGCTGATGCTGGGGATGAAAGACCGCAACCCGGCCATGTGGGCGCAGCTCAACGCATCGGTCCCCTTCCCCAAGCGCCTCGGCGAGCCCGAGGAGTTCGCGTCGCTGGTGCTGGAAATCACGCGCAACAGCTACATCAACGGCCACCAGTTCCGGCTCGACGGGGCGATCCGGATGCCGCCCAAGTAACGCTTCCACTCTTGCATGGGGACCAGCCATGGCCACGCCTACCAACGAATACCCGACCAAGGCCTATGGCGCCACGGCGCCCGATTCTGGCGTGGGGCCGATGCAGATCACGCGCCGGGGCCTGCGGCACGACGATGTGCTGATCGAGATCGGTCATTGCGGCATCTGCCATTCCGATCTCCACTCGGCGCGTAACGACTGGGGCTTCACCACCTATCCGATCGTGCCGGGGCACGAGATCGTCGGCACCGTCGGTGCCATCGGCGAAGGCGTTACCCGCCACAAGGTCGGCGACCGGGTGGCGATCGGCTGCATGGTCGATGCCTGCATGGAGTGCCGCCACTGTGAGAGCGACCTCGAACAATACTGCCTCGATGGCGGCATGACCGGCACCTATAACGGGCGCGACCGGCGCGACGGCAGCCTCACCTTCGGCGGCTATTCCGAACGGATTGTGGCGCGCGAGGAATTCGTGCTCAAGGTGCCGGACAGCCTGCCGCTGGCGGAAGCCGCGCCGCTGCTATGCGCGGGGATCACCTCCTACTCGCCGCTTCGCACCTGGAAGGTCGGCCCGGGCAGCAAGGTCGCCGTCGCCGGGCTCGGCGGGCTGGGGCACATGGGGGTCAAGCTCGCTGCGGCGATGGGGGCGGAGGTGACCGTGCTGTCGCGCTCCGAAAGCAAGCGCGCCGATGCCGAAAAGCTCGGCGCTCATGCGTTCCTCAACACCGATGATCCCGCCGCGATGAAGGCGGCGCGCGGCACCTTCGATCTGGTGCTCAACACCATTCCCGTGCGCCACGATGTCGTGCCCTATCTCCACCTGCTCAGGATCGACGGGGTGCAGGTGCTGGTCGGATTGATCGGGATGATGCCCGAACTGCACACTGGAGTCCTGCTCGGACGCAAGGTGCTGACCGGCAGCGGTATCGGCGGGCTGGCCGAGACGCAGGAGATGCCCGATTTCTGCGCCGAGAAGGGCATCCTGCCCGACATCGAGATCATCCGGATGCAGGACATCCAGACCGCTTATGATCGGATGGAGGCAAGCGACATCAAGTATCGCTTCGTCATCGACATGGAGAGCCTGCGCGCCGCGGGATGAGCGCCCCCGCGCCCACCCCCCCGCAAACGACGAATTCCGCGCGCCGCATTTGTCTGAAAGTGATGCAAGTATGACACGCAACAAGATAATGTGGGGCGCAGCCTTCACATAACCTTTGTGCGCGCGCGTAATCTGCGTAAGCTTGCACGCAAGCGACGGGAACCAGATTCGCGGCATACGGTCCGAACAGGACGGCAAAGCAGCGGATAACAGGTCCTGCGCGGCACGCAGGTGGAACGATCCAACCTCTTCATGGAGCGTTCCTTATGTCCATTCGTCTTGCCTCGGCTGCATCGGCCGTCGCGCTCGCCGCCTTCCTTTCCGCTCCCGCCCTGGCCGGAGAGTCGGACGAAGCGGCTGCCACCATCGCCATCCCTGAAGCCGAGAGCCTCGTCTCCGCCGAAGCCCTGTCAGCTGCGACAATCGACGCCGTTGCCATGCGCGCGATCGCGCCGGTCGACCTTGCGACCGCTTCCGGAGTGCAGGATGCGCCGGAAGATGAACCGGCCATCACCATTTCCGGCGCCGCCACGCTCACCTCCGACTACCGCTTCCGCGGCGTATCGCAGTCGGACGAGGGCATGGCCGTGCAAGGCGGTATCACCATTAGCCATGAAAGCGGCCTTTACGTCGGCGCATGGGGCTCGAACCTCGCCGGCTGGGGCACTTTCGGCGGCGCCAATATGGAGCTCGATCTGATCGCGGGCTTCAAGTTCCCGGTCGGCGAAGGCACGCTCGACGCCGGCTTGACCTGGTACATGTATCCCAGCGGCGCCGACACCACCGACTTCGCCGAGCTCTATGCCAAGCTTTCGGGCAGCCTCGGCCCCGTCGGACTGACCGCGGGCGTCGCCTATGCGCCGCAGCAGGAAGCGCTGGGCAACGCCTTCCCCGTCGGCGCCCCAGCCGATCCGGGCGACAAGGAGGACAACCTCTATCTCTCGGCCGATGCGACCTACGGGATCAGCGGTGCGCCGGTCACGCTGAAGGCACACCTCGGCTATTCGGACGGTAACCCCGGCCTTGGCCCCAACGGCACCAGCGTCGCGCCGACCGGCACCTATTTCGACTGGCTGATCGGTGCCGATGTCGTGCCGATCTCGGGCCTGACGCTCTCGGTCGCCTATGTCGACACCGACATCTCGGAGGCCGATGCCGCCCTGCTGCGCCCGAACTTCGCCACGCTGGACGGCAATTCGATCTCGGATGCGACGGTGGTGTTCTCGGTGACGGCCTCGTTATGATCGACAGCACGCGGCATGAAAAGGGGGCGCCCGGCCGGACTGGCGGGGTGCCCCTTTACTTTGCCTGCGCCTTGCCGATAGGCTCGCCCCAAAGGCCGAGACAGCGGCCGACGGGAGAGCGATGATGATTCGGATCTGGGGGCTGACGGCGGGATGCGCCGCGCTGATGCTGGTGCCTGCGGGCGAGGCCGGAGCGCGCAGCCCCTTAGAGGCGCGCATCACTCGCACCACCTATGGCATCCCCCATGTCGAGGCCGACAGCTGGGGCGGCGTCGGCTATGGGGTCGCTTATGCCTATGCCGAGGACAATCTGTGCCTGCTGGCCGAGGAATTCGCCACCATCGCGGGCGAACGCTCGCGCCATTTCGGGCCCGAGGCCAAAGCGGTGTTGGGCTTCCAGGAGGTCGACAATCTCTCCTCCGACGTGTTCTTCCGCGCCACCATCGATCTTCCCGTGCTGCGCGCCGGGTTCGAGCGCCAGGGCCGCGAGGCGCGCGCGCTCGCCGAGGGCTTCGTCGCCGGCTACAACCGCTTCCTGCGCGACGCGGGGGCCGAGGGCATCCCTTCCGCCTGCCGGGGCAAGGCATGGGTGCGCCCGATCACGCTCGACGACATGCTACGGCTGACCGAAAAGCAGATGCTGCTGGCCAGCTCGCTTGCACTCGCCCCCGGCATTGCCAATGCCGCGCCCCCCGGGCCGGCGCAGCCCAAGGTCGCGCTCGCCCTGCCCCGCCCGGATGAGCTCGGGCTGGGCAGCAATGGCTGGGCCTTCGGCGGCGAGGCAACCGCCGACGGGCGCGGGCTGGTGATCGGCAATCCGCACTTCCCCTGGAACGGGCCGAGCCGCTTCTGGCAGATGCATGTCACCGGTCCCGAAGGCTATGACGCGATGGGGGTGGGCATCGCCGGCAGCCCGATCCCGACGCTGGGCTTCAACAAGGACGTCGCCTGGACCCACACTGTCACCGCCGCGCGCCACTTCACGCTCCATGCGCTCACCCTCGATCCCGCCGATCCGACCCGCTACCTGCTCGACGGCGAAAGCGTGGCGATGGAGCAGCGCCAAGTTACCGTGCCAATGCCCGAGGGCACACCCGCAGTTACCCGGACGCTCTACACCACCCGCTTCGGCCCGGTGGTGGCGGCGCCGCAATCGGGGGTGATCTGGAACAGCGCCACCGCCTTCGCGCTCAAGGACGCCAATCGCGGCAATGCCCGCGCGATCGACACCTGGCTGCGGATCGGCAAGGCGCGCAATGTCGGCGAGATCAAGGCTGCGGTGAGCGAGACGCTGGGCATTCCCTGGGTCAACACCATAGCCGCCGATCGCTATGGCGACGCACTCCATGCCGATATCACCGCGGTACCGAACGTCTCGGCAGACAAGATCAAGGCCTGCGCCACCCCGCTATCGATGCTGTTCGCCCCGCTTGCGACCCTGCTGGACGGGTCGCGCTCGGATTGCGATTGGGAGATCGATCCTGCCGCCCCCGTCCCCGGACTGATGCCGGCAAGCAATCAGGCCGCGACGGTGCGGCGCGACTACCTCACCAATTCGAACGACAGCTACTGGTTGAGCAATCCGCGCATCCCCCACCCTGCGCTCTCGCCGATCCTCGGCAAGCACGCGAGCGCGCTGACCTTGCGCAGCCGTTCCAACTTCACCGAGACCGAGGCACTGCTGGCCGAAGGCAAGATCGATCACGCCCGTGCCAAGGCGATGGTCTTCGCCAACAAGAGTCTCGCCGCCGACATGGCGATGGACGAGATCGGCGCACTGTGCAGCGCCGGGGCCGCGCTGCCCGAGGCGACAGGGCGCGGCTGCGCGGCGCTCGCCGGATGGGATCGCCGCTTCGAGGCCTCGAGCCAGGGCGCGGCGCTGTTCCGCGCCTTATGGGCCAAGCTCGGCACCCGCACCGACCTGTGGGCGGTGCCCTTCGACCCCGCCGATCCGGTGAACACCCCGCGTGATCTCGCCACCGAGGGCGCCAAGGGCGAGAAGCTGCTCGCGGCGCTTGGCGAGGCTGTGGCCGATCTCGACAAGGCAGGGATTGCGCTCGATGCGCCTTGGGGCGCGGTGCAGCGCTGGCTGGCGAATGGCGAGGCGATCCCGATCCACGGCGGCCCCGGCACTGCGGGCGTGCTCAACTATCAGGACGCGCGCCCTGCCCCCGGCGGCGGCTTGGTGCCGGTGCACGGGACGAGCTACATCCAGATCGTCGGGTTCGACGAGCAGGGCCCGGTGGCCGAGGCGATCCTGTCCTATTCGCAATCGACCGATCCGGCCTCGCCCCACTATGCCGACCAGACCCGCGCCTATGCGGAGAAGCGCTGGCACCGCCTGCCCTTCGCACCCGGCGAGATCGCCGCGCAGGCGATCGGCGAGCCTCGGCGCATCGCCGAATAGGTCGGCCGGTACGCGGCCCCCGCGGCGAAGCGAACGGATAGCGCACCCATCGAGGGTCCCAGCGAGTCGGATGACGATGCTGACGGGTTCGGGAGGGCTGGAGCGGGTGAAGGGAATCGAACCCTCGTCGTAAGCTTGGGAAGCTTCTGCTCTACCATTGAGCTACACCCGCAT
>Ga0073934_10011981_pt1 | contig 10335 bp, 8 predicted proteins | sample LarsenN4metaG_FD_76834 | JGI IMG/M metagenome (GOLD analysis project Ga0073934, IMG submission 76834) | Hot spring sediment bacterial and archeal communities from British Columbia, Canada, to study Microbial Dark Matter (Phase II) - Larsen... ... | reverse complement strand
GCGGCGACGGTGCCGACGACCGGTACAGGGACGAGCTCCGCGATGTCGGCTTCGGGCTCCTTCAGGATCTCGAGCGACCGCGCCTTGCGCGGCTCGCGGTGCAGGTAGCCCTTGCGCACGAGCTGCGTGACCTGCTGGTGAGCGCTCGCGCCGGCGATGCCGAGGATCTCGCCGAGCTCGTCCATCGTGGGCGGGTAGCCGCGCTTTGCCGCGAAGGCGCGGATCGCGGCCAGCGTGCGGCGCTGCGGTTCCGTGATCCCCTCCGCCGGGCGCCGGCCGCGGCGCGGGCGATCTCGGCGGTTGGCGGGCGCTTTCGTTCTCTTCATGGCTCGCGCGGCTCGAAGGCGGGCAGCGCCGAACGGAGTTGACGGCGTGGCACCACCCGCGACACTCGCGTGAGGATATGGCCCTAACCCCTCTCAGGTCAAATGCAGGACCCGTTCGAGCAGGAGCCCGACGGTTCTCGCAGTGCCCCGGTAGGTAAGCGCTGGGCGCCTCGCTGTGGGGCGCCGGAAACGGAGCGACCCATGAACGACGTGACCATCGACGACTGGCCGGAGCCCGACGAGCTCGCCCCCGAGGCGCGGCTCAAGACGGCGGCGCAGATCCTCGCGCGCGGGATCCGCCGGCTCCTTCTCCGCACCGCGCCTGGCGTGTCCCGGGAGGCGCCCTCTCAACCTATCGGAACCACGGAGAAAAGCGCCTTGCCTGGGTCGCACGACCGAGCCCTCATGTCGAGCGCAGACGCGAGATAGCGGAACCCGAGGCGCCTGCGGAAAGGACCGACGATGCCCAGGACAGACGATGCCACCCTCCGGGAGATCATCGCGCTCCGGAAGCTCTCCGTGGGGGAGCTCCGCGCGCGCTGGCTCGAGCTCTTCGGCGAAGAGACGAAGAGCCGCAACCGCGACTACCTCTTCAAGCGGCTCGCCTACCGCGTCCAGGAGCGGCGCTACGGCGGCCTGACCGAGGAGGCGCGGGCGCGCGCCGAGGCCCTCGCCGAGAAGGCGCCCATCCGGCGGCAGCTCCCGGCCGGCGCCGCCGAGGAACTGGCCCGCGCCGCGAAGCCGCGAGACCCGCGCCTGCCGCCGCCCGGAACGGTGCTGCGCCGGGCGCACGGCGGCGTCGAGCACGAGGTCACGGTCCTCGACGAAGGCTTCGAGTACCGCGGCGAGCAGTTCAAGAGCCTCTCCGTCGTCGCGACGAAGATCGCCGGGACCAAGTGGAACGGCTTCGCCTTCTTCGGGCTCGGGAAGGAGCTCGCCGCATGAGCACGCCGAACGGAAATGGCAAGCCAGCGAAGGTCGTCCGCTGCGCCATCTATACCCGCAAGTCCACGAGCGAAGGGCTCGACATGGACTTCAACACGCTCGACGCCCAGCGCGAGGCGGCCGAGCACTACATCAAGAGCCTCGCCGCCCAGGGCTGGACGGCCCTGCCCGCGCGCTACGACGACGGCGGCTTCACCGGCGGCAACCTCGAGCGTCCGGCGCTGCAGCGCCTGCTCGGGGACATCGACCGTGGCGAGGTCGACACGGTGGTCGTCTACAAGGTGGACCGCCTCTCGCGCAGCCTCCTCGACTTCGCGCGCCTGATGGAGACGTTCGAGAAGAAGCGCGTGGGCTTCGTCTCCATCACCCAGCACTTCGACACGTCGACCTCGATGGGGCGGCTGGTCCTGAACGTGCTCCTTTCGTTCGCCCAGTTCGAGCGCGAGCTGATCAGCGAGCGCACGCGCGACAAGATCGCGGCCGCGCGCCGGCGCGGCAAGTGGACGGGCGGCCCCCCCGTGCTCGGCTACCGCCCGGACACCGAGCGCCGAGTCCTCGCCGTGGTCCCCGAGGAGGCGGAGGTCGTCCGGCTCGCGTTCGACCTGTACCTGAAGACGCGCTCGATCGGCGCCGTCGCCGAGAAGCTCAACGCGCTTGGCTACACGCAGAAGCGCCACGCCACGAAGACCGGCAAGAGGATCGGCGGTCGCCACTGGGACAAGAACGCGGTCCATCGGCTCCTTCGCAACCCGCTCTACGTCGGCAAGGTCCGGCAGAAGGACGAGCTCTTCCCCGGCGAGCACCAGCCGCTGGTCGCGACCGACGTGTTCGAGCGCGTGCAGAAGACCCTCGCGGACCGCTCGACGGGGCGGGGCAAGCGCCGTGGCCGCCGGCCCGAGTACCTGCTCACCGGCATCCTCCGCTGCCTGCCCTGCAACGCGGCCATGACCTCGTCGCTCGCGCGCGGACGCAACGGCGAGCGCTACCGCTACTACCGCTGCCGGCGCGAGGTGAACGAGGGGACGCGGTGCCCGACGGGCCTCCTCGCCGCGGACGAGATCGAGAACGCCGTCGTGGCCGAGGTGCGCAAGGTGGCCCAGCGCGGAGACCTCCAGCGGAGCATCCTCGCGGAGCTCAACGAGGACGGCGCGTCGCAGGCCAGCGCGCAGGCGGACCGCGCGCGCATCGAGGCGCGGCTCGCCGAGCTGAACGACGAGGCGCGCCGCCTGCTCGCCGCCTTCTCCGGGGCGGGCACGGGGAGCAAGCTGCTCGTCGAGCGCCTGGGCGAGCTCGAAGCCGAGATGGACCGGCTGCGCCTCGAGCTCGGCGAAGTCGAGGCGCGCCTGCGGAGCGCGGCCGGCTTCCGCTACGAGGCCGAGCACGTGGCCGAGATCCTCGACGGGTTCGGCGAGCTATGGGACGCTCTGGTCCCTCTCGAACGTCGCGAGCTGCTCCACACGCTCGTGCGCCGCGTGGCCTACGACATGGAGGCCGGCGCGCTCCGCATCCAGTTCCACGATCGCGGCGACGCGGCGTCCGCGACGAACGCCACCGCCGTGGCGGAGGCGTCGCCGTGACCGAGATCGCCGTCCCGTTCGAGCCGAAAGTGCGCGCCCGGGCACGCGAGGCGGCAGAGGCAGCCGTGGCCCCACGCCGCTACCCCGCGCGCATCGCCCGCCAGCTCGCGCTCGCCCACGCCCTCCAGCGCCGCGTCGACGCCGGCGAGTTCACCGACTACGCCGCCATGGCACGGGCGCTCGGCTTCACGCGCGCCCGCATCTCGCAGATCATGGACCTCTTGCTGCTCGCGCCGGACATCCAGGCTCAGATCCTCCGCATCGAGGTTGAGCCCGGCGTGCAGCCTCTCGCCGAGCGTGCGCTTCGCAAGGTGCTCCGCTCGCCCGTGTGGGAAGAGCAGCGGCGGGAGTGGGCGAGTATCGCGGGCTCCGCGGGCCTGGTCACACCGTTGGAGGCTGCGCCCCATCCACGCGTCGCCGTCGGGGGCAGATAGAAGCCGATGCTGACCGGACGCAGGGGCTCGCGCTTCATCCGGCAGTTCGACGGCCCCGGCGCCGACTCGGGGATCGTGTGCTTCCGCTTCTGGCAGCTCGTCCCCGCCGGGGGCTGCCCCTACCGGTGCGCCTACTGCTTCTTGCAGACGACGCCGTGGTTCCGCTTCAGGCCGGACGAGCTCCACGGCCTTGTCTACACGAACACCGACGACATGCTTCGCGAGCTCGACGCCTGGCTCGCGGACCCGACGCCGAAGATGATGATCGTCGGCGAGCTTCAAGACGGCCTCGTCTTCGAGAAGGCGTGCAAGAAGGTCACGGGTCGCCCGCTCACGCACTGGCTCGTGCCCCGCTTCGCGGCGCAGTCGCGCCACCGGCTCATCTTCCTCACCAAGTCGACCGAGGTCGATCACGCGCTCGAGCTCGAGCCGACGCCGCAGGTCGTCTTCTCCTGGTCGGTGAACGCCGAGGATGTGGCCGCCCGGTGGGAGCACGGGACGCCGTTGCCGTCGCAGCGCTTCGCCGCCGCTCGGCGCATGAAGGCCGCCGGCTGGCCAGTTCGATTCCGGCTCGACCCGATGGTGCCCTACGAGGGCTGGCGGTCGGGCTACGAGGCCGCGGTCCACGAGATCAACCGCATCGGCCCGGAGATGGTCACGCTCGGCGCCTTGCGGGCCACGTCGGCGAAGTCGCTGCGCGCCGCCGCGAAGAAGAACGGCCGCGACGACAGCATCTTCGACTTCCTGACCGAGGAGCGTGACCCCTCCGGCTTCAAGTACCGCATCCCCTTCGACGTGCAGCTCGAGCTGTTCCGGTTCGCGATCGACCGGCTCGATGCACGCATCGTGCCCGCGCTCTGCAAGGAGGACCAGGCGATCTGGCGCGCGCTCGAGCTGCCCTTCCGCGGCTGCCACTGCCTGCTCGACGCCGGCGACGCGTTGGTCGCCGCGGCGCCGGCCGACGTCCAGGCGCTGCGTGGCGAGGTTCGCAACGCCGCCGGGCAACCCGCGCCCGGTGGGCCTCCCCAGTTCGTTCGGTTGCGGCGCAGATCTGGCCCTTGACGGCCGCCAGGTATCGCGAGCACTATAGCGCCCGCTTCCTCTCGCCAGAGAGAGGAGTACGACCACCATGGGCACATCGACCGACTTCGCGGCGCTTGTCCGGAACCTTCGAGACCACCTCGGCCTCACGCAGGAGCAGTTCGCGCAGCAACTCGGCGTCTCCTTTAGCACGGTGAACGTCTGGGAGAACGGCAAGCGCGAGCCGCTGCCGTTCCTCAGGCGCCGCCTGCTCGAGATGGCGAAGGAGGCGGGAGTGACCAGCGGCGTGGACGGACCTGGGAGGCGCGGCAAGGGGGACCGGTCGCGATGAGGCTCGAGGACCTCCGGCCCAACACCTCGGTACGTGGCATCCTCCCGGATTGCCTCGTGTCCGTCGTCGGGGTGCAGTGGTTCGGCTCCGAGGCGCTCGAGCTCACCTACAAGGATCCGGCGGGCCGCGTCGCCAACCAGCTCCTCTATCGCCACGACGAGCCGCGCCTCGAGGTCGTCGAGCAAGGGCGTCCCTGGAGCTTCGACGGCGACGGCGCGCTCTTCCGGCTCGTCTCCGAGGCCCATCGCATCCGGCTCGCGCACCTCTTCGACCCGGTCCTCGCAGTCCACACCTCGCTCGTCGATCCGCTGCCGCATCAGATCACGGCCGTCTACGAGTCGATGCTCCTGCGCCAGCCGCTCCGCTATCTGCTCGCCGATGACCCGGGCGCGGGCAAGACGATCATGGCCGGGCTGCTCATCAAGGAGCTGATCGCGCGGGGCGACCTCCATCGCTGCCTCGTCGTCTGCCCGGGCAGCCTCGCCGAGCAATGGCAGGACGAGCTCTACCGGCGCTTCCAGTTGCCGTTCGAGATCCTCACGACCGACAAGCTCGAAGCAGCCCGCACCGGCAACTGGTTCCTCGAGAACAACCTCGTCATCGCGCGCCTCGACAAGCTCTCGCGCAACGAGGACGTCCAGGCGAAGCTTGGCGCGCCCGACTGCCGCTGGGACCTCGTCGTCTGCGACGAGGCGCACAAGATGTCGGCCACCTTCTTCGGCGGCGAGATCAAGTACACGAAGCGCTACAAGCTCGGGCAGCTCCTCTCGTCGACGACGCGCCACTTCCTCCTCATGACGGCGACGCCGCACAACGGGAAGGAGGAGGACTTCCAGCTCTTCATGGCGCTGCTCGACGGCGACCGGTTCGAGGGCCGCTTCCGCGACGGCGTCCACGTCGCCGACGTGTCCGACCTCATGCGGCGCATGGTGAAGGAGACGCTCGTCAAGTTCGACGGGACGCCGCTCTTCCCCGAGCGCATCGCGTACACGGTGCCCTACAAGCTGTCCGATGCCGAGGCGCGCCTCTACAAGGAGGTCACCGACTACGTGCGCGAGGAGTTCAATCGCGCCGAGGCGCTCGAAAACGACAAGCGCGCGGGCACGGTGGGCTTCGCGCTCACGATCCTCCAGCGCCGCCTCGCCTCGTCCTCCGAGGCGATCTACCAGTCGCTCCGCAGGCGCCGTGAGCGGCTGGAGAAGCGTCTTCGCGAGATGCAGGTCCTGCAGCGCGGCGCCGCCCTGCAGGCGCTCGCCGCCGGCGCGCCCGCGCTTGACGAGGAGGACTTCGAGGATCTCGACGAGGCGCCGGACAACGAGGTCGAGGCCGCCGAAGAGCAGGTCCTCGACCAGGCCACGGCCGCGCGCACGATGGACGAGCTGAAGGCGGAGATCGCGACGCTCGGGCGTCTCGAGTCGCTCGCGATGTCGGTTCGGCGCGGCGCAGAGGATCGCAAGTGGCGCGAGCTCGCGAAGCTCCTCTCCGAGGAAATCTTCACGCCCGCCGGGCTGAACCTCCGCGTCGCCGAGCCGATCGCGCCCTACGGGAACGTGATCCCGAAGCCAACACCCTCACCGTCGCACAAGCTCGTCGTCTTCACCGAGCACCGTGACACGCTGAACTACCTCGAAGAGCGGATCACCACGCTTCTCGGCCGCAAGGAAGCGGTGGTCGTCATCCACGGTAGCCTGGGCCGCGAGGAGCGGCGCAAGGCGCAGGAGGCCTTCCTCCACGACCCCGAGGTGAAGATCCTGCTCGCGACCGACGCCGCCGGCGAGGGCATCAACCTCCAGCGCGCGCACCTCATGGTCAACTACGACCTGCCCTGGAACCCGAACCGGATCGAGCAGCGCTTCGGGCGCATCCACCGCATCGGCCAGACCGAGGTCTGTCACCTCTGGAACCTCGTCGCGGCGGAGACGCGCGAGGGCGACGTCTACCACACGCTGCTCGAGAAGCTGGAAGAGGCCCGCAAGGCGCTCGGCGGGCAGGTGTTCGACGTGCTCGGCAAGCTCCAGTTCGAGGGCCGCCCCCTGCGCGAGCTCCTGATCGAGGCGGTCCGGTACGGCGAGAAGCCGGAAGTGCGCGCCCGCCTGACGCAAGCCATCGCCAACGCCGTCGATCGGGGAAAGATCCAAGATCTGCTCGAGGAGCGGGCGCTCGTGCACGACGGGATGGACGCGAGCCGCCTGCAGCGGGTGCGCGAGGACATGGAGCGCGCCGAGGCGCGCCGCCTGCAGCCGCACTACATCGAGTCGTTCTTCCTCGAGGCCTTCAAGCAGCTCGGCGGCACCGCCCGCCAGCGGGAGCCGCGCCGCTTCGAGGTCGGCCACGTGCCGGCGCCTGTCCGGAACCGTGACCGCCTCGTCGGCATCGGCGAGCCGGTGCTTGCCCGGTACGAGCGCATCGTCTTCGAGAAGTCGTTCATCGCTCCCCAGGGGCAGCCCCTGGCGGCCTTTGTCTGCCCGGGCCACCCGCTGCTCGATGCCACGCTCGACCTGACGCTGGAACGCCACCGGGACCTCTTGCGCCGTGGAACCGTGCTGGTGGACGAGCGCGACCCCGGGATGGCGCCTCGCGTGCTCTTCTACCTGGAGCACGCCATCCAGGATGCGAGCGTCACGCGCTCGGGCGAGCGCCGGACGGTGTCGAAGCGGATGCTCTACGTGGAGCTCGATGCGTCGGGAGGCGCCCGCCACCTCCACTACGCGCCGTACCTCGACTATCGCCCGTTGCACGAGGGCGAGCCCTCCGTCCAGGCGATCCTCGATCGTCCCGAGTCCACGTGGATCACGCGCGAGCTCGAGCAGAAGGCGCTCGGGCACGCCATCGCGAACGTCGTGCCCGAGCACCTCGACGAGGTGCGCGGCAGGCGCCTGCAGTGGATCGAGAAGGCGCGCGCAGCGGTCAAGGACCGCCTGACCAAGGAGATCGGCTACTGGGATCACCGCGCCGAGCAGCTCAAGATCCAGGAGCAGGCGGGCAAGTCCAACTTCCGGCTCAACTCGCAGGAGGCACGCCGCAGGGCGGACGACCTCCAGGCTCGTCTCCAGAAGCGCATGGCCGAGCTCGACCTGGAGGCGCAGGTCTCGGCGCTGCCGCCCGTTGCGCTGGGTGGCCTCATCGTCGTGCCGATGGGGCTTGTCAGCGCCATGACCGGGCGCCCATCGCCCGCGCCGGCGACGCTCGTCGACACGCAGGCCGCCAGTGCCCGCGCCCGCGCCATCGTGATGGAGGTCGAGCGGCGGCTCGGGTTCGAGCCGGTGGATCGCGAGCACGAGAAGCTCGGCTACGACATCGAGAGCAAGGACGGGCGCACGGGCAAGCTTCGGTTCCTGGAGGTCAAGGGGCGCGACGAGCGCGCCGACACCATCACCGTCACCAAGAACGAGATCCTCTACTCCTTGAACAAGCCCGACGACTTCATCCTCGCCATCGTCGAGTTCCGCAGCGACGACACGCACCGCGTCCACTACGTGCGCCATCCCTTCCGGCGCGAGCCCGACTTCGGCGTGACGAGCGTGAACTACGACTTCGCCGAGCTGCTCGCCCGAGCGGAGGCCCCGCGATGAAGCTCACGGACCTCGTCGCGCAGATCTCCGAGATCGACGCGGCGGCTCGCCTGTCCGCGGGCCGAACGCTCCAGCAGATCCTGAGCCTGCGCAACTGGCTCATCGGGGCGCACATCATCGAGTTCGAGCAGGCCGGCGAAGACCGCGCGGCGTACGGACAGCGTTTGATGTCGACGCTTGCTCGGGCGCTCCGCGAGGCGGGTTGCGAGGGACTCTCCCCGAGCAACCTCAAGAACTTCCGTCAGGTCACCCTGGCGTATCCCGGGCTCGATGCAGCAGGGCTCGGCCGGCGCCTGGCGTTTCCGGGGTTGCGGAGTCCACACCCACCTCCCGCGGACCCGAGCAGCCCGCGGCACGCGCGTCGGCCGGACGACCCTGCTCTCGGGATTCGCCAGACGTCTGGCGAATTCGTGGCCGCACCCTGGACTCGCCAGACATCTGGCGGATCTACTGTGCCGTCATTCCCGAGCCTCGCCCGGCGCGCGGTCGATCCGCAGCTTCCGTGGCGGGACGCCGACTGGCTGGCGCGCCTGTTCACGACGCTGACCTTCTCTCACCTGCTGGAGCTGTCACGGATCGACGACGTGCCGAGACGGGCGTTCTACGAGCTTCACTGCCTGAAGGAGCGCTGGTCCATCCGGGAGCTGCAGCGGCAGCGGGACAGCATGCTCTACGAGCGCATCGGCCTCAGCGAGAACCGCGACGCCGTACTGGCCCTGGCTCGCGAGGGAGCCCTCGACGCGTCGCCGGCGGCGCAGCTACGGGATCCGTACGTCTTCGAGTTCCTCGGCATCGAGCGGCGCGCGGTGACGAGCGAGAGCGATCTCGAGCGGGCCCTCATCGACCACCTGCAGGACTTTCTTTTCGAGATGGGCCGCGACTTCTGCTTCGTCGCGCGCCAGTTTCGGATCACGGCGGGCAACCGGCACCACTACCTCGATCTGCTGCTCTTTCATCGTCGTCTTCGTTGCCTGGTCGCCATCGACCTGAAGCTCGGCGCCTTCGAGCCCGAGCACGCCGGGCAGCTTCGCTTCTACGTGAACTACCTGGCGGAGCACGTCGCGTACCCGGAGGAGAACCCACCCGTCGGGATCCTCCTCTGCGCGGAGCGTGACGCCGAGGTCGTACGCTTCGCGACCGCCGGCGACGGCGATCTGTTCGTGACCCGGTACCAGCTCGCGCTGCCGAGCGAGGAGCAGCTCAAGCGCTGGCTCCACGAGGAACGCGCACGACTGGAGCAGGCCAAGGGCCACCCGGAGGGTGACCAATGACCTACCGGAAGAAGCTCATCGAGGTCGCCCTGCCGCTCGACGCCATCAACAAGGCCTCGGCCCGCGAGAAGTCGATCCGCCATGGGCACCCGTCGACGTTGCACCTGTGGTGGGCGCGTCGTCCCCTCGCCGCCGCGCGGGCGGTGATCTTCGCGCAGATGGTGGACGACCCGTCCGCGCTCCCGGACCTGTTCCCGACCGAGAAGAAGCAGGAGAAGGAGCGCCAGCGGCTCTTCAAGATCATCGAAGACCTCGTCCAATGGGAGAACACCACGAACGAGGAGGTGCTCGAGCGCGCCCGGGCCGAGATCTGGCAGAGCTGGCGGAGGGCGTGCGCCGAGAACGTCGACCATCCGCGCGCGAAGGAGCTGTTCGACCGCAAGAAGCTCCCGGCGTTCCATGACCCGTTCGCCGGCGGCGGCGCCTTGCCGCTCGAGGCGCAGAGGCTGGGGCTCGAGAGCTACGCGAGCGACTTGAACCCGGTGGCGGTCCTCATCAACAAGGCGATGATCGAGATCCCGCCGAGGTTCGCGGGGCGAGCCCCGGTCAACCCCGCGTCGCGCAGCGAGAAGACGCTCATCGCGCGCGAGTGGAAGGGCGCGCAGGGCCTGGCCGAGGACGTGCGCTACTACGGGAAGTGGATGCGCGACGAGGCCGAGAAGCGCATCGGTCACCTCTATCCCAATGTCGAAGTCACGGCCGAGATGGCGGAGGGGCGGCCGGACCTGAAGCCCTACGTCGGCCAAAAGCTCACCGTGATTGCCTGGCTCTGGGCGCGCACGGTGAAGAGCCCGAACCCGGCCTTTGCGAACGTGGACGTGCCGCTCGCCTCAACCTT
>Ga0073934_10011980_pt1 | contig 10335 bp, 12 predicted proteins | sample LarsenN4metaG_FD_76834 | JGI IMG/M metagenome (GOLD analysis project Ga0073934, IMG submission 76834) | Hot spring sediment bacterial and archeal communities from British Columbia, Canada, to study Microbial Dark Matter (Phase II) - Larsen... ... | reverse complement strand
GACGATCACCGACCACCGCGTCCGCAACGTCTTCTACAGCGTCCACACCAAGCGCGATGCCGCGCCCGACGCCCCGCGCACCATGCGCGTCGATTACGAGGTCGGCTATTACCAGTACAAGTCGGAGTGGGTCTGCTTTGAGCACAGCGGCTACGCCCGGCAGAAGGCCGAGGCCTGGTGGCGGAAGCACAGCGACCTGCCCGTCCCCGATAACACCGACGAAGCCGTTGCCATCGCCCGCGCCGGCGGCCTCGCCCCGACCAACACCATCAAGGTCCGCAGCGTCACCGGCGAACAGTACGACCGGATCGTGGACTACGCGCTCGGCGGGAAGCCCGACGTGGGCGATGCCTTCGATCCGGCAATCGCCGGCGGGCCTGAGCCGGACTACGTGCCGGCCGACGATGACATCCCGTTTTGATGAGCGTCACGGATGACCACTCCCGCCGACAACCTCAAACAGGCCGCCCTCGCCTACGCCGAGATGGGCTACGCGGTCTTCCCCGTAACGCCCGGCGCCAAGGCGCCGCCGCTGACGGCCCACGGCTGCCTTGATGCCAGCGCCCACGCCGCGCAGGTCGAGGCATGGTGGGACGCGTACCCCAGCGCCAACATCGCCATCGCCACGGCCGGCCTGATGGTCATCGACATTGACGGCGCCGACAACCCCTGGCTGACCGACCAGCCCGAACGCCAACTGCAACTGGCCGCCGCCCCCTGCTCGCTCACCGCCAACGGTGGCCGGCAGTTCATCTACCGCCAGCCGCCAGGGCGGGCATGGCGCAACACGGCCGGGCGCCTCGCGCCGCACGTCGATACCCGCGGCAACGGTGGCTACATCCTCGTGGCACCCTCCGTGCTTGACGGCGGGAAGACCTACCGGTGGCAGCCCACCTGCGAACTGGAGCAGGCGCCCACAGCGCTGCCCACGCCGCCAGACTGGCTCGCCGCGATGCTCGACGCCCTGGAGCAGCCCGCCGCGGAGGCGCCCGCCCCGACCGACGGCAACAGCATCCCCGAAGGCCAACGCAATCAAGCCTTGGCGCGCATCGCCGGCTCGATGCGCCGCGTGGGCATGACCCAGGCCGAAATCCTCGCCGCCCTCCAGCGCGCCAACACCGACCGCTGCCGGCCGCCCATACCCCCGCAGGAGGTCGAGCGGATCGCCGCCAGCATCGCCCGCTATGAGCCGGACCAAGCGTTCACTGCCGCGGTCGAGGGCCACTGGGACCAGATGGCCCAGGGCGAGGCGGAGCAGGAGCTGGCCGCGCCGCCGCTGCCCGACCCCGGCCCACTGCCCGATGAGTTGCTCCGCGTGCCCGGCTTCATCGGCGAGGTCATGGACTACTGCCTGGCCACGGCGCCGTACCCCAACCCGGTCATGGCGTTCTGCGGGGCGCTGGCTCTCCAGGCGTTCCTGGCCGGCCGCCGCGTGCGCGATCCCGGCGACAACCGCACCAATATCTACCTGCTGGGCCTGGCCCACTCCGCCGCCGGCAAAGACTGGCCCCGCAAAGTCAACACCCGCATCCTCCACGAAATCGGCTTGTCCGACGGCCTGGGCGACCGCTTCGCCTCGGGCGAGGGCATCCAGGACGCCTTGTTCCTCCAGCCGTCGATGCTGTTCCAGACCGACGAAATCGACGGCATGCTCCAGAGCATCAACAAGGCCAAGGACGCCCGCCACGAAAACGTCATGGGCACGCTCCTGACGCTCTACTCCGCGTCCAGCAGCGTCTTCCCCATGCGCCGCAAGGCCGGCCAGGAAGCGCCCAGCGCCATCGACCAGCCCAACCTGGTCATCTTCGGGACCGCCATCCCCAACCACTACTACGAAGCCCTCTCGGAGCGCATGCTCACCAACGGCTTCTTCGCGCGCATGGTGATCCTGGAGGCCGGGCGACGCGGGCCTGGGCAAGAACCGCGCATCGTGGACCTGCCGCCGCGCGTGCTGGAAACGGCGCGCTGGTGGGCCAACTACCGGCCGGGCACCGGCAACCTGGAAGACTGGCACCCCTCGCCCACCATCGTGCAACTCACGCCCGAAGCCCAGGCGCTGCTGGTCGAGACACGGCAACAGGCGGAGGCGGAATACGCCGCGGCGGAAGCGCGCAGCGACCCGGTGGGCACCACGGTTTGGGGGCGCGTCAGCGAACAGACCCGCAAGCTGGCCCTCCTGCACGCGGTCAGCGCCAACCACACCGCGCCCAGCATCGACGCCGCGGCGGTGAGTTGGGCCGCGCAGTTCGCCATGCACCAGACCCGTCGCATGCTCTTCATGGCGCAGGCCCACGTTGCGGACAACCCATTCCATGCCGAGTGCCTGAAACTCCTACAGAAGCTGCGAGCCGCTCCAGGGCAGGAGATGGCCCACAGCGTCCTGCTGAAGCGCATGAAGACCGACTCCAAGCGGTTCGGTGACTTGATCGAGACCCTGAGCCAGAACGGGGGAATCGAGATCGTTACCACGCCACGGCCCGGCACCGCCCACCGGCGCTACCGCCTGCTGGAGTGAATCGGGGGTGAAACGAGGGGGTGAAGGGTGAAACGTGGAAGGCTAACACAGGCCGTGGAGGGGTGAAATGAGAGAAATGAGGGTGAAACGTGAGAAGCGCAGAAAAGACCGTAAATACAGAGAGAAAACACAACTCTCTCTCCTCCTTTCCCTCCTTTCACCCGTACCCCCCCCTCGCGCCATTTTTGCCCTCTTTTTGGGCACCTGGGCGCGATGGGGGTGAAAGGTGAAACGTGAAAGGTACTACCCGTCGATCCCACGCGGGACATGCCCGCGGGAAGGGCTACGGAGCGCGGTTCACTTTGTTTTCTGCGGAATGTGAGGACGCCAAGCCATGAAGATTGAGAATCGAGCCATCCACAGCATCCGGCCCTATGAGCGGAATCCCCGCCGGAACGATCCGGCCGTCGCCGCCGTTGCTGCCAGCCTGCGGGAGTTTGGCTTCCGCCAGCCCATCGTCGTGGACGCCGCGGGGGTCATCATCACCGGCCACACCACCTACCGGGCGGCAAAGAAGCTCGGCCTCCAGTACGTGCCCGTCCACGTCGCGGCGGACCTGACGCCGGAGCAGGCCCAAGCCTACCGCCTGGCGGACAACAAGACCGCCGAACTGGCCGAGTGGGACGACGCCAAGCTCACGCAGGAGATTCTCGGCCTCGCCGGCCAGGGCTTGGACCTGGCCGAGTTCGGATTCGCTGCTCCCGAACCGGCGGAGGCCGCCGCCGGCCCGGATGCCCCCAGCACCGCCGCGGACTCACCCGGCGCCGACATCCAAATCCTCCGCTGCACCTTCACCGCCCGGCAGCAGGAGACGGTCAAGAAGGCCCTGGAGAAGGCGGCGAAGGCCGGCCCCTTCGGTCCCACCGGCAACGGCAACATCGCCGGCAACGCCCTGGCCCGGATTTGCGAGGTGTACCGTGAAGATTGAACTGCTCGACCCCCGGACCTTGCAGCCTTACACGGCGAACCCGCGGAAGATCGACGCCGCCGTCGCGGCCGTTGCCGAGTCGATCCGGAGTTTCGGTTTCCGCAAACCCATCGTCACGGATACGGCGCTGGTCATCATCGCCGGCCACGTTCGCCACCAGGCCGCCCTGCGGCTGAACCTGCCGCTGGTGCCCGTGCATATTGCCGCGGAACTCTCCGAAGCCCAGGCCCGCGCCTACCGCCTGGCCGACAACCAGACCGGCGAGCTATCGGAGTGGGACAACGAGAAGCTCATCGACGAACTGCTGGACCTGGACCGCGTCGGCCAACTCGATGCCTCCGGCTTCACCAAGGCGGAACTGGACACGCTGCTCGAGGGCCGCGCCCCGGCCGACGATGCCGCCTGGGATGAAGCCTTCGGCGCCTTGCCCGATGGCTCGCCCACACACAACCGCCAGACCTTCACACTGACCAAAGAGCAGAAGGCCGACGTGCTCGCCACCGCCCAGGCCGCCCTGCGGTCGCGGGATCTGTCCAACCCCGACAACACCGACGCCATCGCCAACGCGATCGCGCACATTGCGGAGGTGTACCTTGAGCGCTAAAGACCTCATCCTTCGCCCGATCAGCCGGCAGCAGGCCGACGACATGGTCCGTCGCCACCACTACTCCGGCATCAGCGTCAACAACACGCAGCTCAACATCGGCGTCTTCTACCGCAGCCAACTCGAAGGCGCCATGCAGTTCGGCCCGCCCCTGGACCGCCGCAAGCTGCTGGGCCTGGTGCGGGACACCCCCTGGGAAGGGATGGTGGAACTCAACCGCATGGCCTTCAGCGAGAACCTCCCGCGCAACAGCGAGAGCCGGGCGCTGGCCATCGCCATGAAGCTGCTGCGGAAACACAAGCCGGCCGTGCAATGGGTGGTGTCGTTCGCCGACGCCACGCAATGCGGGGATGGCGCCATCTATCGCGCGGCCGGTTTTGCGCTCACGCTCATCAAGCCCTCGGAGGCGATCTACCGCCTGCCGGACGGGACGGTCATTCACAAGATGACCCTGCACAGCAACCCGACCCAGCCGCGGTCGGAACTGGGAGGCCGGACCTTCTTCGAGGTCAGCGGTGGCAAGTACTCGCCGGAGGCATACCTGCGGATCACCGGCGCCGTCGTGCTGCCAGGCTTCCAACTCCGCTACCTCTACTTCCTCGACCCCACCGCCCGCCAGCGCCTGGTCGGGCCGATTCTGCCGTTTGAGGAAATCACCCGCCTCGGGGCGTCGATGTACCGGGGGCAGCGAGGGGAGCGACCACGCGCCGGAAGTGCTGATGGCGGCACGCCTGGTATCCAGCCAGGAGGGGGCGGTTCAATCCCGACCCCGGCGCTTTCCACCCCCGCGGGAGACCGGGAGGGCCAGCCATGACCCTCCCGCCTCCTGACCCGTCCGAAGGCGCCGACATTGACGCCATCCTGGGCGTGCAAGCCTCGCCCCAGCGCGAGGCCCGCAACCGCGCCTCGGACATTCCGCTCCAGGGCAACCCGCGCCACGTCCGCCGGCCCAGCCGCCGGCTCTTCGTCAACGCCCTGCGCGCCAAGAGCGCTGCCGAAGCCCTCGCCGGCCTGCCCGCCGACGGGGAGACCTGGCACTGCCTGATGACCGGCGACTTCGACAGCTTCGACCTGGTGCCGGCGATGCTCGATCACGCCCGACCGGCGGTCATCGAAGACCTGCACCTGGCGTCATTGGGCTTCAACCACGCCAACGCCCGGCGCTTGGTGGAACTGATGGACGCCGGGCTGGTGCGCCGCTGCACCATGATCGTCTCGCTCTACTACGAAGCGGACCCCAAGGAAGCGGACACCTGCTACACGCTGGCCCGCGAACTGCCCGCCCGCGGCGGTTGGTATTGCGCCACCCGCAGCCACGCCAAGGTCATCGCCGCCCGCTTCACCGACGGCCGGTGCTTCGTCATCGAGTCATCCGCGAACCTCCGGACCTGCCGCAACCTGGAGCAGTTCGCCATTACGCAAGACCGCGGCCTGTTTGACTTCCACCGCGAGTGGATGGAGAGCGTCCATGAACACGAGGCCCGCCGAACATCCCGCGATTGACAAGGTGCTGCTGCTGATGGTCAGTGGCCTGAGCCACGCCGACCTGACCGCCGCGTGCATTGGCAAGCTCGAAGTGCCGCCGGAGGAAGTCGCCGGCGTCATCACTCAGGCCCGCCGTAAACTCACCCTCGCCGCCGACTACAACCGCGATGAGCAAATCGGCACGGCGGTGACGCGCCTCAACGACATCTACGCGCGGGCCATCCGTGCCCAGGACATCAAGACCGGCCTGGTGGCACAGAAGGAACTCAACAAGCTGCTCGACCTCTACCGCATGACGGCGGAGCACGCCGGCGACGGCACCGACGGCGAAGAGGCCGGGCCGGACAGCGCCGAACTGGCCGCCATCCGCGGGCATCTCTTGCCCCTGGGTCTGGCCGCGGCCGACTACCCGCTCCGCGAGCACGCCCGGATCGCCGCGGAAGTGGTGCGGGACCACCTGGGCAGCAAACAGAAGGGATAGGCCGTGGCCAGGACGCCGCACAACTACGAGCGCAAGAAAGAGCAGGCCCGCGTGCGCTCCGCGGCCGAGAGCCGCGTCGGCCGGGACATCGGCGACATTCCGCCGGTGGCCGACTCGTCGCGCAAGGCGCGGTGCATGGTCTCCTTCCGCGCGTTCTGTGAGGCGTACTTCCCGCGCAAGTTCTCGCTGGCCTGGTCCACCGACCACTTCAAGGTCATCGCCAAGATCGAGGCCGCCGTCCTCCGCGGCGGATTGTTTGCGATGGCCATGCCACGCGGTTCGGGCAAGACGACCCTGTGCGAGACGGCCTGCCTGTGGGCGCTGCTCACCGGGGCGCATCCGTTCGTGTACCTGGTCGGCAGCAGCGAAGACCACGCCCTGGCGATGCTCAACAACCTCAAGACCGACCTGACCACCAGCGACCTGCTGCTGGCCGACTTCCCCGAAGTCATCTACCCGATTCGGAAGTTGGAGCACCAGACCCGCCGCTGCGCCGGCCAGCTTCACCACGGCCAGCCCACCCTGATCGGCTGGGCCGCCGACGAGATCATCCTGCCGGCCATCCCCGGCAGCCGGGCGGCGGGCTCCATCGTGCGGGTGACGGGCATCACCGGCAACATCCGCGGCGCCATCCACACCCGCCCCAGCGGCGAGAGCATCCGCCCCAGCCTGGTCATCATCGACGATCCGCAGACCGACCAGAGCGCCCGCAGCCCCAGCCAGTGCGCCCAGCGCGAAGCCATCATCAGCGGTGCCGTGCTGAACCTGGCCGGCCCAGGGCGGAAGATCGCCGCGGTTATGCCCTGCACCGTCATCCGCAAGGGCGACCTGGCCGACACCATCCTCGACCGCGAGAAACACCCCGAATGGCAAGGCGAGCGGACCAAGATGGTCTACGCCTTCCCGACCGACGCCAAGCTGTGGGCCGAGTACGGGCGCATCCGCTCCGACAGCCTCCGCGCCGATGGCGACGGCCGCGAGGCCACGGCGTTCTACCGCGAGCACCGCGAGGCGATGGACGCCGGCGCTTCAATCGCCTGGCCGGCCCGCCACAACCCCGATGAACTCTCCGCCGTGCAGCACGCGATGAACCTGCGCCTCCGCAGCGAGGCCGCGTTCTTCGCCGAATACCAGAACGAGCCGCTGCCCGATGGCGTGGACGATGCGGAGTTGATGACCGCGGAGGCCATCGCCGCCAAGACCAATGGGCACGCCCGCGGGCACGTCCCCCTGGGCGCCGGCCACCTCACGGTGTTCGTGGACGTACAGGCCACGCTGCTCTACTGGCTCGTCGCCGCCTGGGAAGACGACTTCACCGGCTACGTCGTGGACTACGGCGCCCACCCCGAACAGCGCCGGCCCTACTTCACCCTCCGCGACGCCAAGCGCACGCTGCTGACGGCCGCCAGGGGCGCCGGCCAGGAGGGCGCCATCTACGCCGGCCTGGAGGCGCTGACGGGCAGCCTGCTGGCCCGCGAATGGCGCCGCGATGACGGCGCCGCCATGAAGATCGACCGCTGCCTCATCGACGCCAACTGGGGCAACAGCACTGACGTGGTGTACCAGTTCTGCCGGCAATCGCCGCACGCCGCGCTCCTGCTGCCCAGCCACGGCCGCTACGTCGGGGCGTCGAGCGTGCCGTTCTCGGAATACAAGCGGAAGGCCGGGGACCGCGTGGGCCTGCACTGGCGCATCCCCAACGTCCAGGGCCGCCGGGCCGTCCGCCACGCCATCATCGACACCAACTACTGGAAGAGCTTCGTCCACGCCCGGCTCAAGGTGGGGATGGGCGACCGCGGCTGCCTGTCGCTCTTCACGCCCGGCCGGGGCGAAGACCACCGGCTCGTCGCCGACCACCTCACCGCGGAGTACCGCGTCCGCACGGAAGGCCGGGGGCGCACAGTGGACGAGTGGAAGCTGCGGGCGACGGGCATGGACAACCACTGGCTCGATTGCCTCGTGGGCAACGCGGTCGCCGCCTCGACCCTCGGCGTGCTGTTGCCGGGCACGGACGCGCGGCCGGCGCCGCGAACGCGGATCAAACTGTCCCAGTTGCAGAGGGAGCGAGCATGAGCACGGCAACTGCCCAGCCCAGGCCCAAGCCTCCAGCCCGCGGTATCCACTGCCCGGCCTGCGGCTGCGGGCATTTCTTCGTCCTCTACACCCGCCGCGGCGCCGGCGGGAAGCTCATCCGCCGGCGCGAGTGCCGGAACTGCGGCCGACGCATCACCACTTGGGAGGGCCTCATCAGCACCTTTGCTTCACCGCATCTTCGGGAGGATCAGCCGTGAATCATCCCCTTCGCCTTAGCCCGCACGATTGCATGCCGGAGCATCAGGTCGCGGTCGTCGTCCTGCGCCAGCACCGCCATGCTGCGCGCCGCATACGGGCCGACCACAACGTCGGAGTAAATCACTGTCGGGAAGCCCTGATACTCCACGGGCAGGTCGGCCTGCGACCGCACATGCTTGTTGCCGGCATCCTTGATAACGCTGGCGACGCGCTTGCTGGTGGCAAAGTCGTTGGCGCCGGAGAACTCGACCACCGGCACGATCTGCGGCACCCGACCCAGGAACACGATCACACGGCGCCGGTTCATGCCGGCCGACTTGCGGTTGGTGTAGCCAATCACAAAGTGCTGCTGGCCCGAAGGCAGCGTTACGTCCGCCTCGTAGGCCTCCTCATAGCTTTCCCTGGTCTTCCCATCCGGCCAGAGGTAGGTGAACTTCGGCCGTGGCGCCCACGCCGCCGTCAGTTGCATGGCCGCGGGCGGAGCGGGCGGAATGGGCGGCGGGGATGCCGGCACACCGCCGCCGGCCTCGCTGGCTGGACCGCCATCCATGAAGGCCTGCAACGCCTGGTCGGTGACGCGGAGTTCCGAACCTATGCGGAACCCGCGCAACCGCCGGGCCTCCACCTCAGCGACCACGTCCTCGACCGCCGTCCGGGTCAATTCCGCGATCTCCGCCGCCGTCCACACCTTCCGAATCTCTGTTGCCATACCGAACCTCCTGAATAAAGGGTTGAGACAAACTATAGACGGTGTAAACTCGGTTGTCAAGTGATTTGATACCGAAGTTTCACCGAGTTGCAGAAAAGTCCGTCTGAGCCGGTCGGGAAGTACCCGGTTCTACCGGCGTAACAACCTGCGTCTCCTGACAACATCCCCTTCCGACGGCCGGCACCACCGTCGATCACGCGACGGTGGTAACGGTGCAGACACAACATCCCGACACCCTGATTGCCCAGCACATGACGCTGGCCCGCAAGCTGGCCTTCCGCCTGGCCCGGACGTTGCCGCGCTTCGTGGACGCCGACGCCCTGGAATCCGACGCCATGCTCGGCCTGGTCCAGGCGGCGCGGACCTTCGACCCCGACCGGGGCGCCTCCTTCGCCACCTACGCCTGCGTGCGCATTCGCGGCGCCATGCTCGACGGCCTCCGCGAGCGCCAGCACCTCCGCCAAACCGAAGTCCCCCTCGTCTTCCTCTCGCTCGACAAGCCCATCGGCCGCGACGGCGACGGCCGGCCCGCCACCCTCGGCGACGTGCTGCCCAACGGTGAAGAGCCGGTGGGCGCCGAAGCCGAGACCCGCGAAACCATCGCCGCCATGCTGCGGCGCGCTGGCCCGCGGGACGCCCAAGACCTGGAGGATCACTACCTCCACGGCATCACCCAGGAAGACATTGCAGCGCGGCGGGGGTTGTCCCCCTCGCGCATTTCACAGCGGCTCAAGGCCGCGCGGCTCAGACTCCAGGAGGCGGCATGCCCCTCAAACAACTGAGCCAGCGCGACTACTACACCACCGGCGAGATGGCCCGCGCCCTGGGCTGCGCCCAGCAGACGGTAATCCGGCGGATCGACGGCGGGCTGATTCCCGCCTTCCGCCTCCCCGGTCGCAACCGCCAGCGCCGCTGCCGCAAGGCGGAGTTCCGCGAATACCTGGCCGACCAGGGCATCCCCGCCACCATGCTCGATGCTTTCGAGAGCCGGCGGGCGCTGTCCGAGGCATTCCGCAGCGGAGGCAAACACCGTGGCTGAAGACCTGACCCCCAATATCGAACAGAACGCCAAGGGGCCGGCGAAGGCCTCGGGCGACAGCGGCTCGATGGAGCAGCACCCGCTGCCGGACCAAATCGCCGCCGACCGCTACCTCCAGAGCAAGAAAGCCGCCCAGCGCAAGGGCCTGGGCGTGAAGTTCACCAAGCTCGTACCGCCGGGGACCGACTGACCATGTTCCAGTGGCTCCGCAACATCACGCCCCAGCGTTCCCCCGGCCGGCCGGCCAGGGCGAAGTTGATCCGCGCCCGCTTCGACGCCGCG
>Ga0073934_10011979_pt1 | contig 10336 bp, 11 predicted proteins | sample LarsenN4metaG_FD_76834 | JGI IMG/M metagenome (GOLD analysis project Ga0073934, IMG submission 76834) | Hot spring sediment bacterial and archeal communities from British Columbia, Canada, to study Microbial Dark Matter (Phase II) - Larsen... ... | reverse complement strand
GCCAGGAACGCCGCGGCGGACAGCATCCGCGTTCTCATGGTTCGTCTCCCGCAGGGACCGCGTCGGCAGGGGCCCCCGCGCGCACTCCTCTATCGGGCAGCACCGCCGCCCCCTGGAGGCCATCCACGACGCCCGCAGGCAGGAGGTTGGCCGTCGCTTTGCGTATACTGGCAGAGCAGTCCGGCTGTTCCGTGAATCCAGTCGACGGAGGAGGACCCACCGTGCGAATCCTCAGCATCGTCAAGCCCCCAGGCCGGCTGATTCTGATCCGGCGCACCGCACCCTTTCGGCGGCAGCTGAACCTGATCACCGCGCTCCTGGCCGTTGTCGTCCTGCTCCTGATCGGCTACGCCATCGCTGTGCAGACGCGGCCGGACCTGCGCATCTACGGCATCATCGCCACCGCCGTGGTGGTGATTCTCGCGCTCAAGGCCTACGACCTGCGGGGGCTTGCCGAGAAGCACGATTCCTTCTGCTTTGACCAGGAGGAGGACCTCCTGATGCACAACGGCAAGCCGGTCGCCCCCCTTCACAACATCGACCACATCCTCGTGCGCGAGGTGATCAAGGACAACGAGGCGATCTCCGAGCCGGACCAGTATGCCCTTGTGGTGGCCCTGGACGACACCCGCCGCATCACTCTCGCTGAGACCATGGGCGTGTCGGAGGCGCGGCAGGACATCGAGGAGGCCGCCCGGGAGATCGCGTCCTTCCTCAACGTGAAGGTGGAGAAGGCTGCCCGCACCGAGGATGAGTGGTGGGTGGACCGGTGAGCGCCGCGATTCGGCGCCGCCTGGACGGAGGGAGTCCCGCCCGGCAGAGCGAATCCAGACGCACCACTCTCTCCGGAGGTGCGTCCCCATGTCAGGACCCGTTGCCGCTGGCGACCCGGTGATCGACTTCGTGCTGACCGGGCTCGACGGCAGAACCTACGACTTGGGCGCCGCCCGCGCCGCTGGCGACGCCGTGCTCTACATGATCTACAAGGCCGGCTGCGGAACTTGCCGCCTGGCCTTCCCCTTCATTCAGCGTCTCCACGACCAGTACGCCGGCCCGGGCTTCCAGGTCTGGGCCGTTTCCCAGGACGATCCCGAGCAGACCGCGGAGTTCGCCCGCACCCAGGGCGCCACCCTCCCCATTCTGCTGGATGCCGACCTGGCCGTGACAGAGGCGCACCGGCTCACCAACGTGCCCGCGATCTACCTGGTCGATGCGTCAGACCGAATCGTGCGGCACAGTGCGGCGTTCGTCAAGGCCGAGCTGAATGCCATGGCGCGGATGGCCGCCCACCGCACCGGGCGGCCGTTTCAGCCCATTGTCAGGGACGAGGATGACGCGCCCGACTTCCGCCCGGGGTGAGGCTCCAAGAAGCGCGCCTAGTCTGGGCGCGACGGCGGGAGATGCGGGCGGCCCCTCGCCCGTGTTCGCTCACAGGATCTCATCCATGAACGCATGTGTCACTCGGCGCGACCTGGCCCTCGGCGCCGTCGCGGCGGCCGGAGCTGCTCGCGCGAAGGCGGCGCCGCAGGACCGGATCCGCGTGGGGTTCGTCGGCGTGGGCAATCGGGGCGGCCAGCTCCTGAACGCCACCCTTCCCAACAAGGACGTGGAGGTCGCCGCGCTGTGCGATGTCTACGAGCCCTTTCTGGACCAGTGGAAGGCCAGGCTTGGCGGCGGAGTGCACACCTATCGCGACTTCCGCCACCTGCTGGAGAGGAAGGACCTGGACGCCGTCTTCATCGCCACGCCGGATCACTGGCATGCCATCCAGATGATCGAGGCCTGCCAGGCGGGCAAGGACGTATACGTGGAGAAGCCCCTCTCCATCACCATTCACGAGGGCCGCCGCATGGTGGAGGCCGTGCGGCGAACCGGCCGCGTGGTGCAGGTCGGCCTGCAGCGGCGCTCCTCCGAGCTGTTCGCCCGAATCCGGCGTCTCGTGCAGGACGACGGCATCGGCAAGGTGACGGTGGCGCGGGCGTACCGGCTGAACAATATGTGGCCGTCAGGCATTGGCAAGCCGCCCGACACCCCGCCGCCGCCCGGCCTGGACTGGGACCTGTGGCTGGGGCCCCGCCCCAAGCGTCCGTTCAACCCGGCGATTGCCCCCTACAAATTCCGCTGGTGGCAGGCCTACTCGTCGCAGATGGCCAACTGGGGCGTCCACTACTTCGACGTGATCCGCTGGATTCTGGGCGAGGACGCGCCGGCTTCCGTAACCATGCACGGCGGGCGGTTCGCGGTGGACGACCTGCGGGACATTCCCGACACGGCGGAGGCCTGCTTCGAGTTCGCCTCAGGCCGGCTCCTGGTCTTTGGGCAGTACGAGGCGTCCGGCGCGCCCATCTTCCCCGCAGGCGAACTGGAGCTGCGCGGCACGCGCGGGGCCCTCTACGCCGACGACCGCGCCTTCGAGATCGTGCCGGAGCGCGGTGGCCAGTTCCAGGACCCCGCGCCCCGCATGAGGCCTGTTCGCGGGCGCGCCTCCGACACGAGCATCGAGGCCCAGCATGTGCGGAACTTCCTGGACTGCGTGAAGAGCCGGGCGACGCCCAACTGTCCGGTGGAGGAGGGGCACCGCTCCACGACCTTCGCGCTCCTGGCCAACATCTCCCTGGCCACCCGCTCCCGCCTGGAGTGGGACGCCTCCACCGAGCGCATCACCAACAACCGGGCGGCCAACGACCTGCTCCACTACCGCTACCGGGCGCCCTGGCGCCTGGCGTAATTGCCGGAAACTGAACGAGGGCGCGCCCTGCGCGCCCGGGAGGCGCCCGCATGCAGCTGGGGGAACTGAAGTGGACAGAGGCCGCGGAGCAGGGAGAGCGCGTGGCCGTGGCGCCGCTGGGCTCCCTGGAGCAGCACGGGCATCATCTGCCCCTGCTCACCGACTCGCTCATCATCTCCGAGATCGCCCGCCGCGCGGAGCGGGAGCTGCGCCGGGAGGCCGTGTTTCTGCCCACTCTCTGGCTCGGCGCCTCCGACCACCATCTGGCGTTTCCAGGCACCGTGAGCGCGCCCAACGACCTGTATGTGAAGATGGTGGAGGCGCTGGTGGAGAGCCTCCTCTCGGGCGGGTTCCGGCGGGTGTTTCTGCTGAACGGCCACGGCGGCAACATCACGCCCGCCCGCCAGGCACTCTACAATGTGCAGATCCGCCACCGTCAGGACCCCGCCGTGCACCTCGCCTTCGCGAGCTGGTGGCAGATCGCCGAGCCCCAGGTCGCCGCCATCGAGTCCCTCGCGGCCAAGATGGTGACCCATGCCTGCGAGCAGGAGACCTCCATGATCCTCCTCCTCCGGCCGGAGCTCGTGCGCATGGAGGCCGCCGCGGGTGCAGTCATCCCCTTCGATTCCGCCTTCCACTCTCCCGACTACAGCCGTCCGAGCCGAGTGGACGTTCCAAGGGCGTTTGAGCAGGCGACCCGAACGGGGGCGTTCGGCCACCCGGAGCTGGCAACCGCGGAGAAGGGCGAGGCCCTCTTTCGGGCCGCTGCCGGGCAGGTCGTGGAGTTTGTGCGCGAGTTTGCCCGCTGGCCTGATGTCACCGCCGTATGATCCGACACCCGGGCGCTGCGGGACCGCCCGGGCCGGCTTCGGGTAGACTCTCCGGGACGGAGGGCCGGCATGGGCAGGACCCGGCTGCTCCGAACCAACGAACCCTCTCGGAGGCCCGCACCCTCATGGAGCGCACCTTTGTCATGGTCAAGCCCGACGGCGTGGAGCGCCGGCTCGTGGGCGAGATCATTCGCAGATTCGAGAGCCGCGGCCTGCGGCTCGTGGGGCTCAAGCTCCTGAAGCCAGACCGCGTCCTGGCCGAGCAGCACTACGCAGTCCACCGCGAGAAGCCATTCTTCAGGGACTTGGTGGACTTCATCACCAGCGGGCCCGTGGTGGCCATGGCCTGGGAGGGGAACCAGGCCGTCACGCTCGTCCGCAGGATGATGGGCGCGCTCAGGCCCGAAGAGGCCCTGCCAGGCACCATCCGGGGCGACTTTACCACGGAGGTGCAGACCAACCTCGTCCACGGCTCGGACGCGCCGGAGACGGCCCGCGCGGAGCTGGCCCTCTGGTTCCGCGAGGGCGAGCTGCTGGAGCGGGCCTGAACAGAGGGAGGACCCGCCATGCGGCGCAGCACTTCTGGCCCGGGATTCCACCACGTGGCGCTCCGGGCACGGGACTTTGAGGCCACCCTGCGGTTCTACGCCGACGCATTCGGATTCGAGCGGGCCTATGGCTGGGGCCAGGATGCCGGCCGCGCCGCCCTCCTGGCCACCGGCGACGGCAACTACGTGGAGGTGTTTGCCGGCGGATCCCGCCCGCCTGGCGAGGACCCGCCCGAGGGAGCCCTTCTCCACTACGCCATCCGCGTGCCGGACGCGGACGCAGCCTTCCAGCGTGCGCTTGCAGCGGGGGCGCGCGCGGTGAGCGCACCCCGCTCCCTCACGATCCAGGGCGATACCCCCGTGCCTGTGCGCATCGCCTTCGTGCGGGGCCTGGACGGCGAGGTGATCGAGCTCTTCCAGAACGAGGCGCTCTGATGCGTGCCCTTGGCCGCGACGACCTCCACCGGCTTCGCGCGGAGCGCCTCCACGTGGGCGACGGCACCGGGCTCGCTCCCGGCGAGTTGGCCGCCATCGAGTCCCGCTGGCGGCCGCTCGTGGCACCCTCGGAGCAGGACGAATCCGAGCGCTTCGCGGTTGCCCGCCCGGACGGCGACACCACCGGAGCGACCGCCGCCCGGTGGCTCTTCCATCTCCTGGGACTCTCCCATCGCGCGGCACATGTGTTCCTCCTCACTCCGGCGGGGCTGGTGGTCGTTCAGAAGCGGGCCGCCACCAAGGCCGACTGGCCTGGCGCCTGGGACATGGCCGTCGCGGGCCACGTGCCCCAGCACGAGGACGGCTCGGAGATGACGTTCCTGGAGGGGGCTCTGAAGGAGATGGAGGAGGAGCTCGGCCTGCCGGCGGATCGGCTCGAGAGCCTTCTGGCGGAGGGCGAACTGACACCGCTGGGCCCACCCTCCATCTGCCTCGATCGCGACGACGGCCGCAATCCACCGTTCTGGAATCGCGAGGTCCGCCAGATCTTCGTGGCCACGCTCTCGCCCGAGGGGCTGGCAGCCCTGAACCCGGACCCCCAAGAGGTGGCGGGCGTGGCGCTGTTCCCACCGGACGAAGCCTGGGACCTGCTGGCGCGCCAGCCCGTCGCCAGCGGCCTCCGGCACTCCCTTCCCCGATGCCTGGACTGGCTGGCCCGCAGGCGCGCGCTGCCTGCCGTCCGCCTTCCAGCATGCTAGGCTTTGGCCGAAGCGACGCGCACGACCAGGCCCGCGTCCTGCAGGCGGCGCCGGTCCTCGGGAGCGATCCCGGGGTCGGTGATCAGAAAGTGCGCCGCAGCGAGGGGCGCCACGGCGGCGAACGCGGTCTTTCCGATCTTGCTGGAATCAGCCAGCACGACGACCTCCGAGGCGCGGGCCATCATCTGACGCTTCACATCGGCCGCGTCGAAGTCCACCACCGTAAAACCCGCCTCCGCATCCACGCCGTTGAAGGCCAGGAAGGCGCGGTCAACGTGAAACGGCTCGAGGAACCGCATGGCAAGCGGCCCAAGTGCGGCGCGGCGGCGAGGCTGAATCAGTCCTCCCACAAGGATCACCTGCACGCCCGGCGAATCCATCAATACAGAGGCGTTCTCCAGGGAGTTCGTCACCACGGTGAGCGAGCGAAACGGCCGCAGGCGAAGCGCCAGCTCGCAAGTGGTGGTCCCGGCGTCCAGCAGAATGGTGTCGCCCTCCTGCACGAGCGTCGCGGCCAGGGCCGCGATGGCCCGCTTCTCCGGCCGGTGCATCACTTCCCGCTGGGAGAACGGCGGCTCGAACAGTGTGGACGATGCGCCGATGGCACCGCCGTGGGTGCGGCGCAAGAGGCCGCGCTCCTCCAGGCGGGACAGGTCGGAGCGGACAGTTGGGGTGGAGACGCCGAATGCGGCGGCCAGCTCCTCCACCGTCACCTTGCCCGCGGCCTCCAGCCTGCGCAGGATGGCCAGCTGGCGCTCCTCAGCGAAGAGGGCGGCCTCGCCGTGCGGAGGGCCGGTCTTTCGAGTTCTTGCGGTTTCCGACGGCATGGGCTTGATTCTTTTCGATTCTTGACGTATCCTATCGGATGCTGGCCAGCCATGTCAAGCCCACGACGAATGCCGCAGGCTGGCCGGTGGGACAGATCATACCGGTGCTGACGAAGTGCCGAGGTCATGTCGGGGCCCGACAGCATGATCCTCTGCATCGGATTCGCCCGGCCCGAAGAGTGGGAGCACGGGGCCCGGACGCATGCCCGCCAGTCGCGGCGCTTTGAGCGGACCGCTGCGGACTGGTGCCTCGTGGTCCCTTTCCAGCGTGCCACGCCTGGCTTCGTCCACCGGATCCAACCCCGGGGTGCTGGTGCGGAGCGGCTTCGCCAGGTCGTTCCAAGACCGCGACGTGCGCGCGTTTCACACCACCGCCGACTGCGGGTTCAGGCCATGCGCCCCCTGAGCCGTTCGCTCTACGGCGTGCAGTTGCACTCGGAGGACCACACGGAGAGATTTAGGGACGGACGGATCAGCCTGGCGAACTTCTACTGGCGTGGCGGGCCTCCGCCCCTGAGGCGGGAGCTCACGCAGGGAGATCGCGGGCAAGGGAGAGCGCAATGAACGGAGAGGCGCGGTCGCTGGAGCTGAAAGCAGCTTGGACGTGGGTGCCCGTGGAGGACTCCGGCGAGCAGGTGACGTTTCCAGTGGGTGCAAGCGATTCGCTCCGGGCACGCTGGACCCGGCCGGCGCTCTACCGCTGGGTGATCGTCTCGGGCAACAAGGTGCAGGCTGTTCACATCGGCGAGGCGGAGGACCTCGCCGGCCGCATCTACCAATACAGCAATCCGGGTGCCGGCAATCAGGCCGCCGCCCGGATCAAGAAGGCCTTCACGGACCATCTCTTCCGCGGCGACGAGATCCGCCTGGAGGTCTGCCAGCTCCAGTCGTTCATTGTTGACGGCAGGGCTGTGGACGATGCCGGGCTCAGGGACGCCGCGCTGCGCCGCGCCCTGGAGCACCTGATCACGTACGAGGCGCGCCTGTCCGGCACACGCATCCTCACCTGAACCAAATCCGCGCACATCACAATCCGAGGTATTCCTACCGATGCCCAAGTGCCTCTCTATACACCCCGAGGAAGTCCGCCGAACCGGCCAGGTCCAGTTCCAACCCATCCCGGTGTGCCAGTACCAGAGGACGCTGAAGGACGAGCTTGACCGGTTCGCCCGCGAGGACCTGATCCGCATCTACCGGGACATGGCCCTCATCCGCGCCTTCGAATCGATGCTCAACGACGTGAAGACCAAGGGGGGCTACGGGGGCATCGAATACAACCATCGGGGTCCGGCCCACCTGAGCATCGGCCAGGAGGCCGCCGCCGTGGGCCAGGCGTTCCTCCTGGGCGTGGACGACCACATATTCGGCAGCCATCGGAGCCATGGCGAGATCCTGGCCAAGGGGCTCAGCGCCATCGAGAAGCTGCCGGACGATGCGCTCCAGCGGATCATGGAGCGCTACAACCACGGCCTCACGCTCAAGGCCGTGCTGACGAAGAGCGACGGAGGCAGCCCCGCGTCCACACAGCCGCACACACGCGCAGGGATCCCCGTCCGCCCCTCGTCCCCCGTCAAGAACACGGCAATCGATTACCTGCTCTACGGCACGCTGGCCGAGATCTTCGGCAGGGAGGCGGGCTTCAACAAGGGGATGGGCGGCTCCATGCACGCCTTCTTCACCCCGTTTGGGGTCTTCCCCAACAATGCCATCGTGGGGGGCTCGGCGGACATCTCGGTGGGCGCGGCTCTCTTCAAGCGGATCCACCGCCGTCCCGGGATCGTCATCTGCAACATCGGCGATGCCGCCGCGAGCTGTGGCCCCACCTGGGAGGCCCTCTGCTTCGCCACCATGGACCAGTTCAAGACCCTGTGGGACGAGGCGCATCGGGGCGGCCTGCCCTTCATCATGAACTTCGTGAACAACTTCTACGGGATGGGCGGCCAGCCCGTGGGGGAGACCGGCGGCTTCGGGATCCTGGCGCGCATGGGCGCGGGGCTCACGCCAGACCAGATGCACGCTGAGCGCGTGGACGGGTACAACCCCCTCGCCGTGATCGACGCGATTGCTCGCAAGCGCGAGGTCCTGGAGCGGGGCGACGGGCCCGTCCTGCTGGACACTGTCACCTATCGCTACAGCGGCCACTCTCCCTCGGACGCTTCCTCCTACCGGGAGAAGAGCGAAGTCGACGAGTGGCGCCGGGTCGACTCCCTGGTCACCTACGCCGAGGACCTGGTGGAGTGCGGCCTCTGCACCCGCGACGACCTGGCGGCCGTCCAGGCCGAAATCGACGCCCGAATCCTCAACGCCTACCGCCGGGCCATCGATCTGGACCTCTCGCCCAGGGCCGACCTGTACTCAGCCGGATGCCTGCTGGAGCGTGCCATGTTCTCCAATGGGCGCGAGGCCGAATGGGAGAGCGCGGCCGCGGCGGAGGAGGGGACAGGCTCCTCGGGCCGGGGAGCCGGCGAGGCCGCAGGGGCCGGACCTCCGGACGCCGGGAGGCCGTTCCCCGGCACCCCCGAGGTGCTCATCCCGCTGGAGGAGAACCCGCGGGTGAAGCAGCTCGCGGGGCGCAGCCGGTCGGGCATCGGAGAGAACGGCGAACTTCTGCCCAGGGGCAGGTGCATCCAGTTGCGGGATGCGCTCTTTGAGGCCATCATCGACCGCTTCTACAACGACCCGCTGCTGGTGGCCTACGGGGAGGAGAACCGCGACTGGGGCGGGGCCTTTGCGGTCTACCGCGGGCTGACGGAATCCCTGCCGTACCACCGGCTCTTCAACAGCCCCATCGCCGAGGGGGCCATCGTGGGCTCCGCGGTGGGATGCGCACTGGAGGGCGGCCGGGCGCTCGTGGAGCTCATGTACTGCGACTTCCTGGGACGGGCGGGCGACGAAGTATTCAACCAGCTCTCCAAGTGGCAGGCAATGTCGGGCGGAATGCTGCGCATGCCAGTGGTCGTGAGGGTCTCCGTGGGCTCCAAGTACGGCGCCCAGCACAGCCAGGACTGGACGGCCCTCTGCGCCCACATCCCCGGGCTGAAGGTGGTGTTCCCCGCCACCCCCTACGACGCCAAGGGACTCATGTACTCGGCACTGCTGGGGACCGACCCCGTGATATTCTTCGAGTCCCAGCGCATCTATGACCAGCCGGAGATCTTCCACCCAGGCGGCGTGCCAACGGGCCAGTACACCATCCCCTTGGGGTTGCCCGACGTGAAGCGCCCTGGAGACGACCTGACCATCCTGACCGTCGGTGCCACCCTCTATCGGGCGCTGGAGGCGGCGGGCACGCTGGAGTCGGAGTACGGCATCTCCTGCGAGGTGATCGACGCCCGCAGCATCGTCCCGTTCGACTACGCGCCCGTGCTGGAATCGGTGAAGAAGACGGGCCGCATCCTGCTGGCCTCCGACGCGTGCGAGCGGGGCTCCATCCTGCACACCTTCGCGTCGCGCATCGGCCAGCTGGCCTTCAACTGGCTGGACGCGCCGCCGGTGGTGTTGGGTGCCCGCAACTGGATCACGCCCGCCGACGAGGTGGAGGATGCCTTCTTTCCGTTCCCATCCGACGTCCTGGACGCCATCCACGAGCACATCCAGCCTTTGCCCGGCTACCATCCCCGGCGCGCGGCGGACTCCGCCGACCTCCTGCGCCGGAGCGCCCTGGGCGTCTAGGGGCGGCGCTGCCTGGCCCTGCCAAGGGGTCGGGAGCGATCCCGGAGTGCCGGAGAGGCGGGGTCCGCCGCTTCGGGGCGGACCCCGCAGCGGCGCCCGGACCCCCGCTATGGCTTCACAGTGAGGCTGGCGCTCGCCCCCACACCGTTGGCCGACGCCTTGATGGCCGCCACTGTCTTCACGGACACGTCAGCCGCGTGTATTCGGAGCGTCTTGGAGGATTCCCCTGTGCTGAACGTGAGGGAGGAGACCTCCGGGACGGCGGCGGCGTTGCTGCTGGAGATCGACGCGACGATCGTTCCCACGGAGGCGGGCACGGGCGCCTCCAGGGTCACGGTGGCCGTCACAATGGCGGGACCCACCACGGCCGTGGGCACGAGTGTCACCTTCGCCACCCCGATGGGCCGCACGGTCAGCGCGGCCTTCCGCGTGACTCCCAGCGTGCCATTGATGTAGCCCGCGACGGAGGTCGTCACCGGGATGGTCGTTATCGTGAAGGAGGCGCTCGTCGCCCCGGCGGGCACGTCCACCTTCGCGG
>Ga0073934_10011977_pt1 | contig 10337 bp, 8 predicted proteins | sample LarsenN4metaG_FD_76834 | JGI IMG/M metagenome (GOLD analysis project Ga0073934, IMG submission 76834) | Hot spring sediment bacterial and archeal communities from British Columbia, Canada, to study Microbial Dark Matter (Phase II) - Larsen... ... | reverse complement strand
GGCGACGAGCGGCAGGCCGCAGAGGACCAGATCTTGCTTGGCAAGGAGGATAGCCTTGGCCTTGAGGCCCTTGGAGACGATGGCGCGGGTGGTGATGTCGTCGAAGGCCGCGTCCTCGCGGAGGGCGTTGAGGCAGAGGCGCTGGATTTCGGAGTTGGATAAACGCATTCTCAAGGGAATATTACGGACCCCAGTAGTGCTGCAAGGAACAACGTATTCCCACGTTCGCATTGCCAATGGCATGATTTAAGGGAATACGTCTGGCCGCCCTCAGATTGGACGCCGAATCGTTGAAACCTCCTCCCCGAACGTCCATCGAATACTCATCGCTGCAATCCCAGGAAGGTAGTCCATTCGTAGGGGCCCCGAAGTGATCCTCCCGCCAACATTCCTCTGTCCACTCCCAGACATTTCCGGCCATGTTTAGGGCTCCGATGGGAGAAACCCCCGATGGAGAAGAGAAAACCGGAGCTGTACCTCCTGTGGAACACCCATATCCGGCCAAATCTCCTGTTTCATTAAAAACGGCGTTTTCCGAGGAACAACTCGGCAGGGTATCCCCAAAAGGATACATCGTGGACGTCGGTCCTCTTGCCGCAAATTCCCACTCGGCACGGTTGGGGTGCCGTGCTCCGGGACGAATGAATTCACAAAGTCCCAAGGCACCTGCCCAGTCGATGTGATTGGCAGGATGAAAGGGTCTTGCCGCCGAGGTATTCAATCCCCAACCGGCTCCATCCCAACCGGAGAGATTAGGGGGCAGGCAGGCCCCTTCAGCCAGGCATTGCTCGTAAGCCTCTACCGGAATCTCATATTTGCCAATGAAATATCCTTGCGCAAACGTTACCCCTTGGGCAGGCCATTCAGAAGACGGATTGTCGGGACTTTCGACGGATCCCATGAGAAAGGAACTTCCGGGCGGAACGTAAATCCACTCATCATAATTTCTCCAGGGCTGATCAATGCTTGCCGGGTGATACTCACAATAACCCTGGTCATTACATATCGGATTATATCGTGGTAAAGAAGGACAGGAAACATCCCCGCAAATCAACGCCGAACTCTCTTGGCAACGGGAGACCCACGCTTCATCATCACAGGCTGCGGTCGTCCCCAAGCTACCCGCGATTTGTTGCCAATCAGTGGCGGATAAATGACTTCCGTCAGAGCCATTCTCCAACAAACAAAGCCAACGAGCATCCCATTCATGGGGGCATACTTCAGGCTCCTCATGAGCGTGGAACAAACGGGTAAAGCCGTTGTGCCAAGCGGACGAATTGAAAGCATGCATCATTTCATGCCGAAGGAAAACTCGAACGCTGGCGGGAATCCCAATCGGGATGCTTTCATCCAAGTGTCCATGAATCAAGGCGTATGGTGCCTGTGCCCTGTGGCTAAAATTATACGTAACGCGAGTCGCCGAAGGGAGGACGCTTGCGCTCCATCCATTAAGAACTAAATAGCTTCCAAATCGCTCCGGATCTTCGCCGGCGGCCGAAATATCCACGGTGAAACGGGTAAGGTCGGGACGTAAAGTGTAATAATCTCCAGAGGGAATAAACTCACTTTCAGGCGAATCGACGACCCCATTCATGACACGGTCGGGGAAAAAATGTGTCGGAGAGATCGCGACCGGAGAGCAGGCCTCGACGTACATACGACGGGCGTTTTCCAAAGCTCTCCTCACCCAATCCTGTGCTGCCGAAACATCGCCGCCGAATCTATCCGAAAAACAAATTCGTGAGGAAGTGGCGCTGGAAGCCCCCACATCAACGCAATCGTAAAACAGCACCGCCAAGGGATATTCGACTCGGCATGGTTCTGAACTGATACCGCCATCTGAGCCCCCGTCGGAGGACCCACCCATCCCCGCGTCAATCGTTCCGCCGTCTGAGCCGCCGTCCTCACCATGGGTCTCGCCGGTACTTCCAAGGGGCGGGTGATTACATCCTTGCAGTGCGCCCAATAGCCCAAATGGTGAAAGGGCCCACGGCGACGACCAGGAACTGGAACGCCCTTGGTTTACGGATTCCTGAAACGCGTCGCTCAGCAACCGATTTCGAAAATGCCGGTCGAATCGATCTGCAGGATTAGGGAGGACTTGTCCTGTTCCCGCAGAGGAGCTTGGATCCGCGGGAGCGGAGGCCTCCTCTACATGAGCCGGGTTTAATGGAATGGTTGGGCTACGGAGCGGAGGAGTCATGGAAAAATCCCCTTGTTAATTTTTTCTCCTTACCCGGGAGAGCTTATTCGTTTACCTATGGCAATTGTTGCCAAAAAAAATGGCTAATTGAAGAAGTATCTCCATCTCAAGCTTAAATTGACTGTTCATCCCTTAACCCCTCTGTCATTTGCAGTTTCATCAGCGCTGTAGGGGCCGTTCGCGAACGGCCCCTACGGCCGCCGCATCGTGCTTGTGCACTGTTATCTGACGAAATACGCGCACCGGGGCGAACACAAGGTTCGCCCCTACAACAACTCTAAGGCCTCGTGGATCTCTTGGATCTTCTTGCGGTACATCGCCTCTTTCTCGCGGTTCTCCTCGAGGAGCTCCGCCGGGGCCTTCGAGAGAAACTCGGCGTTGCCCAGCATCTTCAGCGTTGCCGCCAGGCCGTTGTTGAGCTTGGCCAATTCCTTCTCTTGCCGCAGGCGCTCCTTTTGCAGATCCACCACGCCCTTCAGGTCGACCCAGACGACCAGGTCCTTGAAACGCGTCACGCCCCGGGCCACGCCCTTCTCCTCGCGAATCTTGGCATCGTTCAGCGCGATCCCCGCCACCCGCGTCATGTCGGCGGCCGAGCGCAGGATCCCGTCGATCTGAGCCTGCAGGGCCTGATCCGAGGTGAACAGCACCGCGCGGTTCAAGGCGGCCGAATCCGGCACCCCCGTCTCCTTCCGGATCTGCCGGATCTTTTCAACGATGGCGGTCAGGGCCTCGATGCGCTCTTCCGCGGCGCGGAACTCGGCCCGGCGCGGCGCCGGCAGCGCCTGGGGAAATTTGGCCGTCGCCAGCAGGGCCGTGCCGCGCGGCGCCAGCTTCTGCCAGAGCTCCTCGCTTAAGAAGGGCATGAAGGGGTGCAGCAGGCGCAGGCTTTGGTCCAGCACCAGGGCCGCGACCGTCGCCAGCTCGCGGCGCACCTCGGCATCCTCGGACTTGAGCCCCGGCTTGATCAGCTCGAGGAACCAATCGCAATAAGTCCCCCAGAAGAAATGGTAGGTCGCCATCGCCGCGTCGTTGAAGCGATACTCCGTGATCCCCCGGCGCACGCCCTCGACCGCCTCCGAGAGCTTCGCCAGGATCCACCGGCCGATGTCGTGCTTGGCCTCGAAGCGCGCCGGATCGAAGTCGATCTGGGCCAAGGCCCCCAAATCCGCGTGCGGCAGTGCCATCGTCTGCACGAAGCGCGCCGCGTTCCAGACCTTGTTGCAGAAATTGCGGTAGCCCAGGATGCGCTCTTCCGAGAGCTTGATGTCGCGGCCCTGGGCCGCGAAGGCCGCCAGGGTGAAGCGGAAGGCGTCGGTGCCGAATTTTTCCATCACCTCCAGCGGGTCGATGACGTTGCCCTTGCTCTTGCTCATCTTCTGCCCCTGCGCGTCGCGGATCAGGGCGTGGATGTAGACGTCGCGGAAGGGCACCTCGCCCGTGAAGTGGATCCCCATCATCATCATGCGCGCGACCCAGAAGAAGATGATGTCGAAGCCGGTCACCAGGCAGGAGGTCGGGTAATAGGCCTTGAGCCGCGGGGTCTTTTCGGGCCAGCCCAGGGTCGAGAAGGGCCAGAGGGCCGAAGAGAACCAGGTATCGAGGACGTCGCTCTCCTGGCGCAGGTCGTCGTGTCCGCAGTGCGGACAGACCTTGAGATCGCTGCGCGAGACGATCACGCCGTCGCTGGGGTGCTCGTTTTCGGCGCAACGCCCGCAGTACCAGGCCGGGATGCGGTGCCCCCACCAGATCTGGCGGCTGACGCACCAGTCGCGGATGTTCTCCATCCAATGAAAATAGGTGTTTTCCCAATGCTGCGGGACGATGCGGGTCTTGCCGCTGCGCACCGCCTGGATGGCCGGCTTGGCGAGCGGTTCGGTCTTCACAAACCACTGCATCGAGAGATAGGGCTCGACGACCGTCTTGCAGCGGTAGCAGTGCCCCACCGAGGCCTTGTGCTCGTCGACCTTGAGCAAGAGTCCCTGCTCTTCCAGCTCTTTGACGATCCGGGCGCGGGCCTCGAAGCGGTCGAGGCCCTCGAAGGGGCCCGCCTGGTCGTTCATCCGGGCGTCGGGCGTAAAGACGTTGACGCGCTCGAGGCCGTGGCGGTTGCCGACCTCGAAGTCGTTGAAGTCGTGGGCGGGCGTGACCTTCACGGCCCCGCTGCCGAAGCTCGCGTCGACCATCTCGTCGGCCACGATGGGGATGAGGCGCTTGACGAAGGGCAGCTCGACCCGCTTGCCCACCAAATGTTTGTAGCGCGCGTCGTCGGGGTGCACCGCGACGGCGGTGTCGCCCAAGAGCGTCTCGGGCCGGGTGGTGGCGACGGTCACGCAGTCCTGCGGGTCGGCCTCCAGCGGGTAGCGGATGTGCCAAAGATGCGAGTTAACCTCATGGTAGTCGACCTCGAGGTCGCTCAATGCCGTGTGGCAGCGCGGGCACCAATTGATCAGGCGCTGGGCGCGATAGATCAGCCCCTCTTCGTAGAGCTTGACGAAGACCTCGCGCACCGCCTTGGAAAGCCCCTCGTCCATCGTGAAGCGCTCGTGGGCGTAGTCGAGGGAGCAGCCCAGTTTTTTGAGCTGGTGTCGGATGTTGCCGCCGGACTCTTCCTTCCACTTCCAGACGCGCTGGATGAAGGCCTCGCGCCCCAGGTCGTCGCGGCTCTTGCCCTCGGCGCGCAGCTGGCGCTCGACGACGTTTTGGGTGGCGATGCCGGCGTGGTCCATGCCGAAGACCCAGAGGGTCGCCTTGCCCTCCATCCGCTCGAAGCGCACCAGGATGTCCTGCAAGGTGTTGTTGGGGGCGTGGCCCATGTGCAGCGAGCCGGTCACGTTGGGCGGCGGGATCACCACCGAGTAGGTCGCGCGGCCCCGGGGGTCGTCGGGCGCGGCGAAGACGCCGGCCTGCTCCCAGGCCCGCCACCAGGCCTTTTCGACTTCATGCGGTTCGTAGACTTTGGGGATCTCGTTAGCGGGGGAATCGGACATGGAAAGGCTACTCGGCGTCGGTCTCTTTCATTAAAATTTCGAGCTGCTCGCGGATCAGGCGCTCGGCGATCTCGGGGAGGATCTCGCGGGCGACCTTTTCGATCACCTGGGCGGCCAGGGCCTCGAGCCTCTCGGCCTCGAGGGGAAGGGGCGCCGGGGCCGCGGCCGCGGCCGCGGAGGTCTCCGGGAGGGGGGTCACTTCTTCCTCGCCTAACTCAGGGTCATCCCAAACACTCGACATAGGGGCCTCCTTCCTTGCTGGCCCGTTACTATCATTATAGGCCGGATTCTCAATAAGAAATTTGGCCGCCGGGAGGGCTTTCTCGCAAAAAAGCCTTGTCCGGGCCGGGAAAATCAAGCTACCCCCTCCTCTGGGACCTGATTTCGCGAAAAATCCGGCCTTGGGACCCAGGGACCGGGACCTTCCCGGGAACGCCGCGCCACGAATATCATGCCGAAAAAAATCCTAAAAAATGTCCTTCCCTGGCTGGTCGCCGCCGCGCTGCTCTTCTACCTCTTCACCAAGGTGCCGCCCGAGCAGGTCCTGCGCAGCCTGCACCACCTGCACCTGCCCAGCTTCCTCGGTTTCGGCGTGGTCTACTTCCTGATCATCCTCGCCCTGGACACCTGGGTCTTGAGCGGCGTCCTCAGCCGCTTCGCCGCGCCGGTCTCCTTCCGCGAGTTACTCCCCGCGCGCTGCGTCAGCTACCTGCTGGCGCTGCTCAACTACAACGCGGGCCAAGCCGGGATGGCGGTCTACCTGAAGCGTACGCGCGGCTTGAGCTTCTTCAAGACGCTGGGCTGCATCTTCTTCGTCACGGTGGTCGATCTCTACTGGGTGATCGCGATGGCCTTCGCCGGCAGCTTCCTGATGGACATCCACCTCCAGGGCTTCCAGCTCCAAGACTGGGTGCGGCGCGTGGCGGGCATCGCCTTGATCGCCTTCGTCCTCCATCTCGCCTTCTGGCGCGGCTGGTTCGGAAAGATTCTCCCCGCCCGCCTGCATTTCGGGATCGGCGACTGGCTGCGCGGCAAACACCTCTTCCAGCCATTCCACCACGCGACCGTCGCCGACTACTTCAAGATCGCCCTCGCCCGCTTCCCGATCCACGCGGCGATCGTGTCGTCGCTTTGGTTCCTGATCCGCTTCGCGGGCGGGACGGTTTCGTTCCGCGACGTCGTCGCGACCGTCCCCATCGTTCTGTTGGTCGGGACGATCCCGCTCACCCCCGGCGGCCTCGGCGCCACGCAGCTCGCGCTGGTCGAGCTGCTGAAAGACCACGTCGTCCCGCCGCCGGCCGCCCACGGCTCGGTGGGGGCCGCCGAGCTGCTGCTGGCCGTCTCCCTGACCTGGATGATGCTGAATTACCTCCTCAAGGCGCTCGCCGGATTGATCTTCCTGCGCGGCGGCTCGCGCGAGCTCTTCCAGGAAGGGCCAGATGCCGCGCCGCATTAAACATGGAAGCAATTTCCTTTGCGGGGCCTCCGATAACTCATGATAGAATGGGCTCAGAGGAGGTATTGGGTTTATGCACGACCCCGCCGGTCGCTTGATCCACGCCGCCGCGCTGGACGATTACTTCTTCGAGGAGGTCCGGAGCGCCTTTCACAAGCAGAAAGTCCGGGCCCTCCCCCACACCGAGTTCTACCTCGTCCGCCTGCTCAGCGATTTCTGCCGCCGCGACAACCTCTACTCCAATCCCGGGCACGAAGACACGCCGCTCGCCATCCTCTACCTCGAATCGCTGCAGAGCGGCGGCCACGAGGGACTGCGCCTGCTCAAGCAGATCGCCGACTTCGCGCTCTACACCTCGGGCTTCTTCCAAGATTCCCTGATCCGGCAGAACATCGATCTCGACTACTACGCCAGCATGGGCGGCAACGCCTATCGCCGCCTGCACTCGCGGGCGCGCGAGACCAGCCACGGCGAGGCCTTCGCCGAGACCTTCCGCGAGCTGAGCGAGCGCTTCCTCCACTTCGTCGACGTCCTGGCCGAGATCAGCGAGCGCTCGAACGTCCTCAAGGACTCCGACCTGCTGCGCCTCTATGAGAAATGGCTCAGCACCGGTTCCGAGCGCCTTAAGCAGAAGCTGGAGGAGTTCGGCATCCGGCCCCTGTCGCCGGCCGGCGTGCCGCGCGGCGAAACGAGGCATTGATGCTGAGCGAGCTGCAAAGCTGGATCGAGGAGACCTACCGGCTGGAGCCGGAGGCCCCGGTCGCGGATTACCTCATCGACCGCGCGCAGCTCGAGCGCCACCTGGACAAGGACAGCCCCTACCGGAACGCCGAGGAAGTCTTGCTGTTGCGCGGCGACGCGCAGAACTGCGAGGTGGGCTTGTTCCTTCACCCCAAATTCGGCTTGGAAGAGACCTCGGTGGCCGAGGCCGACACCCACGGGGTCATGACCGCCCTGGAGGGCGTTTCCCACTTGCTGCTCTCGCTCCACCGCCTCAAGCGCTCGGAAGGGCTGACCCAGCTCGAGCTGGAGCTGCAGGCCGAGGTCGACAAGTTCCTCTTCCTCCGGCTGATGTCCGATGAGGGCCGGCGGGCCGAGGCCAAGCGCCACCTGCTGAGCGAGGCCAACCTCGAGGGCTTAAGCCGGGAAAACCTCGACCGCTACGCCGCCGCGCGGCGCCTGGCCCACCGCTACTGCCGGCACCTCGAGGAGACATACCTTGCCCCGCGATCTTTCGACGGCCTCTTCCGCGAGCTGCCGGAATTCTACCGCATGAGCCATTGGAGAAAGCTTCAGACCATCGGCCTGCCGTGAACCACCCAAGCAGAATGCGACGCCCTTGGGCCTGTGAATGGTAGGCGCGTTATTCACCTCGGGAAAAAATTGACAGACCGGCCTCCCGAAAATAAAGGTCCCGGCGTGCGAAGACTCCTGGCTTTCCTTCTCTGTCTTCTCTGCGCCCTCGCCGGCGCCGGGATGCCTATTGCCGCCCCAGCACCCGCCGGCGCCGCGGCCGACTCGGCGCCGCCCCTGCGCGGCATGGGACTGGGCCTGTTCAGCAAGGATCCCCAATACGACTACCGCCGCGACCTGCAAGAATTGAAGGCCCTGGGCGTCAACGCCATCCTGCTCGTCGTCAACTGGTACTCCCCCGACATCCGCTCCAATGCCATCGAGCCTCGCCCCGACCACGGCGCCGAGAACAGCACCATCTCGGACGAGAAATTGATCCAGGTGATCCGCGCCGCGCATCGCCAGGACATGAAGGTCCTGCTCTTCCCCTACCTGCGCTTCGACCGGCGCGGCCCGAAGGACTGGCGCGGCGTCTTGGCCCCGGCCGACTTCTCGGTCTGGGCGAAGAACTACGAGCGCTTCATCCTGCACTATGCGGATTTGGGCAAACGCCACGGCGTCGCGCTGCTCAGCGTCGGCAGCGAGCTGGGCTCGATGGAGGAGAAGACCGAGTTTTGGAAGGGCCTGATCGCCAAGGTGCGCTCGCGCTTTCCGGGCGAGCTGCTCTATTCCTCCAATTGGGACCACTACAGCTATCCGACCTTCTGGCGGGAGCTCGACTACATCGCGATGACCTCCTACTACCCGCTCTCCAAGAAGAACGATCCGGAATTTCCCGAGATGCTCGCGACCTGGCAGGGCCTCAAGAAAAAGATCCTCGCCTTCAAGGCCCAGTACCCGCAGAAGCTGATCTTCACCGAGGTGGGCTATCCCTCGCTCGACGGCGGCAACGTCAACCCCTGGAATTATTTCGCCAAGGCCCCCGTCGATGTCGCCGAGCAGGCGCTCTGTTACCTAGCCTTCATCGAGGCCTGGAAAAATACCCCCGAGCTGGCGGGGGTCTTTTGGTGGGTCTGGTTCGATCCGGGCGGTCCGAAGGACCCCGGGTTCTCGCCGCGGGGCAAGCCGGCCGAGGAAATCCTGCGGAAGTGGTACGGCGGCGCGGGGCCGACGCAGTACTCCCGGCAAAAAACGCCGTAACGCGGGGCCGCGACTTCCGGGGCAAGCCGGCCACTTAGAACCTGAGACGGTCGGCACCCGGGTGCCGCGGGACACCGATGGAAGGACCTCCTGATGGCCCCGTTTGTCGCGGATTTTGCTTGTTTGACTTTCCAGTCCGAAGGAACGATAACCTTGGCCATGCGGAGCTTCGCGGCCAAAACCCTCACCTCGGCATTTTTAACGCTGGTTCTGAGCGCGGCCCCCCTGGCCTCGGCCTGGGCCCTCACCCAATACTACGCCCGCGACCAAGACCGGCACCCCTCCGCCTCGAAGTTCACCCCCAAGCGCTTCGGCTACATGCCCTCCCGGCGCTACCTCCCCGGCACCAACAAGGTGAAAAAGAAATGCATCCCCAACGGCCAGGCGCGCTGCATCGCCCGGCCCGAACGCCCCAATCCCTTCGCCAGCCGCCTCGACGCCTACAACAACCAGCCGCGCACCCGCTCGGGCAGCACGGCCTCGCCGGTGGTCAAGACCTTCGATTTCGAGAATTATCCCGAGGAAGAATAGTAAAAAGGTTCGCCCCTACGACGGCTTCTTTTCCGGCAAATTGACGCTCGCGAAGTCCTTCGCATAGATACGGATGGTGGCCGTGAGCATCGCCAACAACATCGGCCCCAGCAGGATGCCGATCGGCCCGAAGACCGCCAAGCCGCCGAAGATGCTGAGGAAGAGCACCAGCTGGTGCATGTTGCTGCGGATCAAGACCGGACGCAGCAGGTTGTCGACCGAGCTGATCACCACCGCCCCGTAGACCGCCAAAAAGACGGCTTGCTTGCTGTGCCCCTGGATGAACAGCACCAGGACCAAGGGCGCGATCACCGCGCCGGTGCCGAGCATGGGCAAGAAGGACATGAAAAAGGTCACCGCGCCCCAGACCAAATAGGCCTCGATCCCCGCGAGATAGTAACCCGCCGTCGCCAGCGCCGCCTGGGCGAGGCCGGTGAGGAAATTGCCGTAGAAGACGCCGTAGATGGTGTCGCGGATCTCGCCCGCCAAGCGCTGCTCGTATTGGTCTTTCACCGGCGAGAGGCGGATCAGGGTACCGAGAAATTCCCGCCCGTCGCGAAACAGGTAGAACAGCACGATGATCATGATGAAGAAGTGCAGGATGAAATTGGCCGTCCCCGCGAGCACCGACGGCGAGTACTTCGCCAGGATCTGGGCGAGACGC
>Ga0073934_10011975_pt1 | contig 10338 bp, 9 predicted proteins | sample LarsenN4metaG_FD_76834 | JGI IMG/M metagenome (GOLD analysis project Ga0073934, IMG submission 76834) | Hot spring sediment bacterial and archeal communities from British Columbia, Canada, to study Microbial Dark Matter (Phase II) - Larsen... ... | reverse complement strand
GCGTGCCGGTGCCGCCGCCGGTGGCGCGCTCGCCGGAGCCGCCGCCCTGGGTCGATGCCCCCGACGAGTTCGAGTCGGCCGAAGCCGCGCCGCAACCGGCTGCCCCCGTGCTTCAGCCGCCGCCGCGCAAGCCGGTCGTTGCCGTGGCGACTACACCGCTGCGCGACCGCTGGGCCGCGCTGACGGCGCAGATGGCCGGCGGCGGCAGCATCGGTGCGCTGGTGCGCGAGCTGGCTGTGCAGTCCGAGTGCACCGCGTTCGACGAGACGGCGCAGCCGGCTCGCATCGGCCTGCGCGTCGAGCGCGAGACGCTGCGCAGCGCCGCCAACGTGGACAAGCTGCAGGCCGCCGTCGCACAGGCGCTGGGCCGGCCGGTGCAGCTGCAGGTCGAGGCCGGCGTGGCCGAGGATTCGCCGGCGCGTCGCGACGCCGCCGAGCGCGCGCGCCGCCAGGCCGAAGCCGAACAGATCATCCACGACGACCCGCTGGTGCAGGCCCTGATGGCGCAGTACAAGACCGCGCGCATCGTGCCCGGCTCGGTCAAGCCACATTGATTTCCAAGGAGCATCCACCATGATGAAGAACCAGCTGGCCGGCCTGATGAAGCAGGCCCAGGCGATGCAGGACAACCTGAAGAAGGCGCAGGAGGAACTCGCGCTGATCGAGGTCGAGGGCCAGTCCGGCGCCGGCCTGGTGAAGGTGACGATGACCTGCAAGCACGACGTCAAGCGGGTCGCCATCGACCCCAGCCTGCTCGCCGACGACAAGGACATGCTCGAGGACCTGGTGGCCGCGGCCTTCAACGACGCGATCCGGCGCGCCGAGCAGGTGAGCCAGGAGAAGATGGGCAAGCTGACCGCCGGCATGCCGCTGCCTCCGGGCATGAAGTTCCCGTTCTGATGGCCCCCCCCCGGAGCGCTCGCGCGCTCCCCCCCAGGGGGGCGTCGCCTGCGGGCCTGCGAAGCCGGACCCGCGGCGACTGCTGGGGCTCGTGCCATGGCTGAAAGCTCACTGGCTGCGTTGGTCGAGGCGCTGCGCCGGTTGCCCGGCATCGGCGTGAAGTCGGCGCAGCGGCTCGCCTTCCACCTGCTGCAGCACGACCGCGAGGGCGCGCAGCGCCTCGCGCAGGCGCTGCAGGCGGCCTGCGCCAGCGTGCGCCACTGCGAGCGCTGTCACACCTTCACCGAGGCGCCGGTGTGCGACATCTGCCTCGACCCGCAGCGCGACGCGCGCCAGCTGTGCGTGGTGGAGACGCCGGCCGATCAGGCGGCGCTCGAGCGCACCGGCAGCTACCGTGGCCTGTACTTCGTTCTGATGGGCCGCATCAGCCCGCTCGACGGCCTGGGCGCACGCGACATCGGCGTGGCCGAACTGCTGCAACGCGCCGGTGATGGGGTGACGGAGGAGGTCATCGTCGCCACCAACTTCACCGCCGAGGGGGAGGCGACTGCGCACGTGATCGGCGAGGCGCTGAAGGCCCGCGGCCTGAAGTTCACGCGGCTGGCGCGCGGCGTGCCGATCGGCAGCGAGCTGGAGTACGTCGACCTCGGCACCATCGCCCACGCGCTGAGCGACCGGCGCTGAACGCCGGCCGGCGCTACTTGCGGGCGCGTTTCTTCGGTGCGGCCGACGCCTTCTTCGAGGTCGCGCCCTTGGGCTTCTTCGCGCTGGACGTGGCCTTGGCCTTCGCCTTGGCCGGCTTGTGCGCCACGTAGACGATGATCGACTGACCGGGGCGGAAGCTCGCGCCGGCACCGACCCCGTTCCACTGCGCCACCTGGGCCGCGCTGACGCGATAGCGCCGCGCCACGCTGGCCACGCTGTCGCGCTTGCCGGCCTTCAGGGCGACGCGCCGCAGCCCGGGGCCCTCGGGCGCGAGCGACATGCTGGCGTTGTCGGCCAGGTGCTCGGAGACATCCGCCTCGCGCTGCACGCTGCGCGGCACCAGCAGCGTGGAGCCGGCGCGGATGAGCATGCGCGGCGGGATCTTGTTGACCTCGCGCAGATCATCCTCGTCCATGCCCACCATGCGGGCAGCCTCGGCGGGCTTTAGCGTCTTCGGCGCCACCCAGGCGGTCCAGCTGGCCAGGCGGCCGCGGTGCTGCGGCAGGTCGCGCACGAAGTGGTTGGCGTTGTCGTAGGGCAGAAGCACCTGCGGCGTGCCGGCGGCGAGGATCACCGGCTTGTTCAGCTGCGGGTTGAGCGCCTTGAACTCGTCCGGCGGCAGCTGTGCGAGCCGCGCGGCCAGTTCGACATCGATGTCGCGCTCGATGCCGACGGCGAGGAAGTAGGGGTGGTTGGCCACCGGCGGCAGCTCGAGGCCGAAGTCGCCGGGGCGGGCGACGATGTTCTTCACCGCCTGCAGCTTGGGTACGTACCAGCGCGTCTCGGCCGGCATGCGCAGGCTCTCGTAGTCGGTGGCCTTGCCAGCGCGGCGGTTCTTCGCGATCGCCCGCTGCACGTTGCCCTCGCCCCAGTTGTAGGCCGCCAGGGCGAGATGCCAGTCGCCGAACATGCCGTGCAGCCGCTCGAGGTAGTCGAGCGCGGCGCGGGTGGAGGCGAGCACGTCGCGCCGGTCGTCGCGGAACAGGTTCTGGCGCAGGTCGAAGTGGCGGCCGGTGGCCGGCATGAACTGCCAGATGCCCGAGGCCTTGGCCGACGACAGCGCGGTCGGGTTGAAGGCGCTCTCGATGAAGGGCAGCAGCGCCAGCTCGGTGGGCAGGCCGCGCTTCTCGACCTCCTCGACGATGTGGAAGAGGTAGCGGCTGCCGCGCTCGGTCATGCGCTGAACGTAGTCGGGGCGTTCGGCATACCAGCGTTCGCGGTTGCGCACCAGGTCGCCGTCGAGGTCGGTCAGCGCGAAGCCTTCGCGCACGCGTTGCCACAGGTCGGCCTGCGCGCTGCGGTCGTCGAGGTCGAGCGGCACGTCGGGGCGCAGCGGATCGGTGGCCTCCGGCACGGGCGGCGGCGGCTCGGCCGCCGGCGCTTCGGCGGGTGCCGGCGCGGGCGGCGGCTCCACCGCGGGCGCTGGCGCCGGAGCGGCCACCGGCGGCTGCGGCGATTCGACGGAAGCCTCCGGTGCGATGCCCGGCGTGGTGGCGCAACCCGCCAGTGCGGCCAGCATCAGCCAGGTGAGGGCGGACGCGGCCGCGGTACGGATTCGGGTCATCGGAACTCGTTCTTCCAGCGGCGCAGCGCGGCGAACACCTCGCTGCCCTCGGCGCTGCGTGCACCCTGCGTGCGTGCCGAGGCGGTCACCTCGGGCCGATCGCAGCGCAGGAAGGGATTGATGGCGCGCTCGACGGCGATCGTCGAGGGCAGCGTCGGCCGGCCGGCCGCGCGCGTGGATTCGCAGTCGGCGTTGTAGCGGACGAGCGCCGCGTTGCCCGGCTCGACCGCGCGCGCGAACTTCAGGTTCGACAGCGTGTACTCGTGGGCGCAGCACACCCGCGTGTCGCCCGGCAGCGAGGCCAGGCGGGCGAGCGATGCGTGCATCTGCTCGGCCGTGCCCTCGAACAACCGGCCGCAGCCGCCGGAGAACAGCGTGTCGCCGCAGAAGAGGATCGGGGCGCCATCGCGCCCCGCGTGGAAGTAGGCGACGTGGCCGGCGGTGTGGCCGGGCACCTCGATCACCTCGAAGCGCAGGCCGAGCAGGTCGACGCTGTCGCCATCGGCGACGGCGACGAAAGGCTCGGGGATGCGCTCGCGCTTCGGTCCGTAGACGGCGCCTTTCAGGCGCGCGCGCAGTTCGTCGACGCCGCCGACATGGTCGCCGTGATGGTGGGTCACTAGAATGCCCGACAGCGCCAGTTGCCGCTCGTCGAGCGCCGACAGCACCGGCGCTGCTTCACCCGGGTCGACGACCACCGCATCGGTGCCGTCATGAAGCATCCAGATGTAGTTGTCGGTGAAGGCGGGCAGGGCAATCAGTTCCATGGCGCAAAGCGAGCGAATTATAGGTTTGGCCCAGTGGCTGGCCACGCCGGCGGGCCGATACCTGCTCGCGTGGGAACAGCACCACCTCGACCTCGCGGTGGCCGACCTGTTCGGCTTCCATGCGCTTCAGGTGGGCCTGCCCGAACTCGACGCACTGCGCAACAACCGCATGCCGCACCGCTGGGTGGCCAGCGACGAACCGAACGTCATCGCCGATGGCCCCGAGCCGATGCCGCGTGCCGCGGTGGCGTTGCATCTCGATTACGACGCCCTGCCGTTCGACACCGCCAGCCTCGATCTCGTCGTGCTGCCGCACACGCTGGAGCTGGCCCACGATCCGCACCAGACGCTGCGTGAGGTCGAGCGGGTGCTGCGCCCCGAAGGGCGCGTGGTGGTGGTGGGCTTCAACCCGGCGAGCCTTTGGGGCCTGCGGCAGAAGCTCGGCCGCATGCGCCGCGGCATCGGGCTGGGCAGGCAGCAGCCGCTGTTCCTGCCGCCCAGCGGCGAGTTCCTCGGCTACCGCCGCCTGCGCGACTGGCTGCAGCTGCTGAGTTTCGAGGTGGAGTCGGGGCGCTTCGGCTGCTACCGGCTGCCGGTGGTGTCGGAGCGCTGGCTGCAGCGCTGCGAATGGATGGACGTGCACGGCGAGCGCTGGTGGCCTGTGTTCGGCGCGGCGTACTTCGTCGTGGCCGTCAAGCGCGTGCGCGGCATGCGGCTGGTGGGCCTGGCGCGCGAGCAGCGCAAGCGCGCCCGTTCCGGCGCCGTGGTCGCCACGCAGAAGCGCCGCGAGCGCGAGGAAGAGATTGCATGACGGATTCGAAGTCGGCCATCCAGCGGCCGCATGTGGTGATCTACACCGACGGCGCCTGCAAGGGCAACCCGGGCCCGGGCGGATGGGGCGCCTGGCTGCGCACCGGCGAGCACGAGAAGGAGTTGTTCGGCGGCGAGGCGATGACCACCAACAACCGCATGGAGCTCACGGCAGTGATCGAGGCGCTGGCTTCGCTGAAGCGCACCTGCGACGTCACGGTTCACACCGACAGCGAATATGTGCGCAAGGGCATCACCGAGTGGATCCACGGCTGGCAGCAGCGCGGCTGGAAGACGGCCGACCGCAAGCCGGTGAAGAACGCCGAACTGTGGCAGCGGCTCGATGCATTGCGCCATCTGCACCATGTGCAGTGGCGCTGGGTGAAGGGCCACGCGGGTGATCCGGGCAACGAGCGCGCCGATGCGCTGGCCAACCGCGGCGTGACCTCGATTGGTTGACGGAACCATGGGTTCGTGAAGTGAACGATACAGTTCAGCGCAAAGAACGAAAGCACGAACCTTGAAGACGCTTCACACCCTCGTCGCCGTGGTCGGCATCGCCGCCGCGGGAGGCGCCGCCTGGTGGTACCAGCACAAGATGCCCGCTGCGCCCGGCAGCGCGAAGGCGCTCGCGCCGGCGTCGGCCCCTGCCGGCGCGGGCGCGCCCAACGGCCCGGCGGCCGTCGAGGTGGCGCGCGCCACGGCGCTGCGCCTCGAGGACGACGCGGTCGCCGTCGGCTCGCTGCGATCGAAGCAGGGCGTGATGCTGCGGCCGGAGGTCAGCGGCCGCGTGGCCCGCATCGGCTTCGCCGACGGCCAGCGCGTGCGCCGCGGCCAGCTGCTGGTGCAGCTCGACGACACGCTGCAGCGCGCGCAGCTCCAGCAGGCGCAGGCCCAGGCGAGCATCGCGCGCACCAACCTGCAGCGCAACCGCGAGCTGCTGGCGCAGAACTTCGTGAGCGCCAGCGCGGTCGACCAGAGCGCCGCGGCGCTGGAGGTGGCCGAGGCCCAGGTGGCGCTGGCCAGCGCACAGGTCGAGCGCATGCGCATCGTCGCGCCGTTCGACGGCGTAGCCGGCATCGCGACGGTGAACCTCGGCGACTACGTCAAGGACGGCGCCGACCTGGTCAACATCGAGGATGCGTCGTCGATGTCGGTCGACTTCCGGCTGCCCGAGCGCTATCTCTCCCGGCTGAAGGCGGGCCAGCCGGTCGACGTTCAGGTCGATGCGCTGCCGGGGCGCAGCTTCCAGGGCCGCATCGACGCGATCGATTCGCAGATCGATGCCGCAGGCCGTGCGTTGCTGGTGCGCGCGCGGCTGCCCAACCCGAAGGGCGAGCTCAAGGCCGGCATGTTCGCGCGGGCGCGCACGGTGTTCGCGGTGCGCGAACAGGCGGTGGTGGTGCCCGAGGAGGCGCTGGAGCCGCTGGGCGGCAAACAGTTCCTCGTCAAGGTGGTGGATTCTCCGGCCGGCAAGGTGTCGCAGCGCCTGGAGGCACGCATCGGCCTGCGCCTGCCCGGGCGCGTCGAGATCCTCGAGGGACTGGCGGCGGGCGAGATGGTCGTCACCGCCGGCCAGGCGCGGCTGATGCGCGGCGATGGCGTGCCGCTGACGGTGGTGGAGGTCGGCAACGCCGCGGCAGCGGCCAGCGCACCGCCGCGTGCGGCCTCCGGCGTGCGCCCGGCGGTCTGATCGGGAGGCGGCATGAAGCTGTCGGAAACCTCGATCCGCCGCCCGGTCTTCGCGACCGTGATGTCGCTGATGCTGGTGCTGATCGGTGCGGTCTCGTTCAAGGGGCTGCAGGTGCGCGAATACCCGCGCATCGACGAGCCGGTCGTGAACGTGACCACGCGGCTGACCGGCGCCTCCTCCGAGGTGATCGAGTCGCAGGTCACCAAGCCGCTGGAAGACTCGATCTCCGGCATCGAGGGCATCGACATCATCACCTCGGTGTCGCGCGCCGAGCAGAGCCAGATCACCGCGCGCTTCAAGCTCAGCAAGAACCCCGAGGCCGCGGCCGCCGACGTGCGCGACCGCGTCTCGCGCGTGCGCGCGCGGCTGCCCGACGCCATCGACGAGCCGGTGATCTCCAAGGTGGAGGCCGATGCCACGCCGACGGTCTGGCTGGCCTTCAGCAGCGAGTCGCTGTCGCCGCTGCAGATCACCGACCTGATCAACCGAATCGTCAAGCCGCGTCTGCAGACCGTGCCCGGCGTGGCCGAGGTCAACATCAACGGCGACCGGCTGTTCTCGATGCGCATCTGGGTCGACCCCGACAAGCTCGCGGCGCTGCGCCTGACCGTGCAGGACGTGGAAGACGCGCTGCGCCGCCAGAACCTCGAAGTGCCGGCCGGCCGCATCGAGAGCCAGCAGCGCGAGTTCAGCGTCACCGCCCGTACCGACCTGACGACCGCGGCGCAGTTCGGCGAGATCGCGCTGAAGAACGCCAGCGGCTACGTGGTGCGCCTGCGCGACGTGGCGCGCATCGAGCAGGCGGCGGCGAGCGAGCGCTCGAGCGTGCGGCTGAACGGCGTGCCGGCGGTGTCGACCGGCGTGATCAGGCAGGCCACCGCGAACCCGCTGGAGGTGGCGGCCGGCATCCGCGAGGTCCTGCCGAAGATCCAGGACGACCTGCCCGCCGGCGTGACCGTGCGCCTGGCCAATGACAACTCGATCTTCATCGACCGCTCGATCAAGTCGGTCTACACCACCATCGCCGAGGCGTTGGTGCTGGTGGCGCTGGTGGTGTTCCTGTTCCTGCGCACGCTGCGCGCCTCGATCATCCCGCTGGTCACGATTCCGGTCAGCCTGATCGGCGCCTTCGGCCTGATGGCGGCGGCGGGCTTCACCATCAACACGCTGACGCTGCTGGCGCTGGTGCTGGCCATCGGCCTGGTGGTCGACGATGCGATCGTGGTGCTGGAGAACATCTTCCGCCACGTGGAGGAGGGCCTCACGCCCTTCCAGGCGGCGCTCAAGGGTGCCAAGGAAGTCGGCTTCGCGGTGGTGGCGATGACGATGACGCTGGCCGCCGTGTACGCGCCGCTGGCCTTCACGCCCGGGCGCACCGGTCGCCTCTTCGTCGAGTTCGCGCTGACCCTGGCCGGCGCGGTGATCGTCTCCGGCTTCGTCGCGCTGACGCTGACGCCGATGATGTGCAGCAAGCTGCTGCGCCGCGAGCCGCAGCCCAACCGCTTCGACCGCATGATGGAGGCGGCGCTGGTCGGCCTGAGCGCGCGCTACGAGAGCGCGTTGAAGTGGGTGCTGCTGCGCCGCTGGCTGGTGCTGCTGGTGATGCTGGCCTCGGGCGTGGCCAGCTGGCTGCTGTTCAAGAATGCGCGCAGCGAGCTGGCGCCGGTGGAAGACCGCGGCGTGATCTTCACCTCCGTGAGTGCGCCCGACGGCTCGACGCTGGAGTACACCCAGCGCTACATGCAGGCCATCGAGCGCATCGGCATGGCGTACCCGGAGTTCGACCGCGTGTTCGTGGTCACCGGCAACCCGACCGTCTCGCAGGGCATCGCCATCCTGCGCACCGTCGACTGGAGCGAGCGCGAGCGCAAGACGACCGACCTGGTGCGCGAGCTGCAGCCGAAGTTCGCGCAGCTGCCCGGCGTCTCGGCCTTCCCGGTGACGCCGCCGTCGCTGGGGCAGGGCTTTCGCGAACGGCCGATCAACTTCGTGATCGTCAGCTCCGACAGCTACGCCAACATGGCGCAGGCGGCGCAGCAGATGGTGGCCGAGATGGCGAAGAACCCGGGCATCGTCCAGCCGGACATCGACCTGAGGCTGAACAAGCCGGAGCTGTTCATCCAGGTCGACCGCGACCGCGCGGCCGACGCCGGCATCGCCGTCGACCAGGTGGCGCGCACCATCGAGACGCTGCTCGGCGGTCGCAGCGTGACGCGCTACAAGCGCGACGCCGAGCAGTACGACGTGATCGTGCAGACCGAGAGCAAGGGCCGCACCACGCCGGAGGACATCGAGCGCATGTTCGTGCGCGGCCGCGGCGACACCATGGTGCCGCTGGCCTCGCTGGTGAAGGTGACCGAGTCGGTGAGCCCGCGCGAACTGAACCACTTCAACCAGCGCCGCTCGGTGACCATCACCGCCAACCTCGCGCCGGGCTACGCGCTCGGCGAGGCGCTGCAGTTCATGGATGCCACCGCCGAGCGGGTGCTCAAGCCGGGCTACTCGACCGAGCTCAACGGCGTGTCGCGCGAGTTCCGCTCGTCCAGCGGCGCACTCGGCCTGGTGTTCGTGCTGGCGCTGCTGTTCATCTTCCTGGTGCTGGCGGCGCAGTTCGAGAGCTTCGTCGACCCGCTGGTCATCATGCTGGCGGTGCCCTTGTCGATGGTCGGCGCGCTCGGCGCGATGCACCTGACCGGCGGCACCCTCAATGTCTATTCGCAGATCGGCCTGATCACCCTGGTGGGACTGATCACCAAGCACGGCATCCTGATCGTCGAGTTCAGCAACCAGCTGCGCCAGCAGGGCCGCGACATCCACGCGGCGGTAACGGAAGCGGCGGCGCTGCGCCTGCGCCCGATCCTGATGACGACCGCGGCGATGGTGCTCGGCGCCTTGCCGCTGGCGCTGGCCAGCGGGGCCGGCGCGGAGAGCCGGCAGCAGATCGGCTGGGTGATCGTCGGCGGCATGAGCTTCGGCACGCTGCTCACGATCTTCGTGGTGCCGACGGTGTACACGCTGTTCGCGCGCAGGTCGGTGCCGGGGGAGATCACCACGCCGGAAGCCACGGAAGCGGCGCCGGCGCATTGAAGTTCGTCTAGGTGCGGGCTTTCATCGCCTTTCGGGCCTGCACGAATTCAAAGGCGAACTGCACGGCGTCGTCGACCAGCTTTGCGTTGGCGGCGCGTTCCTTCTCCGTCAGGTAGAAGGCGAAGTCCACCTCGTGGCGGATGTAGCGCGGCGGCAGGCGGTTCAGCGCCACGCAGGCCACGTCGGCCAGCAGCTCGGGCGTGGCCAAGTGCGCGAAGCGCCCGGCACGTTTCTCGACCGCCTCGAAGACGGCCCGCTCGTGGAAGTTCTGGATCGAGGTGAAGTCGGCGCTCATGCCGGCGAGTGTCGGCGGGCCTGCACGCCCGGGAGTCCGGAAAAGCGCCGCGGCGGCGGCGCAATTCCGGCGATGCTCAGAGCCGCTCGACCACGCGCATCGACAGGTCGATCGCCTGCACGTGCTTGGTCAGCGCGCCGACCGAGATGCGATCGACGCCGGTGGCGGCAATCGCGCGCAGCTGCTCGAGCTGCACGCCGCCCGACACCTCCAGCTCGGCGCGGCCGGCGTTGATGGCCACCGCCTCGCGCATCGCCTCGAGCGCGAAGTTGTCGAGCATGATGCTCGTTGCGCCGTGCTCGAGCGCCTCGCGCAATTGCGCCAGCGTCTCGACCTCGATCTGGATCTCCACCCCGGCGTTCAGGGCGCGCGCCTGGGCCAGCACCTGCGCGATGCCGCCGGCGGCGGCGATGTGGTTCTCCTTGATCAGGATGCCGTGCCACAGCGCCAGGCGCTGGTTGCGCCCGCCGCCCACGCGCACCGCGTACTTCTGCGCCTGGCGCAGCCCGGGGATCGT
>Ga0073934_10011974_pt1 | contig 10341 bp, 10 predicted proteins | sample LarsenN4metaG_FD_76834 | JGI IMG/M metagenome (GOLD analysis project Ga0073934, IMG submission 76834) | Hot spring sediment bacterial and archeal communities from British Columbia, Canada, to study Microbial Dark Matter (Phase II) - Larsen... ... | reverse complement strand
TCCGACGTCGTCTACCGAGCACTCCTCCTCGACGCCAACCCGGCCCAACCGAGTTGCCTCGAAGAGGCCGCTTGACATAGGAGCAAACGATGGCCGTCGCGTACGACGACGTCAAAGAAGGCGACTCGGGGCCCGCGATCAGCCACCCGCTGACGCGTACCGACCTCGTGGTCTACGCGGGCGCCTCAGGCGACTTCAACCCGATGCACCATGACGAGGTGGCCGCGCAGCAGGCGGGCCTGCCGTCGGTGTTCGGCCACGGCATGTTCACGGCCGGGCTCCTCGCGACTGCCATCACGGACTACGTCGGGATCGGCACGCTGCGGTCGTACAAGGTCCGGTTCACGAAGCAGACGTGGCCCGGCGAGACGCTCACGACGAGCGTCACCGTGAAGGAGAAGCGCCCCGGCAACGAGGTGCTGCTCGAATGCGCCGTCGTCAACGAGCAGGGCGAGGCGAAGATCACCGGTGAGGCGGTCGCCGTCCTGCCGTGACGACTCCGCGCTTCGACCTCCCGGCGCCCGACTTCGACTCGCAGCCGTTCTGGGACGGCTGCCGTGAGGGGCGCTTCCGCATCCGGTACTGCAACGCTTGCGCGCGCAGCCATTTCTATCCGCGCCCGTTCTGCCCGAAGTGCTGGAGCGACGACGTCGAGTGGCGCGACGCTGCGGGTACCGGGATCCTCTACACGTACTCGATCGTGCGCCAGAACGACTTGCCGCCGTTCCACGAACGGGTCCCGTACGTCGCCGCGATCGTCGAGCTCGACGAGGGCCCGCGCGTGATGACCAACATCGAAGGCTGCGAGCTCGACGCGCTCGAGGTGGGGATGCGCGTTCGCGCCGACTACAAGGTGATCGCCGACGACGTGACGATCCCCGTCTTCCGTCCCGCCCAGTAGCGTCGTCGCCGTGGAACAGCAGGACTGGAACTTCCCGTTCGAGGAACCGCTGCACGAGGTGTTCCGGCAACTCCACGCCGCGCAGAACGCGTGGATGTCGCAGGTCGACTCACTGCGTGCCCCCGATCGCAAGACCCACGAGCTCATCCGTATGGTCGTCACCGTCGCGTTGCGCAACCCGGCCGGCGTCGAGCGGCACGCGCGGCTCGCGCACGAGGTCGGTGCGACGTGGGAGGAGATTCTCGGCTCGATCATGCTCACCACCCCCGGCCTCGGGCTGCTGCCCGCGGTCGAAGCCATACCGCACGCGCGCCGCGGCTACGAGGCGGCGCGCGAGGCCGAACAGGAGTAGCCGACGAGGTGGCCGACGCGCCGTTCCGGGTCCTGCCGAAGCTGACCGACGCCAACCGCGACTTCTGGACGGGTGGCGCGGACGGTGAGCTGCGCTTCTGGCGATGCCAGGACTGCGGCTTCTACATCCATCCGCCGCAGCCGATCTGCCCGCGCTGCTTGTCGAAGCACATGAAGACCGAAGCGGTCTCCGGCCGGGGCGCGCTCGCGTCGTTCACGATCAACCACCAGGCGTGGATGCCGGGTCCCGACTTGCCCTACGTGGTCGGGATCGTCGAGCTCGTCGAGCAGGAGGCATTGCGCCTGACCACCAACATCGTGAACTGCCCGCACGACGCGCTCGCGATCGGCATGCCGGTGCGCGTCGTCTTCGAGCACCACGAGGACCCCGAGGGAGACGTGTACCTGCCCCTGTTCGAGCCGGGCGCGTGACTGTGACCGAGATCCTGGAGCGGCGGGCGTGCGTGAGCGGTGTCGGGCAGTCCGACATCGGACGCCGGCTCTACCGCGACCCGCTGGAGTTGACGCTCGATGCGTGCCTCGCCGCCATCGAGGACGCCGGGCTGACCGTCGCCGACATCGACGGCCTGTCGACGTATCCCGGCAACTTCGGACCGGCCGGCTTCAGCGGTGCGGGCGCATACGAGGTGATCGACGCGCTGCGGCTCAACTGCGGCTGGTACGACAGCGGCCTCGAGACATCGGGGCAGCTCGGCTCCGTCTTCAAGGCGGCGATGGCCGTCGCGACTGGTCTCGCCAATCACGTCGTGTGCTTCCGGTCGGTGTGGGAAGCATCCGCGCAGGGCGACAAGGGGCGCGCCGCCGTGATGCCCGGCGCGGGGAGCAGTGGCTCGTTCAAGGCGGCCGGCTTCCTGCAGTGGAACCTGCCGTTCTCGGCGCCGTCGGCCGCGGTGTGGATCGCGATGTTCGCGCAGGCGCACTTCCACCGGTACGGGACGACGCGCGAGCAGCTTGCGTGGATCGCACTCAACGGCCGCCGAAACGCGCAGCTCAATCCCAAGGCGATCTACCGCGACCCCATGACGCTCGACGACTACATGTCGGCGCGCATGATCTCGACACCGTTCTGCCTGTATGACTGCGACGCGCCGTGCGACGGTGCGACCGCCTTCGTGATCTCGCGCGTCGACCGGGCCCGTGACCTTCGGCACCCGCCGCTGCGCTTCGAGGCGATCGGCGCCGCGCTGCGCGGGCGCCCGTCGTGGGACCAGTTCGACGACCTCACCACGATGGCCAACCGCGACGCCGCGCAGCAGCTCTGGACGCGCACCGACCTGAAGCCGTCCGACGTGCAGATGGCGCAGTGCTACGACGGCTTCTCGTTCATCACGCTGTCGTGGTTGGAATCGCTCGGCTTCTGCGGAGTCGGCGAGGGCGGGCCGTTCATCGAGGGTGGCGAGCGGATCGCCCGCGACGGGTCGCTCCCGCTCAACACCCACGGCGGCCAGCTCTCCGCGGGGCGGCTCCACGGCTACGGGTTCCTGCACGAGGCCGCGGTCCAGATGTGGGGAGTCGCAGGCGAGCGTCAGGTCGCCGGACCGCCCGAGGTCGCGGCCGTCGCCGCGGGCGGCGGCAACACCTGCGGATGCATGCTCCTGGTCAGGGACTGACACCCGGCGCGTGGCCGCGGGCCTGACGTTACGTTCGCCACTCTGCGGCCTGAGCCCTGGCGTGGCGCGCGCCGCGTCACGGATACTGCGGGCGGAAGGGCAGGGAGACGATGCACGACACGGACGTCGACCACGACGCGACACTCCTCGCCCGGTTCCTGCTCGCACGGGGGCTGGGTGCCAACAGCCGCATCGGCGTCGAAGCCGACGGCAGCTACGAGATGACCGTCGCCAGCGCGGCCGTGCGCAAGCTGGGCGGGCTGGAGGTGGCGCTCGATCCGAGCGGGTGCGAGTTCGCGCGGCGGGACCGGGCGCGTGCGAACCGTGTCGCGCTCGTGCTCACGGCCGACGACGCGCTCTACGACGCACCCGCGGTCCCGGCGCCGCTGTTCTCAGGTCTCTGGCGCGAGCACGAGTGAGGCGAGCTCGGCGAGATGCGAGTCGGCGTTGCCGAGTACGACCGACAAGGTGAGCAGCCGCTTGTAGTACAGGTGGATGTCGTGCTCCCACGTGAAGCCGACCCCGCCGAACACCTGGATGGCCGTACCGCCCACCTGCGCGAACGCCTCGCTCGCGAACGCCTTGGCCATCGTCGCGGCGCGGTGCGCTTCGGCCGGGTCCGCGTCGTCGGCTGCCCAAGCCGCGTAGTACGCGGCGGCGCGGCCCAGCTCGACGGCGCGCAGCATGTCGGCGCAGAGGTGTTGTACCGCCTGGAACGATCCGATCGGCTTGTCAAACTGCACACGCTGCTTCGCGTACTCGACGGCCAGCTCGAGCGCGCGTTGGGCCGCGCCCACGCCGTCGAGCACGTAGGCGACCGCGAGCCGATCCACGGCGCGCGCGACGACCGCCGTCGCGTCACCGTCGTGGAGGCGCCGCGCCGCGGCGCCGTCGAGCACGACGCGTGCCTGCTTGCGTGACCCGTCGACGGTCGCTGTCGCGGACGCGCGCACGGTCGCCGCGTCGACCGCGTAGACGCCGAGTTGGCCGTCGGGATCGGTCGCGGTGACGCACACGACGTCGGCGGCAGCACCGTCGGGAACGTGCACCTTGGCGCCGGCGAGCACCCATGCCGAACCCGAGGCGACCGCGCGCGTCGCGGGAGCGCGCCATTCGTAGCGCCGGCCCTCCTCGTAGATCGCGACCGTTCCGATGCGACCGTCGAGGAGCTCCGCGAGGAGCTGGTCGTCGGCGAGCGCGGCTGCCCCGATCGCGCTCGACGTGAAGGGTGCCGGGCACACGGCTCGGCCCAGCTCTTCGAGGACGACGGCGCTGTCGACCATTCCCAGCCCGATGACGCCGAGCTCGGTGAGTCCCTTCCACACGTCGTCGGCACCGACGGCCGGGGCGTCGTAGTTGTCGCGGACGTAGCGGAGCGGTGCCCGGTCGGTGAGGAAGCGCCGAACGGAGTCGCGCAGCATCTCCTGGTCGGCGGAGAACTCGAAGTCCACGGCGGGCCGCCCCTAGTTGTGTGACACGGACGTCAGGAAACTACCCTCCGCGTGATGCGCCTTCAGTACGCGCCCGAGGACGAAGCGTTCCGCGCCGAGCTGGTCGCGTGGCTCGAAGCGAACGCCCCGCGCGAGGAGATGCTCTCGGAGCCGAAGCAGTCGAGCGCGCACATGCCGCAGTGGGCACGCGCGTGGCAGCGGCTCATGTTCGACGAAGGATGGCTCGTCCCCGGCTGGCCGCCGGAGCTGGGCGGCCGGAACGCGTCGCCGACGCAGCAGATGATCTACTTCGAGGAGATGAGCCGGCGCGACATCCTGCGCAGCGCCAACCCGCAGGGGCTCGGGATCATCGCTCCGTCGATCAAGGACTACGGCACCCCCGAGCAGCAGGAGCGATACCTCCTCCCGACGCTGCGGGCGGAGATCTCGTGGTGCCTCGGGATGAGCGAGCCGAACGCGGGCAGCGATCTCGCGAGCCTCAAGACGCGCGCCGAGCTCGTCGGCGACGAGTTCGTCGTGAACGGCCAGAAGGTGTGGACGTCGGGCGCGCACCACGCGGACTGGTGCCTGTGCTTCGTGCGCACGAACCCCGAAGTCCCGAAGCACAAGGGGATCAGCGCGCTGATCATCGACACGACGACGCCCGGCATCGAACGGCGACCGTTCGCCGAGCTGTCCGATCCTGACTACCGCGACTTCAACGAGGTGTTCTTCAACGACGTCCGCGTCCCCGCGGCGAACCTGCTCGGTCCGCTCGACGGGGGTTGGCCGATCACGCAAGGCTCGCTCGCGCACGAGCGGGCGATGCTGTGGATCACCCACGCGTACGACGTGCAGCGCTCCGTCGCGGCGCTCGTGAAGCTCGGTGACCGGCGCCGCCCCGACGGCTCCCGCCTCGGTGACGACCCACGCTTCCGCGACGCGGTTGCCGCCACGTACATCGACGCGCAGGCGCTCCTGACGATGGGATACCGCGGATTCTCGAAGTACCTGAAAGGCAAGGCGTCGCCCGAGCATTCGCTGCTGAAGCTCTACGGCAGCGAGGCGCTGCAGCGGGCGTTGCTGTGCGGCGGCGAAGCACTCGGCGTCGACGCGCTCGACACCGACTACGAAGGCATCCGCATGTGGCGCGATGGGTCCTGGCTCACGCAGTACCTCCGCTCCTTCGCCGCCACCATCCCCGGTGGTACGAGCGAGGTGCAGCGCAACATCATCGCCGAACGCGTCCTCGGCCTCCCGCGCCGCTGACGGAGGCGTCGCCTTGCCCCGATTATTGGGGTCTAGCGACGCTCCGGGATGGTGACGAGCGTGCTGCCGTCGGGGAGGACCCGCGCCTCGTCGCCCGGCCGCAGGACGAGGGTCGTGAAGCGGCGGGCGAGGATCGCGGGGCCGCGTACGACTTGCCCCGCCGGCAGCGTGTCGGCGTCGTACACGTCGGCGTCGTACCACCGTCGCGCGACGTGCACGCGTCGCTGCCCGACCGGCGGCCGGGGCGGTCCGGACGCGCGTTCGGACCGATCGGGTTGGTCGACGAGTCCGGACGCGACGAGCCGGACGCCGCGGACCGTCGGTTCCTGCGCGCGGGCTTCGATGAGCCGGGCCTCCTCGTTGCGCCGGTGGAACTCCTCGACCGCGGCGCGCACGTCGTCGAGAGTGATGGGCGCGCCCGCCGTGCGGGGCAGCGGGATGGGGTTGTCGAACGTCTGTCCCGGATAGACGAGGCTCAGGTACCACTCGAACCGCAGCCGATCCCCGGCGAGTCCCGCCGCGGCCAGCTCGTCACGCGCGGACGCCTCGAGCTCGTCCGCACGCGTGTTCAACCGCTCGAGATCGAGCTGCCGCCACGGCTCGACCTGGGCACGGGACGCGTCGACCACGTGGTCGGCTGTCAGCAGACCGAGTGCCGAGAAGCCCGGCGCCGCGTCGGGTACGAGGACGCGCCGTATACCGAGCGCCGCGGCCTGCGTCGTCGCGTGCACGGCCCCCATGCCGCCGAACGCGACGAGATCGAGGCGTCTCGGATCGGCGCCCGCGAGCGAGAGCACGCGCCGCACCGCGTCCGTCATGTGGGCGTCGACGAGCCGGACGACCGCGACTGCCGCGGCCTCGGCGTCGAGGCCCAGCTCGCTTCCGAGCTGCGCGAGCGCGGCACGCGCGGCATCGGCATCGAGGCGCAGGCGCCCGCCCCAGAACGAGGCGGGGTCGAGGCGGCCCAGCACCAGGTCGGCGTCGGTGACCGTCGGTTGCGTGCCGCCCCGCCCGTAGCACACCGGCCCGGGCTGCGCGCCGGCGGATTGCGGGCCGACGTGCAGCGATCCTCCGACGACGCGCGCGATCGAGCCGCCGCCCGCGCCGACCGAGTGGATGTCGACCATCGGCAGCGCGATGCAATAGCGGTGGCGCCAGTTCCACTCGGCCTTCAGCTCGGGTCGCCCGCCGCGCACGAGGCACACGTCGTAGGACGTGCCGCCCATGTCGACGCTCACGACGTCGCCGAGCCCGGCGGCGGTGGCGGCGCGGGCGGCGGCGACGACCCCGCCGGTCGGTCCGGACCCGATCGTCGCGACCGCGCGCCGGCCGATCGACTCCGGGGTCGCCACGCCCCCCGCCGACGTCGCGATCAAGAGCTCCCCGGCGTAGCCGTGCTCTCGCAGGCGCTTCTCGAGCCGGTCGAGGTAGCGCACGATCGGCGGACCGACGTACGCGTTCACGAGTGTCGTCGACGTGCGCTCGAACTCCGGGGGCTTCGGATACACCTCGTGCGACAGCGAGACCAGCTCGACGTCGGGGTACTCCTCGAGGACGAGCTCACGCGCTCGCAGTTCGTGCGCCGGGTTCACGTACGAGTGCAGGAACACGACCGCGATCGAGGTCACGCCGAACGCCTGCAACCGGCGTGCCGCCCGACGGACTGCTTCCTCGTCCAGGGGCGTGTCGACCTCGCCCTCGGCCGTGATCCGCTCCGGGATCTCGAGGCGGACCCGGCGGCGCGCGATCGGTGCGGGCGCCGGGTACGCCGGGTCCCAGATGTCCTCCTTGTAGCAGCGCCGGAACTCGATCTCGTCGCGAAACCCGCTCGTCACGAGAAGCCCGGTCGGCGCGCCCGACATCTGGATCATCGTGTTGTCACCGGTCGTCGTGCCGTGCACGATGGCGCGGACGGTCGTGAGCAGCGCATCGGCGGACGCGTGTCCGGTCGCGGCCGCGAGGCGAGCGATGCCGTCGAGGACGCCTTCGGACTGGTCGTGCGGTGTGGTCGGTGCCTTCTCGAGGGTCAGCGACCCGTCGGCGCCGAGCAGGACGCAGTCCGTGAACGTCCCGCCGACATCGATCCCGATTCGTTGCCTGCGGTCGCGCTCCGGCGAGCTCACTGCGCTCGCTCCGTGCGCAGCGCGCGCGTGGCTGCCTCGTCGACGGCGAGATCCATCGCGTCGAGCGAGCCTGTGATGACGACTCCGTAGTCGCGGCGCGCGGCCTCGATCGACACGTACTCGTCCCACACGTCGTCGAGGACCGCCTGCGGATCGCGCTCGAGGGGGTTGCCCCAACCGCCGCCGCCGCCGAAGTCGTAGACGAGGCGTTCCCCCGCGTCGAGCAGCTCGCCCGCGACCGTCGGGTCGACGGTCACCTCGTGGTCGGTGCCGGCGTGCAGCACGCATCGGTCGGGCGCACCGGGCGCGCCTCCGGCGATCCCGGGGTGCACGTGGTACTGGTTGACGACGTACTGGTTGACGTACGTCGGCGTGCGCACCTCCTTGACGAAGTGCGACCCGCATCCGCCGCGCCACTGCCCGGCGCCACCGCTGTCGGTGCGGTAGTTGCGGCCGCGCAGGATGTGGGGGAACAGGACCTCGTTGAGCTCGGCCGACGCCTTGATGAGGTTGCCGTTCGACGCGACGAGCGCGCCCCAGCCGTCGACGCCGCGCACGGCATTGACCCATCCGGCGTTGGTCTCGCCGCCGTGGTCGAAGAACGCCCGGCCCGTGCGCGGGTCGAGGTCGCCCCACATCTGCCTGGGTGCGCCGTACTTGTAGGTCTGCGGTGCGCACCGGTCGGGGAGGATGTTCGCCATCGCGAGCGCGATCGCGTCGCCCACCTCGACGCCCGGATGGTGCGTTCCGGCCGAGACGGGCTTCCCCGGCGTCGGGTTCACGCAGGTGCCTTCGGGCACGCGCAGGTCGATGCAGTCGAAGAACCCTTCGTTCTTGGGGATCGACGGGTCGACCAATGATGCGAGCTGCGCGATCGTGTAGCCGCGCGTGTTGCCGAAGGTCGACCAGGCATTGATCTCGGGGCGGGCGTCGGACCCTGCGAAGTCGACGATCAGCCGGTCGCCGGCGACGGTGACCGCGACGTGGACGTGGATGTCGCGATTCCCCGCGGGGTCGCAGTCGACGTACACGTCGGCCTCGTAGGTGCCGTCGGGCCAGTGCGCGATCTCGCGCGCGAACCGCTCGCGTGCGTCCGCGATCGTCCATTCGACGGCCGCCCGTACCGTCGCGTCGCCGTGCTCGGCGACGATCTCGCCGATCCGGCGGGCTCCGAGCTGCGCCGCTCCGACCTGCGCGCGCAGGTCGCCGATGAACCCGTCGAGTCGGTTGTTGGCCCGCATCGTGAGCACGACGTCGCGCCGCTCCTTGCCACGCTCGACGATCTTCAACAGCGGGTAGCGGGTGCCCTCGGACCAGATGTCCTTCGCGAAGACGTTGTAGCCACCGGCCATCGCGCCGCCGGTGTCGCCGTGATGGCATTGGATCGATGCGATCAGCAACAGCGCTCCGTCGTCGCCGAAGACGGGCGCGAACACGTTGAAGTCGGGAAGGTGACCGCCGCCGAAGTAGGGATCGTTGGCGACGACGACGTCGCCGGGGTAGAGCTCGTCGCCGAAGAAGTCGATCGCACCGCGGACTGGCAGCGTCGCGGAGAGCATGAACTGCGGGATGCCGACCGACAGCGCCGTCAACCTGCCCTTCCAGTCGAGCACGGTCGCGTTGCGTTCGTTCGACTGGTTGAGGATCGGAGTCGTCGCGGTGCGCGACACGAACGTGGCCATCTCGAAGCACACGGTCTCGAGCGCCGAGCGCACCACCTCGGCGGTGACCGGGTCGACCTGTCGCATCGCGCCGGAGCGTATGCGAGGCGGGCGCCGCGACGCAGCGTGCCCGCTCGAGCGCGCCGCGCAAACTGAACAGCTGTCCAATGGCTGCGCGCGGGCCGGCGCGCGCATATTCCGCGGTGTCGCCCCGCCCGGCGACACGGCACATCGGGACCTGCCGCCGTCGACCGACGGGTGACGGCAGACGGCGGGCCCCAGGTTCGGATGCAGGGACGGCCCTCGTGCGCTTGTCGACCAGCCACGGGGGCCGCTCCGCGCCGGCGGGCTTGCGCCACGCATCGTGGCGCCCGTGGCGCCCGGCGTGAATCGGACACCTGTCCAATGTCGGGAACGGCCGCCGCGGCGCATCCTGGGAACGGTCGCTGAAGCGGCCATCGCCCAACCAGCAAGGGGAACGTCGTGAACGCACTCAAGGTTCGATTGGCAGTCCTGGCGACCGGCGCGGTTGCCATGCTGCTGGCTGGCGCTGCCGGCTTCACTCGTAGCGGCTGATCGTCTCCCTACTCCGCTCACGCGACACAAGCCTCCGTGCCCACCGCAAGGATCGCGGGCGGCACGGAGGCTTGTCCGCGCGGCTCGCCCGCCGAGCCCTGGGGTGGCGCATGACGCGCGTGTCAGACTGAGCTCGTGGAGTTCGAGCTGCGGGCGATCGATCCCGGCGACACGCAGCGGTACGTGCGCGACGGCTTCTGGGACGACCGGAGCCTCGGTGCCGTGCTCTCGGAAGGACTTCGGGACGCGGCGCACGAACCGTTCACGGTGCGGTCCGACCGCAATCCGTTCCGGGGCACGCTCGGCGAGGTCGACGCGCTCGCTCGCCGCGTCGCCACGGGGCTGCGCGCGCGGGGCGTCGGCGCGGGTGACGCGGTCGCGTTCCAGCTCCCGAACTGG
>Ga0073934_10011972_pt1 | contig 10342 bp, 9 predicted proteins | sample LarsenN4metaG_FD_76834 | JGI IMG/M metagenome (GOLD analysis project Ga0073934, IMG submission 76834) | Hot spring sediment bacterial and archeal communities from British Columbia, Canada, to study Microbial Dark Matter (Phase II) - Larsen... ... | reverse complement strand
TTGTAAAGTTTATAAAGTTTGTAAAGTTTGTAAAGTTTATAAAGTTTGTAAAGTTTGTAAAGTTTATAAAGTTGATTAACCTTTCAATGATTCGAGATATCTTTCAGCGTCAATTGCAGCCATGCAACCTGTACCAGCAGCAGTAACCGCCTGTCTGTAATAACTGTCCTGAGCATCTCCACATGCGAATATTCCCGGAATTTTCGTTTTTGTAGATGACTTCTCTGTTATTAAATATCCAACATCGTCCATATCAAGAAAACCTTTGAAAATTTCAGTATTTGGTTTGTGCCCGATTGCAATAAATAGTCCTTCGAGTTCGTGGAGTCTTACCTCGCCCGTTTTCAGATCCCTTATCTTAATTCCTGTTACAGCTTTTTTCATTCCGTCTTTAACGCCAACTACTTCATCAACTACGCAGCTAAGTGCAAATTTGATTTTGGGATTATTTTTTGCTCTTTCAACCATATATTTTGAAGCCCTGAATTCATCGCGTCTGTGAATTAAAAGTACTTCTGAGGCGAGATGTGTAAGATAATTTGCTTCTTCCATTGCCGTATCGCCTCCGCCTACAACTGCTACTCTTTTTCCTCTGTAGAAAAAACCGTCACATGTTGCGCATGCAGAAACACCAAAACCCATAAATTCTTTTTCTGATTCAAGCCCAAGATACATCGCAGAAGCTCCGGTTGCTATAATAACAGTATCGCTCGTATATTCTTTCCCTGAATCGTCCCAGAGTTTAAAAGGTTTTGTATGAAAATCAACCTTTGTAATTGTTGCATAAATTGTGTGAGCTCCGAATCTTTGTACCTGCTTTCTCATTGTTTCCATAAGTAATGGACCGCTAATCCCTTCTTCAAATCCGGGATAATTTTCTATATCAGTTGTTATCATTAACTGCCCACCCGGCTGTGTCCCCTCAAAAATTACTGGATTCAGATTTGCTCTTGCTGTATAAAGAGCCGCCGTAAAACCCGCAGGTCCTGTCCCGATGATTGTAACCTTGTTGTGATTGTCTGTCATATCTTAATATAATTATTAATTTATAAGTTATTTTAAATTTTCAAGTTTCTGCTTTATACTCTCGCTTGAGGGATTCAGCTCAAGTGCTTTTTTGTACTGAATTCTTGCTTTCTCCGTTTGCTTCATTGCCTTATAAATATCTCCGAGATGTTCTTGTACTACTGAGCTCGAAGCATTAAGAGCAATTGATTCAAGAATGTATTTCTCTGCCAGATCATATTCACCAAGCATATAATAAACCCATCCCATCGTATCTAAAAAATTTGCATTTTTAGGTTCCTTTTGTACTGCTTTTCTTATCATATCAAGAGCTTTGACAAGATTCGCACCCCTTACTGATAAATTATAAGCGTAATTATTTAACACCAAAGCATTTTCAGGGTCAATCTTTAATGCTTTTTCGTATGCCTCATCAGATTTATCATATTTTTTCATTGTGTTATACAGAAGTCCGAGTGTTGATAGCAGTGATATATCTTCAGGTGCTATTTTAAGTGCCCTGTTATAATAATCAGCCGCTTCATCAAGCTTACCTGTCCTCTGCAGACATAATCCGTAAATATAATTCATTCTGTAATCTGATATACTATAAACTCTGTCAATTACTGACATGGATTTTTCATAATCGCCTTTATTAAAAAGTGAATATGCAATTTGAACATAAGCTTCCTTGTTTGTATCTGCATAAGCCATTGCCTTTTCAAATTTCTCAATATATGTATTACCGTTTTCTGATATATCAATAGCTCCAAGATAGAAATAAGAATGCCACTTATCCGGATATGAATTTTTTATCTCTTCAAAAATATTTTTAGCAACTCTGACAGCTTCTTTCTCGCTTGCAATCAGATTGTAATAAATTTCTCCTATCTGAAGTTTTTCCTCATAAGTTAAAGTATCTTTTCCCGATATTTTTGCGAATTCCGAAAATCCTTTGCCGGGATTATTTTCATAAAAATATAATTTTACAAGTTCCTGTTGAATTGATTTATCTTCCGGATTCAGTCTGAATAACTCTTTATATACTTCAAGTGATTTAGCATAATCTCCGGTTATCTGATATAAACCGCCAAGTCTCAACCAGAAATCTTTATTATATGGATCCAACTTCAGAAAATAACCAACTATTTCAATACATTTATCATATTCTTTAAAACTGAAATAAATATCATAAGCTCTTCTTAAAACTTCCTGCTCAAATCCGAATTCATCTATTATTTTTTCATATAATAAGAGTGCATCAGCAGACTTTTTCTGTTCTTCATAAATTCTTGCAAGATTATATAACGTCTGGATATTATCAGGGTGAATCTGAATTATTTTTTCAAATAATTGCATCGCTTCGTTTGTATTGCCAAGAGCGAGTAAAAGCTGACCTTTGTGAAGAAGATATTCTTCATCAGAAGGAGAAATAATAAGTGCCTGATTAATATAATTTAATGCATCGCTGTATCTGTTAAGTTTTGTATATGCCTGCGAAATGGAAAAAAAGATTCCCGGAGATTTCTCATAATTTAATGCTTTCAGATAAAATTCGATTGCTGTCGCATAATCATTTTTTAAATCATAAGTTTTTCCTTCAATAAAATAATCAAGTGCTTTCGGTTCTGGAATTTCTTTTTCTTTTTGCGAAAAAGCAATTGCAGTAACTGATAATGTAATTACTGTAAGAAAAAATATATATCTAATAAGACTCATTCTGTCCTTAAAATAACCTTGAAAAATGTAACTGAAAAGGATAAAAATTTTGAATAATTTTGAATTACAACTTAATTTTTTTGCAATTATATTGCATTTAAAAGAAATAACATTTATGCAGACTTTAGAGTTAGTATTTTTCATTGCTTTTGCAATTATTGCGATTTTCTCGGCGATTATGATGGTTACACGCCGCAATCCAATCTCAAGCGCACTTTTCCTGATTTTGAATTTTTTCTCAGTTTCTGGAGTATATCTTTTGCTTAAAGCCCAGTTTATTGCTATTATTCAGGTGCTTGTCTATATGGGTGCTATTATGGTTCTGTTCCTGTTTGTGATTATGCTTCTGAATCTGCAGGATGAAAAAAAACTTTCTGAAATCATAACATACAGAAAAATTACTTCTGTATTACTTTCTGTTCTGCTTATGGGACTTCTTTTTATAACCTTCTTTTTCGGGTTTATGGGTAAAAAATCCGAAATACACTCAACTGCTGAGACAATTGGGAAAGCTGAATTTCTTGGGAAAGAATTATTCCTTAAATATGCTTTTCCCGTTGAAGTTGCCGGCTTACTTCTTCTCGCTGCTGTTGTCGGAGCAGTTGTACTCGCAAAGAAAAAGTTTGAATAAATACTAAATCAAATCAAAACCGGTATATTTCCTCAATACTTCCGGGACTTCTATATTTCCACTTTCAGTCTGATTTGCTTCAAGCAATGCAACCATTAATCTCGAAGTTGCAAGTCCCGACCCGTTTAATATATGCAGAAATTCGGTTTTTGGTTTTCCGCCTTCAATCGGCTTTTTATATCTTATTAATGCCCTGCGTGCCTGAAAATCCGTACAATTACTTACTGAAGATGCTTCGAGCCATTTATCTTCTGCATAAGACCATACCTCGATATCATAACATTTGCTTGCAGAAAATCCCAAATCGCCTGTGCATAGTTCTATAATACGGTAATGAATTTTCAATGCGTCGAGAATTGAACAGGCATCGTTTAACATTTTTTCCATTTCTTCGTAAGAAGTTTCAGCTGTGCAGAAATTTATTAACTCAACTTTATTAAACTGATGCACTCTGAGAAATCCCTTCGTATCTTTACCGTAACTGCCGGCTTCCCGTCTGAAACAATTTGTAAATCCGCAATATTTAAGCGGAAGTTCTTCCGGCTTTAATATTTCATCTCTGTGAATGTTTATTATCGGTACTTCAGCGGTTGGAATTGCAAAAAGGTCATCTGCACCGATATAATACATATCTTCTTCAAATTTTGGAATTTTTTCTGCCGCTTCCATTGATTCCCTGTTCACAAGCACAGGCGTTAATACTTCTTTATAACCTTTCGAAATGTGTGTATCAAGCATGAAGTTTATCAAAGCCCTTTCCAGTTGTGCCCCTTTTCCTTTGTATAGCGGAAATCCGCTTCCGGAAATTTTTGCACCTCTCTCAAAATCAAGAATATCAAGTAACTTTCCGAGTTCAATGTGATCTTTTACCTTGAAACTGAAATTTTTCTTTGTTCCTGATATTTTTACCTCTACATTATCTTCCGCTGATTTACCGTAAGGAACTCCGTCAGCAGGCAATGCCGGAATGTAATATAAATAGTTCTGGATTTTTCTGTCGAGTTCTTTGAGAGATTCGTCAAGTGATTTTATCTCATCTGATACCTTTGTCATCTCAACAATCTTTTCTGTAGCATCCTCTTTCTTTGCCTTCATTGCTCCGATTTCCTTTGATACTTTATTCCTTAACTCTTTAAGCGTTTCAGTTCTTTTAATTAGTTCAAGCCGTTCCTTATCTATCTCATGTATATCTGAAATTACCTTTGTATCTTCGTTTCTTTGTTTAAGTTTTTCAATAACAAAATCCGGATTTTCACGAATTAATCTGATGTCAAGCATATTTAATATATTTTTATTATTTGTTTAATTTATTACTCTGATTTTAAAGTCCTAACTGGTATTTCAATAACCTTAAACCATCTAATGAATTCATAGGTTTGAATCCAAGTTCTGTTTCGGCTTTTAATGTGATAAGCCCGGAATTTAAAGGACGTGGTGCTGGCTGATTCAAATCAGCTGTCAATATTGGTGTAACGAGTTTTTTATCAAAATTGAATACTTCACATAATGTCATTGTAAAGTCTAATCTCGATTCAATATCTTTTCCGGCGAGGTTATATATCCCGGACTTTTCTGATTCAATTAATTTCAGTAAACCGTATGCAAGGTCATCTACAAGAGTTGAATTACCAATCTGGTCTTTTACAATTCTTATTGGTTCTCCGGCAGATAGTTTATTAATCAGCCATAATGCGAAATTTGGTTTTACTTTTACTCCGAGTCCGTATAATACCATCGTTCTGGCAATCGCAAAATCTATTCCGCTTGTTGTAATTGCGTTTTCACTTGCAAGTTTTGAACGTCCGTAAAATGAAATTGGATTCGGAATATCAGTTTCAGTATAAGGACCTGATTTCCCGTCGAATATATAATCAGTAGAAATATGAACAAGTTTACAGTTATTTATCCGCGAACCTATAATTAAATTTTTCACTGCGTCAACATTCAGTTTCCAGCATAATTCTCTTTCAGTTTCGCATTTATCAACATCGGTAAAAGCAGCGCAATTCAGGATTACATCTGGGGAATATTTTTTTACAGCTTCCTTCACTTCATCTTTATTTGTAATATCGAGTTTGTAATATTCAATTCCAAAATCAACAAATGGCTCATTTTCCACAGAGGTTTGTATCAAAATTAAGTCAGACTCCCTTGAGAATATTGAAACAACTGCCTGACCGAGGAGGCCATTTGCTCCTGTAATTAAAACTTTTCCCGTATTCATTATTTTAATTTATAAAGTTCGTCAATTCCTTCAAGCGAGGTTTTATAAGATGCAAGTCTGTTTGCAAAATGAAGGCTTTTTTTAAAGTCCCTGTTTTTTGTATAATCGAATGTCAGTGCAGCTGCAAATACATCGCCGCAACCTGTACTGTCTTTATATCTCGGATTTTCTATTGAACTTACATCTATTTTATCGAGGTCAGTGAATACCTCATTTCCGTATTTTTTTTCTTTTTTTGTGTATCCCGAAGCTCCGATTTTACCTTTTGTAACTATTACAGCTTTTACATTAGATGATGGATTTAATAAAATTTCTTCAATAACCTCATATTCATTTTTCTTTTCACCCGGCATTGATTGAATTTCGTATTCATTCATCTGAATTGTATCCGCATTAGAACACCATTCACGCCACTTCGGAAGATTTGTATGTTCCCTGTAACCGTCAGCATTTGTTTTCATCACAAGGTTATGAATGTCCATGTGCATATAACCCTTGAAATTGCTTCTGATTTTTTTCAGATCTTCAAGACTGATATCATAACCAGTTATATTATTAACTAATATTGAATCAATGTCAGTTAAAAACTTTTCAATTTGTTCGTATTTTATTGTATAGGTAGGTAAATGAATTTGTTCAAACTTTGCTCTTTTACCTGAATTATAAAGATTAAAATAAAGATTGACTCTTCTTGTCGGATGCGGCATCTTATATAAACCGGAAATATCAATATTCGGATATTTTAATAATACTTCTTTAATATTATCAAATTCATCTTCCCCGATATTTATTACAGGTAAGATAACATCGTCTTTACGTGCAATAACCGCTAAGGCAATAATGGAATATAATATTCCGCCATAGCTTTTTTTAACCTCTCCCTCTGCTTTGTAAATCATGTCAATACAAGGCTCGCCAATAACAAGAAACTTCATAATTAGAATTAATTAATTATTAAAAACTTTTAGATAATTTTTCTCTCGAATATTTTTTTGCATCAAGTCCGCCAAAATTAATAGTTAATGTTCCCTGATGAGTAAATCCTAAATCCTGATGATTATTAAATGAGTAATCGAGCTGAAATAAACTGTAATATATACCAATACCACCGGAAAAAGAAGTAGGTTCACTCGAAATTCCTGCCCTTATGTCGATAAATTCCACAACTGAATATTCAAATCCTCCGCGAAATGAGAAAGGATATTTTACATCTTTTTCAGTCTCAAGAATAAACGAAACATCAGGTCTCGGCTGAATTGTAAACCCTGTTCTGTAAACCTGAGCAATATTTTCTTTTGAACTTCCGATTGTAGAGCCAGTCAGATTTTTTCCAATAAAGCCCCACTTCAGAAATTTGGTAAGATATGCCATTGCACCTATATCGAATCCGAATGATGTTGCGGAATTGTAGTTTTTAATGCTGAGATTGTAAAGATTTATATTCGCTCCGTAGAAAATTTTTCCGCGATAGTTATTTCCATAAGAAACGGAAAAACTTGTCTCGCGATATAAATCAAAACCATAAGTCCTTGCACCGGCTCCGAGCGTTCCAAAACTCAATGGCTCTGCATAAGTAAATGCCGCTGTTGAAAGTTCAGAAAGTCCAAATGGTGCCGGACTGTAATAAAAAGATACTTCACGGAATTTCATCTGACCTAATCCTGATGGATTATAAAAAACAGAAAGAGAGTTATCAGACAGAGAAGTATAAGCTCCGTTAAGGGCAGCAGCCCTTCCGCCTATGTCTGTGTTCTCAAACTGAGAGTAAGCAGTTGAAAATGTTGCGAGAAATATGACTAAAATAAATTGTTTCACTGTTATCTAATTGAATTGACTTTATAAAATAAGAATTCAAAATTTAATTAGAAATAAACTTTAAAAGTATTTTTATTATGTCAAAAATATTCAGGAAATCAGTTTTTTTATATATTTTTGGATTTTTTTTGTTGCTATTATTACCTAATACTTCTTTTTCGCAGCCGGATTTTGAAGTTACGGTAATTTTAAATATGGAAGCGTTGCCTTCCGAAGCTAAAGACAGACTCAATCAGTTAAAACAGCAGGTTGAAGATTATTATACAAGAAATAAATTTGCAGATATTGACTTTGAAAATCTGTATAAAATTAAATTAACAATTCAGTTTAATTTCAGGGGAACAAACGGATTTGACCTGTATGATGCGCAGATATTTATCGCAAGTCAGAGGGTTATTGATGACCAGTATAAAAATACACCTCAGATGAAATATTCCACACTGTTTAAATATCTCGACGATAAGGTTACATTTACATATAACCGCTCAATGCCATTTATTAAAAATGATTTGCGCTTTGATTCTTTTCTTAGTCTGCTCGATTACTATGCTTATTTAATTCTCGGATATGATGAAGATTCTTTTTTCCCTCGTGGTGGTAACCGCTATTACCAGAAAGCACTTGATATATGTAACAGACCTATGTCGGATAGAAGCGGTTGGACAGAGGGCGGTGGCGGAAAACCGACCCGTTCGGATTTAGTATCAGAAATGTTAAATTCAAGGTTTGATAATTTCAGGCAGGGGTTCTGGGAATATAACTGGCTTGGGCTTGATTCACTCTCAACAAATCCGCGAAATTCATATAAATACATTTTGAATGCAATTGAAAAAATAAGCAATGTGAAAAAGAAGGAAGTCAAAGCATATAATATAGACTTATTCTTTGAAAATAAAGCACAGGAAATTGCTACTATATTCCAGAATTACGGTGATAAAACTGTCTATGACAAACTATCAAAATTTGACCCTGCACATCAGAGAATTTATGAAGAATTTAAAGCAAAATCAAAATAATAAATGATCAAAAAAGAATCACTAAGTATAAAAAACAATAGCGGATATAATATCAATATTGATTTCAGATATTTGGAAGAACAGGAAAATCTTCCGTTGTTTATTTTTTGTCATGGCTTTAAAGGGTTTAAAGACTGGGGTGGATTTCCGTATATGTTTGAGAAATTTGCTGAAGCCGGACTTTTTACCGTTAGCTTTAATTTTTCACACAACGGAGTAGGTGAGAGTGGAGAAGACCTGAAAAATTTTACCCGTCTTGATTTATTTGCAAAAAACACTTTTTCAAAAGAGCTTGATGACCTCGGAAATATAATTGATTTTCTTGAACAAAATTCGAATAATTATAATTACGATTTTTCTAAACTTATTCTTGCAGGTCACTCAAGAGGCGGAGGAATTGCTATTTTAAAATCGGCAGAAGATAAAAGAATTTCTAAGTTAATAACCCTCGCATCAGTTGCTGATTTTGACAGATATTCTGAACAAAGGAAAGCAGAATGGAAAGAAAGAGGTTTTGTGGAAGTATTAAATACCCGCACGAAACAACTTATGCGAATGGATTACACTCTTATTGAAGACCTTGAAAAAAACCGATTACGTCTGAACATTCCCAAAGCACTTGAAAAAATTAATATTCCGGTTTTGATTATTCACGGCAGGGAAGACCTCGCAGTAGATTACTCAGATGCCGAGATGATTTATAATACAGGCGATAATTCCAAAAGAGAGTTAATTTTAGTGGAAAACACCGGACATACTTTTGGAGTTGTCCATCCTTTTGAAGGTAGCAATCCGGTTTTTGAAAAAGTTATTTCTTATTGCATTAATTTTTCTGTCATTCTTTAATTTCTTCTGTCATTCCGGAGTATGCCGGAATCTGTTAATCTTATCTCTTTCCCAAGTTCACTTTTTTTGAAAGAAAAAAATCCATTGCAACAGCAATAAAAATATTTTAATTTGAAATCAAGCTCTTTTTAGACAAAAAATTACTTTTAAAAAATTATTTCAATAATTTAAAAAAACAAATATGAAAAAAGTAATTTTACTCACAGTTATCTCTATAAGTGCGTATTTTGTAAATGGGGTAAACTCTCAGAATCTTGATTTCAGAAATTCCATTCCGGACGTAATGAACAATATTAATGTTGTCCAAAATACACCTCTTGGAATAAAATCATTTACATTAAGTCTTGATTCATTCCCTGTATTTCCCGGTTTCCCAAAAACATTTCAATACACTTCTTTTGAGGGGAGTATATATTGCAATATGGATTCTGATCCTGAACTTGAAATTGTATTTAATGTCGGTTATACAGTACAGGCGCTTAATAAAGACGGTTCTAATGTTCCCGGCTGGCCTAAAACAGTTTCTTCATATCCGCTTGAAGGAGCACCTGCATTCGGAGATATTAATGGAGACGGCGAGGGTGAAATTGTTGTAACAAATCACGGAGTAACATCCGGCGGCTATATTTATGCATTTAAAAAAGATGGGACAGCTGTCAGCGGATTTCCGATAAACCACGGTTACTCCTCCAGAACCCCTGTGCTTGCAGATGTTAACGGAGATAGTAAACTTGATATTATCGTAAATTTAAGAACTTATCCTACAGGAAAAGTTTATGTCTATAAATACGATGGAACTGTACTACCCGGCTGGCCTAAAAATATCGGACATGTTCCCGCTTCAAGTGCGGCAGTAGGAGATATTGACGGCGATAACAGTCCAGAAATTGTAATGGAATCTTACACCGGACTTTATGTCTGGAAAGCAAACGGAGACTCGCTTCCCGGATTTCCTTTTGTGATGCCAAACGGAGATGTGAATTCATACTCTTCTCCTGTACTTGCTGATGTTGACGGCGATAATTTTAAAGAAATAATATTTGGAACACACGTATCAGGAGCCGGAGGATATGTTTATGTCATTAA
>Ga0073934_10011971_pt1 | contig 10342 bp, 8 predicted proteins | sample LarsenN4metaG_FD_76834 | JGI IMG/M metagenome (GOLD analysis project Ga0073934, IMG submission 76834) | Hot spring sediment bacterial and archeal communities from British Columbia, Canada, to study Microbial Dark Matter (Phase II) - Larsen... ... | reverse complement strand
CGGCCGATCTCCGCCTCGATCTCGAGGCCGGCGATTTCGACGTTCTCGGCCACGCGCCGCACGGCGCTCTCCCCCGGGGCTCTCACGCGCCGAGTACAAGCTCGAAAGGGACGGCGCGGTCAATGGGCGCCGCTTCTGCGGCGGAGGCGGCCGGCCGTCGCTCCTCGAGCCTTCTAGGGAAGGCCGAGCTCGCGGCAAAACACCGGGAACGGGACGACGGTTGCCCTGCCGGATTCGAAATGGCGGTCGCCGAGGTGGACCTGATAGAAACGCGGGATCGGGGTCCTGTCGGCGAAGTAGCGAATCGCCGGACTGACACCGCGTTCGCCGGTCTTGCACTCGACGGCAAAGAGCGGGCGGCGATCGCGGAGGACGACGAAATCGACCTCTCGCCCGTCGGTGTCGCGCAAGAAGCGCAGCTCCATCGCGTACCCCTCGGTGTCCTCGACGAAGTGGCAGTACTTGAGAAGCTGACTGGCGACGAGATTCTCGAAGCGGGGACCACCTTCGGGCGTCATCGACCAGTCCCACAGGTAGAGCTTTCGCTCCTTTTTCACGGCACGGACTTTCGGCGGTCCGAACGGCGCGATGCGGAAGCAGAGATAGAGGTTCTCGAGAATGGTCAGCCAGCGTTCCACCGTCTTGTGATCGACTTCGAGGTCCTCGCGCAGGCTCTTCACCGACAACGGCGCACCGACCTTCTCCGGCAGGAGATCGACCAGGTGTTCCAGCAGCGAGATCTCCCGCACCTGTTCCAGGTCACGCAGATCGTCGCGCACCACGCGGCTGACCCGGTCGCGCTGCCAGATGCGGTGCTCGCTCTCGTCACGGCCGAGAAACGGCTCCGGGAACCCGCCGAACCGCAGCAGCGCCTCGAGGTCGTCCCTGGTCGCCGCCGCGCCCAGCTCTCCCAGCGAGAACGGGTGCAGACGGAAGTAGCGGTACCGGTTGGCCAGCGAATCTCCGCCCTTGCGATAGTAGTCCAGGCGGGCCGATCCGGTGACCACGATGCGCCGGCGCGATCTCTCGGTGTCGTAGATGCCCTTCACGAGATTGCGCCAGCGTGCGTACTTGTGGATCTCGTCGAAGACGAGCAGACGCTCGCCGGCCGGAAGCTCGGCCCGGCGCACGCGCGCGGCGCCGCGAGGGTCGTCCCAGTTGAAGTAGGCCGGATGCGTCTCGTCGGCCCCGGAGCCCATCAGCGAGAGGGCGAAGGTGGTTTTCCCGACCTGGCGCGGACCGCCGACGAAGGCCATCTTGCGGCCGAGCACGGCGACGATCGCGGATTCCAGGTAACGCCGACGGATCTGCACGTTTGGGACAATACTCCACTTTACTCATGAGTAAAGTGGACCACGGTCCGCGGAAGTCGCCGCCTCGGGACTCGAAGCGGCACACGGCCCGACCGTGCGCGTGCCCCACGCGGGGGCCGAAGGGCCGGCGCCCTCCGGTCCCTCCCCTTCACCGGTACTTCGCCTTGAACTTGTTCGCGGTGTTCTTGCCGACCGTCATGGAGGAGAACACCGACTCCCGGCACCCGCCGCTCTGTTGCGCAGCGGCGGCAGAGCACGCAACCCCGGCTGTCCCGGGCTTGTCCTCGACCTCGATGCCCTCTGGACGCGCATCGACGCCGTGGAAGCAAAAAAGCCGCGCCGATCGAAGAAGCGGAAGGTGAGGGAGGAGACGGCGTGGGAGTACTGCCTCCAACGCCGAGCACAGACCTTTCGGCCGCGGGGAACTTTCGATCGCCGCATTCCCCGTGATAACTCATTCACATGACGCGAGCGGCGGCGGTGTTCAAGGAGCAGAAGCTCATGACCCTGACCGAATGGGGTGATCTCGACGAGGATGTCGAAGGCGAGCTGGTCGACGGCGTGTTGGAGGAGGAGGAGATGGCGACCTTTCTGCACGAGATCGTCGTGGCCTGGTTGATGCCAGCCCTCCGAGCATGGGCACGGCCTCGAGGAGGATTTGTCACTGGTTCGGAAACCAAGGTCGTGGTCGGTCCGCGGCGTGGGCGCAAGCCGGATCTCACGATCCACCTGCGAGGAAGAACACCCGGTTTGCTCGATACGCTGGTCCGTGCAGCGCCTCATGTGGTCGTAGAAGTCATCTCGCCGCGGCCGCGCGATGCGCGGCGTGACCGCATTGAGAAGATCGGCGACTACGCCTCTGCGGGGATCGCCTATTACTGGATGCTAGATCCGCAACTGCGAACTCTGGAGGTGCTCAGGCTGGAGAAGAACGGCCACTACGGAGTCGTGCTCTCACGCAGCGCGGGCAAAGCACGCGTCCCCGGCTGTTCTGGCCTGGTTCTGGATCTCGACGATCTGTGGACCGAGGTGGACGAGGCGGAAGGAAAGAAGTCGCACTCACGGCGGAAACGAAAGTAGTAGTCCGTCGGGATATCCCCACCCGCTCTTCTTCCCCGCCTTCTCGTCCGGTCCCTCCCCCTCACCGGTAGTTCGCCTTGAACTTGTTCGCGGTGTTCTTGCCGACCGTCGTGGAGGAGAACGAAGCGGAAGCACGGCTGCGCGAGGCCGCAGAGGTCGCCCGCCGCCAGGGCGCCCGCCTGTGGGAGCTGCGCGCCGTCACCTCGCTCGCCCGCCTGCTCTCCGGCCGCGGCCGGGTAAAGGAAGCGGAGGCCCTTCTGGACGAGTTGCTGGTGGCGTTCGACGACCAGCCGGAAACGCCGGACGTCGGCGCCGCCAGGCGCCTGCGACGGGAAATGCCGAAGCGCGAGTCGCTGCGCGTGGTGCGGTGATTCGCGGGCGGATGCGCCTGCGAGAAAGTCGGACAGCGCGACGAGATCAGTCGCGCCCGCCGCCGATTGGCTTTCTGCCCCCGGCGCCCCTGTGGTAATCGAGCCGCATGACGAGAGCCGTGGCGGCTACCAAAGTGCAGAAGCTCATGACGCTCGAGGAGTGGGGCGATCTCGACGAAGACGTCGAAGGAGAGCTGGTCGATGGGGTGCTGGAGGAGGAGGAGATGGCGACCTTTCTTCACGAGATTGTCGTGGCGTGGCTGATCCGGATGGTCGGTGCCTGGGTGCATCGAAAACATGGATTCGTGACGGGGTCGGAAACGAAAATCGTCGTTGGGCCGCGACGCGGCCGCAAGCCGGATCTCACAATTCACCTGCGAGGGAAGACACCCGCCTTGCTCGATTCGTTGGTTCGCAACCCACCCCACGCCGTCGTCGAAGTGATCTCACAGCGACCGCGTGATGCACGGCGTGATCGTGTCGAAAAGATCGGCGACTACGCCTCGGCTGGGATCGGCTACTACTGGATCTTGGATCCGCAGGTGCGGACACTCGAAATCTTCAAGCTGGACAAGGGCCACCGTTACGAAGTGCTTCTCTCCCGCAGCGCCGGTAAAGCCAGGATTCCAGGATGTCCCGGCTTGGTCTTGAACCTCGACGAGTTGTGGTCCGAGGTCGACCAGGCCGAGGGTGGGCAGCGCCGCACGACCAAAAAACGAAAATAGCGAATCCGCGGCGCACCGCAGCGAAGGAACCACTTACGCCCGCTTCTTCGCCGGCTTCTTCTTCGCGTCCTTGAAGATCTTGTACTCGAAGCTGTCGAGCAGCGCCTGCCAGCTCGCTTCGATGACGTTGTGCGAGACGCCGACCGTGCCCCAGCGCTCCTCTTCGTCGCCGGACTCGATCAGCACCCGCACGTTGGCGGCGCTGCCGCGCACGCCGCCGAGCACGCGCACCTTGTAGTCGTGCAGCTTGATCTCGGTGATGCGCGGGAAAAAGCGCGTCAGCGCCCGGCGCAGCGCGGTGTCGAGCGCGTTGACCGGACCGTTCCCCTCCGCCGCGGTGTGCTCGATCTCGCCCTCCGGCCCGACCAGCATCACCGTCGCCCAGGCCGAGGCCGGGTCGTGCTGCAGGTGCTCGTCGGTCTTCACGGTGAAGCTGCCGTCGTTGAAGACCAGGCGCATGTAGCCCTTCTCGTCCACCACGCGGAACTGGATCAGCCGGAACGGCCGCTCCCACTTGTGCATCAAGCGCTGCATCAACAGGTGGAATGACGCCTCGGCGCCTTCGTACTGGAAGCCCTCGTGCTCGAGTTGTTTCAGCTGCGCGACGACTTCCTTGACGTTGAGGTCCTCGCTCTCCAGGTCGATGCCGAACTCGCGCGCCTTGTAGAGGATGTTGGCGCGCCCCGAGAGGTCGGAGACCAGCACGCGCTGGTGGTTGCCGACCAGCAGCGGGTCGATGTGCTCGTAGGTCTCGCGGTTGCGCTGCACCGCGGCGACGTGCACGCCGCCCTTGTGCGCGAAGGCGCTGGCGCCGACGAACGGCATGCGCTTGTTGGGTTCGACGTTGGCGAGCTCGCAGACGAAGTGCGAGAGCTCCTGCAGGCGCTTCAGCTGCGCCGCGGTCACCACGTCGTAGCCCATCTTGAGCTGCAGGTTGGCGATCACCGAGCAGAGGTTCACGTTGCCGCAGCGCTCGCCGAAGCCGTTGATGGTGCCCTGCACCTGCACGGCGCCCTGCTGCACGGCGATCAGGCTGTTGGCGACGGCGAGGTCCGAGTCGTTGTGGCAGTGGATGCCGATCGGCTTGTCGACCACCGCCTTCACCGCGTTGAGGCCGGTGCTGACCTCTTCGGGCAGCCGCCCGCCGTTGGTCTCGCACAGGCAGATCAGGTCGGCGCCGGCGTCGGCCGCCACGCGCACCGTCTCGAGCGCGTACTCGGGGTTGGCGCGGAAGCCGTCGAAGAAGTGCTCGGCGTCGTAGACCACCTCGTCCACGTGCCTCTTCAGGTAGCGCACCGAGTCGTGGATGATCTCGAGGTTGGCCTCCTTCGAGATGCGCAGATCGTCGCGCACGTGCAGGTCCCACGACTTGCCGAAGATCGTCACCACCGGCGTCTTCGCCTTGAGCAGCATGGCGATGTTGCGGTCCTCGCTCGGGCGCGAGCCCGCCCGGCAGGTGGCGCCGAACGCCGCGAGCTTCGCCTGCTTGAACTTGAGCTTTGCCGCCTCCTTGAAGAAGTCCTCGTCGCGCGGGTTGGAGCCCGGCCAGCCGCCCTCGATGTACTTGATCCCCAGGTCGTCGAGCCGCTCGGCGATGCGCAGCTTGTCGGCGACCGTGAAGGCGATGTCCTCGGCCTGCGTGCCGTCGCGCAGCGTGGTGTCGTAGATCTGGACCGTCTTCTTCACGGCCGTGCCTCGGCCGGCTTTTCCACCAGCGCTTCGTGCAGCACGCGCACGGCGAGCTCGCCGTACTTGGCGGCGATGACGACGGAGATCTTGATCTCGGAGGTGGAGATCATCTCGATGTTGATGCTCTCGCGGGCGAGCACTTCGAACATGTGCGCGGCCACCCCGGCGTGGCTGCGCATGCCGAGGCCGACGACGGACACCTTCACCACGTCGGTGTCCGACACCACGCCGCGGGCGCCGATCTCGGTGGCCACGCCCTCGACGATCTCCAGCGCCTTGCGCACGTCGTTCTTGCCCACGGTGAAGGTCATGTCGGTGTCGCCGGCGGCGCTGGCGTTCTGGATGATCATGTCCACCACGATGTGGGCGGCGGCGATCGGCCCGAAGATGCGGGCCGCCAGGCCGGGCCGGTCGGGCACGTTGCGCAGGGTGATCTTCGCCTGGTCGCGATCGAGGCTGACGCCGGATACCAGAACTTCTTCCATCTTCGGGTCCTCTCCCACCACCCACGTGCCGGTCGAGTCGTTGAAGCTCGAGCGCACGTGCACGGGGACGTTGTATCGTTTCGCGAACTCCACCGAGCGGATCTGCAGCACCTTGGCGCCGAGGCTGGCGAGCTCGAGCATCTCGTCGAAGGAGATGCGCTCGAGCTTGCGTGCGTTGGGGCAGATGCGCGGGTCGGTGGTGTAGACGCCGTCCACGTCGGTGTAGATCTCGCAGACGTCGGCCTTGAGCGCCGCGGCGATGGCCACGCCCGAGGTGTCGCTGCCGCCGCGGCCGAGGGTGGTGATGTTGTGGTGCGCGTCCACCCCCTGGAAGCCCGCCACCACCGCCACCTCGCCGGCGCCGAGCGCGCGGTGCAGGTTCTCGGCGTCGATCTTGCGGATGCGCGCCTTGCCGAAGGCGCTGTCGGTGTCGATGCGGATCTGGTGGCCGAGGAAAGAGCGGGCCGGCTGGCCGAGGTCCTGCAGCGCCATCGACACCAGCGCCACCGACACCTGTTCGCCGGTGGCGACCAGCACGTCCAGCTCGCGCTCGTTCGGGCGCGGCGAGAGCAGGTGTGCCAGCTCGATCAGGCGGTTGGTCTCCCCGGCCATGGCCGAAACCACCACCACCACCTGGTTGCCGGCGCGGGCGGTGCCGGCGACGCGCTGGGCGACCGCCTTGATGCGCTCGGGAGTGCCGACGGAGGTGCCGCCGTATTTTTGGACGACTAAGGGCATGGGGAGAAAGGATGAGGGATGAAGGCTGAAGGATGAACGGCCGGCGGCCGGCGCAGGGAGTGGGTATGCTGGTTGGCTATGCGGCACATAACGCTTGGAGGGCGTTCCTATAACGAACCCCGTGCGCGACTGCCACAAGGCGGCGCGAGTCCGGTCCCACGAACGTCAAGCGCACCTCCAGCCAGTCCTGCAGGGGCTCGCCGAGGTGCTCGAACCACTCCACCGCCGCCACGCCGTCGCCGTAGAGGTATTCGCGCAGTGCCATGCGGTCGAGCTCGCCGGGGTGCATCCGGTAGAGGTCGATGTGGTACAGGGGCAGCCGCCCGCCGTCGTACGGCAGCACCAGGGTGAACGACGGGCTGTGCACGCGCGACTCCGGGATGCCCAGCCCTTCGGCCAGGCCGCGCACGAAGCAGGTTTTCCCCGCCCCCAATTCGCCGCTGAGGCCGATCCGCATGTCGGGTTCGAGCACCGCCGCCAGGCGCGCCGCCGCGGCGCGGGTTTCGTCTTCGCTGTTGCTCAGCAGCTCGCAGGAGTCCATCGCGGCGGGAGCCTATCGCGACCGAAGTAAACTTTGGAGTGCGGAGCCAGGGGCTCCGCTTTGGACTGCCCGGGCGAGGCAAGCCGCCTGCGCCACCTGGAACCGCCGTCTTCGCCGGTGTGGGCAACGACAGACCAGTCACTCACTTCAGTTCAGTCGACCTGTCGTCGGATATCGTGATCCGCGTCGCCGCGGCGTCCATCGCTTCGTGTCGTCCCGACGGATTCCATGCTCTGGCGCGCTTGATCACGAGCGGGTAGCTGCCCGGGGCGGTCTCTGCGGGCACGTCGATTCTGCAGCGATACAGAACCTCGCCGCTCGGCAGCGTTTCACCCCCTTCGTCTCCGCCCTCGAAGCATCATGGCCGAACCTCTTACAGCCCACACGGACCGAGCGCCGCATGCACACCGGAAACCAGCTCCCCGACGCTGATCATCCCATCCGAATCCCGATCGAACGCGGGGCAAGCGGCAACGTTGCCATCGCGTGCCGCATTGACCCCGGATATCAGCTCCTGAATCTGTGTCGTTCCGTCCCCGTCGCAGTCCCCGGCGCAGGGGCTGGTCCCGATGCTGCGGCAGGGTAGGGTGAAAACCAGAGGTTCAATAGGAACGATCAAATCTGCCTCGAGGCATTTGAAGAACTTCCCTAGAGTGGGCGGCCCACCGAAGGGATTCAGATTGCAGTGATAGAGCTCATCGCCGTTTTCGAGATGGCGAAAATCGCCATTAAGAACCCCACCACTGAGTATCGTGCAGTAACCGTCACCATCGAGACACGGTGCCTGATCGCATGAGAATCCCGATAACTCGGGAACACCGATGCTCGGGGAGCACATCGGGGAGTTCCTGCGAAAGCTAAAGCGCAGGGAGTGTTGCGCCGGTTCGCCCACACACGCCGGAAAGAAGTCGATCGACTACGCCGATTACCCGCCGGAGAAGGCCCCGTATGCGATGCGCGACGTGGAGTACGTGATCCGCTGCGGGCGCGAGAACTGCACGTGCACTGTCCGTGGTCGCGACTGCGGAATTGCAATGAGTCCCTCTGCCACGATCAATAAACGGATCGCAGTTCTAATGGCGCTGCTCACGTGTGCAGGCGGCGGCGCTGCGGTCGCCTTCTCGCGGGCATCACTGGAAACCCATGCAATTGCTCCTGCGCCACCTGACGTGCACTCCTCTCTGCCGGAGGAACGCCACGCGCCAGCTTCAAGCACTGCACGACCTGGCCGGAAGCCCCTGCGGCCCCGCTCTGCGAGCGGGCCTGCGCAAGAACGCACCGATGTGGCTGAGCCAGCTTCCCACCCTCGCCTCGGCAATCGAGCGTACGGCGCTGCGCTCGGCGCTCGTCGGGTCTGCGCCGGCGCGGATGATCCGGGAGCTCGCAATCCTCGTGCAGGAGTTGGCGGAAAGATACCCGCTGATCGTCGCACTCGAGGATCTGCAATGGAGCGAACCGGCAACCCTGGAGCTGCTTCGAGCCGTTGCCCGCATGCACCTCCGCGCTCCCCTGATGATCGTCATGAACCTGCGGCATTCGGCCGGGCTGAGCGGTCATGCGAAGGAGTTTCGCGACGTCTTGAACGACACACGCCTGGGTGAGGTCCTGACCCTGGAAGCATTGGACGGCGCGGGAATGAAGGAACTGATCGACCTGCGTCTCGGGAAGATGAGTTGGCCCCGCCGGCTTGTTCCGATCCTCAACCAGCGCACGCGCGGCAACCCGTTGTTTGCGGAGGCCCTTCTCGATCACTGGATCGCGACGGGAATCCTCCTTGAACGGAGCGGCACCTGGATCCTGCCAGGCGATCCCGTGCTGGACGACGGGTGCATTCCCGGTTCGCTGCGCGGAGTGATCAATCGAGTCCTGAAGGAAGCCGGATCGGGTTCACAGCACATCCTCGAATCGGCCAGCCTGTTTCCCGGCGAATTCGACGTGACGGTGCTGGCCAACGCCACCGACCGAAGCCCGATCGAAGTCGACCAATCTCTCTCCCACCTCGCCCGCACGGGCAACCTCATCGTGAGCCTCGAAGCCGGGGAGCGGAATGCCGCGTCGAGTCCTCGTTATCGGTTTCGGCACGATCTCTATCGGCAGGCCCTTGCCGAAAGGCTTTCCCCGCTCGAGTATCGCGAGCGAAATCTTCGCATCGCCGAAACTCTCGAGATGTCGCCACAGGGAACGGGCGTGCGATCGATCCGATTGGCAAATCATTTTCACGAAGCAGGCGAGAACGACCGTGCTGCCCGCTACCTGCACCAAACGGCAGCCGAGTTGGTGGAATGCTTCGCGCACCACGAAGCCGTACGCTGCTGCAAGCTCGCGGCCGAACACCTTCGCCATCTTCCCGATTCGGCCGAGCGCCGGCAGCGCGAGCTCGCCGTCCGCTTGACGCAGCTCATCGCCCTGCGGGGCTGCGACGGATTCGCCACTGCGCAAGTCGGCCCCGTCCTCGATGCCCTGCAAGCTACGCTGCTCGAGCCGACTCCCGGCACCGAAGCGATGCTCAGGGGCGCCCGCATCGTTCACCTGACATCGCGAGCCGAGTACCGCAACGCGCTGGAAGCGTTCGGGGACCGCCGTTGCCAGGCCTTGAGCACGGAAACCACCGAGACGGTGTTCGCAAACCCGATCGCCTGGGTCCACTTCGAACTGGCAGACTTCGCAAACGCGGAGGCGGCCATGCGTGTGGCCGAACAGGCCCCGCCGCTCGAGCCCGTTGCCGGCATGCCCGACCAGAGAATCGGCCTTTACGCGGTGCAGGCCTTCCTCCGGACTCTGACCGGGCATTTCGTGGCCGCTCGCGAGAGCGAGATCTCGATCTCGAGACGCGCAAGCCAGGTCGGGGATCGATTCAACGCCATGTACGCGAACACGATGCAGGCCTTCTCGACTTCCCTGCGCTCCGACGCGCAACTCACGCGCCAGCATGTCGGCACCGGACTGCCCATCGCCGAGGACCTCTGCAACGACAGCTTCGCCAGCATCCTTTGGGTCTTGAGCGACTGCGGCGGGCCGGGATTGGACACGACGAGGATCGCCGCTCTGGAAGGCCGACTTGCGGCCGATCCGTTCAAGACGGGCCATTCGTGGTTGTTTGCGCTGCTCGCGCGATCGGCTCTGGCGGGAGGTGACGCACCGGTGGCGCGTCGCCTCGTCGACACCGCGCAGACATTCATCGCGCGCAGCGAAGAGCGCTGGGCGCTCGCCGAAGTGCAGCGGATCGACGGAGACCTGTCGGCGTACTCCGGCGACGAGGAGGGGGCGGCGCACCGATATTCGGAGGCGATTGCCACCGCACGCCAGACGGGCACGCTGCTCTGGGAGCTGCGCGCGGCGCGGTCGCTTGCCGAGCTCGACCGCAGCGGCCGGCACGGCGGGCGATCACTTTTGCGCGGGG
>Ga0073934_10011970_pt1 | contig 10342 bp, 7 predicted proteins | sample LarsenN4metaG_FD_76834 | JGI IMG/M metagenome (GOLD analysis project Ga0073934, IMG submission 76834) | Hot spring sediment bacterial and archeal communities from British Columbia, Canada, to study Microbial Dark Matter (Phase II) - Larsen... ... | reverse complement strand
GCATGCACGATCCCTTTCGCGCCGCCGCTCCGGGGTTCTCCGGGCATTTTAATGCCCTCTACGCCGTGGCAACAAAAAACTTTTTGGCGCCGAACCATCTAAATATCGATGTCACCATGGGCTACGGTGTCGATTGGTTCAAAGCCTATTTTAATGAATTTAATGGGCTGTTTGGGGGGGTGAGTATTGGATACCGCCGCTGTCTTTTCATCAAGAGCGAATACGATGCGATTCGATTCAACATCGGTTTTGGAGTGGAATTGGGAAAACTCCTTTCTGCGAACGTTGTGTTGATTAACGGCAATAAGGCGGCGTTCGGCGCAAATTTCAGGAAAAATCTTTTATAGGCATTACTATGGAAAAACTGTCCCTGGCCTGCGGCAGAGCAGGCATGATCGCGAAAATTTTTACACCACAAAGACACAAAGTGCACAAAGAAGAATTGATAAAACTTTGTGTTCTTTGTGCCTTTGTGGTAAAGTTTGGTTGTTTAATGGCTCTGCCAGCGCTTGGAGGGCCGCTTGGCCAAAATGGGTTGGCGGACAGCCTGAAATACCATCTGGTGAAGAACGGCTTTGAAAATGTTGCCGTGGTTTTGGAAGACCGGCATGTGATCGTCACCTACGAAAACAGAATATATCGCCATGAAATTCGAGCGGCGCAGGAAGTGATGGCACTTCTTGCATCCTTGCTAAAGGAAGGAATGAAGATCACTTTGATTCCGCAAAACAGAAAAATTCCTCTGGTTGCGATCAGCCTGTCGCCGGACGACTATCCGGCTCTTGCCAACGGCAAGGCTTCCCACAGCAATTTTTTTTCGAGGCCGGAGGTTTCGCTTGACGTCGATCCGGTCTGGAAAAAAGTGCGCGCGCTTCCCAAAGCCAACTCGTCCTCGTGGAAATTTGACCTCGTCGTGCACCCGCAAGTCAAAGCGCAATTTGGCAAGCGCAGCGATCCGGTGGAATCCCAAATCAATCTGGCGCCGGAACTGAATGTTTTATTATGGAAAGGCATGTCAATTTCCGCGCAATGGATTATTCCTCTCCAAAACCAGCTTGTCGAAGAGGGCGGCCCGGCTTCGCTGCAAAACCAGCACAGAAAAGAGGGGAATTTTACCAGGCCGGGGCTTCTGACCTTAAATCAGATTTTTCGAGCGCCAAAAAATACGGTGATCTCGGCGACGCTGGGGTATTTTACGCAACATCGTTATGGCGCCGACACGGAGATAAAAAAGCACTTCTTCAATGGAAGAGCATCTCTCGGCGCGAATCTCGGATACACCGGCTATGCTGCATACCTAAAAGGAGTGTGGTCCTATTCAACCATCGATCTCATCACGGCGTTGGTCAATGCCGAATGCCGTCTTTCCCGGTTTGATCTCAGCCTGCGCGCAACTTATGGAAAGTTTCTTGAGCGCGATAAGGGCTGGCGCATCGATATCCGGCGCCAATTTTCCGAAACCGATATCGGTTTCTTTGTCTCAAATACCGGGGCCGGGACCAATGGCGGTTTCAATTTTTCCCTGCCGATCTTTCCGTCCAAGCATCTACCGCCGGGACCGATCAGGGCAAGAACCGCGAGCTATTTCCCCTGGGAATACCGCTACTGGGGCGATTTGGATAGCGCAACGCGCTACAACACCGGCAACCCGATCGAGGCGTTCATGAAAAGACTTAATCCGGACTATATTAAAAATCAATGGTAAGAAAAGCGGATGACTCAATCCTTCAGCAAAAGGAGGTGAAATCGCCGGATTACACAAAATCGTTTCACAAGAGATTCAAGTTCAAACAACCCACACACACTAACCCAAAGGAGTCTGTATGAAACCGCAACAACGCATCAAAAGCGTCGTGGCGCTTGCCTTCGCTCTGGCGAGCACCGCCGTGGTCTGGTGGGCCTGCGAGACCAACAAGGTCAATGTCGGCCCCGCCGAACCTTCACCTCTGAGCACTGCCCAAATCCTGGGAGAGCTGGCCAACAGCAGCACACAGCAGGAAGCCGAAACCGCGATCACCCACCTTCTGGAGAAAACCGGCGTGGGAATACCGGTCAAAGGCAGCAAATATGGAGACTATGTTTTGACCGATCGCTTTGTCTCCGAGCTGGCTACAGAACACCTGCTTTTTCGGAATGGCCAGGACAATTCGACTTGGGAAGAGATGTTCGAAGTCCAAAAACTTTTGTCCCAGGGGGATTGGATTCAAGACGTTGACTTTGACGGCGCTGTGGCCAGGCTTCGGGAAGAGGCGGCCGCCGCTCTAAAGGATCCGGAAAACCCCAACAACGCCTTGTTGCTGGCAATTGCCGCAAAAGGCGCAGCCATCCCCGAGGCCATCCCGCTCTACGACAGAACCGAACCGGTATCGCCCATCCAAGAGGCTTTGTTCGACGCCTGGGCAAATCACGCGTTTGGCGATGCGCAGGCGCTGGGAAAAACCACGGGAACGCTTAAATTCTTCTTCGTCAGCGTAACCAGTTGCGACCCCAGTCAATTCCAAGTCGTCCAAACTCAACAGGATGTGCAATACTTCAACAAAAAGCACAAGAAGTGCCTGGAAAAAGCCAAGAAGGAGTACGAGAAGAGGGTCAAAAAGTGCTTGAAGAAGAAGCTCAAACCACTCGACCCCAAATTCAAATCCAAGTGCGAGAGTCTGCAAGACTGCTTGGAAGATGCGCGTGAAGAAGTCGATGATGACATTGAAGACTGCCACGATCAGGGTAGTGGAGGATGAGCCACGCTTGCTAAGCTCACTCGTCCTGATGAGCTGATCGCCTGGTCTTGCGAAAAGGCAAAAGTATTGCAATAAGGACGGAAACTGTGAAAGTGCGGTTCTATTGCCTTATGAATTTAACACCTCCAAGCTTATTCGGAAGCGCTAAAGCCTTGGTTGAGCTGCCTCGCAGCTTGCTGTGGGGCAGCTCAGGCTTTTGTTGAAATTCAATGCGTCCCGACTTAACGCTGTCGTATTAACCCTATACAATGATGTTCGGATAAGCCGTTCGAACTCTATCGAGAGATTTGTCTATGAATGAAATTATGGAAGGTTTACCCATTAAAATCAGGGACAGGCAATGTGGCCGGGTTTCCATTGAGGAATTGGAAAATCTTGTCAAGCAGGGCAGCTTTTGCAAAGATGACCTGGTTTGGAATGAGGATTTTGACGATTGGGTGCGCGCCGAAGAAACGCCTGAGCTGAGAGATTTTTTTTATTCGCCCAATGGCCGTAACGGCCATCACCGGGCGGAAATCTTTGCGATTGCCAGCGGCAAGGGAGGGGTCGGAAAATCCGTGCTGTCCTCCTCGCTGGGCATCGCCCTGGCCTCAGCCGGCGAAGAGGTGATTTTAGTTGATGCGGATTTTGGCGGCGCCAATTTGCATACCTGCCTGGGCATGTTGGAGCCGCGCTTTACCTTGTTCGATTACTATACGCTGCAAAAGGAATCTTTGAGCGATATTCTCCTGCCCACGCCGGTGAAGAATCTGCGTTTGATCAGCGGCGCTTGCGGGGCGTTGGGCCTGGCCAACCCGACTCGCGAGCAAAAACAGCTCTTCATTCAGGATTTAAAAAAATTGCATGCGGACAAAATTCTATTGGATTTGGGCGCCGGCTCTTCCATCGATATGATCGAGCTGTTTTTATTGGCCGATGAAAAAATCATCGTGGTCACGCCGCAGCCCACCTCTCTTTATGAGGCCTTCGGTTTTCTCAAAGTCTGTCTGTTGCATGAATTGAACAATGCCCTCAAAGACTTTCCTTCAGTCATGGAGCTTTTTGCCAAAGAAAAAATCAACCACCCGGAAAAGATGCCGCTCACCCTCGCCGAGGTGATGAATAAAGTCGCTGAGATCGATGCCGAGGCCGCCGGCATATTTGAAAAGACTTTGCATTCTTTTCGCCCCAAAATGATTTTGAATATGGTTCAAAACAACGATGATGTTAAAGAAGGCATGGCTTTTCAACTGGCGGCGACCGAGCTGTTGTCGATTGACCTGGAATATTTGGGATATGTTTCCTTTGATCCGATTGTAACGGAAGCGGTGAAAAATACGAAACCGTTTCTTCTGCTGGCGCCGGACTCCAAAGCCTCGCAGGATTTGTCCGCTTTGATCAGGGTCAAGCTGCTGGGCAAAAAAGGCTTCAAAGAAATGTTTGAGAAGCGCAGATGGCAAAAACAGATACGGAATCATGCGAAAGAATATCCCAAACTGGACGTTTTAAAAAACGCCCCCATCTGTTCGATAAACTGCTTTTATTGGGATGACTGTGAATATCAAGAGGGCGGCCTGCCGTGCCGGGTTCGTCATTTGGAACCGGTATTAAGATCGAAATAGCCTGCGAAGCTATGCAATCCGTGCGCCCTTCGAATCTATGACTTCCTTGTACCAATACGCGGAATCTTTCAGAACACGTTTTTGTGTCGCATAGTCGACGTAAATGAGGCCGAAGCGCTGTTTGTAGCCGTGCCCCCACTCGAAGTTATCCATCACCGACCACACAAAGTAACCCTTGGCGACCACGCCGTCATCCAAAGCGCGATGGTAGGCGCGCAAATAGCGCGAGAGAAAATCAATGCGTTGCGGGTCGTGAACCTTGCCATCCAAATGAATCCAATCACAATTGGCCATGCCATTCTCGGTCACGACGATAGGCAATTTGTAGCGTTCATAAAGAAAGCGCGGACCCCAGTAAAGCGCTTCCGGCGTGACCTCCCACGTCATCGTGGTGAGCATCGGACCGTTGGGGCTTTTCACCCTTTCATAGCCGCCTTCAGCTTTGGCGCGAATCGTTTCTCCGAAATATATATTGGTCCCATAAAAATCCAGGGCCTGGCAAATCGTTTCCATGTCGCCGTTGCGAACGTCCGGCATCTCATTCGCAAACAGCTTAAGCCCATCTTCAGGATATCTGCCGAAAATCATCGGATCGGCAAACCACGTGTTGCTCCAACAGCTTTTGCTAGAAATCATGAACGTTGCCATCTGTGCAGCTTTGATATCTTCGGGTCGAGAGGAAACGGGTATTTTGACAATGCCCACCGGCGCGGCGCCGATGCTCGGTTGCGTTTTCGCGCGAGCGCGAATGACTTGCACAGCTTTTCCGTGCGCCAGCAGCGAGTGATGCGCTGCGAGCAGAACCTCGGCAAAACCCAGTTTCAATCCGGGCGCGTGCTCGCCGGTTTGATGGCCCAGTCCAATGAAACACTGCGGCTCATTCTGCGTGATCCAATGCGAAACCCGATCCGAAAGTTTGTCGATGATGACCTGCGTGTATGCCGCAAACCACTCGGCGCTGTCGCGATTCAACCAGCCGCCGCGGCAATAAAGCGCGTACGGATAATCCCAATGAAACAAAGTCACCCACGGTTGTACGCCATTCTGCAATAGCGCATCAATCAAGCGGTCGTAAAACGCCAGCCCTTTCTCATTCACCGCGCCAGTGCCGTTCGGCAAAACTCGCGGCCACGAAATCGAGAGACGGTAGGCTTGCAGACCGATCTCACCCATAAGTCGCGCGTCCTCTTCGAAGCGATGATAATGATCGCAGGCCACGTCACCGCTGTTGTCTGCCCAAATCTTTCCCGGAGATTTGCACGTCATATCCCACACCGAAAGTCCCTTCCCGTCGTCATAAGCGCCGCCTTCGATTTGATAACTCGCGGCGGCCGCGCCCCAGACAAAATCTTTTGGAAAACTCATGACGTTCCTTTCACACATTTACGTAGCCCCGGCCCCTTGTGGGCCGCTTTTGATGTTAAGGAATCTCGTACTCCAACAATGCCCCACAAGGGGGCAAGACTACAAACACTTTTTATTCCTTCAACCCCGCGGCCATAATGCCGCTGATATAATATTTTTGCAGCGCAATGAAAACGATCATCACCGGCAGAATGGTGATCACCGCCCCGGCCATCATCAGCTCGGTGTCCTGCACGTGCTCGCCGGTGAGATTGGCCAGCGCGACCGGCAGCGTGTACATCGAATCATCGGTCATCACGATCAGCGGCCAGAGAAAATCATTCCACGTTCCCATAAAAGTGAAAATCGCCAGCGTGATGAGAATGGGTTTGCACAGGGGGAGGATCACCGACCAATAAATGCGAAAATCACTCGAGCCGTCCAGGCGCGCCGCTTCGATGAAACTGTCGGGAATCGAAAGCGCGAACTGGCGAATCAAAAAAATGCCGTAAATCGTTGCCATTCCCGCCACGATCACCCCGAGGTAGGTGTTGATGAGTCCCACTTTATTCAACATCAGGAAAAGCGGCAGCGTCGTCACCTGCGCCGGAATGACCATTTCCGCAACGAGAAAGCGAAAGAGCCGGTCTCTTCCCGGAAAGCGGTACTTGGCAAACGCATATCCTGCCATCGAATTGAAGAAAAGCGAAATCAACGTCACGCTGATGCTAATGATGAAACTGTTTATGAGATAACGCCAGAGCCGCAGCCGCGTAAAGAGCGTCACATAATGCTCGAGGGTGATCTTGGTAGGCAGCAGCTTGGGTGGAAAAGTGCCGGCTTCGCCAGTGCTCATAAAAGAAGCGGAGACCATCCAGAGAGCCGGCGTCAGCGTCACCACGGCAATGATGATCGCCAGGCTGATGATCAGAATTTTGCCGAGGCTTTTCATCTATGCTCGCTTTTGTAATCCGGACTGAATCAGCGATCCCAGCAGAATCACGCCAAAAAGAACGAAAGCAATCGCCGCGGCATAACCCAAATTCCACCAACGAAAACCCTGCTGGTACATGAGCAGAACGATGCTCAGCGTGCTGTTGACCGGGCCGCCTTGGGTCATGACATACGGTTCGGTAAAAAGTTGAAAGTTGCCGATCATGGCCATGATGCTGACAAAGATTGTTGTCGGCGCCAGCATCGGCAGCGTGATGCTTTTGAACTGCTGCCAGGCACTGGCGCCATCCATGCGCGCGGCTTCATAGAGTTGCGTGGGGATGTTCTGCAAGCCCGCGACAAAAATAATCATGTTGTAGCCAAAATTCTTCCAGACCGACATGATTATAATGGCCGGCATGGCCCACGCCGGCTCTCCCAACCAATCAATCGGATCGACGCCGAAAAAGCCGAGCGTATAATTCAACAGGCCAAAGCGCGGGTGATAGATGAAGCGCCAGATGACCGCAACCGCCACGAGCGTCGTCACGACCGGCGCAAAATATATCGTTTGGAAGAAACTCCGGAAGCGGACGAGTTTGGAATTGAGCAGCAGCGCCGTTGCAAGGGAAGCAGCAATCGAAAGCGGCCCGCCAACCAACACGTAATAAAAGGTGTTAAGCATGGCCTTCCAAAACAGCGGGTCGTCGAGAAGTTGTAGGTAATTTTTCAGGCCAGCAAAACGCGCGTACTGAAAATTGCTCAGGGAATAAATGTCGAAATCGGTAAAACTCAAAAGAAACGCCGCCAGCGCCGGCAGGAAGAAGAAGGCAAAGATCGGTATGAGCGCCGGCGCGAGAAAAAAATATGCCGCCCGGCGCAGGCTCTTGATCTCACCGCTCAAAGATCGCTGTTGAGATGCCTTACTCATTCTGCCTCCGGTCCAACATCCATCGCCGTTTTTCCAAAATCATATCTACCTCGTTATCCAGGCCGGTTAGAGCTTCTTCGGTCGACATCGTCTGTCGTGCGGCGGCCTCGGCATATTGCTGAATCTTCAACGCGATCTGTTCCCATTCCGGCACGGGCGGCGTGGGCTTCACATGATTGAACTGCTTGAAAAAAGCTTGGATGTAAATGTTATTCGTCAACGTCGTATCCTGCCATGCTTCTTTCCGCGCGGGCAAATCGCCGGTAATTTGATAGAATCGAATTTGTTGCTCCGGCTCCGACAAATACTCGATCAGTTTCCAAACGGCGGCCTTTCGTTTTGATGACTTGAACATGACGAGACTGGAGCCGCCGGCAAGAGAAACGCCAGGTGTGTCGGTAGAATCGGGCGACGGCAAAGGCGCGGTCATCCACTTGTCCTGCATATTCTCCGGCAAGCGCCGTCGAAACTCGACGATGTTCCACGGACCACCGATGTACAAACTGAAAAAACCTTCGGCAAAACCTTGATAGATGTTGGTGACCTCCGTAATGCCAACCGGCGAAAGTTGGTTGGCAAAAAAACTGCTGTAGAACTTAAACGCCCGTGCAAATTCTTCACCGCGAAAATTTCCATACCGGTTGCCATCTCTCAAAAACGATGAATTCGCCTGCAATCCCAGCACGACGGGCGGCCAAAATTCGTTGGTGGGCAACAAAGTGGCATAACCGGGTTTGGCGCCGAAAGACTTTTTGATGGCTTGCGAGGCCGCGAACCATTCACCCCATGTTTTCGGAGACTCGGTATAACCGACTGTGGTGAGAATATCTTTCCGATAAAACAAGATTCGTGTATCAACGTACCAAGGAATGCCTAAGAGAACACTGTCGATGATGTTGGTTTCCCAGATGCCGGAGAAATAGTAATCTTGCTTGATCGTCTTAGAGTTCTCTAGCCACGGTTCGAGATTTTCGAGGGTATTAAGTATTCTAAATTCAGGAATCCACGTGTTGCCGAGCTGACAAATATCCGGCAAGGAGCGGCCGGCGTAAGCCGTCAGGAGTTTTTCGTGCGCCGCGATCCACGGCATGATTTGGACTTTGACTTGAATCTCCGGATGTCGGCGCTCAAATTCGGGCATGAGCTTTTGCACATGCTCACCCTCTGCGCCCATTGCCCAAAATTTGATGACGATTTTTGCATCCTGCGAAGATTGGCAGGCAGTGAACGCGAAGAAGAATAAAATTGCTCCAAAAAGCGGCCAACGGATGAAAAAAAGGAGGTTTTGAAATCCATCGGCCGCCTTCATCCGCCGGGACCGAAAAAAATTCCTGCGAGATGACAAGCGCATTTTATTGCTGTGGTTTCATGATTGTAATTCCAGCGGAATGACCTGTGGGGAAAACCACGGTTGGCTTGAGGGCCGGCCCTCAAAGCGATATCGGCGCCTCATTGGCGAGCGCGTGCGAGTCTTCGGCGTCGACGTCGGCAATCAAATCGACCGGCGCTTGTGCGAACCGCAGCGCGGCGGCTCGTGCGCGGCCATCCTGTTCATGATCCAGCGACCATTGCGCGTGCTCGATCAACAACGCCAGCTCGAGCGCGCGACCAGCAGTCATGGCGAACCGCCGCATGCCCGCCTCCAGCGCCGGTTGCCCGGAGCGCATCGCAGCGTTCAGCCAAAGTTCCGCATGCTCGATGGCAGATAGCGCCGAGCGCCCCGCTTGCGCCAATCGATCGTCGCGGCCCGCCTGCACGCCCGCCTGAACTCCCGACTTCAGCGCCTTCCAACCCTCGCCTTTGCCCAACGCGCGCAAACAATCCAGCGCCAGGACATTGGTCGTGCCTTCCCAAATCGGCATCACCTGGCTGTCGCGCAGCAGCATGGGCAGGCCGGTGTCTTCAACGTAGCCGGCGCCGCCAAAGGCTTCGAGCACTTCGCTTGCCACGGCCACGACTTGTCGTCCGGTCGTCAGTTTGGTCAGAGAAGTGAGCAGGCGCAACAGATGGGCCTCGTCTTCGCCAATGGTTTTGCACTCGTCGCGGCCGATCAATTCCACCAGCAAGAAACTCAGATGGAATGCGCCTTCCATTTCCGCTTGCAATCCCGCCAGGGTGTCCACATGCAGCGGCTTTTGCGCGAGCGGCGCGCCGAACGCCACGCGCTTTTGCGCATAATCGCGCGCCAGCGCCAGTCCGCGGCGCATGAAGGCCACGGCGGTCACGCTGTTCCAGGTGCGCGTTATATGCAGCATCGGTATGATGTGGCTCACGCCGTCGGTCGTGCCCATCACCAGCTCGGCCGGCGTGCCTTCGAGCATCAGCTCAGCCGTGGGCACCTTGCGCGTGCCGAGTTTTTCTTTCAAACGATTGACGTGAATGTTGCGCAGGCGGCCGTGTTCATCGCGCGTCTCGATATAAAAAAGCGCGAGACCTTTGCCGCCGGGCCCGTTGCCTTCCGGGCGGCCGAGCGTGAGCGCCAGTTGGGAAGTCGCCGCTGAGGTGAACCACTTGCGGCCATACAAACGCCACTGGCCGTTCGCATCCTGTCGCGCCGCGGTCTCGGAGGAACCCACATCCGAGCCGCCGGTGAATTCTGTCATCCACTGGCCGCTCGTCCAAAATTTTTGCGGGTCGCGGCTCGTCAAATGCGGCACCGCACGCGCAATGAGTCTCTCGTTGCGCGAATGGAGCAGCGTAGCCGCTGCGCCGTCGGTCATCGCCAGCGGGCAGGTGTAAACATCGGTCGAAGGATGAAACAAATATGCCAGCGCAAATTGATACGGCCGCGAAAACGG
>Ga0073934_10011969_pt1 | contig 10343 bp, 8 predicted proteins | sample LarsenN4metaG_FD_76834 | JGI IMG/M metagenome (GOLD analysis project Ga0073934, IMG submission 76834) | Hot spring sediment bacterial and archeal communities from British Columbia, Canada, to study Microbial Dark Matter (Phase II) - Larsen... ... | reverse complement strand
TTATCCTGTGGGTCCTGTCTCTATCTTTCGCGGTCTGATTTAGCCCGCACGGTTTTTCAGCGGCGGCCCGCTGAATACTGCCATTAGCCGGGTTGGGCGCGCCCTTTGCGCTCGTGACCTTCTTGGACTCGACGCGCGGATTGAAAGCTACAAAGTGAGATAACCGCATGAGTATTACAGAATAAGACTTGTTTCTCAGAGCGCAGGAGGCAAAGGCACAACTCGATGCCCACGTGCGTGAAATCGTGGAGTGGCATTTCAACCCGGAGACTGGATGCCCCTTCTGGCTGGATTTCGCGGCCAGGCTTGGTTGGGAGCCAAGACGCGAAATCGCCTCCTTTGAGGATCTGAGGAGGTTCCCGCCTTTCCAGGACGAATGGTTGCGCGGCGGGCCGGTGCGACGCTGGCTTCCGAAGGGGCTGGCGGGCAAGCCAATCTTCACCTTTGAAACTGGCGGCACGACCGGCGTGCCGAAGAGCCGCCTCCAGCTTGAAGACTTTCGCACCGACTATGAAATGTTCAGCGAGACGCTTCCGGATGAGTATTTTCCGAGGGGTGCCAACTGGCTGATGCTCGGGCCGTCGGGTCCGCGCAGGTTGCGGCTTGCCGTCGAGCATCTGTGTCAGCACCGCGGCGAGATTTGCTTTTGTGTTGACCTCGACCCGCGATGGGTGATCAAGCTGATCAAATGGGGCGAGACCGCAGCGCTGGACCAGTACAAAGCGCACGTGATTGAGCAGGCAATAACGGTGCTCGGGGCGGGCCACGAGATCCGCTGCATGTTCACGACGCCAAAGCTGCTCGAGGCGCTCGCTGAAGAACTCGATAACCGCGGCACCAGCATCAAGGCCGCAGGCATCACCGGAATCTTCGCGGGGGGAACCGAATTCACGCCGCAATTCACGCGCTTCGCACTCGAAGAGTTGCTGGGCAACGGCGTGTACTTGACGCCGACGTATGGCAATACGCTAATGGGGCTGGCCTGCTCGAAGCCGGTGACGCCGGAGGACGGCTACAAGATCACCTATTACGCGCCGCAGCCTCGCGCCGTCATCGAAGTGGTCTCGTTCGACGATAGTGACCTGGTCGTAGACTACGGCGAAACCGGTCGAGTGCGCTTGACGACGCTGACTCGCGAGACATTCTTTCCTGGGTTTTTAGAAAGAGACGAAGGCGAACGCGAGCAGCCCTGCGACAAGTATCCGTGGGACGGCGTGAGCGGCGTTCGTCCTTTCCGTAAGTTCGCCGCTCAGACCACTGTGGGAGTCTATTGAACAATCTGGGAGGAACCGATGGCAGTACTAAATATTCCTATTCTTAGATGGGGCCAGCCCTACACGAGTCTCGAAACTGAAGACGTGGTCCATTTCGTCACTGGCGAAAGACTGGCGCGTGTCAGCCAGGCCAACACGGGTTTGCTGGGCCGCGACATGCGGCTGGCCACGCGCGCGCGGCAGATTCTCACCGAGATCCCGATCTCGGAGTTGATGGCGATGATGAAAAAGGCTGCGGACCTCTATCTCAATGGGACGCTCCCGATGGGCGATGGCTCGCAAACCCCGGATGATTTCGCCCGCCAGCAGTCAGCCAGCACAGGCCTGCCGGAGAATATGTGCAAGGCCAACATGAGCAAGAACCACTTCGTGCTGTCGAATATGGAGAAGATACTGGACGCGCTGACTAGAGGCTTGGATCTGAACATCCTGACGCGCGGCTATGGGATCGAGTCTCGCGGCGTAACCGTCAGCTACCAGTCGCAGTCGCCCGTGCTCGGTCTTGTGCTCCCATCGAATTCGCCGGGCGTGCACACGCTGTGGCTGCCGGTAATACCGATGCAGATTGGGCTGTTGCTCAAGCCCGGTCCCCAGGAACCGTGGACTCCCTATCGAATGGCCGCCGCGTTTACCGGAGCCGGGGTCCCAAAAGAAGCGATTTCGATCTATCCGGGCGGCGGGGAGATGGGCGCTGAAGTCGTGCGCCGATCAAACCGTACGATGATCTTCGGCGGAACCGCCACGGTTGAACGATATCGAGGTGACACGCGCGTTCAAGTGCACGGACCAGGGTTCACCAAGATCCTGCTCGGCGACGATGTGGTAGACGAGTGGGAGAAGTACCTCGACGTGATGGTCGATAGCGTGTTTCTGAACAGTGGGCGAGGGTGCATCAACTGCTCGGGCATCTGGGCCTCGCGCCACACGAAGGAGATTGCAGAAGCTCTGGCCGAGCGAATGGGGCCGGTCGAGCCGAAACCGCCCGAAGACCCGCAGGCGAGCCTCGCGGCCTTTACGGTGCCGGGTGCGGCGAGAGCAATCTGGCAGAGCATTGAGTCCGGCTTGCAAGAAGCGGATGTCGCTCATGTCACAGCCAGGTTCGGCCCAAGGCTCGTGGAGAAGCAGCGTTGTGGATACCTGAGGCCGGTCGTTATCCACTGCGCTTCACCTGAGAACGTGCTGGCGAACACCGAGTTCATGTTCCCCTTCGTGAGCGTGGTACGCTGTCCGCAAGACGAGATGCTGAAGCGGATTGGCTCGACGCTCGTGGGCACCGCAATCACCAATGACGAGCAGTTCCATCGGCAGCTTGTGAATGCGACGCACATTGATCGACTGAACCTCGGGCCGGTTCCGACGATCCAGCTCGATTGGCTGCAGCCGCACGAAGGGAACATTGTGGAATTCCTCTTCCGGCCGAGAGCGTTTCAGACGAGGCTGGAGAAGGTTGCGGTTTAGGGGTGATTTTGAACGAGCGGCTCATACTGAGGAATTGGATTCGCACAGCGCCTTCACTCTTCCTGGCATTCTTTTACTTTGGATGACTGCATCGGTGACACGCGTGCCGCCCGGCAGAGCGCTGTGGAGTGCGGCGCGCGAAGTTCGTATGGTTCCATGAGTGCCGTTGCCCGCGCCCGGTGACGCCGGGCGTTATGTGTGGCGCCGTTCTAAACCGAGGCCTGAGAGTATAATGCAGAGAGCGCGAAAGAATGAATAGGAGGGCCGATGAAACGCTCAACTCAACAATTGACATGGTTGGTTCTGCTGGCTGTGGTAGCTTTTGGGCATCCGCTCGGGGCATGGAATCAGAACAAATCAGGCGATGGAGGAGATACCTCGGCCGCTGTGCTGAATGTGCAGACCATCAAGTGGAGGTTTGGTGGAAATGATGCGGGAACCAGCAATTACCAGACCTTCCCAGATGGGAAGTTCGAATCGGTGACCGAGCTGAACATCGCGGGGATGGCGCTCAAGAGCCGGCTCTCCGGCAAACTCGTGGACGGAGCGATAACGGATTTCGAGATCGTCAATCACCAGGCGGGCACGGAAGTGAAGGTCTCCGCGAAAGATGGCAAGGCTCGGATAACGGCCCAAGAAAAAACGCGAGAGGTAGAGTACAAACCCTCAAAGGTGCTGTTCGCTAACCTTCATCCTGTTCTCACCGAAACCTTGGTCAAGGCACTCGACCCGGCAAAAGAAGGCATTCAGAACATCGAGGTTTTCGTGCTTGACGGCGCCGCCACGGTCAAAGTCGACGTGTTGAAGAAGAAAGTGCGCACGGTCGAGTTGGGCGGCAAGAAGCAAGTCGCCGATGTTTATCTTGTGCGCTTCCCCGGCGTGGAATTCGATGTACACCTCGCTCAAGGCTCGCAATTTGCCGCCTGGGATGTGCCTTCGCAGAAGCTGCAAGCCATCAGATCAGGCTACGAGGGCTTCCTGGTGGACCCGACCACACTTTATCCCGAGCTGAGCCAGCCGACGATGAAGACGAATGCCGAGAAGGGCGTAAAGATCAAAATGCGCGACGGTGTGGAACTCGTCGCCGATATTGTCCGCCCCTCCGACGATGGCAAATATCCCGCTATACTTGAGCGAACCCCCTATGGCCGGGAAACCTTGTCGCAACTCGAAGGCGAGTGGTGGGCCAGGCGCGGTTATGTGCACATAGTTCAAGACGTGCGCGGGCGCAATGAGAGCGGGGGGGAGTGGAACCCCTTCGTCCACGAGCGCAAAGACGGGTACGACACGATTGATTGGATCGCCAAGCAAGGCTGGTCGGACGGCAAGGTCGGCATGATTGGCGGCAGCTACGTCGGTTGGGTCCAGTGGGCCGCTGCTGTCGAAGCGCACCCCGCGCTCAGGTGCATCGTGCCGCAGGTCTCACCACCGGACCCGTTCTTCAATTTCCCTATCGATCATGGCGTGCCAATGCTCTTTGGCGCCCTCTGGTGGTCTAACTTCGTGAAGGAAAAGAAGACGCCACGCATCCCGGAGTTGCCCAGGGATATGGAAAAACTCAAGACCCTGCCACTGTCAAAAGTGGACGACGAGCTACTAGGCCGGAACATCCCGTTTTATGACGAGTGGCTCGATAAGCAAACGCCGGCAGCGTTTGCCGACGCGAACTTCATGACGGACATGAGCAAGGTCAAGATCCCCATCTTGCACATCAGCGGATGGTGGGACGGCGACGGCATCGGAACGAAGCTCAACTGGGCGAAGATGCGGGCCCTCGGACATAAAGACCAGTGGCTAATTTACGGCCCCTGGCATCACGCTTTCAATACCAGTTCGCGGTTCGGGGACATAGATTATGGCCCTGACGCGATTACGGATCTCGATTCGATCTACCTGCGCTGGTTTGACACCTGGTTGAAAAACAGGCCGGTAAACTGGGACAAGCAGCCTAAAGTCCGGGTGTTCGTGACCGGCGTAAATGAGTGGCGCGAGCTTGAAGATTGGCCTGACCTGGGCTCCCGAGAGATGATGCTCTACCTGAGTTCCGAAGGGCCTGCAAACGGTGTCGGGAGCGTAGGCGAGCTGGTCGCGGCGCCTCCCAGAGAACAGGAGCCGGACCGCTACACTTACAACCCGGCCGGCGCTCAAATCCCGAAAGAGCTCAAAGAGGTCAAGGACTTCGGAGATCTCCTGGCGGGAGGCTCAACCGTCGTGAAAATTGAGCCTCACGAGGATGATCTGCTCGTATACAAGACGCCGCCGATGAGCGACCTGCTCGAGATCAGCGGCCCTATCGACCTGGACCTGTACTTCTCGACAAGCGCAAAGGATACTGACTTTTTTGCCTCGCTGGTTGATTTCGATGAGAAAGGCGTGATGCGGCTCATAAGCCTCCCGGGCAAGATTCGCGCCCGGTATTTGAGCGGGTGGGAGAAGCCATCGCTGCTACAGCCGGGCAAGGTGTATAAGGTCACCATTGCGCTTTGGGACACGGCACATCAGGTGAAGAAAGGGCATCGGCTCGGCCTGCTCATCTCCAGCCATATGTTTCCCTCCTTCGCGCGAAACCTGAACACGGGTGAACCGACCAGGAACGGCACGCGGATGGTCGCCGCGCATCAGACGATTTACCACGAAGTGAAGCGACTGAGCGTGTTGCGGTTTCGCCTGCTCCCGCAAGCGCAGAAGCAAGCCGGCGACAGGAATAACCGTTGACTGGGGGTGGCGGTTGGCAGGGTAGTTATTTCGCTTGGCGGATCAGAAAGAAACATTTCTACCGCCGAATCTATACACCCGAGTCCCTCAGCCTGCCTTGCAGGCAAATATATTGACAGCAAGCGATACGTTTTATTGATTCTAACAGGCTTACGTTTTGCTTTCTTTGGGCTCGCGATCAAGTTTCGTATGGCTCCACCTGTGCTCCGCGCGCCCGGTGATGCCAGACGTTATGCGGGCATCTGGGAAGGCGGTCTGGTCCCGGCAACAACGTGAGGGGAAGATTATGGGCGAGAGGTCCGTTACCTACATTGCATTGCTTCGCGGCGTCAACAACGTGGGGACTTCAAGGCGCGTGGCGATGGCCGACCTCCGTGCTTTGTTTGAAGGTCTCGGATTGCGTGACGTGCGAACGTTGCTCAACAGTGGCAACGTTGTCTTCTCGGTGCCGACAAAGGGGCGCGGCGATGTGCGCGCTCGTATCGAGAAGGCGCTCGCTTCGAGACTTGGGTTGACCTCGCCCGTGACAATTCTATCCGCGGACGAAGTCACGGCGGCGGTCCGCGACAACCCTCTGTCCCACATCGCGACCAATCCCTCGCACTTGCTTGTCCTCGTCCCCCAAGTCCCGTCGGACCTTGGGCGGCTGAAGCCGCTTCTCAAGAAACGGTGGTCGCCGGAGGTGCTTGCTCTCGGCAACCGTGTTGCTTACGTCTGGTGCGCAAACGGGGTCGCGAAGAGTCCACTTTGGGCGGCAGTCGACCGAGCGCTTGAACGAAGGGGCACGGCCCGAAACATCGCCACACTGACGAAAGCCGTGGCCCTGGTTGAAGGACCACCGTCATGACGGACGCGACGGGGTGACGAACGATGCCATCTAACATCCGGCATCGCCGGGCGCGCGGGCTAACTCAGGGATTCATGCGATGCTTACTTCGCGCGCCTTTGTTAGGCCACGGTTGCCTTAACCATCCTGCGCCAGGTCTTTACCTCGGCATGTCTACTGTCATCTCTCTTATCTCGCTCAGGATTATCTCCTCCACCTTCGCCCATACCTCAGGGTCGTACTCCATCTTTGTGTGGGCTGCTTGAAACGCCCTCTTGAGCCATGACGCATCTTTTACATCTATTTTCTTGTCTCGGTAGTCATACCTGTAATTCCCGATAATCGCCGTCCTATTCGGGTCCTCCGGCTCGATCTGCTTTTCGCCTCGGATTATCATCCCATTCCTCTGAAAGAGGTTGGCTGCACTTCTTACATTAGACGGAATGGTCTTATCGCCTCTTCCTATACTATCTACTTGGACAGACAATGAAACAGGTATATTCATTTTCTTGAGTTGCCGGGCCAGTTTTACGACAGCGGCTCCACCAAAACTATGCCCGAATAATATTAAACGAACAGAGGCGCATTCCTGTTGATCGAGATGTCCGTCGAGATTTCGGTCAAAAGCATTACGGATGAGTTCGATGGCAAGTTTTCTCTTCTTGTTTTCGACAGTCTCGACGTGGAGATAAGGAAGATTCAAGGAGAGAAGTTTAAGAGCGAGTTTACGGACACCTCGTTTATGGTTATTCCAGGGTTCTCTTCCACCCATGAAGCCGAGGACGAGGATGTGATTGTTGACAAGAGGAGTCTTGGTAGAGAAGTGATGGTAGCGTTGGCCGTGGAAGAAAAGACAGCCCGAATTAGTGGCGGCCACAAGGAGCAAAGCGAGCGAGAGACGTGATTTAGGAAAAGTATACAAGCTCATAAGTACCCAGTTTAATGCTGTAATTGCAGTATAAGTATCGAAATCACTGCTATTGCACCTTTCCGTGGCCTAACGATTGGCATTACCGGGCACGCCTGGGCATCCATATATACGAATCCGACCTGCTTGTCATGAGCTGGGAGCCGTACTGTCGAAAGGTGGCGTGGCTATACTTGTTTGGCGACTCTCGGCCGTGACTTCGGTCGGTCAGTCAACCTCACTGCACGAGCCTGTTATACTTCTTAAGCGCCTCCCTCAACCGGTCGTGTGGTATAGCATAAATCGTGTTCCCGTTGACCCCCTTCATCGTCTCAGCCGCTACCATCGCATTTACGATCGCTTCTTCAGTGGCATTTACAGTTTGGCGGAACAATGGATTGATTAATTCATTCGGCAGCATGCTCAATTGCGCTATGCCAGTTGTCTTTCCAACCTCCGCATTTGCAGTCGAGAATGCTATGAAAATATCCCCGGATGAGTTCTCACCTCTTCCACCAACGACCCCGATTGCCAGGGCCACTCTTTTCACTATCCGTTTCAACTGGTGGGGAAGCAGGGGGGCATCCGTAGCTAACACCACGATTATTGATCCCTGCCCATCTTCCTTCTTACCAGGCTGTGGCAGCAGGTCGGTTATCTCCTTACCCACCGGCACGCCTGCTATCTTTAACTGGTCTCGCGTGCCGTAGTTCGCCTGAACCAGAACTCCGACTGTATAACCGCCCATATTCTCCGGCAGTATCCTTGAAGATGTCCCGATCCCTCCCTTGAACTGATGCACTACCATACCGGTCCCGCCGCCGACGTTGCCTTCTGACACAGGGCCAGTCCTCGCGCTTTCCAGGGCTTGAAAGACATGCTCCTTCTTGATATGAAATCCATTAATATCATTTAAGAACCCATCGTAGGTTTCCGCTACTACCGGTAAGCTAAAATCTCCTGAATAGCTTTCGCTCAGGCCACGCTTAGCATTCCACTCGATGACAGCGTCCCTCACCACCCCGACACTGTGAGTGTTTGTAATCAATATGGGTGAGCCTAAACAGCCTGACTCCTCAAGCCAGGTTGTTCCGGTCATTTCTCCGTTACCGTTGAGAGAAAACCAGGCGGCGAAGACGCGATCTCGGAAATCCTTCCCCTTTGGGAAGATTGCAGTCACCCCCGTTCTGACCGGCCCTTTTCCGACTACCAGCTTTCCTTCGCCGGAAATGATAGTTGTGTGGCCAACCTCCACACCACGAACATCAGTTATGGCATTGACAGGACCCGTAGCACCTTCGAATGGTATTCCCAGCTCTCTCGCGCGCGGTCTATTTTGGGCAAGACATTCATCTTGGATAAGAATTAGGGCGATTGCGACAATTGCCATAAGAGTAAAAAGAACCCTCAAGTTTCTACTCATATGTAACTCCTTCCAGGTTGGGCTATTACGTCTAACTTGAGAATCACCGGGCCGTACATCGAGCCTCCACACATATATACCAACTTCACTTACTTGTCATGGGGATTGAGCCAAGAGCATTAAAGTGAGATCGGACTCGATTCTATCATCAATAGAGAAGCTTACTGGAAGATCGAGCCTATGTGCAGGAATACGATGGCAACCTCCACTGTATCTACCAGACCGGCCTCAAGCAGACTGCGAAAGAGCGAACCACCGCCGAAGAGCCAGATGTCGTATTTCGTTCCTCTCATGCTGCATTCAGCTCGCATGTGCGAAGCATTCAAGCGGATCATAGCTGCTGCCTTTGTTTTCAATCTCGAATAGAATTGAATTAGTGGACCGAAGGAGGGGACTATGCTACGAACAGAGCCGTTGTGGAACCCCGATGATCAAGTGGAGCGGCTGAAAGAGCTGACAAGCGATGATCCGCATTTGAAGGAGCTGCCGCTGCGCCGCGATGTTCGCTCGCTCGGTCGCTTGCTCGGCGAAGTGCTAAAAGAGCAGGCAGGCTACGAGTTTTTCGATGCGGTTGAGCAACTCAGACTGCTAGCGATCAAGCATCGCGATTTGCAATCCGATCAAGACATGGAGCTGTCCGGCCAGTATGAGTTGATGATCTGCGCGAGGGAAATCGTCAGCCGCCTGACGATCACTCAGGCGTACCAGATGACCAAAGCCTTTGCGACCTACTTTGAATTAACTAATCTCGCAGAGACGAATCATCGCAAGCGCCGCCGCCGCGCGCACGAGCTACAGACTGAGCGTCTGCCTGAGCCAGGCACGCTCCGAGGTACGCTCGTTCGCGCGCGCGATGCGGGCATCACAGCAGAAGAAGCTCTAGCGTGGCTCGGTCGAATAAAGGTTACACCTGTGTTCACCGCTCACCCGACAGAAGTCGCAAGGCGAACGGTGCTGTTCAAGCGCGCCCGCATCGAAAAAAATGTGGAAAGCCTCGACCGCCTTCCGCTCTCAGATGCCGAAGCCGCACAATGCGAACAGGCAATCGTGGCGGAGATAACCGCCCTGTGGCAATCGGATGAAGTGCGCCGTCGCCAACCTACAGTGCGTGATGAGATAAGGATGGGGCTCGATTACTATCCGACGGTCTTGATCGCGACGCTTCCAAAAATCTATGACGAGATGGCCGATGCGTTCCGACAAATATACGGACATCAAATATCCGCGCGCGATTTGCCAACGATCGTGACGTTCGGCTCGTGGATCGGAGGCGACCGCGACGGCAATCCTTTCGTCACCCCAGAGTCAACCTGCGACGCGCTCGATCTGGCGCGGCAAACGATCCTTGATCATTACATAAGCTCAGCGCGCGAGCTGTTGAGATTGCTCAGCCCATCTATGTTCCAAACTGGAGCGTCTGAACGCTTAAAGCGCGCGCTTGAGCCTTATCAAGCGCGCATAACTGTAGACCAGGCTGAGGTAGAGCGGCGACCACGGATGGAAGTTTACCGCTGCTTCCTGCTTTACGTACATCGCCGCTTGCAAGCGACGCGCGGCGAGCCGCATCACGCGGACGCTTACCAGGATGCGGATGAATTCGCCGCGGATGTAAAGTTAATGCGCGACAGCCTCGACGAAAACCGCGGCGAGCGGCTCGCGCGCGCGCTACTGGACCCGTTGCTCCGTCAAGTGGAGACGTTCGGATTTCATCTGCACACGCTCGATATTCGCCAGCACGCG
>Ga0073934_10011968_pt1 | contig 10343 bp, 12 predicted proteins | sample LarsenN4metaG_FD_76834 | JGI IMG/M metagenome (GOLD analysis project Ga0073934, IMG submission 76834) | Hot spring sediment bacterial and archeal communities from British Columbia, Canada, to study Microbial Dark Matter (Phase II) - Larsen... ... | reverse complement strand
GGCTCAACCGCGGGGAGGTCCTCGCCCGCCTCGGTGATCGAGTCGAGGCCCAGCGTTGCCTTGAGCGAGCTCGTGCGCTCGGAGCGTGACGTTTACCGACGGCCCACAGCGAGGATGTAGATCTCGGGGCTCGCCGCTCGAGATGCCGATGGCTTGACGCCCTTGACGGCTTCGAAATAGTCGGCAACGCGACGCCTGAATTCCGGATAGCCCTCTCCTTGAAAGGTCTTGACGAGGAAGGAGCCGCCCGCGCGCAGGGCCCGGAGGGCAAAGGCCAGGGCCGCTTCCGCGAAGTCCAAGGTTCGCGCGACGTCGCGGGAGCGCTGCCCGCTCAGATGCGGAGAGATGTCGCTCAGCACGACGTCCGCAGGCTTCCGCAGGGCTTCGAAGATGCGCCCTTGGACGTCCGGATCCATGAAGTCCCCCCGAACGAGTTCCACCCCCTCGATGGGCGCCAGCGGCACGAGATCAACGGCAATCACGCGCCCCCGTGCACCCACGCGCTCGCGGGCGACCTGGGACCATCCACCCGGAGCCGCTCCGAGGTCCACAACGATGTCGCCTTCCTGAAAGAGACCGTACCTCCGGTCGATCTGGGACAGCTTGATGGCGGACCGGCTGCGGTACCCCTGTCGTTTCGCGGCTTGATAGTATCGATCGTGCTTCCGAGCCTTGACCCAGCGTTTTCCCACGTCCTCACTATCGAGGACGGCGGCTTAACGGTTCGGGGCCAAGGAAAGCAAGGTTAACGTAGCCGAATTCCTTGGCGGGTCGGGAGGAGCCCCATGTTGTGGATAAACAGTGGAAATATCAAAGAAGGACGCATGAAGGACTTCCAGGCCTACGTGAAGAAGAACGAGGATTTGTTCCAGAAGTTCGCCCCGCGCGGGTGGACGTATCGCGGTACGTACGGGTACGTACTCGGTTTCGGGCGGTACGGCGTCGCGGCCATGTGGGAATGTAAGAAGTATGGAGACTTCGACACCTTCCGCGAGCACGAGGACCCGAATTGGACTCGGCTCAACGAGGAGCTCTTCGACTTCTTCGAACCGAACCAGGGTGAGGCGGTCCTCCTTCGAGAGATCGGGGACGTCAAGATTACGGAGCCTCCGAAGAAGAAGCGCTGAAAACCCAAGTCCTTCATCCGCGACGTTCCCTCCTAGCGCGGATTGGCCGGCCGCTCTGATCGAATCCGATGTCGTTCGGCCGGTCATCCCGAGGTCACCGTCCATCGTGCCAGCACAGCGGCCGGAGAACAGGCCATCCTTCACCTCGTCGGTTCTGCTAAATAGCGGCGGTCCCTTCGGTTGAGCTGGTCAGATGGTCAAGACCTACGCAGAGGCCGGGGTCGACCAGGACGAAAAAGGCGCGCACATCGCCGCTCTAGTGCATCAGCTTGCGTTCAGGCGCCGCGGCCTCGGCCGCCCAATCACGAAGATCGGGCACTTTGCAGGTCTCGTCGAGCTCGGTCCCTACGCCCTCGGCTTGTGTACGGACAGCGTTGGTACGAAGCTCCTCGTTGCGAATGAGATGCGGAAATGGGACACAATTGGTATCGACTGTGTCGCGATGAATGTGAACGACATGGTCTGCATCGGCGCCGAGCCGCTCGCCTTCGTGGACTACGTGGCGATCGAGTCCTACGATCGAGAGGTCATGCGGCAGATCGGCATCGGGCTCAACCGCGGAGCCTCGATGGCGAACGTGTCGATCGTCGGCGGCGAGGTCGCCGTGCTCTCGGAAATCGTTCGAGGCTTCGACCTCGTCGGGACGTGTTTCGGAGTCGTTAAGAAGCGGGACATCGTCGACGGTCGTGAGATTCGCATCGGCGACGTGATCGTCGGCCTTGCGAGTACGGGAATCCACGCGAACGGGCTCACGTTCGCCCGCCGGCTGCTTCAGGACGCCAACTTGACGGTATTCGACAAGGTCGGAGCGACGTCGCAGCCTTGGGGGCCCACCCTCCTCGAGCCCACCGCGATTTACGTTCGACCCGTCCTCCGCGCCTTGCGCCGCGCGACAATTCACGGCCTCGCCCACATTACGGGCGGAGGTTTGCGGAACCTTGCCCGCCTCAAGTCCGGCGTGCAGTTCCGAATTACCGATCCCTTGCCCCCGCAACCCCTTTTTCGCGAGCTCCAGATCCTCGGGGGCGTGGAGGATCGCGAGATGTACCAGACCTTCAACATGGGCATGGGGTTCGCGATCGTTTGTCCGGAGGGCGATGCCAAGGATGTGATCCGCGCCCTCAGGCCCGCTGTGAAGGCGAAGGTCGTCGGGACGGTCGCGAAGGGCCCCGGAGTGGTTCACGAGCCGCTCGGGCTCTCTTGGGAATCGTACTGAGCGCGGGGTTGCCAGCCCGAGCGGCCTTAAGACCAACGGTTGCATCACGCAGCTTGAAGACCCGTGACCCTCGCCCTCCTTTTCGACATCGACGGCACGCTCCTAGACACGCTGCGGGCTATCGTGACATCGATGAATGCCGCATGCGACGAGCTCGGAATCCGGCCCCATTTCACCGAGGGGGAACTCAAACCCTGGATCGGGACGCCGGTCCAGCACCAGCTCGAGAAGCTTCGGAACATCCGAGGCCTCGTCGCGGATCACTATGCGGACCGATATTACGCGCACTTCACGCGTCTCGTCGACGAAGGCGTCGCCCCTTTCCCAGGCGTTCGTGCGACGTTCCCGTCGCTTCGTGGACGGGCAATTACCACGATGTCGACCCGGAGGAGGACCGAGGCCGTGCACATGCTGCGTGTCGCGGGGTTAGAGGCTTACTTCACGACGATCGTGGGTGGCGACGACGTCCCACGGCCCAAACCGAATCCGGACCTGCCCCTCCATGCGGCCGCATCCCTCGCCGTGCCTCCTCGCAATTGTGCCGTCGTGGGCGATGCACCCGTGGACATCCTCGCAGGTCGCGAAGCGGGGATGCGGACCATCGCGGCCACGTATGGCTACGGCGACCGAACTTCTCTCGCAGGGGCCCGGCCTGACGCGACGATTCATCGCTTCGATGAGCTGCCACTCGTCCTCGCAGAACTCGAGGCCCGCGGGGGGACCGCATAAGAGTCTGCACGGAAGCCTTTTACCCGCCTCTTTCCTTGCTCGCACCGTGGCCGAGACGGAGGTCCACGACAAACTCATGCCCTTGGACGAGGCCGTGCGTCGCCTGATTCCCGATGGCTGCCGCTTGCGTTCGAGCGGCATCGGCCTCCGGAAGCCCATGGCGGCAGTCTACGAAGTCATGCGGCAGCGCAAGCGGGACCTCACGTTCCTCATGAGCGGCTGGACGGAGGACGCGGACCTCCTGATCGGCGCCGGATGCGTCGAGAGGCTCGAGGGGTCCTACCTCGGCCTGGAGGCCCTCGGCCTCGCCCACTGCTACCGGCGCGCGATGGAGAAGGGCATCCCGCGAAAGATCGTCATCGAGGAGTACTCGAACTTCGGGATGACGATGCGGTTCATGGCGGCCGCGATGGGCCTCCCCTTCATGCCCATCCGCTCGAACCTTGGTTCCGATCTCGTGCGGGTCGAGTCCTTCCTCCATCCGAAAGCGCACATCCTCGAGGACCCCTTCGGGACCGGCGCCACCGTGGCCCTCCTCCCGGCCTGCCATGCCGATGTCGCCCTCCTGCACGCCCAGCGCTGCGATGAGGAGGGGAACGCCCAGGTCTGGGGCCAGACCGGAGACGACCTCTGGGGTACGTACGCGGGCAAGAAGGTCCTCGTGACCGTCGAGGAAGTCGTCCCGTCCCGGGTGATCCGCCGGGATCCCAACCGCACGCTGATCCCGGGCTTTCGCGTCGATGCCATCGCCGAGGTGCCCTTCGGCGGCCACCCGTATCAGGTCCAAGGCTGCTACGACGTCGACCGGGCCTTCCGGAGGGAGTACGCCGAGCGGAGCGTGACCCTCGAGGGCTGGCAGGCTTGGGCCGACGAATGGGTCTACGGGCTCGAGGGCCACGCCGGCTATGTCGAGAAGCTCGGAGAGGCGCGGCTCCAGAGACTTCGGGCCAAGCGATTCCTGAGCGGGAGGGTGAACTATGGCTACTGAAGCCGTCGCCGTCCCCTCACCCGCGCCGCCGTACAAGCGGACGGAACTCATGGCGATCTGCGCGGCGCGGGAGATCCGTGACGGAGAGATCGCGTTCATCGGCACCGGGCTGCCCATGCTCGGAGGGATGCTCGCGAAGTCCACGCATGCGCCGAACTGCGTGATGGTCTTCGAGTCCGGCGTCGTCGACGCGCGCCCGACCCGCACGCCGTGGTCCATCGGGGATGCTTGCCTCGTCCCCGGGTCCGTGATGCTCGGGGGGCTCGTCGAGGTCTTCGGGCTGCTGCTGCAGAGCGGCATTGTCGACGTCGGTTTCATCGGGGCGGCCCAGATCGATCGGTACGGGAACCTGAATTCGACGGCGATCGGCGACTACCGCCAGCCGAAGGTCCGACTCCCCGGGTCGGGCGGAGCGAACGACATCGGGTCCCTCGCGAGGCGGACGATCATCATGATGAAGCAGGACGCGCGGCGATTCGTTGAGAAGGTGGACTACCTCACAACTCCCGGATACTTGGACGGGCTGGGCGGCCGCGAGCGCGCAGGATTGCCTCGAGGAGGCCCGAATGCGGTCATCACGGACCTCGGGATCTACCGCTTCGATGCGGCGACGAAGGAGATGTACCTCGCCTCCCATCATCCCGGCGTCAGCGTGGACGAGATCCGGAGGAACGTCTCCTGGGACCTGCGGGTTGCGGCGGATGTGCGCGAGACGCGACGGCCGACGAGGCGCGAACTTCGCGTGTTGCGAACGAAGTGCGACCCGGAGGGCATCTTCTTGGGGGAGTGAAGAGCTGGCGATGCGGAATCCGGTGAAACGGAAGCTCAAAGGCGAGCACGCCGTGGCGAAGCAAGGCAAGCCCGGTCCGGCCTCCATTGCTGGGAACCGCACCCTGAGCGGGATCCCGCTCGATCTCGTCTACGGCCCGTCGGGCCAAGATCCCACACGGTACCTCGCAAGGATTGGGCTCCCGGGGGAGGCGCCCTTCACCCGCGGAATCCATGCGACGATGTACCGCGGTCGTCTCTGGACGATGCGTCAATACGCCGGCTTCGGCACGGCGGAGGAGTCGAATCGGCGCTTCCGGTATCTCCTCGCCGCAGGGACGACAGGCCTGAGCGTGGCCTTCGACCTCCCCACCCAGATGGGCTATGATTCGGATGCCCGGATGGCCCGCGGCGAGGTCGGCCGGGTTGGTGTCGCGATCAGCACGATCGAGGATATGCGCATCCTCCTCGCCGGCTTGCCCTTGGATCAGGTGAGCACCTCGATGACGATCAACGCGACGGCCCCGATCCTGTTGGCCCTATACGTCGCGGTCGCGGAGGAGTCCGGGACCCGTCGGGAGTCCCTGCGGGGGACCGTGCAGAACGACATCCTCAAGGAATACATCGCCCGGTCCACCTATATCTACCCGCCCGCGCCCTCCCTGCGCCTGGCCCTGGACGTGATCGAGTTTTGTTCGAGGGAGGTCCCGAAGTGGAACGCAATGAGTGTGAGCGGCTACCACATTCGCGAGGCGGGCTCCACGGCCGCCCAGGAGCTCGCGTTCACGCTCGGAGACGGGATCGCGTACCTCGAGGCCGCGCGGTCGCGAGGGCTCGACGTCGACGGGATCGCCCAGCAGATCTCCTTCTTCTTCTCCGCCCACATGGACCTGTTCGAGGAAATCGCGAAGTTCCGGGCGGCGCGGCGGATGTGGGCCCGAATCATGGCCGAGCGCTTCGAAGCGAAGCGGCCCGAGTCCCTCGTCCTCCGCTTCCACGCCCAGACGGCGGGCGCGGCCTTGACGGCCCAGCAACCGGAGAACAACGCGGCCCGGGTGACGATCCAGGCCCTCGCGGCCGTCCTCGGCGGCGCCCAATCCGTCCACACGAACAGCATGGACGAAGCCTTGGCCCTGCCCTCCGAGAAGGCCGTCCGCCTCGCCCTGCGGACGCAGCAGGTCCTCGCCCACGAGAGCGGCGTCGCGAACACGGTGGACCCCGCGGGAGGATCCCACTATGTCGAGGCCCTCACGGATCGCCTCGAGGAGGAGGCGTGGAAGATCCTCGGCGAGGTGGACCGCCGGGGCGGCATGCTGAAGGCTATCGATTCCGGGTGGGTCCAGCGCGAGATTGCGGAGGCGGCGTACCGCTACCAGCTCGACCTCGAGCGGGGGGAGCGAACCGTCGTGGGCGTGAACGCCTACCAGGAGAAGCCTGAGCCGATGCGCCTGCATCGGGCCTCGGCGCGGGCCGAGAAAGACCATGTCGCGCGGGTCACCGCTTTCAAGCGGGGCCGGGAAACCCGCGCGGCCGAGGCCGCGGTCCGAGGCGTGGCGGTGGCCGCCGCCTCGGGGGCGAACATCATGCCCTCGATCCTTGAAGCCGTCCGCGCGCGGGCCACGCTGGGGGAGATCAGCGACGCCTTGCGAGAAGTGTTCGGGTCCTATCGGCCCAGGGAGATCGTGTGATCGAGGGTATCCACCACATCGGCATCGCGGTCCGCAGCGTGGAGGTGGCGCTGGCACGCTATCGCGCCCTCGGCCTCATCTCCTCTTCCGTGGAAGAGGTCCCCGCCGAAGGGGTCCGGGTCGCGTTCCTCCGTTCCGGAACCACCCGGATCGAACTCCTCGAGTCCTTGCATGCTGACGGAGTCATCGCGCGTTTTGTCGAGAAGCGAGGGGAGGGCGTACACCACATCGCCTTCGCGACAAAGGACGTAGTCGCCGAGATGGCCCGCCTTGGGGAACAGGGGTTCGAGCTCGTGGATCGCGCGCCCCGGACCGGGGCCCACGGGCGGAAGGTCGCCTTCATCCACCCTCGCTCCGCGCACGGGGTGCTCCTGGAGCTTGTCGAAGAGCAGGGAGCACCGTGACGCTTACAGAAATCGACGCCCCTCACAGAGCCGTTGTCGGCCGGAAGATCTGGCACTACGATGTCGTCGAGTCCACGAACGACACGCTGAAGGAGACCCTCGCTCCCGAACTCCCGGAGGGCCTCGTCGTCTGGGCCGACCGACAGGCCGCCGGACGCGGGCGCCATGGTCGAGCATGGGCCTCTCCTGCGGGCGGGCTCTACTTCTCGATCCTGCTGCGGCCGAAGGCAGCCCACGCGCAGCTCCTCGGTCTCTTCCTGGGGCTCCCCCTCGTGCAGGCCCTTCGCCACTTCGGAGTCCTCGCCGGGCTCAAGTGGCCGAACGACGCGGTGTACCAGGAGCGCAAAATCGCCGGGATCCTGTCCGAGGGCGTCTATCGCTCCGAGGTGTACCACGTCATCGTGGGCATCGGTGTGAACACGAATGTCGACGTGGACCGTCTGCCCCCGGACGTGAGGGAGCACGCGACGAGCCTGAAACGGGAAGTCCGGATGTACGTGGCAAATGAGGAGTTCCTCGACTATTTCCTCGGCAAGGCGGACGAACTGTATTCACGCTACCTCAATACGCCCGTCCCGATTCTCATGAAGGACTACCGAGGGCAGTGCTTGACCATCGGCAGGAGGGTCGCCGTCGAGACGCCGAAAGGCACGATCACCGGTCGAGGCTACGACATCACCGCGGAGGGCGCCCTCGTCGTGGTCGACGAGGGGGGCGCGAAGCGCGAGATCGTTGACGGGACCGTGCAGCACCTTGCGTAGTGGTTTGGGTCCGAACCTAGGGGTACGACCCGAGCGTCACACCTTCTTGATGAGCGCGTTCAGGACATCCTGAGGGCCGCTGTACGTTCCCTCGGGGAGGGTCTTCGCAAACCAGTCGCGGTCGGCCTTCGGCATGTCCATCATATTATTGCAGGCCGCCACAATGCTCGCTCGATTTCCAGGATAGCGGCGTGGTGCACGAGGTGTTCCAAGTTCTTCGCCATCTCACTCATGTTCGGTCCCCCCTAAGGGAGCGGAATCCGGTGGCGACTATCGCATAAGTATCTTGCGGCGCCCGCGAGGGACGCCGCGTCTGAGATCGAATCCGCCCCGCGGCGCGGGCGTCCGTGCCTCCGGTGCCGACCCGGAGCGAGGATCTCCCGAAGCCTTAATGACGAGGCTTGACCTTCGACGCCACCATGGCCCTGGACGAGCGGACCGAGGAGCTCCGCCGGCGGAAGACCGAGGCGAAGCTTGGGGGCGGTCGTGACCGGATCGAGGCGCAGCATGCGAAGGGCAAGCTGACCGCACGCGAGCGGCTCGAGATCCTCCTCGACCCAGGGTCCTTCGTCGAGACCGACGCCTTCGTCGAACATCGTACGACCGACTTCGAGATGGACCGCCGGCGCATCCCCGGGGATGGCGTCGTCACCGGGCATGGCATGATCGACGGCCGGACCGTCTTCGTGTTCTCCCAAGACTTCACGGTCTTCGGGGGCAGCCTGGGGGAGATGCACGCGAACAAGATCGTCAAGATCATGGACACGGCGATGAAAGTCGGCGCCCCGATCATCGGTCTGAACGATAGTGGCGGCGCGCGCATCCAGGAAGGCGTCGTGAGCCTCGGCGGCTACGCGGAGATCTTCTTCCGGAACGTCATGGCCTCGGGCGTCGTGCCGCAGATCAGCGTGATCATGGGGCCCTGCGCGGGCGGCGCGGTCTACAGTCCGGCCATGACGGACTTCACGATCATGGTGAAAGGCACGTCCTACATGTTCATCACGGGCCCCGAGGTGATCAAGGCCGTCACGGGCGAGGACGTCACCTTCGAGGAACTCGGAGGGGCCATGAGCCACAACGAGCGGTCCGGCGTCGCCCACTTCGCCGCGGAGGACGAGCGTTCTGGCCTTCGTCTCCTGCGCAAGCTCCTGAGCTACCTCCCGTCGAACAACCTCGAGGATCCGCCCTTGCTGGCCGCTGCGGACCCGGCGGATCGGCGAGACGCCGAACTCGCGACGATCGTGCCCTCCGAGCCCGACAAGCCGTACGACATGCGGGACGTGATCCTGCGCGTCGTGGACGGAGGCTCCTGGCTCGAGGTCCAAGAGCATTGGGCGCGAAACATCGTGGTGGGCTTCGCGCGGCTCGAGGGGCATCCCGTCGGGATTGTCGGGAACCAGCCCAAGGTCCTCGCGGGGACGTTGGACATCAACTCGTCGACCAAGGCCGCGCGGTTCGTGCGTTTCTGCGACTGCTTCAACATCCCCCTCCTGACCTTCGTGGACGTCCCGGGCTTCCTCCCGGGGACCGCGCAGGAGTACGGGGGCATCATCCGCAACGGTGCGAAGCTCCTTTTCGCCTACAGTGAGGCGACCGTGCCGAAGGTGACCGTGATCACGCGCAAGGCCTATGGCGGCGCCTACGACGTCATGTGCTCGAAGCACATCCGGGGCGACTTCAACTTCGCCTGGCCCTCCGCGGAGCTCGCGGTCATGGGGCCCGAGGGCGCCGTCCAGATCATCTTCCGCAAGGAGATCGAAGCGACGAAGGAGCCCGCCGCGCGCGAGGCGGAACTCGTGCGGGAGTACCGCGAGAAGTTCGCGAATCCCTACGTCGCGGCCCGCATGGGCTACCTCGACGACATCATCGAGCCGCCGGACACGCGCCCCCGGGTGATCAACGCCTTCCACATCCTCCGAAGCAAGCGCGAGACGCGCCCGGCCAAGAAGCACGGAAACATTCCTCTGTAGGCGGTCCCCCGGATGATCAAGCGGCTGCTGATCGCGAACCGCGGGGAGATTGCGATTCGTGTGGCGCGCACCGCACGGGAGATGGGTGTCGCATGCATCGGTATCTACTCGGAGGCGGACCGCGGGGCTCTCCACCGCAGGGCGATGGACGAGAGCATCGAGGTCGGCGGGGCACCCCCCGCGGAGAGCTACCTCAACATCGAGCGCATCCTCCGCGCCGCTCGCGATGCGCGGGCGGATGCCGTGCACCCCGGCTACGGTTTCCTCGCCGAGAACGCGGAGTTCGCGGCGCGATGCGAGGAAGCGCGGCTCATCTTCGTCGGGCCGCCCCCGGAGGCCATGGCCCTCTCCGGGGACAAGATCGCCTGCCGGCGGAAGATGGCGGCGGCCGGCATCCCCGTGACCCGCGGCGTCGACCGGATCCTCACGAGCGTCGAGGAGGCTCACGAGGTCGCCGATCGAATCGGATATCCGGTCCTGTTCAAGGCCACCGCGGGCGGTGGCGGCATCGGGATGTCCCGCGTGGAGCGGCCCGCGCAACTCCCCGCAGCGTTCGAAGCGTCCCGTTCCGTCGCCCTCGCGAACTTCGGCAGCCCGGATCTGTTCCTCGAGGCGTACATCCCACGGGCGCGACACATTGAGGTCCAGGTCCTCCTTGGTCGGCGGGGCCGCGGCCTGCACCTCGGGGAGCG
>Ga0073934_10011967_pt1 | contig 10344 bp, 7 predicted proteins | sample LarsenN4metaG_FD_76834 | JGI IMG/M metagenome (GOLD analysis project Ga0073934, IMG submission 76834) | Hot spring sediment bacterial and archeal communities from British Columbia, Canada, to study Microbial Dark Matter (Phase II) - Larsen... ... | reverse complement strand
CGGGGGGCCTGTTCAACAATACGCCGGGGGCGGCGGGCCGCGATCCCCTGGTGCTGGCGGACAAGCCGTTCGGTGAATGGAATCAGTTCCGCATTCGGCAAATCGGATCGCGAACCTGGGTCTGGCTGAACGATAAGCTCGTCGTGGACGGCGCCGTGATGGAGAACTACTGGGATCGCTCCAAGCCGCTGCCGGCAAAAGGGCCGATCATGCTGCAGACCCACGGCGGCGAAATCCGCTGGCGGAATATCTTCGTCCGCGAAATCGGACCTGACGAAGCCAGGACAATCATCGACACCGCCGACCGGGAAGCGCTCGCGAGCCTGGCGAAAGCGCTGACGATGCATGCATCGTTCGAAAAGGGACTCGACGCCGATTTCTCCCGCGGCGACAAGACTTGTTACGTTCAGAAGGGTAAAGAACTGGTCAAGGCAACGTTGAACGACGAGGTCAAGCTGGCGCCGGACGCGGGTCGATTCGGCGGCGCGATTCATTTCCCCAAGAAAGGAAGCACCCGGCCTTCATACAAGGACGGCGGCGTGCTCGGCTACAACGCCCAAAGCTGGAGCGCCACGGTCTCGGCCTGGCTGCGGCTCGATCCGGACAAGGATCTCGAGCCGGGCTATTGCGATCCGATTCAAATCATCGGTAACGACAGCAAGAAGGGCTTTATCTTTTTGGAATGGTCGAAAGACGAAACGCCGCGGTATTTTCGATACGCGATTCGGCCGTTGTTTCATATCTGGAACCCGAACAACGTTCAATGGGCGGACATCCCGTTTGAAAAGCGGCCGATGGTGCAGGTCGCCAAGGCGCCGTTCTCACGCGACAAGTGGACTCACGTTGCATTCACGCTCGAGAACATCAACGACAAAGCGAAAGCGCCCCGCGGGAGACTTTATCTGAATGGGAAACTTCAAGGCAGCATCGAGAAATGGGACCTGACCTTCGATTGGGATCCCGACAAGGTGCTGCTCGTGCTCGGCGCCGCCTACGTTGGCCACATGGATGACCTGGCTGTTTTCAACCGTCCGTTGAGCGACGTTGAGATTGAGCGTATTTACGGATTGCAGGACGGCATCCAGGCGCTTCGGCGCGGGACAAAGTAGCCGTTACGCCGTCAAGCGGCTCATTTCGCTGACCGGCACGACGGGCATCTTCTTTTGCGGGATGGTGGACTTTTTGCGAATCGGCCCAAGGTAAAGATTCTTGAACCAGCGGAAACCGTTCGCGACCGATTTGATCAGGCCGACCATGCCGAGCGCCTGGTACATCACGCGCACTTTCCAAACCGGATCCTTCCAGTTCAGGATCGAACGGAGCAGATTGAGCGGATTGTAAAAGCTCGCGTAGGACAGGAAGATGTTCAGTTGCTTGCGCCCCGGTTTCGGATCGTTGGTGGCGATGCAGTGGTTGCCGTCGAAGAGATGGTCCTGCACTTTCTGGGCATTCGCTTCGTCGATGACCATGCCTTCGCGATACGGCTCGTAAAACGCTTTGCTGCCGACCGACGGCGTGAGGATGGTGATCTGCGCACTGACGGCGCCGGTACGGCGCAGGAAATCGACCTGATTGACGATGCCGTACAGCTCTCCGCGAGAATAGAGCGGCTGGCCGTCGTGGTGCATCATCATCGCCATCGGGCAGATGCCGAAATCGTTCAATTTGAGAAACAGTTCTTTCGTCTTGTCCGGGCTTTGGCCTTTCTTGACGAGTTCGGCCGTCATGTCTTCGATGCCGAACCAGATCGCTCGAAGTCCGCCCTCGCGGCAAATCGGCAAGAGGTCCATGTTCTTGTGCACGTCGTACTCGGTCGCCTCGGTGCCGAAGAACATGACATCGCGGAATGGCTTGCCAAGCATGCGGCCTTTGGCCATCTCGGTGAAAATCTCGGCGACAGTTTCGCGGCTGTTGAAGAAGTTGTCGTCGGTGCCAAAGTATTTTTGAATGCCGGTGGCGTTGCCCATCTCCTCCATTTCGACGCGGAGGCGTTCGGGGCTTTTGTGACGGAACGTGAACTGGTTATAGGCCGGGATCGGGCAGTAATTGCAATGGAACTTACAGCCATGCGTGGTGACGACGGCCACCATGCCGGCATGCCTTTTGATCTTGTGCGGTTCGAGCGGCCGGCGCGCCAGCCCGGCCCGGCGATGCGGCGGTTCGAGCAGCTTCAGTCCGACCATGGGCATCGGCAACTCGTCGAGATCCTGCACCATGCGCTGGATGCCGGTGTCCACGAGATTTTCGAGCGGGGCCCGTTCGTCGCCTTCGCGAAATACCAGACCGGGAATGTCGTTGAAGTAGCCGGCACGGCGAAGGCGATGGAATGCGTTGCGCGGATGTTCGCCATGAGCGCGATGGGCCATGAGTCGATCGAGGAATTCGAGCAGAACAAATTCTTCGCCGGTGCAGACCACGTCGGCGTTGATATTCGCCTGGCCTTCGATTTCAAAAAAGTCCCAGGGCTCGTAGATCGCTTTGGCCCCGCCGGCAAGGATCAGCGGCCGATCTTCGCCCAGCCGGTGAGCATCGGTGATGAGCTCATAGGCTTTGGCGCTGTGGATTTGCATGCTGCTCACGAACAGCATCTGCGGAATCCTGCCCTCCAGCCGGGCTTCGCTGGGGCGGAAGTTCGGGTTCCACTGAGTCTGCACGATTCGGGTTTGCGTGAAACCGGCCGAATAGAGCGCGGTCGCAACGGCACGCGGTCCAGCGGTCAGCAGGCGCATGTCGGCAAACAAGAACGGGCCGACGCGCGTGCGCATATCGAACGCATAGGCAACGACGCACGGCACATCCGCATTCGACGAATTGCGGCGAAGGGAGCGTTCGATCTCGCGATATTGGCCCGGGCGTGTATAGCGATCGTTTTTCGGGCGGCTAGGAAGTTCCATGGATCAACCTTTCGTCCCGCGAATAGCAGGTAGACATTCGAATACTGGCGCAGCGTTGTTCGGTTGGATGAAGCATAGTTAGGTACGCCTGCGAGTATTTGCAAGACGAACCACGGTTTTTGCCGTTTTTGTATGCGCATTGGCGGAGCAGTTTTTGTGCCAACCAGGCAGTCACTCTGATCAAGATGGGACATCGACAGGGCGAGATATCGTCGGCAGGAGACATGACCTCAGATTTCGGCCAGCATCGGGGGGATTCGGCTCCGTCAGGAAATTCGCAAGAATACAGTCATCGTCGTGGCGGAATTCGCAAAAACTCCGGCAGGCGTGCGTGGTCCCCCGAATTCTTGCGAATTCGGCTACGGAACGTTCGCAACGTCGTAGCGGAATTCGCAAGTATTCCGGCAGGCTTTCGAGTACGGCATTTTCTACTTCGCCGGCTTTTTGCCGCCGCCGTAGATGGATGCACCCGCGAAGCCTCCGCCGGCCGGTTTGTTGCCGGACTTGGACATGTCCTTGCCTGCGTTCGACATGGCAGCTGGTTTGCCCTTGCCCATGATCATGGCATGGCTGCCAAAGCCGGCGCCCATCGGTTTGCCGGGCATGCCCATCGGTTTACCAGTGAAGTTACCGCCCGGTTTTCCGCCTTTTGCACCTGGTTCGCAACCGAACGCTGGCGATGTGCCGAGCATCGAGACTGGGAGAATCGCAATCGCCGAAAAGAGACAACGACGAAGACTCATGACTCACCTCGAAAAGTGGATTGTTGGTTCGCCGAATTGAAATGGCGGCAGCCGGTATGAACTTTCAGAAAAATAGTTCGGGTCATTTGCCGGCGGCAATTTCCGGGAATTGCTGCTTCAATTTCGCCAGTGCCTGGTCGTGAATGCGCTTGGCCTCGGCATCCTTGGCATCACGGTCCAGGCAGAGTTTTGCAACGTATGCCGCCTGACTGAAGCTGCCTGCCTCCAGTTCTATCTGGGCCCTGGCGCGGAGTTGACCGATGTCGTTGGGCGAGCGGCGGTCCCATTCGTCGAGAATATCGCGAGCCAGGTTCCAGTCTTTGGCATTGCGAGCGGCTTTCAGGTAGATACCGCGAATGGACGACGGCAGCGGTTCCTGCCGCATCAGCTCTCGAATTTCCTTCACGGCCAGTGCTCGCATGGCCGGATCGTTTCCCTGGCGGTCGGGCGAACCGATATGCGCGAGTGTGGAGGCGTAACCATGCCGGGCGATTCTCCGCGTGTCGATGAAACCCGGCTGGTTCCGCGCTCGGTCATAGACAGCTGCAGCCTCACGCAAGATTGTAATCATGCGTTGGTCGTCCCGATTCGGCCCGGCCGAAAACATAAGAGCGCGCGAGGTCAACATCAGACCGTGGTAATAGCGGCTCAATCCCTCGTCGGCGTCGTCGATTAGCTGCACCAGTTCCTTGAATTGCTTTTCATCGCGAATCACTTCTTCCAAAAGGTCTCGGCCTTTCTTTTCAGCCTCAAACATTTCGGACAAGTGGTTGATGAACCGATACAGCGGTTGCAGTGCGAACGGCATGCGAAGCATGGCGGCCTGGGTCAACGCGTCTTCTTCGGTCTTGAGCGGGCGCGTCACCTGTTCAAAGCGGCCCGCCACGGTCCGCAACTGGTTATATGCGAGCGCGCCCTGAATCAGCGGGCCGGCGTCCTTCGAGTCGCGCAATCCGGACGACTGCTCCAACAACACGCCCAGTTTCGGCAACATGCTGAGTGCGTTTCGAATCAAGCGCGTCGCGTCCGCCGGGAAAACGTGTTCCGTGCGTCGCCAATGACGGTTCGCGGCTGCCAAGTCACCTCGCAGGTCCTGGCAAATCCCCAAGAGCATTTGAAACTGCGGATCGTCGGGGAACAACATTTCACACTGCTGCAGCCACGCAAGTCCTTCGTCGACGCGCCCCAGAAGCGGCAGCAATAGGCCGATAAAGTTACGAGCCTCGCGATGGAAGCGATCGTGTGCGACGGCGTTGCGAAAACATTGAAGTGCATCGCCGGTTCGTTTGGCCAGCAGACCGCGAGCGTACCAGGCATCGCCGTCGGGCAGATTTCCCGAAAGTGCGCGCTTCAAGAGCCGCTCGGCTTCCGCGTTGTTGATGCCAAGCTGCAAGTCTCCGCGAAACAGATCGACCGACGCGGCATGTTTGCCCACGTCTGGATTCTTCGAAATATCATCAAGTTCCTGTTGAACGCGTTCCATTTGGCTTAAGCCGAAAAGCGCTCGAACGCGTTCCAACCGCATCGGGATTGTCAGCTCCAGGCCGTCGGCTTCGGCGCGCTCGTAAGCCATCACAGCGTCTCGCCAGGCGCCGCGCTGCAACGCAAGTTGCGCCGACGCCAGGTGACTGTCGATCAGCCGCTGTCGCTGGGCGGCGACGCGTTCCTGCTCCTCGATCGTGCGTTGCCGCTCGGCGGCGATCGCACGGTCCCGCTGTCGAATCGCAAGAAACGCGCCAGTCGAGCTGGCAATGACCCCCGCCGTCAACGCGACCATGAGAGCCGCCGCCCATGGATTGCGACGAATCCATTTCACACTTCGCTCCGTCACGCCGGCCGACCGAGCGAGGATGGGACGTCCGTCGAGAAAGCACTGCAAGTCTTGTGACAGTTCGGCGGCGCTGTGGTAGCGTTTGTGCGGCTCCTTGTGCAGGCACTTCAGGCAAATCGTCTCCAGGTCCCGCGGCACGCCGCGGTTCAACAATCGTGGTGCGACCGGCTCCTGCTCGAGGACTTGCAGCAGCGTATCCAGCGGACTTGAGGCCTGAAACGGCGGCCGGCCCGTCAGCATGCAATACAAGATCGCTCCGAGCGAATAGATGTCCGACGCCGGGCCGACTTCGGCTACGCGCCCCGCCGCTTGTTCCGGCGGCATATAGGCGGGAGTGCCGATGATTTCGCCGGTTCGTGTCAGCTCGCTGTCATTTTGTGCGAGCTTCGCCAGGCCGAAGTCGGCGATTTTCGGAGTGCCGAGCGAAGGCGACAGGCTCTTGCCGGAAGCGGTCGATGATCCTGAATTCGCGTGCCGCGGTCCGAAGTCGGCACTGAGCAATACATTGCCCGGCTTGAGATCGCGGTGAATAATCCCCTTGTCATGTGCGTAGGCGACGGCATCGGCCAGTCGTCGAGCCAATTCGGCGCCATCGCGTGCGGGCAACGGTCCATCCTTGAGCCGGCCCGCGAGGCTTCCGCCTTCGATGTACGCCATGACCATGTATTGCTGACCGTCGCGTTCGCCGACTTCGTACACCGGAACAATGCCCGGATGGTCCAACCGGGCCGCGGCCTCGGCTTCCGTGCGAAACCGGCGAACGGCATCCTCGGACGCCAGGCGGCCCGACAGGATCATTTTCAACGCCACGATTCGATTCAGTTTGCAATCGCGCGCTCGGTAGACGGCGCCCATTCCTCCCTGTGCGATTTTTTCCAAAATCTCAAAGTCGCCGAACTGTTTCGAGTCCGGCGACATCGCCGGAGATGCTTCCACTTCTGTGCCGGAAGATCTCGATCCGTTGACCGTATCCACCGACTCGGCATCCGTACCGACCGAGACATACTTCCCTGTGGGTTCGTGCGGCGATCCGTCCGTCGAAGAGGTATGGTTGTTCATATCGGCGTCCCCGGAAGATCGTTGATAAACTACCATCTTTCGGGCCGCGATCTCGTTTTTCTAAACGAATTCGACGGCCGGCGCCTGCCGGAGTAGACTAGCGGCGTGTCGTCGAGTGCGGCCGTCCATTTCCGTGCTGGGGGGCGTCAAAATGATCCGAAAAGTCATTCCGGTTGCATTACTCGTTCCCTTCGTCATTGCGCTGACTTCGCCCTTGATTGCGGAAGAAACTCCTCAGAATCCATCCACGCGATGGAAAGCGATGTCGCCCCGTGACGAGATTCGCCCGGACATGACGTTCCAACCGAAGGGCGGAGTGGATGGGGAGGGAGCCTACAAGATTGTCCAGGACGAACGCGACGGTCTGCATGGTTTTTGGACGACGACGATCCCGGTCCAGGGCGGAAGTTATTACCGCTTTCAAGCGTGGCGACGCGCGACGAACGTGGCCGTTCCGCGACGCAGCATCGTGGCCCGCATCCTGTGGCATGACGACGCCGGCAAGAAGGTGTCGCTCGACGAACCGGCGCCAAAGGGTTACCTGGTCGGCTGGACTCCGACCGCCGAAGCCGAGTATCCGACCGAGAAGCCAAACTCCAAGGAAGGCTGGATCGAAGTTTCGGACAGTTATCGCGCACCATCGAAGGCGACTCGCGCGGTCATCGAACTGCACGGCATGTGGGCGCCGAAGAGCACGATTGAATGGAGCCGGATTTCGTTTAGCGAAACGAAACCGACCAGCCGGAAAGTACGTTTAGCAACGGTCCATTTTCGCCCGACTGGAAAGTCGCCCGAACAGAATTGCCGCGAGTTCGCGCCGCTCATCGCCCAGGCCGCGGAGCAAAAAGCCGACCTGGTCGTTCTCGGCGAGACGCTGACGTACGCATTCACGAGGAAGAGCATGGTCGATTGTGCCGAGCCCATTCCCGGTCCTTCGACGGACTACTTTGGCGGATTGGCGAAGAAGCACAACATGTACATCGTGGCAGGTCTGATCGAGCGCGACAGGCATCTGATATACAACGTCGCCGTGTTGCTCGGCCCGGATGGAAAAATCGCGGGCAAGTATCGCAAAGTCTGTTTGCCGCGCGGCGAGATCGAAGCCGGCTGCGCGCCCGGGCACGACTATCCGGTTTTCGACACGCGTTTCGGTAAAGTCGGCATGATGGTCTGCTACGACGGCTTCTTTCCCGAAGTGGCCCGCGAACTTTCCAACCGCGGCGCCGAAGTCATCGCCTGGCCCGTGTGGGGCTGCAATCCCATGCTGGCCAAAGCGCGTGCCTGCGAGAACCACGTCTACATCGTCAGCAGCACGTATGAGTCCGTCGAACGGAATTGGATGATCTCGGCCGTTTATGATCACGTCGGCGACGCGATTGCCCACGCAAAAGAATGGGGCAACGTCGCCGTGGCCGAGGTCGATCTCGACAAACGGCTGCAATGGAACAGCCTGGGCGACTTCAAGGCGATGATCTCGCGCCACCGGCCGGTGGCGGCACCGGAAGCCGGGATTTCGGCGAAGACACCGTAAAAAGAAGCGAAGGCCATCGATCACGCAAAGGCGCAGAGGCGCAAAGTAATCAGGTTCGACGCGTTCAATTGATCTAACTTCCTTTGTGCCTTTGCGTGAGCATGTCATCAAGTTGCGAGACGCCAATGAGTCCGACGTTACCAATCGACGGCTTCGCCGTGCCGCGGTTCCTCTATGGCACCGCGTGGAAAGAGGACGATACGCGGCGGCTGACGGCGCTGGCGATCCATCAGGGGTTTCGCGGAATCGACACCGCCAATCAGCGCAAGCACTACTACGAAGCCGCCGTCGGCGAGGCGATTGCTGCCGCAATTGCGGACCGTGTTGTCGCGCGGCGTGATCTGTTTTTGCAAACCAAGTTCACTTTTCGCGACGGCCAGGATCATCGTTTGCCGTACGATCCAAAAGCATCGATTGCGAAACAGGTGGAACAATCGTTCGAACGTTCGCTCGCTCATTTGCAAACGAACGACATCGATTCGTTCGTGCTGCACGGACCCAGCCAAAGCGACGGGCTCGGCGGCGACGATTGGGCTGCCTGGACGGCGATGGAAGCGCTTCACGCTTCCCAAAAAGTCCGTTGGCTCGGAGTCAGCAACGTCAGCGTCGAACAACTTCGGCTGCTTTGCGACAAGGTGCGAGTCCGTCCGCGCTTCGTGCAGAACCGTTGTTACGCCTCTCGCGGCTGGGACCGCCGCGTCCGCGAGTTTTGCAAAGCGAACGACATCGTGTACCAGGGCTTTTCGCTGCTCACCGCCAACCGGGCCGTGCTGGCCAGTGCAGAACTGAAACGAATTGCTCAGCGCCACGGCCGTACGCCCGCCCAGATCGTCTTTCGCTTTGCCCTCGATGTCGGCATGATGCCGCTCACCGGCACGACGAGTGCCGAGCACATGCGAGCGGACTTGGAGACGTTTGAATTTCAGCTATCGACGGAAGAGGTGGCGCGAATCGAGGCTGTGTCGTAGTGGCGCCCTTCGCGTCCTGATCCGGTCGAATGCCCGGCGTCACGAAGAGTTCATCGACGATTTGATGGACGCCGGTGTCAGCAGCAGGTTGATGGCGTTGCGGTTGTACCAGTTCATACCCATTGCATGGGGCCGCATTCTGCTGCAGGCGATGGGAGTTTATTGTCCGGACGAGTACTTTTTGCGCGATCGGCGCGGCCAAACTGTCAAAGACCGATTTTCGGAGTGCGAATTGTGTCAACAAATTCGCGAGATTGTGCTGGTGGAATTCGGCAGGGCGTCGACGGAGGAAAGGGATCGGCTCTTGGCACTGAGCGCGGAGATCAGCGCATTTCGCCAACAAATCAAGGCCGGAGCCAAGCCTGCGGACTTGATACTGGGGCCGCCAATCTTTATGTGAGTCGATCGACCCGCGCCCGCTCGCCCCTTTCGATCACTTCTGCCGCTTGTACGTGATCAACAGCCACTTGTTGTCCTTGGTCGAACTGAACTCCGTCGGGTGTTTGTTGCCCTGTATGTCGTAGCAGACTTTCAGCGTGTCGCCTTTGAGTTCATAGATGGCGAGCAGCTTCTTGCCATTGCTCGCGGTGCTGACAATTTCGATCTGCTTGGGCGATTTTTTCTCGTCGATCTTGCACGTGCCCTGGTCGATTTCCATGTCGTTTAGCTTGACCGTGTATTTCCCGTCGGCAAGCACCAGCGTGAACTTCGACTCGGCTGGGAGTTTGCCTCCCGCCGCCAGCGCCTCCTGGCTGGTCCATGTACCATTCAGATCCTTGGCATCGTCGGCGATGGCTGAACCCGCGAGGACCAGCAACGCAAAAGAAATCGTCAAAATATTACGCATGAGCGCCTCCGAACTTGGGACTTCATTCTCGGTTCTCGGTTTTCCGTTTCCCGGTTGTCTTTCGTAACCCACATCAGCCGGATTCATCGCGAGTTCTCAAACGGGCGGTTCACCTGTAACTCGCTACTTCTTGACGACCTTGACCGTGAAGTTCGCCGATGGCACGGCCTGGCCGGCAGCGGTGCCGGTCACGTTGACGTCGGCCTTGTCGCCGACGGCGGCGTTCGCGGCGGCCGATAGTTCGATCTCGACATCGTTCTTGCCGGCCGGGATCTGCGCTTTCGGCGCCGTTACGTTCGCGGGCAGGTTCTTCACCTCGAGGTCAATCGGCCCGGCATAGCCGCCTTTGCGGACAACGGTCACCTTGAACTTTGTCTTGGCGCCGGGATTCAGCGGCGCGGGAGCAGTTGCCTGGACTTCGATCGGCAGCGAGATCGTCAAGGTCGCCGGAATCGCTACGGCGAAATCGCG
>Ga0073934_10011966_pt1 | contig 10344 bp, 7 predicted proteins | sample LarsenN4metaG_FD_76834 | JGI IMG/M metagenome (GOLD analysis project Ga0073934, IMG submission 76834) | Hot spring sediment bacterial and archeal communities from British Columbia, Canada, to study Microbial Dark Matter (Phase II) - Larsen... ... | reverse complement strand
TCGCGGTGGTGATCTCGAACCGCGAAGCGGCGCAAGGGCTGGCCACGGCGCGCTCACTCGGGCTGCAGGCCGTGTGCCATCCTTCCCAGGGCATTGAGCGCGAGGCCTTCGATACGCAGTTGGTGGCCACGCTGCGCGAGCATGCGGTCGATCTCGTGATTCTCGCCGGCTACATGCGGCTGCTCAGTCCCGTCTTCATCCGCGCGTTTCCGCAGCGCATCCTGAACATCCATCCCTCGCTGTTGCCTGCCTTTCCGGGGCTCGATGCGCAGCACCAGGCGTTCGAGTACGGCGCCAAGGTCTCCGGCTGCACCGTGCATTTTGTCGATGAGCAGCTCGACCACGGCCCCATCGTCTGTCAGGCCGCCGTGCCCGTTCTGGCCGGCGACACCGCGGACACACTGTCGGCCCGCATTCTCGAGCAGGAGCACCGGCTCTATTCCAAGGCCATTGGCATCGTGCTCTCCGGCCGCTACCGTATCGAGGGACGACGCGTCCTGATTGAGGAGAACTGAAATGAACCGCCGGCAATTCGCCGTCACCACCGCCGCCGCGGCGCAGACCGCACTGGCTTACCAACGCACGATCGGAGCCAACGACCGCATTCGCGTCGGCGTCATCGGCGCGGGAGGCCGGGGCCGCTACCTGACGGGTGAGTTCAAGGAGATCGGCGCCGAGATGGCGGCTGTGTGCGACGTGGCCGAGGCGAATCTGGAAGCGGGCCTGAAGGCGGCCAGCACGGGCGCGAAGCCGTTCGACAACTACAAGCGCCTCCTCGAGGACAAGTCCATCGACGCCGTCATCGTATCCACACCGGACCATTGGCACGCACAGATGACGATTGACGCCGTGGAAGCCGGCAAGGACGTGTATGTGGAGAAGCCGCTGGCGCACACCATCGCCGAGGGCTACCGGATGATCGAAGCGACGCGGCGCACGAAGCGCATCGTGCAGGTGGGCACGCAGCGGCGCAGCTCGGCGTTGTTTCAGGAGTCGCGCGCCATCGCGCAGTCCGGCGAGCTGGGCAATGTGCGGCTGGTGAACTCCTGGTGGTACAACCATCAGGCATCGATGAACACGAGCCCGGTAACGGGCAAGGTCGACTGGCAGCAGTGGCTCGGCACGTCACCCAAGCGTGAGTTTGACCCGATCCGCTTCCGCAACTGGTATTACTTCTGGGACTACTCGGGCGGACTCATGATCGGCCAGGCGGCGCACGTGATCGATGCGATCCACTGGTTCATGAACTCCGACGCTCCGCTGGCGGTCACCACTTCGGGCGGGGCGGTGAACATCGACGGCGTGGAGATTCCCGAGACCACGTGCATGTCGATTGAGTATCCGCAAAACTACCTGGCGGTGTTCACCGTCGGCTACAAGGCCATGCGGTACAACATGTTCAACGACCAGTGCAAGCAGTTCCACGGCGACAAGGCGCGGCTGGACGTGGGCCGCGAGTGGTATGCGCTCTATCCGCAGTCAAATGCGATTGAGATGAAGCCGAGCCGCGAGAAGAAGGCGCCGGGCTCGTTCAATCCGGCCACGCGCGACCACATCCGCAACTTCCTCGATTGCATCCGCACGCGAAACGAACCCAACGCTCCGGTGGAGGCGGGCCAGTCGACGAACATCGTGCTCTGCATGGCGATTGAATCGTTGCGGACGGGGCGGCGGATCAAGTGGAATCCGGTTTCGCGCCGTGCTGAGGCGTAAGCGGCCCGCTTAGGGCACCCAGGTGAGAGTCTTGGCGGCAGGCATGTCGTTGGGCACGTGACCGGGCTGGGCGGGCAAGGGAGCGGGTTGGTTGGGAAGCGGTCCGGGGAAGCGGCCGGGGTTCGATCCGTACGCGTGGATGGAAGTGAACAGGGTTTCCATAGCGGCTCCAGTGTAGAACGAGTCGTGCGAGCGTAGTGCGCGGGGCGTCTAGAACTTATTGTAGGGACAGGGGGAAGAGAAAGTTTGGTAGCTTGTGACCGGTGCGGGGCGGGCGTACCATGGTCGCTTCATGAAGACGCTTGCCATCCTCTTCTCCTCAACGTTTCTTGCTATTGCTCAAGGGGGTGGCGCGCGGGATGCGGCGGTCATCTTGCGCCTGGAGGCGACGCCTGGGGCGAAGCTGAGAACTGTGCCCGTTTCGGCGGTGAAGCTCGAAGGCGGCTTCTGGGAGCCACGGCGGAGGACGAACGTCGAGAAGAGCATCCCCACGCTGCTGCAACTGCTCGAAGAACACGGCGTGGTGGATAACTTCCGACGCCTCAGCGGCAGGAAGCAGCTGGAGCGCAAGGGCCCGCTTTACACCGACTCGGATCTATACAAGTGGATGGAGGCCGTGGCCTGGGTTCTCGCCAGCGAGGACCGTCCTGAACTGCGGCGCACGTTCGATGCCTTGACGGCGGACATCCTCGCGGCGCAGGAGCCGTCGGGTTACCTGAACACCTTCTTCCAGGAGGATCGCAGGGCCCGCCGCTGGCAGGAACAGCACACGGGGCATGAGCTCTACTGCCTGGGCCACCTGCTGCAGGCGGCCATCGCGTATTACCGTGCGACGGGCAACCGGATACTGCTGGATGGAGGCATCCGGTTCGTTGAGCATCTTGTGCGCGATTTCGGTCCCGGCAAGCAGCCGTTGCTGGCCGGGCACCCCGAGATTGAGATGGCGCTGGTGGAGCTCTACCGGACGACGGGCGAGAAGAAGTACCTCGCGCTGGCGGGCTACATCCTGACCGGCGAGCGCGAGCGTTTGAAACTGACGCCGCAACAGCTCTCCTACCTGTTCAGCGGGCGTCCGTTCATCGAGCGCACGATCATGGAAGGCCACGCCGTGCGGGCCGGCTATGCGGCCTCGGGGGCCACCGATTACTGGATGGAATCGGGCGAAGCGGCGTATGGCGCCACGCTGGAGCGGCTGTGGCAGGACATGGTGCGGTCCAAGATGTACATTACCGGCGGCATCGGTTCGCGCAGCGCGGGCGAGGCGTTTGGCGATCCCTATGAGCTGCCCAACGCGAAGGCGTACACGGAGAGCTGCGCGGCCATCGCCAATCTGATGTGGAACTGGCGCATGCTGCAAGCCACCGGCGAGGCGCGATTCACGGACGTGATGGAGACGGCGCTCTACAACTCGATCAACTCGGGTATGTCACTATCCGGGACGATGTACTGCTACCGCAACCCGCTGGAGTTGACGCGCGAGGCGAGCGCTTCGATCCGCAATCCCTGGTACAACACCACCTGCTGCCCGCCGAATCTGGAGCGGATGTTCGCTTCGCTGCCGGGGTACTTTTATGGCACCAGCGCCGAGGGTTTGTGGGCGCATTTCTACGACCGCAACAAGATGGAGTGGAAGCTCGCCGACGGCACGCCGCTTGCCGTGACGGTGGAGACGAAGTACCCGTGGGAGGGCGTGGTGGAGTTGACGGTGTCGCCACGCACGGAGAGGGAGTTCACCGTGTTCCTGCGCGTGCCTGGTTGGAGCGAATCGACGCGCGTGAGCGTGAATGGCGCGGCTGTGGCGGGCAAGGCCGAGCCGGGGAGATACCTCGCCGTGAAGCGGCGTTGGACGTCGGGCGACAAGCTGAAGATCGAGTTCTCGATGACTCCGCAGGCGATCGCCTCCCATCCACGCGTGCTGGAGAACCAGGGGCGTGTGGCCGTGAAGCGCGGGCCCATCGTGTATGTGCTCGAACAGGAGGGGCAAGCCGAAGGCGTGAACGTGCTGGAGAGCAGGCTGCTACTTACGGGCGACGGAGCGAAAGATTTCACCGTACAGTGGGAGCCGGAGTTGCTGGGTGGCGTGATGACGCTGCGGCACAAGGGCGTGCAGGCAGGCGTGCGGAGCGAGAGCTTGCCGCTCTACCGAAAGTACGACCCGAACGAGCCGCGCGCGGGAGCAGTGGCGGAACTGGTGTTCACGCCCTACTACGCGTTTCTGAATCGCGGTCCTTCGGCGTTGCAGGTATGGGTGGAGGCAACCCCGCGCTGAAGGAGCCGCCGCGATTCGCTGTTAGCCCCGCTTCCGTGCCCGCAGCCCGATCAGCCCGGCCAGGGCGAACGCGCACAGGCCCATCGTGGCCGGCTCAGGAACGCCGCTGGTGTCGGTGGGCCGGTTCAGGAAGGGATTGTAGTTGTAGCCGGACTCCGAATCGAGAATGACATCGTTGAGCAGGTTGCCGTCGGTGTCGTACACCATGATGGAGACCAGTGTGAGGCTCTGGCCGAAACTGGCCTTGGCGCTGGAGGACAGCGGACCAATCTTACCGGCAGTGGCCTCCGCGCTCAGCGATACGGAAACGTCAAAGAAGCCGCTGAAGCGCTTGTTTCCGAGGTTCAGCGCACCGGGGCCATGAATCTCCTGGTAAAAGAAGATCGTAGGGTCGAGTTCATTGGACAGGAGCAGGGACGCCAACACGGACGAGCTGCCGCTCTTGCTGCCCGTGAGTATGAAATTGAACGAGACGAAGCCGCCCAGGATGCCGCGCGGGGTGATCTTGTCGGTGATGGAGACTGTTGCTTGCCCTCTTGGCTCGGCGAACGTTTCGCCCACGCTCGCTTCGGCATAAGCCTTGAACTTCAGTTCACCTTCATTGGCGACCACCTCGGAAAAGGCCCTGCTTTTCGCGCCGAAGTCATCACTGTAGTTCGCTGATGTGCCGGGTGAGGTGATCCCGCTGCCGGTCTTGGAATCAAAGCTCACACACCCCAACTCCGCGGTTCCGGCGCAGGAGGTCAGGTCGAACATCGCGGCTGATGCGGCTCCTGGTACTAATGAGCCGGCGAGACAGGTGAGTGCTAGTACGTATTTCATAGTGTTCTCCTCCGAGAGTTGTATTTCTGGGAATCCTCTCGATGATGAGAAGTGAGGAGAATCTGGGAAGCATCACGCGGAAGAGGTGGATGCCTCAGCGAAGGGCGGCTACGAGCAGGGCGGCGACGCGTTCCGGCTGTTCCTGCTGCACCCAGTGGCCCGCGCCATCGATGAGGTGGGCGCCGCGGAAGTGTGTGCACGCGGTGGATTGCATGCGCTCGAAGTTGCCGGGGCGCTGGTAGACACCCCAATCGCCCTTGCCCGCGATGAATGTGGCCGGGACATCGAGCGCGCGGCCGGCAAAGAGGTCAAGATCGGCGTTCTGGTTGCCCGTGCCGCAGCGGTACCACTGCAGGCCGCCCTGGAATCCCGTGCGCTGGAACTCAGAGGAGTAGACGCGCAGTTCCTCGTCGGTGAGCCAGCGGCAGGCAGCGATCTGAGCGGCGGAGGGCATCTCGGCGGCGACGGTTTCGGCCATGCCCTTGGCGCGGTCCATCACATAGTAGGTGGGCAGTTGGGCCAGTTCCGGGGCGGTCCACGAACGGAGCGGGTGGGGCTGGTTCCGCTTCCAGTCGGCCGATTTCATGTGATAGTAGGCACGCAGAAAAGCCGGAACGCCCTGCGGGCACTTCAGCATGTTCGCGTTGGCCTCGCGGGTGGAGAAGTACCACTGGTAGTGCTTGCGCGGGCGAGGAAGCGCGGCAAGTTGGGCATGGATGCTGGGGCCGGTGAAGGCGGCGGGGGCGGATGGGCTGGGTGGTCCGGCGAAGGGAGCGCTCATGAGCACGGCGGAGCGAAACAGGTCAGGGCGGATGAGCGCGGACCAGGCGGCGACAGGCGACCCGAAGTCGTGGCCGATGACGGCCGCGACGGATTTCAGGCCCAGGGCGGCGAGCAAGGCAACGAGATCGCGCACGAGATTGAGGAAGCGGAACGAAGCCACGTCACCGTCATAGCGGCCGTCCCACCCCGTAGTGCGGCCATAGCCGCGCTGGTCCGGCGCGATGACGTGGAACCCGGCCGCGGCCAGCGCCGGCATCACCTTGCGCCAACTGTAGGCCAACTCGGGGAAGCCGTGGAGGAGCAGAACAGCGGGGCGCCCGGCGGGTTCGTACCCGGCCTCGAGGAGGTGCATCGTGAGTCCGTTGACACCTGGGATGAGGCGCGAGCGGATGGAAGGCGGCAGCGTGGATTGCCCGTAGAGCACGTTCAGGTTGCGAGCGGCGGGCGCCGGCGGAACGAGGCCCGCCGCGAAGCCGCTCTGGAATTGCCGCCGCGTCACTGCGCGCAGGATACTAATCGCGGGCTTCGGGAGCAACCTGGAGGCCGTCCACGGTGGTGATGCCGTTGGTGCCTTTGTTCGTGATGGTCACTGTAAACACGGCGGGAAGGTCGAATGGGCCGAGCCATTCGGCCGGTTTGCGCTGGTTCACCGTGGCCTTGAAGCTCTTGCCGGACGCGGCGACTTCCACTGGCACATTGGCGGCGTTCTTCGCATCAACCGGATGGAGGAGCTTGATGCGGTAGCGGCCGGCCTGTTTGGCGTCCACTTCAAAACGCGCGGTGGCGCGGCCATCGCGGGCATCGAGGTCGTGGAAGTAAGCCGGGCCAAGCCGGGGCGAGCCGTTGCGCGCGCCCTTCCAGGCCGGGCTGACGGTGGCGAACTGGTTGTCGAGCACGATGCCCTCCAGTTGCGCCGGATCGAGATCGCCGCGCGAGAGTTCGGCCGGCGCCGCCAACACCTGCTTGTCTGCCAGCAGACGCGCGCGGAGCTTCGCGTAGTCGACGTCCTGCACGGCGATGTTCGCTTCGATCGCCTGCGCGGCGGCGGTGGCGGAGGATTGGCCGAGCACCATGAAGACAGGCTCCATGCGGATCGAGCCATAGGCGATGTGCGAAGCCGAAAGACAGACAGGAACCAGCAGGTTGTCCACCTCGCCCTTTTTCGGAACGAGCGACTGATAGCTGATGGGATAGGGCGGGAAGCCGCCCACCTGCACATTTCCCTCATTGCGCACGTAGCCTTCCTTGGTGACGTAACGCTGCACGTTGTGCGAGTCCATCCCGTAGGCCCCCATGCCCACGGAATCCCGCGCCAGCACGCGGCCCATCACGTGGTGCTCGGTCATGACCACCGGTCCGATCAGCCGGCGGGCCTCCCGGATGTACAGTTGCGTCGGCCAACCGCCGTTGGAGGTGAACTCATCCTTCGGCAAGCCCCACTGGCGGTAGTACGCGCGCAGCGACTCGGGGATGCGCGGGTGGTTCTGGAGCGTCCACATGTACCCCTTCTGATAGACCTCGTGGCGCTTGATGATGCGCTCGCGCGTGGCGTAATCGCCTTCGGGGTAGTCGTAGTTGGCGCCCATGTAGTCTGTGGACACGGCGCCATGGTTGTTCGTGTCGGTCTTCAGGTTGGGGATGGGATCGTACTTGGAGGCGGGATTGTGGTACTTACCTGTCTCGGCGAAGCGGAGAAGGAGTTCGTGGTCCTTCTCGTCATAGCCCTCGGGCTTGGCGATCGGCAGCGAGTTCTTCGGATCGCTGGTGAGGCACATGCGGAAGCAGTAGGCCTGGATCCGTTTATCCCCGGCGCCTTCGTCCCCGGGTCCTGACGGGTCAATGATGGGGAGCAGACCGGAATCAGGTTTTCCGGGGACGACATAGGGGTCAACCTTGGCGCCTTCGGGGAACTGATGATAGTGAAAGTGGGCGGCTTGCGAGCCATTCCAGGTTTCGTTGTAGGTTGCGTTGGACTCGCGTCCGATGGTGTACGAGACGCCGGCCTTGGCCATCAGATCGCCTTCATAGGTCGCGTCGATGAACACGCGGCCCTCGTAGCGTGTGCCATCTTCCAGCACGATAGCCGTGATACGGCTGCCTTGCTTTGCGACGCCCTTGCCTGGCGCCAAATCGAGGCGTGCCTTGGTGATCACCTTTACCTTGGCCTCGGCGAGCATCTCTGCGTAGACGGCGCTGGCGACCTTTGGCTCGAAGGTCCACATCGCGTCTTCGTCCTTGGCGTTCGGGCCGCGGCGGCGGATGAAGTACTCGTCGCGCGTTTCCGAGGTCCACAGGCTGGAGTCGTCGTACTTCTTCTTGATGCGCTGATAGAACTCACGCGCGATGCCGCCGACGACGGCTTTGTTGCCGATGTCGGTCCACGATAAGCCGCCCGTGGTGAGGCCGCCAATGTGCGTGCCGGGTTCGAGCAGGATCACGCTCTTGCCCATCCGGCTGGCCTGGATCGCCGCGGCGATGCCGCCGGAGGTGGCGCCATAGACGACGATGTCGGCCTTGCGCGGATTGGCGCAGGAGAGCGTGAGCAGCGTGGTGAGGGCGACAGGGGCCCACCGTGTGAACAGAGCCGGCATTTAGTATTCCCAGTTGAAGCGGAGCGGGGCCTTGGGCTGCATCTTGCGGTGGATGATCGAAAGCGCGTCGGCTTGCGGCGTGCGAACGAACTCGAACACCGCGCCTTCGCTCTTCAGGATCTTTTGCAGTTCCGGCACGGACACGTCCTGCACCGGCTGTGAGGATTTGATGGCGAGCGCGGCGGCCACTCCGGCGGCGTGGCCGAGAATCATGTACTGCGGCTCCATGCGCAGCGAACTGTAGGCCACGTGCGAGGCGGAGAACGTCACCGGGTTCAGCAGGTTCGACACTTCGGCTCGCTTCGGCAGCATGACGCGGAAGGGGATCTGGTACGGCTTCACGGCCACCTGCATGTCGCCTTCGTTTTCGGCCATGCCGCGGTCGTTCACGAAGCGGCGGATGTTATGCGAGTCCGAATTGTAGCTCCCCATGCCGATGACGTCGGGCTTGGTGAGGTCGGTTTGCAGGTCCTTCTGCGAGGCGACGAACTCGCCCACCATGCGGCGCGCCTCACGCACGTAGAGCTGGTGCGGCCAGTGTGCCGTGTCGGTGTACTCATCCTTGCAGAGGCCCCAGGAGTTGACCTCGGCCTGGAGATCTTTGGGCACACGCGGATCGTTGGCGAGGAAGTAGTAGAAGCCCTGCACGTAGTCGATGTGCTCCTGCCAGAGGCGTTCCCGTTCGGCGTAGGAAGCGTCGGGGTAGGAGTAGTTCTTGCCGATGTAGTCGGTGGAAAAGGGACCGTTGTTGTTGAAGTCGGCCTTGCCGTTGGGGATTGGGGCGATGAGGGTGAGTTCGTGGAAGACAGGCGAGCGGCCACGGTTCTTCACGAATGCATCGAGGTAGCGCGCGAGCAACTCATAGCGGGCCGGAGTGTAGCCTTGCGGCCGCGGCCAGGGCACGCGGTTGTGCGCGACGTTGGTGGCGATGATGCGGAAATTGTAGGCTTGCACGCCCTTGTCGGCGGTGCCGGGAGCAAGCGGCTTTTCCGCCGTGATCTCCGGCAGCGGCTTGCCGCTGGCATCGAGCGCAGGCACGTCGAACAGGAACTGGTGATAGGGCGTCTTGTCGCGCACGCCGCCGAGCGGTTCGCCATACTGCGCCGAGGATTCGCGGCCAATGGTGTAGCTCACCTTGGCTTGCGCCATTAAGTCGCCCTCATAGGAACAGTCGGCGAAAATCTTGGCGCGGAAGCGGTCGCCGTTCTCCGTGGTGATTTCCGTGACACGAAGACCCTGCTTGGAGACTCCGTTCTTTTCGGCGAGCCGGTGATTGTACAGCAGCGTGACGCCCGCCTCGGCGAGCATGTCGATCATCACTTTTTCGCCGACCTTGGGCTCATAGAACCACGCGACGGGGTTCTTGAAGCGCCGGATGTCGTATTCGTTGCCGACACGGTAGTAGAACTCCAGCGCCAGGCCGCCGATCACTTCCCGAGTTCCCGTATCCGTGCGGGAGAGGCCGCCCGTGGCCATGCCGCCGACGTGGCGGCGCGGTTCGAGCAATGCTGTTTTCAAGCCGTGGCGGGCCCCGGCGATGGCGGTCATGACACCACCGGCGGTCCCGCCGTACACCACCAGGTCGAACTCATGCGTAGCGGCAGTGAGGCTGGCGGCCGAGGCCAGCAGGAGAATGAGTCTGTTCATGTTCGTGCCCCATGGAGGCCGCCGCCTCGCGGCGGCGGCTCAGGATCGATGACTGCGTGTTAGAAGGCCAAGCGCAGGCCGAACTGGGCCCGCCGGGCTTCCAGCGCACTGGTGATGCGCCCGAAGTTGGCGCTGGCGTTCACGCCCTGCGCGTTCGGCGTGAAGCTTGTGTTCGGCGTGTTGTAGTTCACGTGGTTGATCGCATTGAACAGCTCGGCGCGAGCTTCCAACTTGAACCGTTCGGCGAAGGAGAAAGTCTTGAAGAGCGAGAAGCTGAGGTCGTTCAGGCCGGGTCCGCGCGTGGAGGGAAGCGTGCGCGGCGCGTTGCCGATGACGAAGTTCGCGGGATTGCGGAAGGCGTCGGTGTTGAACCAGCGGGACACGGTGCGCTCGCCAGAGGGCAGCGTCGGGTCGCCCACCAGATCGGGGTAGGAGATACCGGTGAAGTTGTTGGAGCCCCGGACGGCGAGCGGCAGGCCGCTCTGCAGCGTCCAGATGCCGTTCAACTGCCAGCCGCCG
>Ga0073934_10011965_pt1 | contig 10345 bp, 9 predicted proteins | sample LarsenN4metaG_FD_76834 | JGI IMG/M metagenome (GOLD analysis project Ga0073934, IMG submission 76834) | Hot spring sediment bacterial and archeal communities from British Columbia, Canada, to study Microbial Dark Matter (Phase II) - Larsen... ... | reverse complement strand
CCCCCGTCACCCGGCGCCGGCCGTCCACCTCCTCGGTCAACACCTTCTCGACCAGCACGTGCTTGCGGATCTCCACCCCGTTCTTCTTCAGCTCCGCGGCCATCTTCTTGATGAGCACGTCCGTGCCGCCCTGGAAGGTGAACACGCCCTTGCTCATGAAGTTCGAGAACACGATGCCGAACGTGATCGCCGGGTCGTCCATCGTGGAGCCGTTGGCGTAGGCGATCGGCTCCATCAGCAGCCGCTTCACGTCGTCGCGCCCGGGGAAATAGCGCTCGAACATCTCGCCCGTCGTCTCGGGGTTGTTGTCGTAGAAATTCATCGCCCGCAGGTCGGTGAAGAACCGCTCCACCGTGGCCGCGGGCACGCCGAACTTCTCGGTGAGCAGGCGCGTGAAATCCTCCTTGTCGAAGGTCGTGTCGATCCGGAACTGCGGGTTGATGAACCGCACGCCCTTCAGCTGCACGATCGAGTCGGCGATCTCCTGGCTCCAGTATTTGCGGCAGGATTTGACCATGCCGTGCGGGAAGCCGTGCAGCGAGATGTCGAAGATATGCCCGCCCTTGCGGGTGAACCACGTGGCCAGCCCGCCGAGCTGGTAATGATGCTCGAGCAGCAGCACGCGGTGGCCGCACTTGGCGAGCACGTTGGCCCCGGTCAATCCGCCCAAGCCGCTGCCGATCACCACGACGTCGTAGTGGTCGGAAATGCCTTTGAGCCAGTCGTATGCCATGAAAGCGTCCGAAGTAAGGACGCGCCCCGAGCCAGAGCAACCGGGAAGTTGGCGGCGGCTCAGCGCACCCCGCCCTTGAGCACGTGGTAGTTGGCCATGGAGATGCCGCTGAGCATCGCGCCCACGATGCCGAGGAAACCCTGGTCGGTGCCGCAGAGGTAAAGGTTCTCCAGGTGGGTGCGGCCGTCCCGCACCTTGCGCGGCGCGCCGTAGATGGCGCCCTGCAGGTGCCCGGTGAACTTGCGCACGGTCCGCGGCGTGAACATGTCGGTCGTCACGAGCCGCCGGGTCAGCACGTCGTCGGCCACCGGCGGCAGGAAACGTCGCGCGCTGCGCTGGATCGCGTCGAACCAGCGCTTCTTGTCGGCTTGGTAGCGCTCCTCGGGCAGTCCGGCCCAGAGGCCGTAGTTGGCGAGGCAGGTCACCCGGAACAGCCCTTCCGGCAGGCTCCCGGTCCCGTAGTCGAAATTGTTGGGGAAGCAGATGACCCCGCTGCGCGTGTCCACCTGCCTCTCGGCCCGGGCGTAGTCGAAGCGCGCGGAGTCGTTGAAAAAGACAATGGTGTCGTCACCCCACCCCCACGCCGCCGGGGCTTCCCGGAAAACCGAGATCGTCTCCACGAAGGACAATGCCCCGGTGTTGCCTTCGGCTTCGGTCTCATGCGCCGGACCGCAGAGCTGCATCGTTTCGGGATAGCCGATGGAAGAAATCACATGATCGGCGGTCAGCTCCGACCCGTCATCCAGAATCAGGCGCGCCGCCCTCCCCTGCTCCTCGATGATGCGGCTGACACCGCATTTCATGCGCTTCTCGCCTCCCGCCTGCCGGAACTTCTCCAGTAACACCCGGATGATGACGCGGACCCCGTCGAGCGGCCGGGCGAAGCCCTCGAGGTAGAGCGCCTTGAACATGATGACGAACTGCGCGAAGTCCATGTCGCGCTCCTGCGCGCTGCCGTAATACATCACGGGGCAGAAAATCATGTCGGTGAGCAGCGGGTCGGCGATGTGCTCCGCCACGACGGCCCGGGCCGACATCGGCCGGGCATCCAGGGACACGTCGTCAAAGGTGCGCACCATCTGCACCAGCCGTTCCCAGCCCGCGGCCTCCTTGGGGAATTTGCCTCGCACCTCGGCATCCAGCACGGCGAAGTCGTTGGTGAACTTCAGCTCGCAACCCGGGAAGGCGATGCGCGACCGCTTCTGCGGGCAGAGCACGAACTCCTCCCGGTCGATGCGGAGCTGCCGCAGGAGTTTGCCCAGCGGCGTGCCCTTCACCCCCGGCGGCACGTAGTTCGTCATCGCGTGCAGACCGACGTCGAACTTGCGGCCGGCGATGCTGTAGAAGCTGTTGAGGCCGCCGGGCGCGTTGTGCCGCTCGACGATGCAGACCTTCCGGCCGAAGTGCGCCAGGCGGATCCCCGCTGCCAGGCCGGACATGCCGGCCCCGATGATCACCGCGTCGTAATGCGAATCCTTCATGGCTGCGCCGTGGTTCTAGGGTGCGGCCGGCGCAGGCCGCCACAAAATTGTCCAAAGAAAAAGGCGGGGTCTGTGACCCCGCCCCACGATGTCTTGCCTTTTCTCAGGCCTTGGCGCCGGCGGCGATGAACTTGGGCGTCAGGTATTCGGCGCAGCTCTCGAGCGAGGCCAGCTTCATGTAGTCGGCCTCGGGCACCTCGATGCCGTAGCGCTTGCGCAGCTCCATGACGATGTCGAGGAAGTCCATCGAGTCCAGTTGGAGCTGATCGCGAAGGCGGATCTCCGGCTTCACGTTGCTGAGATCCTCGTCGGGGGCGATGTCGGCAATGATGTCGAGCACCAGTTTCTTGCACTCGTCTTTGGTCATGTCGGGCGGATGTGGGTGGGTGTTAGGCGCGGAATCGCTTCACGATCAGGGTGGAGTTGATTCCGAGCATACCGAAGGAGTTATTTAGGATGGCGTCAACCCGTTTAACGGACCGCGGTTGGTTCAGGACCAGACCCGGGATATCGCACTGCGGGTCAAGCTCATCCACATTGATCGTGGGATGCACGACGAGGTCGTCGAAGCTCGGCAGGTTGCCGGCCAGCTCGAGCGCACCCGCGGCCCCCATCGCGTGGCCGATGAAGCTCTTGGTATTGTTGATGGCCGGCGGCGTGCTGCGCCCCTTGAAGACCGCGGCGATGGCCTGGCACTCCTGGATGTCGCCCTGCGGGGTCGAGGTGGCGTGGGTGTTGACGATGTGGATGTCCTCGACGGTCATGCCGGCGTTCTTCAGCGCCTTCTGCACGCACTCGGCCTGGCGCTCCGGATTGGGCAGCACGTAGTCGGTCGCGTCGGAGTTCACGCAATATCCGGCGATCTCCGCGTAGATCTTCGCCCCGCGGGCCTGCGCATCCTCCAGCCGCTCGAGCGTGTAGATGCATCCGCCCTCGGAGATGACGATGCCGTTGCGGCCTTTGTCAAAGGGCCGACTGGCCTTGGTCGGATCGGCGTGCACCGCGAGGGCGTTCTGGCTCTTGAACCCGGCGAAGATGCCGAAGGTGTGGATGCTCTCGCTCACCCCGCCGGCGATGGCGAGGTCCACCTCGCCGAGGCGAAGCATCTGCGCCGCGTGGATCAGGCCCATGTTGCCGGCCGCGCAGGCGGCCCCGATGGTGTAGGCCGGGCCCGTCGTGCCGAGGTTGAGCGAGACCTCGCCCGCCGGGCTGTTGGCCACGGTCCGCGGGTTGTGGTGATGCGTCCAGAACTTCGTGTCGTATTTGAACTGCGAGATGCTGTAGACCTCGTTCTCCGTCTCGACGTTGCCGTGCTCGGTGATGCCGAGATAGACGCCGATCCGGAATTTGTCGCGCTGCTCGAGGTTGATGCCGCTGTCGGCCACTGCCTCGCGGGCGCAATAGATGCTGATGCTGCCCGCGCGGGTGCCGATGCGCACATCCTTCTTCTTCTGGTAACGCAGCGGATCGTAGCGGCAGATGCCCGCCGGCCACTGGCCCATGTAGCGGACCTCCATCGTCGAGATGCCCGACACCCCCTTCAGCAGGCTCTGACGGAATTCGGCCAGGTTGTTGCCGTTCGGAGCGGTCAATCCCACCCCGGTGATGACGATGCGGCTTTGCGTGAGGCTCATGCGTGCGGTGAAAAGAGCAGATTTGCCTAGCCACGGGTTTCCCAAAAGCAATAACAGTCTCCCCATGAACGTCCTCGTCGCCGGCGGCGCCGGCTACATCGGCAGCCACTGCGTCCGCCAGCTCCTGGCCGCCGGCCATGCGCCCGTGGTGCTCGACAATTTCACCTACGGCCACCGCGCCGCCCTGCCCGCCGGGGTGCCGCTGCTCGAGGCCAACATCGGCGACACCGCCGCCATGGATCTCGTCTTTGCCGCCCATCGCATCGACGTCGTCATGCACTTCGCCGCCTTCTGCTACGTCGGCGAATCCGTCACGACCCCGCTGAAGTATTACCAGAACAACGTCGCCGCCACGCTCAACCTCCTCGAGGCCATGCTCCGCCACGGCGTGAAGCGCTTCGTCTTTTCCTCGACCTGCGCGACCTACGGCGTGCCCACGCGGCTGCCGATGACGGAGGACCTGCCCCAGCAGCCCATCAATCCCTACGGCCAGACCAAGCTCGACGTCGAAAACCTGCTCAAGGCCCTCGCCCGGTCCGACGGCCTCAGTTTCGCCGCCTTCCGCTATTTCAACGCCGCCGGCGCCGCCGAGGACGGCTCCATCGGCGAGGACCATGACCCCGAGACCCACCTCATCCCCCTGGCCATCGGCGCCGCGCAGGGCTTGCGGCCGCCCCTGCAGATCTTCGGCACCGACTACCCCACCCCGGACGGCACCTGCCTGCGCGACTACGTGCATGTCGACGACCTCAGCCGGGCGCACATCGCCGTCTTCGACCGGCTCGCCACGCCCGGCACGCAATTGTTCTACAACCTCGGCACCGGCACTCCCACCTCGGTGCGCGAGGTGATCAACGCGGTCGAGAAGGTCACCGGCCACAAGGTTCCCGCTCACTACGCGCCGCGCCGCGCCGGCGACCCGCCCTCGCTCTACGCCGACGCCTCAAAGGCCATGCGCGAACTGTCCTGGCAGCCGAAGTTCCGCTCCATCGAACCAATCGTCGAAACCGCCTGGCGCTGGCACAAGGCGTATCCCAAAGGCTACGAGAAATAGCCTCAAAAGTTCTACTAGAAGCTATCCGGAAACCCTCTTGCCGATGCGGTAGACAGCGACCTTGGTCGCGCCTCAGAGAGCAAAGAGCGCGCGCAAACGCTGCCTACAACAGAAACCCAGTTGTCGGATAGCTTCCAGTAACCAACCTGCCTCGCCCGAATAGGGGTAACGACAAGGAGTCGCGTCCCCCTGCCTTAAGCAAAGCTCAGATCCAGACGGCTGAGAATGTCGTCGCGGCGGCGGCGGGCTTCCTCGAGGTTCTTGGTCTTAAGGGACTCGCGGACGCGGGACTTGGTGTAGGGCGTGGGGTGCACCGTGTAGTGCACATACCAGATGCCGTTGTTATTCCACAGGTGGTGGTTCGGGTTGGCGGCGTTGATGCGCAGCGAACCCTTCAACGCGTGGCTCTCCAGGATGGGGGCTTCGAGGGTCAGGCTCATGGTGAAACGTGGGTTGAAGTGACGGAGGAAAACTCATGCTCCAGGCGCTCGCGCACGGCCGCACCGAATCGCTCGGTGCTGACCGGAGCGGGTTCGCCGAGGTCGGCGGTGCCGAGGCCGGATTCCAGCGTCGCGGCCACGGCGCGCTCGACCGCGGTCGCCTCGCGCTCAAGGCCGAGCGAGTGCCGCAACAACAGAGCGGCGGAGAGGATCGTCCCGGTGGGATTGGCGATGCCCTTGCCTGCGATGTCGGGCGCGGAGCCGTGGATCGGCTCGTAGAGGCCCTTCCTCCCCTCGCCCAGCGACGCGCTGGGCAGCAGCCCGAGCGATCCGGCGAGCACGGCGGCCTCGTCGGTCAGGATGTCGCCGAACATGTTCTCGGTCACGACGACATCAAAGCTGGATGCGTGGGTAACGAGTCTCATGGCACAGGAATCGACCAGCTGGTGTTCCAGCCGCACGTCGGGAAAATCGCGCGCAACCGCCGTAGCGACCTGGCGCCAGAGCCGCGAGGACTCGAGCACGTTGGCCTTGTCGACCGACGTGACGAGCTTGCGGCGACCCCGAGCCAACTCGAACGCGAGGCGCACGACGCGGCGGATCTCCGCCTCGGAATAGACGAGCGTGTCAAAGGCTTCTTCACCGCCTGACGCGGCCGGTCTGCGGCCTTTGGGCCCGAAATAGAGCCCGCCGGTGAGTTCACGCACGACGAGAAAGTCCACCCCGGCGACGCGCTCGGGCTTGAGCGGCGAGAGCCGGACCAGCGACGGGTAAGGGCGGACGGGACGCAGATTGGCGTAGAGGCCGAGTTGCTTGCGGATGCCGAGCAGGCCCTGCTCGGGACGGACCTTGGCCGCGGGGTCGTCCCACTTCGGACCGCCCACGGCGCCGAGCAGGATGGCGTCGGCCTGCCGCGCGGCGGCGAGTGTCTCGTCGGGCAAGGCCGTGCCGTGCCGGTCGATGGCGCAGCCACCGATGAGGTGGGTCGAAAATGTGAAATCGTGCTCAAAACAGGAGGCCACCGTATCGAGCACCTGCCGTGCCACGTCGACCACCTCGGGGCCGATGCCGTCGCCCGGGAGCAATTGTATTAGTGATTTCATGCCGAGGCCTCCACGAGGGCCGCCGGGGCGGCGAGACTAACGGCGAATTCGTAACCGTCGGCGAGCGCGAGCCAGGTGGCGTCGAGGATGTTGGCGCCAGCACCGACCGTGCTCCAGCCGCGAGCACCGTCGCTCCAATCGATGAGGACGCGCGTGGTGGCGGCGGTGCCGTCCGCGCTGTTGAGGATGCGGACCTTGTAGTCGGCCAGCCGCACGCCGGCCAGGGCCGGGAAATGCGGCGCGAGGGCCTTGCGCAGGGCGCGGTCGAAGGCATGCACGGGGCCGTCGCCCTCGGCCGCGGTGTGCACCTCGTGTTCGCCGGCGAGCAGCTTGATCGTGGCCTCGGCCAGCCTGCGTTCCCCGTGACGGGCCACCATCACGCGGTAGTCGAGCAGGCGGAAGGGCGCGGCGTAGCCCGGTGCCTGCCGGCGCACGAGCAGGGCGACGCTGGCCTCGGCGGCCTCGAACGAGAAACCCTGCGCCTCGAGCTCCTTCACGCTGGCCACGACCTTGGCGCCGGTGGCGGCGTCTAGGTCGGACAGGCCGAGTTCGCCGGCCTTGGCCACGACGTTGGCGCGGCCGGAAAGTTCGCTCACGACGACGCGCGCCTCATTGCCCACGAGCGCGGGGTCGACGTGCTGGTAGGCGTCGGGATGGCGCTGCTGCGCGGCGGCATGCACGCCGGCCTTGTGCGCGAAGGCGCTGCGGCCGACGTAGGCGGTGTGCTCGTCGAGCGCGAGGTTGGCCACCTCGGCGACGAAGTGCGCGGTCTCGCGCAGGCGGGGCAGCGCGCCCGGCGGCAGCGCGCGCAGCCCGAGCTTCAGCTCAATGCCCGGCAGGGCGACGCAGAGGTTGGCGTTGCCGCAGCGCTCCCCGTAGCCGTTGATCGTGCCCTGCACGTGGCGCGCACCCGCGCGCACGGCGGCGAGGGTGTTGGCCACGCCGCAGCCGGCGTCGTCGTGCGTGTGGATGCCGATGCGAGCGGCCGCGCCGGCGATGTCGCCCGCGGCCCGCACCGCGGCCTCGACCTGCCACGGCAGCGAGCCGCCGTTGGTGTCGCACAGCACGAGCGTCTCCGCCCCGCCCCGCGCGGCGGCGCGCAGCGTGTCGAGCGCGTAGGCGGCATCCTCGCGGTAACCGTCGAAGAAATGCTCCGCGTCGTAGATGACGCGGCGGCCCTGCGCGCGAAGCCATGCGACCGTTTCCTCGATCATGAGGAGATTCTCCCCGGGCGTGACGCGCAGGACCTCGCGCACCTGGAAAAGCGAGGACTTGCCGAAGATGGAACAGACTTCCGTCCCCGCATCGACCAGCGCGCGGAGGCTCGGGTCGTCGCCGGGCTTGAGGCCGGCGCGGCGCGTGGCGCCGAAGGCCACGATCTGCGCGCCCGACCAAGGGTGGCGGAGGACAGCCTCGAAGAAGGCCGCGTCCTTGGGATTCGAGCCCGGCCAGCCCCCCTCGATGTAGGTGACGCCGAGTTCGTCGAGCTTGCGGGCGATACGGAGCTTGTCTTCCACGGAATACGAGATGCCCTCGCGCTGCGCGCCGTCGCGCAGCGTGGTGTCGAAGACCTCGACGTCGGGCGTGAACTCAGGCGAGGGCTTCTTCATAGGCGCGGACCTTCGGGAGGAAGGACTGGAGGTAGCCCAGCTCGTCCACGCCCTGCAGGAGGCAGGTGCGGGAGAACGGGTCCACCGGGAACGCGACGGGCGCGCCGCCGGGCCAGCTCAGGGCGGGCTGCTCGGCGGCGAGATCGACGGTGACGGGCAAAGACGGGTCCGCCTTCAACGCGGCGAGCAACTCGGCGTGGACGGCGGGCCCGACCGTGACGGGCACGAGGCCATTCTTGAGCGAGTTGCCGCGGAAGATGTCGGCGAACATCGTCGAGACGACGGCGCGCAGGCCCCAGCCGACGAGCGCCCACGGCGCGTGCTCGCGGGAGGAGCCGCAGCCGAAGTTGTGGCCGGCGACGAGGATCTGCGCGCCCCGCGACTCCGGCCGGTTGAGCACGAAGGCGGGGTTGGGTGTGCCGTCGTCGAGGTAGCGCCAGTCATGGAAAAGCTTTTCCCCGAGCCCGAGCTTGTCGGTGATCTTCAAAAAACGGGCCGGGATGATCTGGTCGGTGTCGACGTCGGTGTTGGGCAGCACGACGGCGCGCGACGTGAGGGTGGTGAAACGCGGGGCGCTCATGCGGCCACCCCCTTCCCCGTCAAGGCGACCGGCCGGTCCGGCGTGAGCGTGCGCGGGTCGGTGACGCGACCGGTGACGGCGGCGGCGACGGCGGTGAGCGGCGAGGCGAGCACGGTGCGCCCGCCCTTGCCCTGCCGGCCCTCGAAGTTGCGGTTCGAGGTGGAGACGGCGAGTTCGCCGGGCGCAAGCTGGTCGCCGTTCATGGCGATGCACATCGAGCAACCGGCCTCGCGCCAGTCGGCGCCCGCGTCCTTGAAGACCCGGTCGAGACCCTCGGCCTCGGCGGCATTCTTGACCGACTGCGAGCCGGGCACGACCAGCATGCGCACGCCGGGGGCGACCCTGCGGCCGCGCAGGAGGTCGGCGGCGGCCCGGAGGTCACCGAGGCGGGAGTTGGTGCACGAGCCGAGGAAGACCACGTCGACCTTCTGGCCGAGGAGCGGCCGGCCGGCCTCGACCTTCATGTAGGCCAGCGCCTTCTCGAGGCCAGCGCGCTCCGCGGCGTCGGCGACGTTGCGCGGGTCGGGCAAGGGCTGGGTGACGCCGACGCCCTGACCGGGATTGGTGCCCCACGTGACCATCGGTTCGAGCCTCGCGCAATCGACGGTGACGGTGCGGTCGTAGGTGGCGCCGGCATCGGTCGGCAGAGAACGCCAGCGGGCGACGGCCTGGTCCCACGCGGCGCCCTTGGGCGCGAACTCGCGGCCGGCGAGGTAGGCAAAGGTCTTGTCGTCGGGCGCGACCATGCCGGCGCGCGCGCCGCCCTCGATGGACATGTTGCAGACCGTCATGCGGCCCTCCATGTCGAGCGCGCGGATGGCCTCGCCGGTGTATTCAAAGACATAGCCGGTGCCGCCGCCGACGCCGATCTTGGAGAGGAGTGCGAGGATCATGTCCTTCGCGGTCACGCCGGCGCCGAGGCGGCCCTCGAAGCGGACTTCGCAGGTCCTGGGTTTGCGCTGGAGCAGGCATTGCGTGGCGAGCACGTGGCCGACCTCGCTCGTGCCGATGCCGAAACCGAGCGCGCCGAACGCGCCGTGCGTGGACGTGTGGCTGTCGCCGCAAACGATCGTCATGCCCGGCTGCGTGAAGCCCTGCTCCGGCCCGATGACGTGGACGATGCCCCGCTGGACGGAGTTGAGTCCGTAGAGCCGGACGCCGTGCTCGGCGGCGTTGGTCTCAAGCAGGCGGAGCTGGCGGCGGCCGAGCTCGTCGGCGGCCTCGTAGCCGCCGCGCGTCGGGATGGAATGGTCCATCGTGGCGACGGTGCGGTCGGGCCGGCGGACCTTGAGGCCGCGCTCCTTGAGCACGGCGAAGGCCTGCGGCGACGTGACCTCGTGGACGAGGTGCAGGTCGATGTAGAGCACGGCGGGCGCGCCGGGTTCCTGGGCGACCACATGGGTGTTCCAGATTTTTTCGAAAAGGGTGCGGGGAGTTCGGTCCATGGAAATCACTTGGCGGCGACGGGCTGCGGGACCGGCGCGGCGGGAACGGGCTGGCGGGCCAGCACGCGGTTGAGGGCGGAAAGGTAGGCCTTGGCGCTTGCGACGATGATGTCGGTGTCGGCGCCGTGGCCGTGGGTCGGGCGGTGGTCGGAATCGTGCTCGCGCACGCGCACGGATACCTCGCCGAGCGCGTCGATCCCCTCGGTGACGGCACTGACGTTGAATTCGAGCAATTCGACCGGCGCCTGCACGATGGCGTCGATGG
>Ga0073934_10011964_pt1 | contig 10345 bp, 4 predicted proteins | sample LarsenN4metaG_FD_76834 | JGI IMG/M metagenome (GOLD analysis project Ga0073934, IMG submission 76834) | Hot spring sediment bacterial and archeal communities from British Columbia, Canada, to study Microbial Dark Matter (Phase II) - Larsen... ... | reverse complement strand
GCGTTCGAGCAGGAGCGGCGGCTGACGATTCCGGTGGATGCCGTGCTCGACACGGGAGACCGGCAGACCGTCTTCGTGGATCGCGGCAACGGATACCTGGAGCCCCGGCAGGTTCGGGTCGGGGAGCGGCGTGGGGACCGCGTGGCCATCCTCAGCGGCCTCAGCGAGGGCGAGCGCGTCGTGGCGTCTGGCACGTTCCTCATCGATTCCGAGAGCCAGCTGAAGGCCGCGGCCGCGGGCATGGGTGCGCCGGCCGGGCACTCGCATCCGACGGCCCCGGCGGCGCCGGCACCGGCATCGCCGCCGACGGAGCACAAGCATGATTGACGCAATCATCGAATTCTCCGCGCGGAACCGGTTCCTCGTCTTCTTGCTCGTCGGCGTCCTTACCGTCGCCGGCATCTGGTCGATGCGCACGATTCCGCTCGACGCGATTCCGGATCTCAGCGACACGCAGGTCATCGTCTACTCGCGATGGGATCGAAGTCCCGACATCATCGAGGACCAGGTGACCTATCCGATCGTCACCGCGATGCTCGGAGCGCCGCGAGTCAAGGCGGTCAGAGGCTTCTCGGACTTCGGCTTCTCCTACGTCTACATCGTTTTTGACGAAGGCACCGACATCTACTGGGCCCGGACGCGGACGCTCGAGTACCTGCAGGGGGTGCTGCCCCGGCTGCCGCAGGGAGTGAAGACAGAGCTGGGACCCGACGCGACCGGCGTCGGGTGGGTGTTCCAGTACGCGCTGGTCGACACGACCGGCCGGCGGAGCCTCGACGAGCTGCGGTCGTACCAGGACTGGTACCTGCGGTACTACCTGAAGTCGGTTCCCGGAGTGGCGGAAGTGGCGCCGATCGGCGGCTTCGTCCGCCAATACCAGGTGCAGGTCGACCCAAACCGGCTCCGCGCCTTCAATATCCCGATCGACAAGGTGATCGACGCCGTGCGCGAGGGCAACAACGACGTCGGCGGCCGGCTCCTCGAGCTCGCCGGCGCCGAGTACATGGTTCGCGGGCGCGGCTATGCGAAGAGCGCCGACGACATCGGCAGCATCGTACTCGCCAGGAGCGAGAGCGGCGCCGCGATCCGGGTCCGCGACGTCGGGGACGTGGCGCTCGGTCCGGACATCCGGCGCGGCGTCGCCGACTGGACGGGGCAGGGCGATGTCGCGCCGGGAATCGTGATCATGCGGCAGGGTGAGAACGCGCTGGCGGTCATCGAGCGCGTGAAGGCGAGGCTGAAGGAGCTCGAGGCGTCGCTTCCGCCGGGCGTCAGGGTCGAGACCGCGTACGACCGCTCCGAGCTGATCCTGCGATCGATTGACAACCTGAAGCGTACGCTCGTCGAGGAGCTGATCGTCGTGGCGATCGTCATCCTTGTGTTTCTCTGGCACATTCCGAGCGCGCTCATCCCGATCGTCACGATTCCGATCGCCGTCGCCGTGTCCTTCATTCCGATGCGGCTGTTCGGCATCTCGTCGAACATCATGTCGCTCGGCGGCATCGCCATCGCCGTCGGGGCGATGGTGGATGCCGCGATCGTCGTGGTCGAGCAGACACACAAGAAGCTCGAGCTGTGGGATCGCACCGGGCGCAGGGAGGACTACCACCGGGTGGTCGTGAACGCGGTCAAGCAAGTCGGCGGCCCGAGCTTCTTCGCGCTGCTGGTGATTGCCGTGTCGTTCCTGCCGGTCCTCACGCTCGAGGCGCAGGAGGGGCGCCTGTTCCGGCCGCTCGCGTACACGAAGACCTTCTCGATGATCGTGGCGGCCGTGCTGGCGATCACGCTCGACCCGGTGATGCGGCTGCTCTTCACTCACATGAACCGCTTCTCGTTCAGGCCCGCGTGGCTGGCCGGAGCCGCGAATGCGGTGCTCGTCGGCCGAATCCACTCCGAGGAGAACCATCCGATCAGCCGCATCCTCATTCGCGCGTACGAACCGGTGTGCGCGTGGGCGCTGCGATGGAAGTGGGCCGTCATCGGCGGCGCGGTCGCCCTGCTGGCGGCCACCGTTCCGGTCTACAACCGCCTCGGCTCCGAGTTCATGCCGCCGCTCGACGAAGGCAGCCTCCTGTACATGCCATCCACCCTGCCGGGCATCTCCGTCACGGAGGCGCAGCGCCTGCTCCAGGTGCAGGACCGCATCATCAAGAGCTTTCCCGAGGTCCAGACGGTCCTGGGCAAGGCGGGCCGCGCCGAGACGTCGACCGACCCGGCCCCGTTCTCGATGATGGAGACCGTCATCGTACTGAAGCCGCACGACGAGTGGCGCAGGGTGGAGACCTGGTACTCCGACTGGGCCCCGGACTGGATGACACCGGCGCTCCGGCGCATCACGAGCGATCGGCTCTCGACCGACGAGCTCGTCTCGCAGCTCAACGACGCCCTGAAGCTGCCCGGCGTGGCCAACGCCTGGACGATGCCGATCAAGGCACGGATCGACATGCTGACCACGGGCGTGCGCACGCCGGTGGGGATCAAGATCTACGGCGCCGACATCCATCAGATCGAGCGCATCGGGACGGACATCGAGCGCATCCTCCCGAACGTGCCGGGGACGCGCAGCGTCTTCGCCGAGCGCACGTCGGGCGGCTACTTCCTCGACTTCGTCTGGAAGCGGGACGAACTGGCGCGCTACGGCCTTTCCGTCGACGACGCGCAGATGGTGGTGATGTCGGCGATCGGCGGAGACCCGGTGACGACCACGGTCGAAGGACGAGAGCGCTACTCGGTCAACGTCCGGTACTACCGCGATTACCGGAGCGGGCTCGATCGCCTCGAACGCGTGCTCGTCCCGGCCATGAACGGGCGCACCCACGTGCCGGTGAGCCAGATCGCCGACGTCCGGCTCGCGACCGGGCCGGCGATGCTCCGCGACGAGAACGGCATGCTGAACGGCTATGTCTACGTCGACGTCGCCGGCCGCGACATCGGCAGCTACGTGGACGAGGCGAAGCAGACGATTCAGCAGCGCGTCACGCTGCCGGCGGGCTACTCGCTGGTCTGGAGCGGCCAGTACGAGGCCATGGAGCGGGTTCGCGTGCGGCTGAAGATCATCCTGCCGATCACGTTCGTCCTGATCGTCATACTGCTCTACCTGAACACGCGCTCGATGGCGAAGACGTTCATCATCCTCCTGGCGGTGCCCTTCTCGGTCGTTGGCGCCATCTGGCTGCTCTGGGCGCTCGACTACAACATGAGCATCGGTGTGTGGGTCGGGCTGATCGCGCTGCTCGGCGTCGACGCGGAGACCGCCGTCTTCATGCTGCTGTACCTCGACCTGTCGTACGACGAGGCGCGGCGTGAGGGGCGCCTCCGATCGCACCGGGACCTGCAGGACGCCATCCTCCACGGCGCGGTCAGGCGGATCCGTCCGAAGTTCATGACTGTCGCCTGCATGTTCCTCGGCCTCGTGCCGATCATGTGGTCGACCGGCGCCGGCGCCGACGTCATGAAGCGAATTGCGGCGCCGATGGTCGGAGGGATCTTCACCTCGTTCCTGCTCGAGCTGCTGGTCTACCCGGTGATCTACGAGATCTGGAAGTGGCACTTCGAGCTGAAGGGCGCCCCCGCACCACGCGCCTAGCACTCACAGCTAGCCGCCGGCACCCGCCAGCAACTGCTCGAGGCGGGTCGGATCGGGGGGCTTCGTGAGGTGCTCGTCGAAGCCCGCGCTCAGCGCGGCCTGGATGTCGGCATCCTGGCCGTAGCCGCTCAGCGCAACCAGGTGGGTGGAGCGGTTGGCCGGGTTCTGGCGCACGCGGCGCGCGAGGTCGTAGCCGCTCAGGATCGGCAGCCCGAGATCGACCAGCGCGAGGTCGGGGTGCACCCGCTCGATCAGCTCGACGCCTTCGGCACCGTTCGCGGCGGCGAACACGCGGAGGCCGTCGCGTTCGAGCAGGATCTGGAGCATCCGCCTCGCGTCCCCCTGGTCTTCGACGATGACGACCGTTTCGACGCGCGTCCGCCGCGCGCGATCGCCGGCGTCTTGAGGCGCCGCGTCGGGCGTGGCCAGCGGCAGCCACACCGTGAACGTGCTCCCCTTGCCCGCGCCGTCGCTCTGCGCCTCCACGCGGCCGTGGTGCAGCTCGACCAGCGACCGCAGCAGCGTCAGCCCGATGCCGAGCCCGCCGTCGGACCGGGCGAGCGACTGGGTGCCCTGGACGAACAGGTCGAAGATGCGGGGCAGGACGTCCGGCTCGATGCCGCGCCCGTTGTCGCTCACGCGAATCACGGCGTGCGAGCCGCCGCGCCGCAGCTCGAACCGCACGCGCCCGCCCCGTGACGAGTACTTCGACGCGTTGCTCAGGAGGTTCGCCTGAATCTGCTGGAGCCGCGCCGCGTCGCCGATCACGTGCACGGGCTCGTCGGGGATGTCCACCGTGAGCTGCGTGCCATGCTCCGCGAGGAACGGCCCGAGCGCCTCGATCGCGGATCGCGCCGTCTCGCGGAGGTCGAGACGCTCGGTCCGCAGGGCGATGTGGCCGCGCGTGATGCGCGCGACGTCGAGTAGGTCGTCGAGCAGGCGCGCCATGTGGTTGGCCTGGCGCGTCACCACCTGCCCCGCCTCCCGGCACGCATCGTCGGGCCAGTGCGCATCCTCGAGCACGCGCGTGGCGCTCAGGATGGCTGCCAGCGGGTTCCTCAGCTCGTGCGAAAGCATGGCCAGGAACTGCTCGCGCCTCCGGACGCCCTCCTGGATCTCCTGCTCCGCCCGACGCCGCTCGGTGATGTCGAGGAAGGTCACGACGGCGCCAATCACCTCGTCGTTCCGCAGGATCGGGTGGCTCCAGTACTCCGCCGGGAACGACGTGCCGTCCGCGCGCCAGATCACTTCGTCGGCGACGTGCGCTCCCTCCCGATGCCGCATCGCCTCGAAGATGGGCGACTGCTCGGGCGCGTAAGGGGTCCCGTCCGGCCTGGTGTGGTGAATCAGCGGATGCATCTGGCGCCCGATGAGCGCCGCCGGCGACTCGTACCCCAGCAGGCGCGCGCAGGCCGAGTTGCAGAACGTGCAGACGCCCGTCAGGTCGATGCCGTAGATCGCTTCGGCGGTCGAATCGAGCAGAAGCCGGATCCGCTCCTCGCGTTCGGCAATCTCCTGGCGCGCGCGGACCAGCTGCGTGATATCGCGCGAGATGCACGAGATGCCCGCCACGGCGGAATGGTTGCGGTCGTGAATGGGTGAGAATGTGACGGATACTTCGACGATCGTCCCGTCCTTCCGGAGGTGCGAGGTCTCGAGGCGCTCGACGGATCGGCCGGCGCGCACTTCGGTGAGAATCCGCTCGAACTCGTCCTTCCGGCCGGCGGGATAGAGGAAGCTCGCATGGCGGCCGATGCCCTCCTCGGCCGTGTAGCCATAGAGCCGCGTCGCGCCGCGGTTCCAGGTCGTGATGATGCCGTCGAGCGTCTTGCCGATGATGGCGTCGTCCGACGATTCGACGATCGCCGAGAGCTGCGCCAGGCGCGAGCGCGCCTGCTCGAGCGCCGAGATGTCGGTCAGCGTCAGAAGCACGCCGTCGGGGCCGGCGGCACCGCCGTCCTCCGAACGCGCCCGGATATCGGCGCGGCTGCGCGCCCGCCCCCGATAGGGCAGGATCCGGAGAAAGTAGCAGCGATCCCGCTTGTCCCACGTCTGCGCCTCCACCGGCTCGCCGTCGCGGAGCACGCGTTCGATGTCCGGCAGCAGCGTGGGATAAAGCAGGTCGTGCGTGAACGCCTGCAGCGGCCGGCCGACGTCCTGCGGGATGACGCGAAACACTTCCGCGATGCGCGGCGTGAACTTCCGGATGCACAGCTGACGGTCGAGGAAGATGGTCGCCACGTCGGTCCCGTTGAGCAGGTGCTCGATATCGTCGTTCAGCTCCTGCAGCTCGGCGTTCTTCTTCTGGTACTCCGCGTTGACCGTGTACAGCTCCTCGTTCACCGAGTGGAGCTCTTCGTTGGTGCTCTGCAGCTCCTCGTTCGAGGCAATCAGCTCTTCGTTGGTCGCCTGCAGCTCCTCGTTGGTCGTCTCGTGCTCGTGGATGGCGGTCTGGAGGTGCTCCTTCGTGTAGGCCAGCTCGTCTTCGAGCGCGCGGATCCGTTCCTGGGTGAGCCCCTCCGCCGCCACGGCGAGGTGATGCGGCTCGAGCACCGCCGCCGGCGTCGGCACGTCGGCAAACGGCGGCACGAGCGTCGACGCCTGCTCCGCCTGCGCGTCGGCCAGCGAGATCAGCACGTGCGTCAACTCGCCGCGCGAATCGCGGATCGCCTCTCCGATAACGGAGTACACGCCGCCGCGCTCCTGGATCTCGACGCCGGGATACCGCACGCTTTCGGCCTCGCGGCGGAGCCGGTGGAGGATGCCCGAGACGATCGCGCGCAGCTCCTCCGGCAGCAGGTCGAGCAGACCGGTCGACGGACGCCGCGGCCTCACCTTCAGCAGCGACTCCACGCCTCCGAACGTGTCGACCAGAACCCCGTCGGGATCGACCAGGAAGCTCGGCGGCATGAATCGATCCAGCAGATGGTCGTAGGCGGCTAGCGTCTGCCCGTCCACGCCAGACGCTTTGCGCACCGGCGGCGGCGCGGCCGCCGGGCGCGAGGCCGGACCGCTTCGCGGCAGCGGCAGTCTGAGATCGCGCGGCAGGCTGATATCACGCCGCTTGCGGTAGATCTTGGCGTGCTCGTCTATGGTGTCGAATTCGTCGAGGAGCCCGCCCGGGCTCTCGCTCGACCCGAGGAACAGGTATCCTCCCGGCTTGAGCGCGAAGTGGAACAGCGTGAGCACCGTCTTCTGCGCGTGCGGCTGGAAGTAGATCAGCAGGTTGCGGCAGGCAACAAGGTCGAGCTTCGTGAACGGAGCGTCCCGGATCACATTGTGCGGCGCGAAGACGATGCTCTCCCGCAGCGTCTGCGAGATGTGGTACCCGTCGGGCTTCAGCGTGAAGAACCGCTGGAGGCGTTCGCTGCCAACGCCCGCGAGGTGCTCTTCCGAGTAGACACCCGCGCTTGCGACGTCGAGCGAGGCCTTGTGAACGTCGGTCGCCAGAATCTTCAGGTTGACCGGCCGCCCGCGGGCGCCGAGCTGTTCGTGGAACAGGATCGCAATCGAATATGCCTCCTGCCCCGTTGCGCACCCGGGCACCCAGACTCGAAGCTGCTCGTCGGGAGAGGTTCGCTCGATCAGCTCGGGGATGATGCGGTGCTCGAGCGCCGCGAAGGCGTCGTCATCCCTGAAGAAGCGCGTGACGCCGATGAGGAGGTCCTCGTAGAGCGAGTTCAGCTCGCGCGGATCGCTCCGGAGCTGCTCGACGTACACGTCGATGTCGCCCGAACGGTTGAGCGCGAGTCGCCGCTCGATGCGGCGGACGACCGTGCTCGCCTTGTAATGCGAGAAGTCGATCGCGTGCTCGTCTCGAAGGAGCCGCAGGATCGCGTCCACCCCGCGCTCGTCCTCGCCAGACCCCGGACGTGCGAGGCTCGGCGATCCCGAACGGCCGATCGTGGTCAGCGCCGCGGCAATTTCCTCGGGCGACAGGACGTGGTCGACGTGCCCCGTGCGCATGGCGCTGAGCGGCATCCCGTTGAACTGGGCTGTGTCGGGGCTTTGGCAGAACACGGTTCCGCCGGCCCGGCTGATCTCCTGCACGCCGCGGGAGCCGTCGCTGCCGCTGCCCGACAGCACAACTGCGACGGCGCGATCGCCGAGATCCTGCGCGAGCGAGCGGAAGAAGAGATCGATAGGCAGCGCCAGGCCGTGCCGGGGGTCTTTGTCATTCAGCAGGAGGCGCCGCTGCCGGATGATCATCTCCTTCATCGGAGGGAGCAGATACACCGTGTCCGGCTCCACCTCCAGCCCGTCCTCCGCCTGCCGGACGGGCATCTGCGTGCGGCGTGAGAGCAGCTCGTCCATCAGGCTCCTGAAATCAGGCGACAGGTGCTGCAGGACGATGAAGGCCATGCCCGTGTCGGCGGGCAGTCCCGAAAAGACGCGCTCCAGCGATTCGAGGCCGCCGGCCGATGCGCCGATCGCTACCACGTGGAAATCGCGGCTGCGTTCGGCCCCGGCCGAGGGCCGCGCGTCCGCCGGGGTGGCTGCTCCCGATTCAGACCCCCTCCCCAGGTCGTTCATTACGTCGCGATCGCTCACGTCACGGCTCCACACTCCGCCTCCCAGACTCCGGTCCGGAGACGCTACCGCGGCAATAGCAGGAACCGCGCCAGCCCAACCATCCTGACGGTCGCAACGGCGATGTCTTCGAATGCCGTGGTGATGAAGCGATGCCGTGGAGACGGCCGTTCCGAGCGCGTTTTGAAAAGCTGAACGAGCGGAATTCAACTCCCCTTCTCACACCAGACAGGGCAGTCCGTTTTCACACCGGACGTGGCAGTCCGTTGCCCACACGTGAACGGATGGGTTTCGGACAGGATCAGCTTCACAGCCACTGCAGGGGGCGGTCGTGACCGTCGCCGGCGATCGGGATCCACGTGTTATCGTTCCCGCGGCTACCTCGGCGGGAACGCGTCAAGACGCCGCACGCCGCACGCAGGACGAGACGCATATGCGAACTCGAATTGCCGCCGCAGCCGTCGTTTCGTGCCTTCTTCCCTGTCTGGTGCGCTCGCAGACGCTTGAGCGGCTGCGGGGAGTGTGGGTTCCGACCGACGACCGCGTGCGGCTCCGCACGATCCGGGTCACAGCCGCGGGCGTGGACATCGCGTGGGACGGATTCCGGGTCACGTGTGCTCCTTCCGAGACCGGGTCGCGAGTGACGCAGGAAATCGAGTCGATCGTCGTTCGATGCCAGATTCCGGGAGGCGTGCTGCAGGTGGCGCTCATGCGCACCGCCGACGGTCCGCTGGTCGCGCATTTCGTCGCGCCGGACGACCAGACGCTGCAAGTCGGCGTCTTCAGACGTCCGCCAACGGCGGAGCGCCCGCCTGTCATATCGCTTCCGACCGGCATCCCGCAGTTCCCCTGGCCGCCTCCCGCGTGGACGCTCCGGAGCGTCCTTCCGTCAGGACTGGTCGTCACGCGAGAAGGAGAGCCGCTCGGGGACGTCTTCGATCGGCTGCGGAGTGCGATGCATCGCGGCGGCATTCACGAGTACTCGGTCTACGCCGTCGGCGCCGACGGGTTCGCCGTCGTGGCTCGCCTGGAAGCGATCGATGACGAGGGACGTCCCTCGGAGGATCGCTGGTCGACGAACGTGAGCCCGCCTCGAATCTTCGGGATTGGAGATTACATCCGCGCGCTGTTCTCCGCGCGGCCGGGAAGGTACCGAATCATCGCCTTCGTCGTCACCGCGCTTGCGGTGACGGCGGGACCCGCGGCGGATCGCGAGACCATTTTGCGTTTGTGGCGGAGCGGCGCCGGCGATCTCCCCGAGCAGGTCCGCGTCGTCCCGCTGCCGCCGTCGGGCCGGTGCGAGGCGCTGGTGTACGAGTTCTTTCGCCCCAGCCAGGATGACCCGCCGCAGCAGGTGAGGGACAGCCGGCTCACGACGCCGCTCCATCTGGCGCGCGCAGGCCTCTGGCCGCTGGAGAAGCTCATGCCATGACGAGGACAATCGACGTCGCCGCCGCGCAGGGCCGGCTCGCGCTGATCTGGATCACCGGCGCGAGCGCGGTGGGCCTGCTGCTGCTCGTGCAGACGCTGGCCGGCAAATATGGAGGACAGACCGAGCGCGCCTGGGCGTGGTTCGTGCCGACGGTCGTCCCCACGCTGACCGTCATCATGACGACGTGGTTCGAGACGAGGCCGATGGAGCCGCCGCAGCAGGTGGAGGTGCGCGCGTTTCGAGTGGCGCTGGGGGTCTCCGCGGTCTACCTGTCGCTCGTTGCAATCACCTTGCTCGCACAGCCGTTCACCGCCTGGTCGCCGATCGAGCTGATCACCCTCTCGCACCTGTGGCTCGGTCCCGTGCAGGGGCTGGCCGGCTACGGCGTCGCAAAGCTCTTCGCCTCGAAGCCGTCCGAGTGAGCGCACCCGGGCGCGACGTGCGTCCGCTCGGGTTAATAGCTCGGGTTCGCAGCTCGGGTTCGGATCCCGGGCTCCCGGCTCGGGCTCGTAGCCCGGGTTCGTAGCTCGGGTTCCCGGCTCGGGCTCGTGCTCGGGTTCGCAGTCTCCGGTTCGTGCCCACGCTCGTGAACGGCTGCTGAGCTGATCCGATGAGCCCGCTGAGCTGTACCACACCGATGTTGCGTCGTTTTCTCGATCGACGCGATCGCGATCGGCGATTTGTGATCTAGCAGGACGATGAAAAAGTGACTCGCGGAACGAGTCGGAGTCGGTCGAGTGTGGTCATAGAGCCGCGAATCTCCTCTCGATCGCGCGTTGCCGTGGCGTGCCGGCGAT
>Ga0073934_10011963_pt1 | contig 10347 bp, 7 predicted proteins | sample LarsenN4metaG_FD_76834 | JGI IMG/M metagenome (GOLD analysis project Ga0073934, IMG submission 76834) | Hot spring sediment bacterial and archeal communities from British Columbia, Canada, to study Microbial Dark Matter (Phase II) - Larsen... ... | reverse complement strand
GGCGGCGGGCCGGTCGGGCTCACGGCGCCGGGTCGAGCTCGACCGAGCGCGCCACGCCGTCGTCGTCGAGGCGTACCTCGACCCGCCCGGCGCTCGCGCTCCAGCCCGGCCGGCCGGCGCCCGCCGGCAGCGCCAGGGCGTCGACGTAGACGGAGCGCGGCGCGGGCGAGGCCCGGAACACGACGCGCAGCGTGCGCGGCTCGATCCCGAAGCCGCCCTCGCGCCGCCCGAGCTCGAGGCGCAGGCGTCCCGCCGCCCGGTCGTGCAGGCGCAGCGCGGTGCGCGCCACGGCGCCGTGCCGGTGCTCGGTGCTCTCGCCGTCGTCCTCGATCAGCACGCCGTCGGAGTCCGCGCCGGGGAAGACCTCGAGCACGAGGGGCTCGGCCGGCGTCTCGCCCGCGTGACGCACCGGGCTCCGCGTCGGGATCACCGCGCCCGCGCGCGCGAAGAGGGGCAGCCGCTCGAGCGGGGCCGACACCCGGATGCGTCGCGGGCCGACCCAGCGCGCGTCGTCGTCGAAGCCGTACCACACGCCCGGCGGCAGGTAGAGCTCGCGCTCGCGCGCGCCGCGCACCAGCACCGGCGCCGCGAGCAGCGACGGGCCGACCATGACCTGGTCCTCGACGCGGGCCGCCTCGTCGTCGTCCGGGAACTCCCAGAAGAGCGGCCGCCAGACGGGCGCGCCGCTCGCCGCCGCCTCGTGGAAGAGCCCGTAGAGATACGGGAGCAGCCGCATGCGCAGCTCGAGGGCGGCGCGGGCCACGGCCTCGACGCGCGCGCCGTAACGCCACGGCTCCTGCCGGCGGCCCAGCCACATCGAGTGCGTGCGCGCGAACGGGTACAGGGCGCCGATCTGCATCCAGCGCGCGAAGAGCTCCGGCGAGGCCTCGCCCGCGAAGCCGCCGATGTCGGCGCCGCAGAACGCCACCCCCGACAGCGAGAGGTTCAGCAGCATCGGCAGCGACAGCCGCAGGTGCGACCAGCGGCTCATGGAGTCGCCCGTCCACATCGCCGCCCAGCGCTGCACGCCGGCGAAGCCCGAGCGCGTGAGCACGAAGTGCCGGCGCTCGGGCTCCGCGCGCTCCAGGAACTCCCGCGTCGCGCGGCACTGCATCTGGCCGTAGAGGTTGCGCACGTGCTCGTGGGGCACGCGCTTCGGCGCGCCTTCGTCGTCGCCCGGCGGCAGGTCGTCGTCGTCCGCCCGCTGCGCGGCCTTGGCGGCGCGCTCGGCCGCGTCCACGGGATCGGCCTGCACCACGCGCGAGAGATCCTGCGCCTTCCACGGCAGGATGAGCTTTCCGACGCGCAGCTCGCGCGCCCAGCCGGCGGGCTCGTTCATGTCGTTCCAGACGCCCGCCACGCCCGCCTCGATCAGCGGGCGGTGCTGCTCGCCCCACCAGGCGCGCACCTCCGGCCGCACGAAGTCGGGCAGGGCGGACTGCTTCGGCCAGACGTAGAGCTGGAAGGGCGAGCCGTCGGCGTTGCGGCAGAAGGCGTCGCGCGCGCGGCCCTCGCGGTACACCGGGTACGCGGGGTCCACCTTCACCCCGGGATCCACGATCGGCACCACGCGGAAGCCCTGGGCGCGCAGGTCGCGCAGCAGGCCCTTCGGATCCGGAAAGCGCCTCCGGTCCCAGGTGAAGACGCGGAAGCCGTCCATGTAGTCGATGTCGAGGTGGATCGCGTCGCTCGGGATGCCGCGCCGCCGCAGCTCCGCCGCGACGCGCCGCACCTCGGCCTCGCTGCCGTAGGACCAGCGCGACTGGTGGTGCCCGAGAGCCCACAGCGGCGGCAGCGGCATGCGGCCGACGCGCGCGGTGTAACGCCGCAGCACGTCGCGCGGGTGCGGGCCGGGGAAGATCGTGAGATCGAGGCCGCCCGCGTCGGCCTCGAGCCGCACGCGGAAGGGATCGCTCTTCGCGACGTCGAAGCGGGAGGTGGCGAAGCAGGTCCACAGGAAGCCCGTGCTGCGGGCGTGGGGATCCTCGGGCGGGCGCGCCGGCGAGACGGAGAGGAAGAACGGGATCGAGGCGTAGAGCGGGTCCTTCCCGGGAAAGGGCGGCACGTCGCGGCTGCGCATCGCGAGGGCGTCGCCGCGCTTGTCGAGGCCGCCCGTCTTCTCGCCGAAGCCGTGGAAGCGCTGGCCGAGGGGCGCCGCGAGATCGACCCGGGCGCGGCCGTCCTCGCCGAGGGCGAAGTCCGAGAGCGCCGCCAGCACGTTGCCCTCGCGGTCTCGCACGCGCACGGCGAAGGGCTCCTCGTCGACCTCCACCGACGCGCAGCCCTCCGGGCCGGCGTGGGCGAGGCCGAGCCCGCCCTCTTCCTCGCGCGGGAAGGGCTCCGCGCGGGAGGGCCGCCAGGGCAGGAAGCCGATCGCCTCGGCAGGATCCGGCGCGAGCGCCCCCGCCCCGAGACGGAGCTGCACGGCGCCGTCGCGCGCGATGCGCAGCACGCCGCGCGCGGCGCCGAGATCGAGGGCGACGCCGCCTTCCGGGCCGGGCTCGAAGGCGACGAGGCGCGCCACCTCGCGAAGCCGGAAGTCCCCCATGGCGCGGGAGTCTACAATCCCCGCCATGGGTCGACGCGAGCGAGGCGCGGGATCGCGCGACGCCGGCGTGCGCGAGCCGGGCGCGCGCAGCCTCGCGGCGCGCCTCGCGCGGCTCCTCGCCCTGGCCGAGCGCGCGCTCGAGCGCCTCGCCGGCGAGCCGCCGGATCCCGCCGTGTTCGCGTCGCACCAGGCCTTCCGCTGGGACACGCGCGGCGGGCCCGGCCGCCTCGTGCCCATCGAGGCGCCCCACGTGGTGGATCTCGGCGAGCTGGTGGGGGTGGAGCGCGCCGTCGAGCGCCTCGTGCGCAACGTCGAGCAGTTCGTGCGCGGGCTGCCGGCGAACCACGTGCTGCTCTTCGGCGAGCGGGGCACCGGCAAGTCGTCGGCGGTGAAGGGGCTGCTGCCGCGCTTCGCGGGCCGGGGCCTGCGCCTCGTGGAGGTGCACAAGGCCGATCTCCTCCACCTGCCGGAGGTGCTCGCCGCCCTGCGCGGCGCGCCGGCCTACCGCTTCCTCCTCTTCTGCGACGACCTCTCCTTCGACGAGGGCGAGACCGCCTACCGCGAGCTGAAGGCCGCCCTCGAGGGCAGCCTCGAGGCGCCGCCCGCGAACGTGCGCATCGTCGCCACCAGCAACCGCCGCCACCTGCTGCCCCAGCGGGTGTCCGACAACGCGGCCGCGCGCCTCGACGACGACGGCGAGCTGCACATGGGCGAGGCCGTGGAGGAGAAGCTGGCCCTCTCCGACCGCTTCGGCCTCGTGCTCGGCTTCTACGGCTTCGACCAGGCCACCTACCTGCGCATCGTCGAGCGGCACGCGGCGAAGGCGGGGATCGACGTGCCGCGCGAGCGGCTCCACGCCGAGGCCCTGCGCTTCGCCCTCGAGCGCTCGAGCCGCTCGGGCCGGACGGCGTGCCAGTTCGTGGACGACCTGGCGGGCCGGCTCGCCCTCGCGCGCGACGAGCGCCCCCCCGCCTTCCCGCCGTCCGGGGAAAACACCCGCCCGTAAATGGGAAGGCCGCTTCCCTCCCGGACGCCGGCATGCGTCGGCCCGATGTGCGTCTCCCGGCGGAGTCCGCGGCGCCGGCTGTCCTTTTCGCGTGTCTGCCGAGTCCCGCCGATCTTGGCCTCGGCCTTGCACCGGAACCCGCGCGCTGGGAAGGGGAACTACCCCGTTGGGTGGAGTCCGGACGGACTCTTGCACCCGGCGAGCGAGGTTCCCGCCCGATGCTGTTCCGATCCGCTCCCGCGCTCTTCCTGGCGCTCGCCGCGCCCCTCGCGCTCTCCCCGGGCGACGCCGGCGCCGCGTCGATCAACCACGGCACCTTCAACGGGACGACGATCGCGTTCCAGAACGTGACCGAGAGCTCCATCACGGACGGCCTGCCGCTGTTCGGCGCCCCGACGGTGGCGGGCGACGGGCTCGCCTTCACGCCGTCCGCGGGCTTCCAGTCCTCGGCGGCCGGCGGCGCCGACACCACCTCCGCCACGCTCTCCATCACGCTCCAGGCGGCGCCCGGGCAGTTCCTCCAGAACATCGTGATCGCCGAGTCCGGCTCCTTCGCCTTCGCGACCGACGCCCTCACCGCGGGCACGGGCCAGGTGTCGATCAGCGGCCTCCTCACGGTGACGGATCTCTCCAACGGGACGGGGGTTCGCACGGCGGTGTTGCTGGTGAATGCGAGCGGGGCGCTCAGCTATCCCGGCGTCCCGAACGCGGTGGACGGCACCTGGACGGCCTCGGCCTCCATCGATCTGTCGGGGCTCGGGATCACCCGGGCCCGGGTGCAGCTCAACAACAACCTGCAGTCCCTCAGCTCGAACGCCGCGGTGTCGGCCACGGTCCGGAAGGACTTGGTGACGATCACCAACACGCCGGAGCCGGGGACGGCCGCCCTGCTGGCCGCCGGGCTCGCGGGCCTCGGGCTGGCGGGCCGGCGCCGGCCCGGTCGGGCGTGAGGGGGGCTTCCGAGGTCGGAAGCCCCGGAAAAGGCTGGACTTGCGGGCGAGGGCGGGGGTACCGTGTGTCGCCCGTAGGGTTTTTCCAACGACACCGTCATCGGACGCGGCTGCGAACAGGGGACGAGCGGATGTGGAGCCAGATCTCGAAGTGGGTGGGTGCGACGGTTCTCGCGGTGGCGCTCGGCGCCAGCTCCGCGAGCGCCTTGAATGCGTCGTACGGCGACTTCGCCGGCACGACCGTGGACTTCCTGAACGTCGCGGAGTCGACGAGCGGCGCGGACGTGCTGTTCGACGCGCCGGTGGGCGTGGGCGACGGGCTCTTCTTCTTTCCGAGCGTGTTCGCCGCCGACTCCGCCGTGCAGCCCAGCGTGAGCGGCACGCTGACGCTCCACGTGCGTGCGAAGGCCGGGCTCTTCCTCGAGTCGATCACGCTGGAGGCGGTCGGCGACTACACCATCACCGGCATCGCGTCGGCCAGCGTTTCGGCGACGCTCGACGTGCTCGACGTCGCGCCCGGCACGAACGGGCTCTTCGCCACCGCGGCGGTCGTCACGCCGTCCACCCCCTACACCTCGGGCGCCGACGCGTACTCGGGCCTCGCCACCGTGAACCTCGCCGGCCTCGGCATCACCGAGGTGCAGCTCACGTACGTCAACACGCTCACCGCGAGCTCCCAGGGCGGCGCGGCGTTCATCCAGAACAAGGTGCTGAGCGGCCCGCAGATCACGGCGAAGGCCGGGCCCGCCGTACCGGAGCCCACCGCGGCCGTGGTGTTCGGCGTGGGCGCGCTGCTGATCGGCGCGCGCGTGCGCCGGCCGCGCGCGTAGCCGGGGAACGGCGCTAGCCGCAGACCTCCGTCACCACGCGCAGCGCGTTCTCGCCGAGGGCCTTCTTCACGATCTCGGGCGCGTGTCCGCGCGCGATCAGGCCCTGGGTGATGCGCGGGTAGCAGGTCACGTCCTCCATCCCGGCCACCGGCACGATCATGCCGTCGAAGTCGCTGCCGAGGGCCGCGACGTCGGCGCCGCCGACTCGGATCAGGTGGTCGACGTGGTCGAGAAATCCCTCGAGGCCGCCGCTCACGAAGGTGTCGCCGAAGGCCAGGGCCACCACGCCGCCCTTGTCGGCGATCGCGCGGATCTGGTCGTCCGACAGGTTGCGCGGGTGGTCGAAGAGCGCGCGGCAGGCGGTGTGGCTCACCACGAAGGGCCGCCGCACGATCTCGAGGGCGTCGCGCACGCCGGGCGCGTTCACGTGGGCGAGATCGACGATCATGCCGATGCGCTCCATCTCGGCCACGAGGTCGCGCCCGAACGGCGTGAGGCCGCGCTCGTCGAACTCCGACACCGTCATGGGGAAGGCCGCCTCGGTCGCCTGGAAGTGGACGAGGCCGAGCATGCGCAGCCCGCGCTCGTGGGCGGTGCGCACGTGCTCGAGGCGGCCCTCGATGCCCTGGCTGCCCTCGAGCCCGGCGAGGCCCGGGAACTTGCCCTCCGCCAGGGCGCGGCGGACGTCGCTGCCGCTGCGCGCGAACACCAGCCGGTCGGGGTGACGCTCGGCGGCCTCGCGCAGCAGGTCGAGCGTGGCCAGCGTCTGCGCGATGCCGCGCTCCTCCTCCCACCAGGCCAGGAATTTCAGCGGGAACATGAGCTCGGGCCGCACCACCGCGGGATTGATCACGAGCCCGAACACGCAGGCGTCGAGCCCGCCGTCGTGCGCGCGCGGCAGATCGAAGTGCCAGCCGAAGGCCGAGCGCGGCAGCCAGTTGCGGTGGCGCTGCGCCAGGTCGTAGCCCTGGAGCCGCATCCACAGCGGCGTGTCGATGTGGAGATCGAAGACCAGCGCCTCGCGATGCAGGGCGAGCACGTCCTCGGGCACGGGCGGCGCGTCCGCGCGAGCCGCGCGAGCGCCGCCGAGCGCGAGCGCGGCGCCGGCCGCGGCGCTCGCGCGGAGGAAGTCGCGTCGATCGAGCATCCCGGCATACTATCAGCCCGGGTCGACCGATCGGAGGTGTGATGGAGAGCCCAGGAGGAGGGGCGGCGCCGCTGGCCGACGCCGCGTGGGCGCTCGACCTGCTCGGTCTCGCGGGCGTATGCCTGCTGGTGCTCGCGAACGCCTACTTCGTCGCCACGGAGTTCGCCCTGGTGGCGGTGCGCCGCAGCCAGATCCAGCTCTGGGTCGCCGAGGGGCGGCGCGGCGCCTCGGCCGCGTCGAGCGCGGTGGAGCGGCTCGACGACGCGATCGCGGCCACGCAGCTCGGCATCACCATCGCCAGCATCGGCCTCGGCTGGGTGGGCGAGCCCGCGCTCGCGGGGCTGATCGGGCCGGTCATCACCGCCGCGGGCATCGAGAGCCCGGTGGCCCTCCACGGCATCGCGACGGCGATCGCCTTCACGCTCATCACCTTCCTGCACGTCGTCGTGGGCGAGCTCGCGCCCAAGGCCATCGCCCTGCAGCGGCCGGGCGAGGTGGCGCTCCTCTTCGCCGGCCCGCTCCTCGTGTTCGGCCGCGTGTTCCGCTGGATCCTCGTGGCGATGAACGGAGCCGGGAACGCGCTCGTGCGCGCCCTCGGCTTCGTGGCCGCGGGCGGGCACCACGTGCACTCGGCCGAGGAGCTCTCGCTGCTCGTGTCCGAGGCGCGCGACGCCGGCGCGATCCGACCCGAGCAGGGCCGCATCCTCGGCAAGGTGTTCCGGAGCGCGGGCAAGCGCGTGCGCGACGTGATGGTGCCGCGCGAGCGCGTCTACGCGATCGAGCGCAGCACCGATCCCGACAGCCTGCTCGACCGCCTGCGCGAGGAGGGCTACACGCGCCTCCCGGTCTACGCAGGCGACCTCGACCAGGTCGTCGGCATCCTGCACACGAAGGACCTCTTCCACCTCTACGCGAAGACGCGCCTCGTGGTGCTGGCCGACGCCATCCGGCCCGCCATGGAGATCCGCCCGGAGGCGGACATCGGCGAGGCGCTGCGCCTCTTCCGGCGCGGCCGGCGACACATGGCGGTGGTGCGCGACGCGAGCGGGCGCGTCGTCGGGATCCTGACGCTCGAGGACGTGCTGGAGGAGCTGGTGGGCGAGATCGAGGACGAGCACGACGAGCCGACGCCGGCGGGGTCGGAGTAGCCGAGCGCGCGGGGGGCGACGCCGGAGGTGCCGTGCGATGCGCGGTGCCGGGGCGTGGCGTCGTCTCCGGAGTTGCCGTGCGATGCGCGGTGCTCGGGCCGGGTGGGACCCCGGCTCGGCTCCGGGGCGCGCGCGGCCGGAGTCGGGGGCTGGCGGGCGTCGCCTTCCGCACCGAGACGATGCCGGCGGCGCTGCTGCGCCGTGGGGTGCTCGGTCTGTTCGCGCGGCCGACCGCCACGCTCGCGCGCGCCCCTCCGCCGACCGGGGAATCCCACCCGGCCTCGGGACTCGGTGGTGCGCGCCCTCTTCGCCGGCTTCTTCTTCGAAGCCTTTGCGCCATCTCGGTGGAGGTGCGGCGCTACGGAATCCGTTGTGGTCCCGAGATTGGGTTCTCGGCATGTCCGGAGGCGCCCCGGCGCCGAGTGCTCGGCCGCCCTCAGGTCGCGTACACGAGCCGGTGCACCTGGCAGCGTGGGATGGCGCGGGTGGCGACGCGTCGCCAGTAGTAGCGGGCGATGCGCGCGGGCAGTGCGATCCGTGTCGGAAAGAGCCGCCGCGCCAGCACGTCCTCGAGGCGCAGCCGCCGCGGCACGAGCCGCAGCCGCTCGGCGGGCGTGGCGTCGCGTTTGCGCTCGGAGAACGACTTCAGGTAGTTCCGCCACACCAGCAGCACCGCCAGCCGCTCCGCCGCGCTCTGGCGCCGCTTCGAGAACGCGATCGTCTCGCGCTTGTGGTTCGCGCTCCCATGGCGGATCAGCAGATCCAGCAGGTTCACCGGGAAGAGCGGGTTCGAGGGCGTGCGCGGCAGCCGGGACGAGGTCACCTCGTGGCGCACGCGTCGGCCCGAAAGCCGTCGCAGGGCGCGGGGATAGGCCGGGTGGTCGTCCGAGCGCACGACCACGTCGCCCCCCGCCGGCACGACCAGCGCGAGCAGGGCCGCCATCTCCCGCTCGACGGACTTCGGATCGGGGCGGCCGAGGCTCGCCTCGAGCTCGGCGCGGCGCCGCTTCTGGGCCTCGGTCATGCGGCCCTTGCGCCGCAGCTCGGAGTCCGTGAAGCCGTGGAAGAAGTGCGAAGCGCTGCCGACAGCCGTGTGGAAGTGCACGGGCGTGTACTGGCTGAACTCGAAGCACTCGAAGCCGTCGACGGCTAGGGGCTCCGGGAGCGCGTGCTTCGGCCGCAGGCGCTCGTGGAAGAGCAGGCAGTGGCGACCAAGGCGGGCGGTCTGGCGTAGCACGGTGGTGGGCGAGACGCCGAGGTCGCGGGCGATCTGGCGGAAGGCGGAGCAGGCGAGGAGGCGGAAGAACAGGCGGCGGGGGAGATCGGGGCGCTTCAGCCAGTAGCTGACGTCGAAGGTCTGTGAACTGAAGGAGCGGCGGCAGCGTGAACAGCGGTAGCGCTGGATGCGGCGGGGACGCGCGCGCCGCTCGAAGAAGCCGGTCTTCCGGAAGCGCCAACCCGTGGAATTCTCGTGGAAAGGGCAGCGCGGGTTGGGGCAGAACGGCGGACGGCGAAGAGGAGGAGTGGTTTCCATGCCCCGGGCCAGAGCACGGGGCGTGCCAGGCACAATCTCCGGAGCACAACCTACGGGATGACGCCCAGCTCCCGTCCCACCTTGCCGAGGGCCTCCAGCGCCTGCTCGAGCTGGGGGCGGGTGTGAGTGGCCATGTAGCTGGTGCGGATCATCGCGCGGCCGGGCGGCACGGCGGGGGAGACCACCGGGTTCACGAACACGCCCTCCTCGAGCAGGCGCGCGGTCATGCGGAAGGCCGTGAGGTCTTCGCCCACCACCAGGGGGATCACGGGCGAGGCCGAGGCGCCGGTGTCGAAGCCGAGGGCGCGCAGCTCGCGCAGCATGAAGCGCGTGGCGTCCCACAGCGCGGCGCGCCGCTCGGGCTCGCGCTCCACGAGGTCGAGGGCGGCGAGGGCGGCCGCCACGCTGGCGGGCGGGGGCGCCGCGGAGAAGATGAGCGTGCGCGCGTGGTGGCGGATCCAGTCGATCACGCGCGCGTCGCCGGCGATGAAGCCGCCCACCGCGGCGAGGGACTTCGAGAACGTGCCCATCACGAGGTCGACCTCGTCCTCGAGGCCGAAGTGCTCCGCCACGCCGCGGCCGCCGGCGCCGAAGACGCCGAGGCCGTGCGCGTCGTCCACCAGGATGCGCGCGCCGTGCCGGCGCGCGATCGGCACCAGGGCGGGCAGGTCGGCGACGTCGCCCTCCATCGAGAACACGCCGTCCACCACCACGAGCTTGCCCCGGTGCGCTTCCACCCGCGACAGCTTGTCGGCGAGGTCCGACATATCGTTGTGTCGGAACTTCACGCTGCGCGCGAAGCCGAGCCGCGCGCCGTCCAGGATGCAGGCGTGGTCGAGGGCGTCGAGGAAGACGTGGTCGGAGCGGCCGAGCAGGCAGGCGATCGCCCCGAGGTTCACCTGGAAGCCGGTGGAGAAGGTGAGCGCGGCGGGCTTTCGCACGAACGCGGCGAGGCGCTCCTCGAGGGCGACGTGCAGGTCGAGGGTGCCGTTCAGGAAGCGCGAGCCCGCGCAGCCGGTGCCGTAGCGCGCGAGGGCTTCCGCGGCGGCGGCCTTCACCCCCGGATGGCTGGTCAGGCCGAGGTAGTTGTTCGAGCCGAGCATCACGATCTCGCGGCCGTCGATGCGCACGACCGGGTCCTGGCCGGACTCGATCACGCGGAAGTACGGGTAGAGGCCGGCTTC
>Ga0073934_10011961_pt1 | contig 10348 bp, 8 predicted proteins | sample LarsenN4metaG_FD_76834 | JGI IMG/M metagenome (GOLD analysis project Ga0073934, IMG submission 76834) | Hot spring sediment bacterial and archeal communities from British Columbia, Canada, to study Microbial Dark Matter (Phase II) - Larsen... ... | reverse complement strand
TGACGTTGCTGAGAAGGGCGGGATTGTTGAAGTAAACAACCGTTGAGGAAGCGCTTGAACCTGCTCCAACACATTCTGGTCCTGCTCATCCGGGCTTATCGCATGGCGCTCTCTCCGGCCGCCGCGTTCTTTTTCGGCCCCCTGGCCGGTTGCCGTTTTTCGCCGACCTGTTCTGAATATGCGCTGGATGCGATTCAGAGGTACGGCGCTCTGGCGGGAAGCTGGCTGGCGATGAGACGCCTCTGCCGGTGTCATCCGTGGGGCGGATGCGGGCACGACCCTGTCCCGAAGACCTAATGGACCGAAAATCAATCATAGTGCTGGTGGTGTCGTTCGTGTTGATGATCGCGTGGTATCCGCTGATCGTGAACAAGCTGCTGTATCCGCCCAAGCCACTTCCTCCTGGCAGCACCAACGCAATCACGGCGACGAATGTCGCGCTCCTGCCGCAGGGCGGGACGACCCAGGCCGTCCAAGCGCCTCTCGCGCCAACCCCGGCTCCGCCTTCTTTGGTGGCCGCATCCCAAGCGGAAGCCGCCCCGGAGCAATTGCTCGAGGTCACGAACTCGAACGCGCACTACACTTTTACGACGCACGGGGGCGGCCTGAAGAAAATCGAACTGGTCCGTTATCCGGAAACCGTGACCCGCCGGTCCAAGCAGGGTGCCGTCCGCCGGGTGGCGACGCTGAACGCCTTCACACCGTTGCCGACGCTCGCCATCGTGGCGGGTGAGGCGCTCCGGCACGATGGCGTATACCCACTGCAGCGCACCGCGACGGGCGTCCGGGCCGAGAAGGCGCTGACGAACGGGATTGTGATTGTAAAGGAGTTCCAGCTCAGCACCAACTACCTGCTGGACGCGAAAGTGCGCCTGGAGAACCGCGGGTCGAACACCGTCTCCCTGCCGCAGCAGGAATGGATCGTCGGGACTGCGACGCCCATGAGTCCGCAAGACGACGGAATGGCGGTCGGAGCCTATTGGTATGACGGGAGCAAGAAGCACGAGGCCGGAGCTGGTTACTTCTCCAGCACGACGATGGGGTGCATCCCCCGCACCCCGCCACCCGAATATCGAGGGGGCCAAAGCAACGTGCTGTGGGTCTCCGTGCATAACCAGTTTTTCGCACTGGCGGCCATGCCGGAACAGCCGGCACAGGGTGTGGTAGTGCAGAAGATCGACCTGACCCAACTGACCAGCGATGATGAGCCACGCGCGGCCGGCGCAAAACCTCCCGCCGGTTACATCGCGGCCATGAGCTATCCCGCGGCAACGCTCGCACCCGGCGCTTCACAAGAACGCGCCCTTCACATTTTTGCCGGACCGAAGGAGTACCAGACCCTCGCGCGCATCGGCAACCGCTTCCAGAATAATATCGACCTGGTGATGGGGTGGGGATTCTTCGGCTGGTTCGCCAAGGCGCTGCTGCTCACGATGAACTGGCTGCACGACGGGCTGAAGCTCTCCTATGGCTGGGCGATTATTGTCATCACCGTCATCATCAAAGTGCTTTTCTGGCCGCTCACCCAGGCCAGCACCCGCTCCATGAAGCGACTGCAGGCCCTGCAGCCGCAGCTCAAGGCCATTCAAGAGAAGTACAAGGACGACCCGGTGAAGATGAACCGGAAGTCCATGGAATTCATGCGAGAGCACAAGGTCAGCCCCCTCGGAGGCTGCCTGCCGATGCTCCTGCAGATACCGGTGTTCTTCGGCTTTTACAGCATGATCCAGAGCGCGATCGAACTGCGCGGCGCCAGTTGGTTCTGGGTCGGCGACCTCTCCAAGCCGGACACACTGTTCTACATACCAGGCACGAGTTTTCCCTTCAATTTGCTCCCATTGATCATGGGCGCCACCATGTTCTGGCAGGCCCGGCTCACGCCCCCATCACCCGGCATGGACCCGACCCAGGCGAAGATCATGCGCTATATGCCGCTCATGTTCATGGTCTTCCTTTACAATTTCTCCGCGGGTCTGACGCTCTACTGGACCGTGCAGAACCTCCTGACCATTGCCCAGACGAAGCTCACCAAGACCATCGAAGAACCCGCACCCACGGCGAAAGCTCCGGTATTGACGCCCGCGCCCAAAAAGAGGAAATAGTGGAATCGCCGAGTTCTCGAAGAATCAAAATCCAACCTCAACCATGCCCGCCGAACCAAAACAGACTCTGGAGAAGCTGCTCACCTTGCTCGGGTTCAACGTCGTCATCGAGGAGCATTACATGGATGACGGATTGCTCCTGGACGTCAAAACCGAGGATTCCGGCCGGTTGATCGGCCGGCAGGGGCAGACGCTTTCGGACCTCCAATACATCACCAACCGCTTGTTGTTTCAGCAGGACCCCTCGGCGCCAAAAATAACCGTGGATGTGAGCGGGTATCGCGCGCAAAACCGCGAAGCCCTCGTGCGCAAGGCCAAGGAAGCAGCGGAAAAAGTGCGCCGCTGGGGCGACGTGGTCGAACTCGAGCCACTGAATGCCTTTGACCGCCGCATCATTCACCAGGCGCTGAAAGACGATCCGGGCATCGAGACCCACAGTGTCGAAGTGGAAGGCACCGACAAGAAGGCCATTCTCCTCCGGCCGAAACACTGACCGGAACTGACCGGATGCGCAATCCAATCCTCGTGGCGCTGGACGTGCCCAGCGCGGACAAGGCCGCCGTTCTGGCCCGCGACCTGGCCCCGGTTGTGGGAGGGTTCAAGATCGGCAGTGAGCTGTTCACCAGCGCCGGACCCGAATTCGTCCGCCAGGTGCGCGCCACGGGCGCCCACGTGTTTCTGGACCTCAAGTTCCACGACATCCCCAACACGGTCGCCAAAGCCGTGGCTTCGGCCACGCGCCTGAACGTGCAGATGCTCACGATTCACACCTGCGGTGGAGGGGAAATGATGCGCGCGGCCGAGCAAGCCGCCCGCTCCACCGCGGCAGAGTTGGGATTTGAACCTCCTCTCGTCCTTGGGGTCACCGTGCTGACGAGCATGGATGGCGCGGCCTTGGAGCAGATCGGTCTCTCTGCCAACGTCGGGAGACAGGTTGAGCGCCTTGCTTGCCTGGCGGTGCAATCCGGCTTGCGCGGCCTCGTGTGCTCGCCCCTGGAAATCGCCGCTCTCCGCCAGCTACTTCCCGCGGAAGTCCAACTCGTCACACCCGGTATCCGCGCCGCCACTGACGCTTCGGATGACCAGAAACGCACGCTTTCCGCGGCCGAAGCCATTCGCGCCGGCGCGAACTGGCTTGTTATCGGCCGCCCGATCTACGCCGCCAAAGACCCGCGCGCCGCCGCCGAATCCATTCTCAACACCCTCCAACTCGGCTAATCTGATCGGGAGCGGAAGATCAGAGGGTACATGCTACTTGCCGGGAGATGCGCGCACCACAGCGAGTGGTCCTGACTGGAACAACAGTTCCTGTTCCGTTGGCATGTTCTGCGTCAGACGGGTCAGGATTAGCATCTTTTCGGTTCCTGGCAGTCTGGAAGTTGCAGGTTTGGGCCAGCCGCCGTTTTTCAGGTAGCACTGGCAGATGTCCTCGGTTCGCAAATCTACGTAGCTGAGGTTTTCCGCGGACAAGCCGTTGGATTTCAACCAGCGGCTAAGCGCCTGCCAGTTCTGATCAGCGCCCTTCTGGAACTGGATGGGCAGCAGGCTTGCGAGGATCAAGACACCCGCGGCCGCTGGAGCCAATCCCCGGAGCCTTTGCTCATACCAGGAGCGAAGCGCGCACCAGGGCAAGCGGCAGATTCCAGCGGCGGCGACCCAAGATAACATCGGGTAAAGCGGAAGGGCGTAGTTCACTTTTTTATCTGGAAACACGCTGATGAGGATAAACACCGTGGCCGACCAAATCCCGCCAAGCAGCACGAGATCTCGGCCCGGCTTGCGGACAACACTGTTACCCGGTCGGAAGCGATGCCACAGAGCGAACGCCAATAGGATTGCCCAGGGCCAGTACGTGCGGGCGATCAGACTCGCGAAGTAATAAGGCGGATTGACAGACAAGCGTCCCCGCGCGCGATCAACTACCTGCTGCCCGAAGTACTGCTGTAGAAAGGCTGCGCCGTACTCGTTCCACATGGCAAAATGCCAGGGGAATGCCACCAACAGAGCCAGGGGCAATGTCCCCATGAAAAGCAGCCACACCCAACGCGAGCGCTTTATGAGCACGAGCCAGGCCGCGAGAATTGGAAGTGTGGCCAGCGCCAGCAAGGGTTTGCAGAGTAACGCAAGGCCAAGGGCGATGCCGGCGATGACGAGCAGCCATTTGCGATCCGTTCGACCACCGCACAACACCAGGTAAACAGCGATCGTGACAAAGAACAGTTGCCATAGGTCCAATGAGATCTCGCGAGTTCTGCGGAAGAACTCGTAGGTTAGCGCGAGCACAATCCCGCTGGCGAGCGCCTCGGCGCGAGAGCCAAGCAACCGGACAGCCAGGACACTCATACTCACGACTCCCAGGGCAGCCAGCACACTGGGAATTCTGGCCACCGCCACATGGACTCCGAATGCCTTCAGGAAAGCCCCGTGGATCAGGATCGCGAGCGGTGGCTTGTTGAAGTAGGGAGTCTCAGGGTTGAGATACGGTTTCCACACGGAAGGGCCGCTCCACATGTAGTGGCCTACGGCCGCGTACCGCCCGGTGTCGCGGCGGAAATCGCCCTGCTCCAGGTGCGGCAAAGTGACTGCCAGCAGAAGAAGGCAGGGCAGGAGCAACAGTTTGGCATTCTGCATGGCACGCGACCTAAACAGTAGTATTCGGTTTTGACTCCCTCAGCAACCAGACTCCCCCAAACTTCCAAACTCCGGTCCTTTGGATTTTCTGGCTGAAAGGCGCCGGCAGCCGTGTTATAGATTCGGCAACGCTATGCAATACCATGCCAACCTTTGGCGAATGTCCCGCCGTGAAATGCTCCGGTCGTCTCTGACCGTAGGGGCGGGAGTGTCCCTGTTCCCCAGCCTCGGGCCGCTGTTCGCGGCGCCCGGTCAACGCCGGTTCAAGATTGGCGCCTGCGACTGGTCCATCGGCAAAATGGGCAGCACCGAATCGTTTGCAGTCGCCAAGGAAATCGGACTGGACGGCGTCCAGGTGAGCTTGGGCACCGCGGCAGACGACATGAAACTGCGCAAACCGGAGGTGCAGGAGGCCTTCAAGCAAGCGTCCGCAAAGGCTGGCGTGGCGGTGGCTTCGCTCGCCATTGGCGAATTGAACAACATCCCCTACAAGAGCGACCCGCGGACCATCCCGTGGGTGAACGATTCAGCGGCCGCTTGCCGGGCCATGGGGGCCAAGGTCGTCCTGCTGGCGTTCTTTGGCAACGGTGACTTGAGGGGAGACAAAGACGGCAAAGCGGAGGTGGTGCGCCGTCTGAAAGAGGCTGCCAGGAAGGCGGAGGAGGCCGGGGTCATCCTGGGGATTGAAAGCTGGCTCAGCGCGGAGGAACACGTCGAGATTATTGACCAGGTGGGCTCCAAAGCCGTCCAGGTCTATTACGACGTCTGTAACTCGAATGATCGCGGTTACGATATTTACAAAGAGATCCGGATGCTCGGTCCCCGCATCTGCGAATTTCACGCCAAGGAAAACGGGGCGCTGCTCGGCAAGGGCAAGGTGGATTTTCAAAAGGTGCGCGAGGCCATGGACGACATCCGGTACAGCGGCTGGGTCCAGATCGAAGGCGCGGTGCCAAAGGGCGGAGAAATCCTGGAGAGCTACAAGGAGAACAACCGGTTCCTGCGCGGTGTGCTGAGTTGAAAAGCTGCTCAGATTGAGCCCGCGATCAGCCGGCACGGCGCAGGCGGTTCGTCGCCAATGTTTATGGCGTTGGCCAGCCGGGCGCGCATCGCTTCGGCCAGACGATTATCCCGGGCATGCACGCGGCCGAGCAAATCACCGGTCGCCACTTGCTGCCCAGGTTTTGCCAGGCAATCCACGCCCGCGTGGTAATCCAAAGGCGAGTCCTTTTGGAGACGCCCGCCTCCAAGATCACGAACCAGCTCTCCCAGGGCTTTTCCATCGCAGTCGCAGACGAACCCGCTCCGTTCGGCCCTGACCTCGACGACGGCCGCGGCGGTTTCGGAAGCGGCGAGCCGGGCTTCGAACGCCTCCAGGTCCGCGCCTTGCGCGGCGAGCATCTGACGGAATTTTCGCGCCGGGTGACCGCGGTGCAGCTCCTCCCGGGCGGCGGTTCTGGCCTGCTCCAGTGAATCCGCCTTTCGGGTCGCCAGGAGCAAACGCGCGGCGCATTCGATCACGAGTTCAACCAGATCGGCCGGTCCGCGGCCAGCCAGGCACTCCGCCGACTCCCTGACTTCCAGCCAATTGCCTGCCGAGCGCCCAAGCGGGACATCCATGCGCGTCAGGAGCGCTGTCGTGGCCACGCCCGCCGCGCGGCCCAGTCCCACCATCTGCCGAGCCAGTTCCATTGCGTTCTCGTGCCGGTGCATGAATGCCGCGCGGCCGAATTTCACGTCCAGCACCAGCGCCTGTAAATTCTCCGCGAGCTTTTTCGAGAGGATCGAGGCCACAATCAGGGGGACGGAAGGAACCGTGCCGGTCACATCGCGCAGCGCGTAAAGCCTGCGATCAGCCGGGACCATGGATTCCGTTTGGCTGCAGATCACGCATCCGCACTCCTGGACGATTTCAATGATCCGCTCGCGAGACAGGCTCGATTGGAAACCGGGCACTGAATCCAGTTTGTCGAGCGTGCCGCCGGTGATCCCCAGGCCACGCCCGGATACCATCGGCACGCGAAAACCAAGGCACGCCAGCAGTGGAGCCAGCACCAGCGAGACTTTGTCCCCCACACCGCCCGTGGAATGCTTGTCCACGAGGGGCCGCGGATCCGGCGGGAACTCGAGTTTCTCCCCGGAATCGCGCATCGCGAGAGTCAGCGCCCGTGTTTCTTCTGGCGTGAGCCCGCGAAAGTAGATGGCCATGAGAAAGGCCGAGACCTGGTAGTCGGGAAGTTCGCCTTTGGTGACTGCCCTGACGAACCAGAGCAGTGCCTCAGGATTCAGGACTTGGCCATCGCGCTTGGCTTCGAGAAGCGAGAGAAAATTCACTGCGCGCAAGCATACGCAGCTCTCCTCGTCTTACCAACCTCACACTTCTGCGATTCTGCGAGCCCTGCCTGGCGATGCTGAATTCCGCCCAGCCTGCTCGCGAAGCGTCGTGGAGTGCGCCGGCACAGCGAAGCGGCGACGACGCTTTTGGGATGCGGAAGCGCTTCGGTGCGTGGCGGCGTCTTCCGGAAAGTGTCTTGGGCACGAAACGGGTCTCAGTGGGTCGCTTCCCGCCGCGCTCCCCAGCCCGCAGGGGCAGGCCGGCGATCACCATCCGCCAGCTATTGTCCGGCCTCCGCTGCGCGAACGTGTTCCTCGGCTTTGATGTCATCCGGACTCGCTTGCTCCTGCGGAACCGTCCAGAGGATTTCGAGAGGGTCGGCCGACTCCAGCGCTTCGGAGACTCCCAACACCACCATCCCGCAGTTGCGCAGTGATGACAATTCCTTCTCTACCGCCTGAGGAGGCACGCCGAATTTCGTTCGATATGGTTCCTTCACGATGAACACAGCGCGGTCGAGCGCATCCATCCCGACGGCGACAAGCGCCACGTCAATGCCTTCCAAGGCGGTCTCCTGAGTTCCCAGGAAAGCAACGCCTTTGTTGAAGCGCACGATGTGTCCCTGGTTGAGAAAGCCGAAACCTCCTTTCTGCGTCAGGAAGAAACCCTTGAACGCGGGATCCTCCGGGTCACGGGTCTCGTTCAGCGCCACCGACCAGCATGAGCTGAGGCCGAGTTTCCCGGGCGAGGAATTGCCAAAGTGCCGCGCGACCTTGCTGTAGACCAGGCAGGCCAGCCAATCGTGCCGGATGGGTGTTTTGGAAAGCGCTTCCTGCAGCCACCGATTGGGTTTCGGAGATTCCGGGGTGGCGGGGCTCGGAGCTGAAGGTTTTGGGGCTTCGACCGCCACCGCGGGAGGGGTGGGCAGTTCAACCCGCGGCGCCTCCTGCACCGGCGGTCCGGCCACCGGGGGAGGCACTGCAACTGAGGGAGGAGAATCGCTCGCCACCCGGACAGGCTCCACCCCAGAGGAACTCGAGGGAATTGGAGGTGCCGGGCTGGAAGGCGCCGGCTTGGGAGGCTCCACTGCAGCCACTGCTGGTCCTTCTGCCGGTTTGGGCGCCTTCATCGGCGGCTCGGGTGCCCCTGGAGCAAGCGCAGGTCCGGTTTTCGCGGAGGCGGAGGCGCCGGCGGGAGTCCCCGTGACCGCTTTGCCGTGCTGGTGAATGGCCGGGTGATTGAATATTGCGGTCAACTCCATGGTGCTCAGATGCAGGTAATTTACGGGCCGGCTGAGATCCAGGATCCGCTCCTCGCCGTCCTCGTTGGTCACCACGGCCTGATTTTCGGGTGTGCTGTCCAGGTAACGTTCGCCTCCATCCGGCGTTTTCTGCTTAAAAATCAGGTTCGGACGCGACAGTTTGATCACAATGCCCTTGCGCAGCAGCCCGCACTTGTTTGGGTCCTGCAACAATTCCAGCGACTCTTCATTCAAGGGCCGCCGGCGGTTATCGACCATGCCGCCCACGGATACGGGAAACTGAATATCGAATCCCGTTGAAGAAGCAGCATTGGCGAAGATAACCACGTCCTTGCCCCCGCCGTGGGAAATGGGAGGCACATACCGCTCGTTCAAGGCGGCGGCCAGCTTTTCGGCGTCGTTCCGGCCCTTCTCGAAACTGAAGAGGACGCCATCCAACTCCACCCAGTCATGGAGCGCGCCGACATGCAAGGTCCGGGGTTTTCGCATCAGCCCCTGGGTAAACAGGCTCTGAAAACCAGCCGGGTTAAGGCCGATGGTAGCCACCGTCTCTTTCCCCTGAGTGCAGCGGATGTGCACTTGGCCTGCCTTGTCCAATTCCACGGAAAAATGCACTGGCTGAGGCTCGGCGGGGGCGGCGGCTTGCTGGACGGCAGCGGGCTTGGCCCGGGCCTTTTGCCGGGCAAGCTCCATGGTCTGCCTTTCGAGTTCCAACCACTCGGCAAACAGCTTCTCGAGCTTGGCGCTGCCTTCAGGATCGCTGACCAACACGGTTTCACCCGCAAGCTTGACGTGGTCGTAGGTGATCTCCAGCCCGGCAGGCGTGCCCGGCAGACGCCCTTGGGCCCGCCACTTGTAGACATCGAGCTGTCCCCAATTTCGCAGTGGCCACAGTTCAATCGTCTCTTCGCCTAACGTCATGGTGAAGAGCTCGATCTCTTTGCCTTTCTCGCTGTCCATGACCGTCCGCTTGCGGATTCGGATCAGTGGTGCGCTTGCGGGCTTGGGCGGCCCATCGGCGGAGGTGTGGGCAAGTTCGGGGTGTGAAGGGCTGGGGCGCGCGTGGCCCAGGCTCTCCGTAGCCGTTGCACGGGTGCTTTCCATGGTAACAGGCCAGCGGCGGTTTTGGGTGATGCCGTCAATCTAATTTTGTCGCCCCGCTCATGCAAGCTTTCTCCTGCCTGCCAAAATCCAGCCCCAGATATTTCAAATTCTGGGGACCACCAACGTTGGAGTCCGAGGTCCGAAGTCCGAAGTCCGAACTGCGGACGAAACTCGACAAGACGACAAGGCGAATCGAATCCGAGCGCAGAAAGTGAGAGATCTTTTGCACAGTTTCGGCAAAGTAGAGTTTAATCCGGCAGCGTGAATGCCACATAGGCGTCGCCGCTCCTCGTGCCCATCTTGCCCCCGCCACACGCAATGACGACAAACTGGCGCCCACCAACCAGGTAGGTCGCCGGGGTAGCATATCCGCCGGCGGGAAGCCTTGTTTGCCAAAGCACTTTTCCAGTCCGGCGATCGAATGCCCGGAACATCTCATCCTTGGACGCGCCGATGAAGATGAGGTCGCCCGCGGTGACGATCGGCCCGCCGTAGTTTTCGGTCCCGGTCGGGGGCAACCCTTTCGCGACGAGCGCCGGCACTTCTCCCAGCGGCACACGCCAAAGGTATTCGCCCGTGTTGAGGTCGATGGCATTGAGGGTGCCCCAGGGCGGCTTGACGGCCGGATAACCGTTTGTGTCCAGCCAACGATTGTATCCCGTCGTCGTGTAAGGTATGCGGCCCAGAGTCTCTTCCTGCGGCGGTTCCTCGTTCCCTCTCGTGGCTTCCCCGGAGGGTTCCGCGCCCAACATCACATCCACCAGGGCGGTTCTCTGGCGATCGGACAGGAAGCCGAAAGAGGGCATCATTCCCTTGCCGGCCGACAGCAGAGCGAGGATCTCCTCCCGTTTGAGTTTCTTCCCAACGTCGATCAAGGAAGGCACATTCTGGGCCGCGTTGCCTTTCCGGTCGACT
>Ga0073934_10011959_pt1 | contig 10349 bp, 9 predicted proteins | sample LarsenN4metaG_FD_76834 | JGI IMG/M metagenome (GOLD analysis project Ga0073934, IMG submission 76834) | Hot spring sediment bacterial and archeal communities from British Columbia, Canada, to study Microbial Dark Matter (Phase II) - Larsen... ... | reverse complement strand
TCGGAGTGGAAGTAGTAGCCGGTGTAGGCGAGGAACGCGGCCGCCACCCAGTAGAAGAGCGGGGAGCCGAAGTACGAGCGCAGCTCCTTGCGGAAGAGGCCGACGAACCGCCGCACCGTCACCCCCGGGCCGCCGGCGGCGTGCCGACCAGCCGGACGAAGAGGTCCTCGAGGCTCGGCGGCGTGACGCGGAGCTCGAGCAGCGTCCATCCGGCCCCGACGACCGCGCCCGCGACGGCGCGCCGCGCCGGGTCGATGGCCGGCGCCAGCACCGCGAACGCGACGCCCGGCTCCCCGTCCGGCGTGAGCGCCGCGACGTCGACGACGCCCGGGAGCCCGGCGAGCGTCGCGCGGACGGCGTGGGCGGGACCGTCGACGCGGACCTCCATGCGTCCGAGCCCTTCGAGCCGCCGCGCGAGCCCCGCCGGCGTGTCCTCCGCGACGCAGCGGCCCTGCGAGAGGATCAGGATGCGCGACGCGAGCGCGCTCGCTTCGGAGAGGATGTGGGTCGAGAGGAGGAGCGTCCGCGCACCGGCGAGCGTCCGGAGGAGGGCTCGCATCTCGACCGTCTGAACGGGGTCGAGGCCGACGGTCGCCTCGTCGAGCACCAGCACGTCGGGATCGCCGAGGAGCGCCTGGGCGAGCCCGACCCGCTGGCGATAGCCGCGGGACAGCTTCCCGGCGTAGCGGTCGGCCACCGCCTCGAGCGCGCACTGGCCGATCACCGCATCGACCGCCGCGCGGCGCGCCCGGCCCCCCAGGCCCTTCACTTCGCCGACGAAGTGGAGGTACCGCCGCACGCTCAGCTCCGGGTAGAGCGCCACCTGCTCCGGAAGGTACCCGACGCGCGCCCGCGCGGCGACCGGCCGGCGGGCGACGTCCACCCCGTCGATCAGCACCCGCCCGCGCGTCGGCGAGAAGAACCCGGTGAGCATCCGCATGACCGTGCTCTTCCCCGACCCGTTCGGCCCGAGGAGCGCCGCCACCTCGCCGCGCGCCACCGTGAACGACACGTCGTCCACCGCGCGGTGGTCGCCGTAGTACTTGGTGACGGCCTGGAGCTGGATCATTTCCACCCGGCGGCCCGTGCGGTGCTCGCCGCCGCCGCGCGGCGGCTCCGCTCCTCCGACGCCCCCGGACCCCGTCGGCCCGCCCGGCCGCTCCCGCGGCCGGCCTCCGTCCACCCGGGGGCCCGGGCGGTGCTCGCCGCCGCCGTGCGGCGGCTCCGCTCCTCCGATACCCCCGGACCCCGTCGGCGCGTGGAGGCGACGCGATCGGTCAATGCCCGCGCGAGGAGCCGCCCTCGGCCTGCTTCCGCTTGCGGCGTCGCGCGTGCATGACCTCGTCGGCCACGATGACGAGCACGCTGAATACGGTCACGATGACGACCGACTCGTACATCGTCAACTGCGGGATCGTCATGGCGGTCTCCTAGCTCACGGCGGCGGTCGGTTGGTCGGCCGAGGTCTTGGCCGCCAGCCGGCCGGCCTCGCGGAGGATGAACTTCGGACGGAAGTAGGCGATCGACACCGGGAGCAGCGTCTCCGACGTGACGAACGCGATGAGCATCCAGACGGCGAGGAGCGCGCCCATGATCGCGTTGAAGCGGATGTTGGAGAACGTCCAGAGCGCGGTGCTGAAGATCATGCAGACGGCGGTGAAGCTCACCGCCTTGCCCGACGTGACGAGCGCCTCGCGGATGGAGAGATCGAGGTCGCCGTTCACGCGGATCTCCTCGAGGATCCGCGACAGCACGTAGAGGCCGTAGTCGATACCGAAGCCGAGACCGACGGTGACGAGCGGCAGCGTGTTCACGTTGATGCCGATGCCGAACGTGGCCATCGTCGCGTTCGAGATGATGTTCGAGATGACGAGCGGCGCCAGGATGAAGACGCCCGACATGAGCGACTGGTAGGTGAGGATCACGATGATGTACATCGAGCCGAAGCCGAGCGCGTTCATGAGGAGGTCGTTCTGGACGAGCTCCTCGTTCGCGGCGGCGAGGACGCCGATCAGCCCGCCGGCCAGCTTGAACTCGGCCTTGTCCATCTTGTTCTCGGGATCGGCGATGAAGCGCTTACACCGCTCGATGATGCGGGCGATGTTGTCGCCCTTGTGGTTCCGGCAGAAGAACGTCACGTGCGCCGTCTGGTAGTCGGGCGTGACGTACTTCGCCGTCTCCGTCGGCGGCGAGCTGGCGAAGAAGACGAAGAAGGTCTGCCCCACGTCCTTCGCCGTCCCCGGGATGACGCCCCACTTCGGCTCGAGCTCGTGGAAGACCTGGTTCACGGCGCGCAGGATGTCCGTGAGCGAGAAGCTGTACCCGACGTCCGGATCGCGCTCGAGGTGCCGCTGGAACTTCTCCATCGTGCGGAGCACCTGCGGGTCTTTCATCGCGTCGCGGTCGTGCCCCTCGGCCACCACGATGAGCGGCTCGACGCCGCCGAACTTCTCCTGGATCCGCGCGTGCGAGACGTTGTACGGCGAGTCCTCCCAGACGAGCGGCGAGGCGGCCGTGGGGTCGCCGATCGTGAGGCCGCGCATCAGGTAGACGCCGATCACCGTCATGATCGCCCAGAAGACGATCGTGGTGCGCATGCCGGTGGGCGACAGGTTCCAGTCGGTGAAACGGTTCAGCACGCGCTTGTACCAGCCGCGGTCGCGGGCGAGCACGACGTCGGGATCGGGGGCGCGGAGGTAGTAGTAGACGATCGGGTTCAGGAGCATCTCGGACACGGTGATCGCGAGGATCCACCACGACGCGACGATGGCGAGGTTCCGCAGCATCACGATCGGGACCATCATGATGACCAGCACGCCGAACGCGTCGGTGAGGACGCCGGCGAGCGTCGCCACGAACAGCTCCGCGAACGCCGAGACGATGGCCTTCCGCTGGTCCCAGTTGTGGCGTTCGTACTCCTCGTAGTAGCGATCGTGCATCTGGATCGCGTGGCTCACCGCGCGCGCCGTGATGAGGAAGGGCATCACGAGGATCAGCGGATCCAGCGCGAACCCGATGATGTGCACGAAGCCGAGGCCCCAGATGGCGGCGATGAGGCCGGTGAGGGTGGGCCGGAGCGCGCCGCGCCAGTCGTGGAAGTACATCCACCGGAGGATCCACTCGAGGCAGTACGTGACCACCAAGATGAAGAAGACGTCGTTCGCGTAGCTGTAGACGTAGCCGTACAGGCGCGGCTCGCCCGCGACCGAGATCGTGATGTCCGGCTCGGGCACGGTGAGCTTCGTCTGCTCGACGGCGTCCCCGCGCTTCACCCCGAGGGTGACCGTCGTCCCCGGCCCCTTCTCCTTGATCATGCGGGCGAGCTGGACGCGGTCGGCGACGGGCTCGTCGTCGAGCGACCGGATGACGTCGCCCGGCTTGAGGTCGGCCGCGGCCGCGGCGGTGCCGCGGTAGACCGTCTCGACGATCGCGGGGGCCGGCTGGTCGGGCTTCAGCGGGTCCCGGCCCTTGATGAGGGCCCCGATCCAGCCGTCCTGGAAAGGCGCGATGACGCGCTCGTTCACCTCGGCGAACGTGCGGCGATGGTCGAGCGCCTGCTCGCGGAAGTTCGCGCGTACGAGCGCCGCCTTGTCGTCGAGCGAGACCAGGATGCCGTAGATGCTCTCGGTGTTGTGGACGATGCGCCGGATGTTGTTCGCGTCGTCCTGCGTCTTCGGCATGGTGGTCATCACCGGCTCGGCGCGCAGGAAGCCGCCCGAGAGGGCCTTCAGGTAGCGCGTGGTCCGGTGGCCGATCGAGTCGATCTGGTTGTGGTTGACGCCGTAGACCTTGTCGACCTCCTCGGTGATCCGGAAGATGCGCGCGAGCGTCGGCACGGTGAAGATGTCCCCGTCCTTCACCTCCACCATCAGCTGGATGTTGTTCGCGCCGCCGAAGGTGCCGGCGTACTTGTTGTGGATCTGGACGAAGGGGTGCGTCTGGGGGAGCAGGTCGCCGAAGCTGGTCTCGAGGCGGAGCTGCCAGGCGTGCCAGAAGAAGTACCCGGTGAGGAGCAGGACGACGAGCGACACCGGATGCCGGTAGTCGATCAGCCGTTCGCCCAGCCAGTAGAGGGCGCGCTTCTCGCGCTCGCTCTGTATTCCGCTCGTCATGCAGCTTCTCCCGTATCAGCCCTGCGAGGGCAGCCAGCTCTTCCCGCCGTCCGTGGTGCGATAGATCAGGCCGAACCCGCCGACCATCCAACCGTGCTGCGGGTCCGAGAAGCTGATGCCCCGCAGCCAGGTGAGGACGTCCTGTCCGAGCTTCGCGCGCTTCCACGCCGCCTCGCCCGGCTGCCGCCGGAGGACCTCGCCCGCGGCGCCGACCGCCCACGCGTTCCCGTCCGGCAGCTCGACGATCCGGAAGAGCGGATCCAGGAGCGGAACGTCGACCTCGGTGGGATCGTAGCGCCACGTCGCGCCGCCGTCGGTGGTGCGCGCGACGTGCCCCTCGAGCCCCGCGGCGAGCCCCTCCCGGGCGCTCTTCATGTGGAGCCCGAAGAGCGACGGCAGGTCGAGGAGGTCGATGATGCCCGTCCCCTCCATGAGACTCTTCTCCTGCTCCCGCCAGGTGGCGCCGCCGTCGGAGGTGTGGAGGATCTTCCCGAACTCCCCGACCACCCACCCGGTCTGCGGGTCGGTGAAGGCGACGTCGTAGAGGATGGGGTCGGCGGCGGCGAGGCTCTGTCCGCCGGAGAGGTCGAGCTCCATGGGGACCTTGCTCGCGGTCCAGGTCTTTCCGCCGTCGGTGGTGGAGACCAAGACGGAGCGGTCGCCGACCGCCCAGGCACGGTCTTTGTCGAGCGCCCAGAGGCCGAAGAGGTAGAGCTTCTGCTGCACGCCCGGCTCGCGTGGATCCTCGAACAGCGCATTCGACTCCTGCCGGGTCCAGGTGACGCCGCCGTCCTCGGTGCGGAGGATGAGCGCCTCCTGGCCCGCGATCCACCCGTGCCGGTCGTCGGCCATGTGGATGTCGTAGAGGGCGAGCTCGGTGCCGCTGTCGCGCTTCGTCCAGGTGAGCCCGCCGTCGGTCGTCTCGAGGATCTTCCCGCCGTAGCCGACGACGAACGCGCGGTCCTTCGTGAGCGCCTGTACGTCGTAGAATCGATCCGTGACGTAGATCGTGCGCTCCGGCAGCGGCGGCACGTCGACCTCGCGGTGACACCCTGCACCGAGCACGCACGCGACCACTGACAACGGCGCGGTGATGGTGGCGAGACGACGGCGCATGAGCCCCTCCTGCGGGGCCGGTAACGGTCCCGACGGTGCGGGCCGATAACAGACCGTTCGTCAAACTGTCAATGGGAAGGGGGATTTGGCTGCGCTCCGGGAGACGCAGCTTCCGCCCCCGTCTTCCCCTTGGGAAACCACTTCGGCACGTCCGGCGGCTCGACGATCACCTGCCGATCGACCTTCCACGCGCCGTTCTCCTTCACCAGCGTGTACAGCTCGTACTCCGTCAGCCCGAGCTGGTTCACGAAGCGATCCTGCGACGACAGCACGTTCGGAACGAAGGCCTTGTCGCCCTCGATCTTTCCCGGATACACCCGGGTCTCGAAGATCTTCACGTCGGCGAAGGCCATGCCGGCCTTCTGCTCCTTCACCCAGACCTCCTTCTCCTTGCCGCCGCGCATCGCGCTCGAGACGAGGTCGTAGGCGGTCGCGAAGTCGCCCTCCTTCAGGCTCGCGAGGTAGCGACGGACGGTCTCCTCGGGCGTGAGCGGGGGTTCCGCACCGAGCGCCGCGGCGCGGACGAGCACGACGCCGACGAGGACGAGCGCGCGCCATCCGAACCCCATGCCGCGGTCCGTAGCACATGCGAGTCGCAGCGCGGAAGCGGTGACGATTCTTCACCGAAGACACATTTTTTCGCCGCAGCCGTCACAGCCGAGCGCGGAGACCTCCCGGCGTTCTCTGCGCACGCCGGTGGCACGTCACTTGCTGCCGCCTCCACCAACGCGACGCGCCCACGCACGGACGCACCGGGCGGTCTCGGGGGAAGGAACGACAATGGAAGAGAACGCCGGCAACCTCGTCCGGAGCCTTCGCCAGAAGCTCAACATGACCCAGGAGGAGTTCGCACACGAGATCGCGGTCACGGTGTCCACCGTGAACCGCTGGGAGAACGCGCACGCCGAGCCCAGCAAGCTCGCGTGGAAGGCGATCGAGGACCTCGCCAAGAAGCACGGCCTGAACGACCTCGGCCGCCGGGCCGGTCTCCTGTCGAGCGAGATCTGAACCCCGCCGGAGCGCTCAATCCGCCCGCGGCGCCTCCGGCCACGTCGGCGTGCCCTCCGAGCCGCCGCCGAGCCGCGGCCGCGTCACGTCCTGCGGCTCGTGCTTCGTCCGCACCTCGGAGCGGCTGAGCGGCGGACGGTCGATCGGGAGCTTCGCGGGCGTGACCTCCGTCGGGTCGCGGACGACGCGCGGCTTCACGACGATCAGCAGCTCGTTCTTCGAGCGCTCGAAGCGCGTCTTCCGGAAGAGCGCGCCGAGGTACGGGATGTCGCCCAGGTAGGGCGTCTTGTCCTCCTGCTCGATCTCGTCCTCGCGATAGAGGCCGCCGATCATCAGGCTCGCGCCCTCGGCGAGCTTGACCCGCGTCTCGGCCTTGCGGCTCCGGAACTCCGGGACCGACGTGCCGCTCAGGGTGACGAGGCCGCTGTTCACGGGCTGGCTCACCTCGGTGGACAGGCGGAGGTCGATCTCACCGTCGTCGGCGAGCGACGGCGTCACGTGAACGATGACGCCGAACTCCTTGAACGTGATCGTCGCGACGTTGTTGTTCGTGTAGACGATCGGGATCTCGCCGCCGACCCGGAAGTGCGCCTCCTCGCCGCTCCGCGCCAGGATCGTCGGGCGCGCGAGGATCTTCGCGAGGCTCTCGCGCTGGAGCAGCTCGATGAAGGCGACGAGATCGTCGTTGATGCTCCAGAGGAGATACGAGAGGCGGTTGTTGGCGAGGTTCAGGTCGCCCTGGATGGTGGTGTCGCGGCCGTCGGCACCGTTCAGGACGGGCGTGAACTGGTTGAAGTTGAACAGCTTGCTCTGCGTGCCCGACGCGAACACGTGGCCCTGGTAGAGGAGGAAGTCGAAGCCGGTCTCCTCGAGCGCACCGCGGTTCAGATCGGCGACCGTCACCTCGAGCAGGATCTGCTCGACGCGTGCCTTGTTCACGTAGAGCGTGCGAACGTCGCTGTTGCCGTTCTTGTCCCAGACGATGAGGCTCGTCTTGCCCTCGTCGAGGACCTCCATCTTCGTGGAGTCGCCGAGGTAGGACGTCTTCTCCACGATCCGCTTGCGGCCCTTGCCGTTGACGAGGATCTCGCGCGGATTGATGAGCACGACCTCGGCCACCTCGGGGTCGGCGATCGCGACCCGCTCGGCGGGCGCCGACAGCTCGAGCAGGACCGACTGCCCGGTGGGGACGCTGATCGGCCCGCTGTAGTTGCTGATGAGCTGCGCCCGCCGCTTGCCGGCGGGCCGGTCGTCGCGCGGCTCGCCGGCGTCGGCGGCGCGCTTTGCAGGGCCCGGCGCGGGCGCGGCGGGGGGCGCGCTCTCCGGGCTCGGCGTCGCGCCGACCTCTGCAGGACGCGCCGCCGGGCGCCGCGCCGCGCGGTCGCCGGCGCTGCACCCCAGGAGCCCGACGGCCGCCGAGAGGATCACCGCCGCCGCCACCTCGGTTCGTTGGCCGACCCGACCGCCCATCCCCCCTCCTCCACCCCTGCGCGCCGCCCGGCCGGCCCGCCGGGCCGCCGCGGCGCGCAAAACCCACGTTCGCCTGCGGCGTTACAGGACGACCTCCCGGAAGTCAAGGAAAGACGGGAGGGCGATCGGGAGCGTCCCGGCCTCAATCGACCGGGGCGAGGACGATGCGCGACGCCGACGCGCCGCCGTCCTCGGGCTGGAAGGCCCCCTCCGGGTCGTCGTCGGTGGTGGCCTCGAGGACGCACGCGTCCTCGCAGTCCGCCTTCTCGATCGGGTCGTGGATCTCGGCGCAGAGTTCGTCGATGCAGCCGTCGGTGCAATCGTCGTCTTCGGGATCGGTCGGGTCGCAGTTCTCGTTCAGCTCGCCGCCGAACCGCAGCGACGCGACGATGAAGGCGGCCCGAATCCCGGTCTCGATCTCGGCGACCTTCCGCGTCGCGCCGCGGACGACCACCGAGGCGAAGGGGGCGTAGATGTCGCCCGAGATGCCGCCCGCCGGCCCGGCGAGCGCGCGGCCCGAGATGTTCACGCTCCTCTTGTAGTCCCGGTCGACGTAGATCGAGATGCCCTTGAAGACGCTGAGCGACGTCATCGGCGGCGGCTTCAGGTACACGTCCGAGTTCTTGTCGATGCTGATGCGGGCGAAGTCGCCGGTCTTGTGCTTCGACTGGATCAGCGTCACGCCGACCCCGGTCACCCGCGTCGCCGAGCGGGTATTCTGCCCGTACGGCGGCTTCGGGTTCGCGGCGCGGGTCGTCTGCACCTTGAGGCCGCCGCCGGCGAAGACGAAGACGGGGTGCGTCCGCTCGTCGCCGTGGCACCGGCCCGTGCACAGCGGGTCGGCGCAGGTCGCGAACCGCACCTTCGTGTTCCGGACCCAGACTCCGCCGTAGTAGATGCCCGGACAGAGGACGTACTCGCCGTCGGGCTCGTTGGTGTAGTCCTTGAGCGAGGCCACGGGCTGGATGCCGCCGAGCGCGTTCGCCTTGGCGATGCCGGGGCAGTGCATCGCGGCGTTCTCCTCGTCGTGCGCCGGGAACTGGAGGTTGACGTCCCACTTCGTCGGGTCCTTGGTGTAGCCGTCGCCGCCGACCGCCGTCTCCTCCTTGGCGTTGTTCTGCCGCGGATAGCCGGGGCCGTCGTACAGGAGGAGGCCGCGCCGCTGTCCGCCTCCCGCGGACGTGCCGCACTGCACCGTGAAGTCGTAGCCGTCGATCTTGCCGAGCGCGTCGATCTCCGGAATCGGCCGCTTCGGCGGACCGGGGGGATCCGGCTCGCACCCGGTCGCGCACTGACAGGCGCCCTTCCCCGTGTTGGATGCGCGGAAGGGATCCCACATGCACGGCTGACCCTCGATCGCGTGCGTCTGGCCCGGCGTGAACGCGTGCGCCGCGCCGGGCTCGCCGCTCGCGTACTGGCCGGCGGTGCCGGAGGCCTTCGCGTTCCCGTGCACGCGCGGCATGAGGTAGGTGTCGAGCAGCGACTTCCCGGCCACCAGGAGCGCGTTCGCCTGGTCCGAGTTGACGTGGGTCAACATCGAGTTCGTCATCCGGATCTTCGCGTTGTTCGACAGCGAGAACGATTTCTTCCGCTTCGGATGGAGCGCGACGACGGCGATCGGCGCCTGCCGGATCGCCGCGACCGCCGTGCCCATCACCTCGATCCGCCTGCGGCCGAGCAGGTTGCCGAACGTGGTCGGGACCAGGCGCTTGATCGTCACGCGGTAGCCGCCGTTCGGCAGCACCGAGCTGCTCGCCACGACCGACGTCGTCACCTCGACGCAGTCGTCGATCTCGGAGGCGTACGCGCACGGCTGCCACGCCGCCGTCCCGCCGGGAGCCCGGAACGTGTGGCCGGTCTTGTAGCCCTCGCGTTCCGCGAACGCCGCCGCCACGGCGGCGAGCCGCGTCGTGTCCTGGGTGACGTGCGCCTCCTGCGCGGCCGCCAGGACGGCGGCCTGGGCGAGGGACTTCACCTTGCGCTTCTCGTGGTAGCCGACGCCGATGTCGACGGAGAGCGCCGCGACGAAGGCCATGGCCAGGATGCCGACCATGGCGAGGATCGCCGCGCCGCCGTGCTGAGTCGCATGTCGCCGGTGCATGGTCATCGCAACCTCTCTCTCGCGTCTAGTGGCGCAGGATCCGTCGCACGCTCCTGCCGGTGCACTCCGGCTTGGGCGCGCCGCACCCGCTCGGGAAGAACACGCGGGCGACGGTCAGGGGAAGCGGATGCACCGCCGTCACGATGACCTCGTCGCCGGGTTCGTTGCCGTCCGGCCACTCCGACGTCACCTTCACCTTCGCGGGATCGAATCCCGGCACCGACGCCTTCACCTTCGTCTCCACGAGCGGGTCGTTCGGGCCCGGACCCACCGCCGCGACGTTCGGCACGCCCGCGCCGCGGAGGGCGGCGAACTCGGCGCCCGCCTCGGCGGCGTACTGCATGCCCTGGCAGCGCCAGTAGGCGCCGGTGAAGTCGATCGTCCCGAAGACCAGCAGCATGAGGAAGACGCCGACGATGGCGCCCTCGATCATCGCCTGTCCGCGGGTCCGTCGTGGCGGGCGCATCACTGCCCCATCAGGCTCGAGCGCACGTACCGGACGCCGGTCGAGACGGTGTAGTCGGCCCGGTTCGCCAGCCGGG
>Ga0073934_10011958_pt1 | contig 10350 bp, 8 predicted proteins | sample LarsenN4metaG_FD_76834 | JGI IMG/M metagenome (GOLD analysis project Ga0073934, IMG submission 76834) | Hot spring sediment bacterial and archeal communities from British Columbia, Canada, to study Microbial Dark Matter (Phase II) - Larsen... ... | reverse complement strand
GCGATCGCAATTGTACAGAAAATCTTAATTATGCAACGCCAAGTTTTTTAACACCAAGGCACAAAGTCACCAAGTATTGTCAAGCCTGTTGCTTGAGTCATTTCCTGGGATGACACCTGTCGTTCTGGACTTCTGAGATATTGCCCATCTAGGATATAAGTTTTATGAACTGCTTATGTTTTCAGTGTGTCTGTTCCACTCGCTTTACACCAGTAAAGATCAAGGCGTTAGATGCTAAGTTAAGTAAATATATGGGGTGAAAAGGCTCCTCAGGGTTAGGGAGGAGCCTTCAGGGTTTACTTAGCTGCTGTGATTATTTCCGTTCGGGACCGTTTCGCTGGCGGCTTCCAGGGTAGCGGTAGAGGCTGAACCTGACAACTCGCCTAAGTTCACCTTCACAACCCGGCGACGTTCTTGTTCAGTTTTAAGTAGGGTTAGGGTAAGAATACCATCGTGATACTCAGCGCGTACGCGATCAGGTTCGATCGCAACAGGTAAGGCAATCAGCCGGCGGAATTTACCATAGGCAAATTCTGAGCGGAGCCACTGACTGTCTTCAGATTGCTGTGGATAAGGATGCTCACCCTCAATCAGTACGGCATCTCGCGTCGCTTGGATATTAAGATGGTTGCGATCGATACCAGGAAGTTGGACACGCAACACCAGGTTATCAGAGGTATCCATTAACTCAATGGCAGGATACCAGCTAACTTCACGCTCTGTAGATGTACCCGTAACCTCGTCAAAAATTTGATCAAGCTGACGACGCAGGGATTCCATTCGCTCAAACGGTTGCCAATTCAGATCAAAAGGTTGCCAACGCATTATTCTCATAAGGTTAGCCTCCTCTTTAATCAATTTTTAAGGTCTGTAGAGTTTATATATTTCAATATAGATTGAGCAGCACAAGGCATCTAACTTCTATCTTGGAATGCAGACTAGATTCTTGTTGTAGCTGCTCTACTCAATATAGATAGCAAACAATTTTGAAACTCTGAGTTTGCTTGAAGTAGTGTTTCCCGAACGGAGGATATGGCGGTTCTCCCACCCAATAGCTTCGAGGAATTTTGTAATTAATTAAGGTGTCGCGAGCGATTCTTCAGTATTTTGGGTTCAGAGTTCACAGCACAAACCCTGTTGCACAAAGAGATTTTGGAAGGCGAGGAGTTGCGAGCGCGCCTTGATCAGGCACAGCCGTAGGGATGCTTTTTCCCAGCGCTTATATCTGGATCTTTTTGTGGTGTCTCAAGCTGAATGTTAAATTTTGGCTAATTTACATTTTTACATTGTGCTTTACGGTGGAGCGATCGCATCCTCTTTCCTGCCGACATCACGCCAAGCTGCAAGTAAAGGCGATCGTCTTGTTCAAGAATTTACTCCCTCACGACCACAGCCGTCTTAAACGGTTTTGTTCGGAAGGATGAATCAAGTTTTTCGAGAGAACCGAACCCACAATTTTTGGCTCACTTATTAATGTGAAATTAGATAGACCAAATTAAATAAATTACATAATTGAACAGCAAAATCGGAGGTAAATCCTATGTCTCTAATTCGTTGGCAACCATTCCAAGAAATTGAAAATTTACAACAAGATATGAACCGTTTATTTGATCGCTTAATGACAAGAGACGGTGAAAGAATCGGTACAAACTTTATTCCCGCAGCAGAAATGCAAGAAACATCAGATGCGATTCATTTAAAACTGGAAATTCCAGGAATGGACGCCAAGGATATTGATGTACAAGTTTCTGCTGAAGCAGTTTCAATTAGCGGAGAACGCAAAGAAGAAACTAAAACTGAAGAAAAAGGAATGACTCGTACCGAATTTCGTTACGGTAAATTCCAGCGAGTGATTCCTCTGCCTGCACGAGTTGAAAATACCAATGTGAAAGCAGAGTATAAGAACGGTATTCTGCAACTCACACTTCCAAAAGCAGAAGAAGAGAAAAATAAAGTCGTGAAAGTGAATATTGTCTGACCCTTGCTAAAGCGAAAGGTTTAAAGGGATCGAAAAATACTTTACCCTTTAACCTTTCCCCAACTCTTGCAAAATAGTTCACAATGAGGGATCAAGATTTTTTCCCCTACACTTTATAGATCCTCACGGGCAATTGTCCACAACTAGGGGATGAAAATTTAACGAACACAGTGCAAGGCGATGCACACAGATGGATTATGGGTTGGCTGTTAAGTTAATCCCCGATCCCCCATCCCTGATCCCCGTTCCCTATTTTCAAGACAGGTCTTATGGAATGGATTGATGGGTTAATGGGAGTACCATCAACTTATCTCCCAACTACTGTTTTTACCTATTCGACTTGATCTTGAACTCAGATGAAAGGAGGAGTTCAATGGCAAAAGTTGTTGGAATCGATTTAGGAACTACAAATTCCTGCGTTGCTGTGATGGAAGGCGGACAACCCGTTGTTATTGCCAACGCAGAAGGCAGCCGTACCACTCCATCAGTGGTTGCCTACACTAAAACTGGCGACAAATTGGTTGGACAAATTGCCAAACGCCAAGCAGTGATGAATCCTGAAAATACTTTTTATTCAGTGAAGCGATTCATCGGACGCAAATACGACGAAATTACCGGCGAGGCTAAACAAGTTTCCTATAAGGTTCTGCGTGATAGTAATGGCAATGTCAAGCTAGATTGTCCCATCCAAAACAAACAATTTGCACCAGAAGAAATTTCGGCTCAGGTACTACGTAAACTGGTAGATGATGCCAGCACCTATTTGGGAGAACCCGTCAAACAGGCGGTGATTACAGTTCCGGCTTACTTCAATGACTCTCAACGGCAAGCTACCAAAGATGCCGGACGCATCGCAGGGATTGAAGTATTGCGGATTATCAACGAACCTACTGCCGCAGCTCTCGCCTACGGGTTAGACAAGAAAACAAACGAAACCATCTTGGTGTTTGACTTGGGTGGTGGTACATTTGATGTCTCGATTCTGGAAGTGGGTGATGGGGTGTTTGAGGTAAAATCCACCAGTGGTGATACCCATTTAGGTGGGGATGACTTCGATAAGAAAATTGTCGATTGGCTAGCAACGGAGTTTCAGCGCAACGAAGGTGTAGATCTACGCAAAGATAAACAAGCTTTGCAGCGCCTCACGGAAGCTGCCGAAAAAGCCAAAATCGAACTTTCAGGAGCAACACAAACAAACATTAACCTGCCCTTTATTACGGCAACCCAACAAGGCCCCAAACACCTAGACATGACCCTCACACGGGCGCAGTTTGAGCAAATGTGTTCTGACCTGCTCGATCGCTGTCGGGTTCCCGTCAATCAGGCTCTGCGTGATGCTAAACTGACGGCTGCTGACATTGATGAAGTTGTATTGGTTGGTGGTTCGACGCGCATTCCTGCCGTACAGCAATTGGTACGGCAAATGACAGGTAAAGATCCGTGTCAAGGTGTGAACCCCGATGAAGTGGTTGCTGTCGGTGCAGCAATTCAGGCTGGAGTATTGGCAGGGGATGTGAAAGACATCTTGTTGTTGGATGTGACTCCTCTATCACTGGGTGTGGAAACCTTGGGCGGTGTGATGACCAAGATCATTCCCCGCAACACCACTATTCCAGTCAAAAAATCAGAAATCTTCTCCACCGCTGCCGATGGGCAAACCAATGTGGAAATCCACGTCCTGCAAGGAGAACGGGAAATGGCAGCCGACAACAAGAGTCTAGGCAACTTCCGGCTTGATGGCATTCCACCTGCACCTCGTGGGATTCCGCAAATTGAGGTGACATTTGATATTGATGCCAATGGTATTTTGTCGGTGTCGGCAAAAGAAAAAGCCACTGGCAAGCAACAATCCATCACGATTACTGGTGCATCCACACTAGATAAATCTGAAGTCGAACGGATGGTGAAGGAAGCCGAACGTAATGCCGAAGAAGACCGCAGACGGCGCGATCGCGTGGATACCAAAAACACGGCAGATTCTGTTGCCTACCAAGCTGAAAAACAACTCAAGGACTTGGGCGACAAAGTCCCTCCTGCCGACAAAATTCGTTTGGAAGGCTTGATTAAAGACCTGCGTGGGGCTATTGATCGTGAAAACTATGATCGCATGAAGTCTCTCACCAACGATATTCAACAAGCTTTGATGCAAATAGGTAGTGCTGTTTACTCCCAAGCAGGTAGTGCTTCCACCAGTGACAAAGGTGGCGGTGAAGATGTGATCGATGCCGACTTTGTAGAAAATAAATAAATAATATCAAGACCGAGCATCTCGTAGTAATTAGCCGAAGTTGATATAAATTGGCTCACCACAAAGGCACAAAGAACATGAAGCTTTGTGTCTTTGTGGTTCATGTTGATGAGTGAATTAATTTGATGATCATGCCAGGATTAGCTGGAATTGATAAGAGTTAAGTTGTATTAAGTTGTATAAAATTAGAAGCAATTCTATATGCTCCCTAAAAACCAGTAAAATCCCAACACAGGCATTAGCCTTATAAGCCAATGGAACTGGATGTACAAACAAAAAAGTGCATCAGGACTTTAAGAGCAGAACGCTTGTATGAGGGTATGAATATTTATGGTGTGACAGGTATCACACAAGCGCAGAAATCAACATGGTTAGAACTGGGCGCAGTCGAAGAGAGATAAAAATCTTTATTGACTTCTAGTCCTGATTTTGCTAGTAATTCCTCTTCAACAGCTGACTGACAATATTAAATCTCTTATCCAGTTCGCCAATTATCTTAAGGATATCTGTAACGTTTCGTGGTGGCTGAGAAATTAGTGTATCTTCACTAACTAATCGCTGAAAATCAACTTTTACTTCTCCCCTACGTTCGGTTTGACCATCACTCTCGTAAAACTTCACACCTGCTGATTGCATAATCTTGATCACTTCCTGAGCAAGAATGCCGTAACCTATTGTGGTAGGATGAATTCCATCTAAAGAGAACAAACCGCCTTGAGTACGACCATTGGAGCCAGAGATGAAAAAGCGAGAGTCTGGAACAGGTGAGAGTGCTTGTAATGCTGGTGGTAGTTCGTAGGCTCCACCAACTTCTTCCCACCAAGAAGGTCTAGCAGTGTTATCTTCTAAATAACGGCGGAATGCTAACCTATCAAGTAACCCACAAGTTTCCAGTAAATACCAATCTCTACCTTCATGTCTCGCTTGTCGCACTGCATCAGTAATATATTCATTGTACTGGTCAATAGCACTGTCGATCGCTCTGACTTCTGCTTCAGTAAGATGTGGATGTTTCTTGGGATTAAAATCTGCATCTGCAATCCAAGGTAAAGTATAGTAAGGAAAGTAACGTGAACCCTGTGTAACTTTACCGCTTACTCCCTTAGCGAAGGGTACAATGGTAATATGAGGTACTGTACCAAAAATTACATGCCGAGCGCGAATTTTCTTGACTTCAGCCACTACCTGGTCTAGTTCTGCTTTGAAGTGAATTGGACGCCAGACAGTGTATTGATCGTTGACTTTCATGTCATCATAGCCAGTATCAGTCCATACAACATTAAATGTGAGAATACTGCCTAGAGCATTATTTGCACCAATAAAGACAATCAAAGTTTCAATTCCTTCTGTTTGTGCTGTTCCTTCAGCACCAAGTGCTGTGGCTGCTTGCAGTGGCGTGAGTGCTTTACCATTTGCATCTCTGGCTGAGTTCAAAACCCGGATAGTGGCCCGTTCATTATGATAAGCAACAGTCTGTTGCCAAAAATCATCTTGAGTTTTGTAATTATTAATGATGTCAATGCAAATATCTGCATTGCGTGAGAGAGTATTCCGCAAATCCCAACCGTAAACAGCTAAGTTGTGATTAATCTCGCGTTGATTTACTAGCAGTGAACCTTCGCCACGTTCCCAGTAATCTTCAGTTTTATCTAAGAATCTACGTAAAAATAGTAAAGCTGGCAAAAATTCTAAAAAGTTGACGTTGTCACCAAACTTTTGCTGGAGATTACGGGCCAGAGATTCTAAGTTTAATGGCAATCCATCACCTGGTGAATCATAGTTAGGATAACGCAACTGTTTCCAACCCATTTCCCTAGCGATAATTGCAGGATAGGATAGCCGTGTATTAAAAATTGCTCCACTTTGAAAACCATGTGTAATTGAATCACCAATAGTCACCAGCCGATGCTGAGGCGTTCCTTGTCTGTTTACATGCACAGGAATACCCAAAGTTGGGTCTGTAATTGGTTTTCGCGCTTCAGACCGCACTTGTACATCCGAAGGTATTTGATTGTTGCTCTGTAGTTGTGCAGTAGTAATATTAGTCATAATGTGCTTTTTTTAACCCTGTATTTAACATCCTCTCACAAAAATTCCTAACATAGTGCTGAGAAAATCTTATTTTTTGAGAGTGGGAAAAGTCATGTCTTACACCTAATTTTTTAATCGTCAAAAAATAATTTTCAAAGCTTTTAACTCAACTCTATAGAACTTACGCAGACTCTACGAATTCTTGGCGTCTTGGCGGTTGATAAATAAAGCTTTTTGACAACGTCACTGCTTTGATTCACATGAGTCATAAATAACAGCACGGCTGAAAGCCAGATGTACGACAACGTTTGTTGCGAATTTTTGAGCAAAAATCTTTCAAAATTTTCTTTGTTACAATGAACTGCTGGTAGGCAGTATCATTATATATAGTTATCTAGCGCATTATAATAGCCAAGATACTTAAATTTTGTTTGCTATATCGGCAATTAGTAATGAACCTATTCAAAATTAAATACTAGCAGAATTATTAAACAATTTATGAGAGGAGAAACAAATGAAATTTGGGATAGATATCGGGCATAATTGCCCACCTGATACTGGTGCAAGAGGAATTAAGATTGAGGATAATTTGACCTTAGATGTAGGCAACAGAGTTATATCTAAGCTAAGAGCTTTAGGGCATCAAGTTGTAGATTGTAAGCCAGACAGAGCCTCAACAGTAGGAGAGTCGCTGAGGAAAAGATGCGCGACAGCAAATGCTAGTGAAGTAGAACTTTTTGTATCCATTCATTTTAATGCCTTTAACCGCCAAGCAAATGGTACAGAAGTATTTGCAATTAGCGATACAGGTAGAAAATTTGCCAAACCAGTATTAGATGAAATTGTGAAATTAGGCTTTTTTAATCGCGGTGTGAAGAATGGTAGTCATCTATTTGTCCTTAAGAATACAAACATGGTTGCGATTTTAATAGAATGTTGCTTTATCGATTCGCAAAAAGACATGAATCTGTATAATCCAGAGGCAATGGCGAATGCGATCGTCAAAGGTTTAACTGGTAAATTACCTACCGCAGCTGTAACTCCCGTTGCCGATGAAGAAGACAATCCAGATACAACCATCCAGAGATTGCAAAAAGCTTTAAATCGACTTAAAATTACCGATAAAAATGGTAGGTCTCTGTTAGAAGATGGCATTAATGGTGCTACAACCAAATCGGCAATAGAAAAATTTCAAAGTATAACTGGTATTCAACAAACGGGAATTGCTGGAGACACTACCTGGAATGCAATTAATCAAATTTTAGCGAAACGAGTTATTAGAGTAAATCATGCAGGTGGTATAGTTGTCAGATACCTGCAATTCCGCTTGGGTGTGGAAATTGACGGCGTTTATGGACCACAAACAGAAGCAGCAATGAAGAGATTTCAGCAACAAAATGGTTTAACTGCTGATGGAATTGTTGGACCTATTACTTGGCAGAAATTAATTGGTTAATAGATGTCTTTTGTTGTTGGTTGTTTGTTGGTTGATGATTATTTCAACCGACAAACAACACTTGAGGAGAAATTTATGGCTTTTAACATCTCTGTACTGAAATTACCAGTTCTCAAAATTGGTTCTAATGGAATTTATGTGAGTGCGTGGCAAAGTTTTTTAAAAGAAGCTGAATATCCGATTCAAACTGTTGATGGTGACTTTGATAAAATCACTGACGAAGCTACTCGAATTTATCAACAAAGAAATGGCTTAGAAGCCGATGGAATTGTTGGTAACGGCACATATAGTAAAGCCATTACTCAAGGTTTTATCGCTAAAATTCCTAACCTTTCAGCTAGTACATTGCTGAATTATTTAGGTTTTAGTGAGACAGAAGTTAAGGATTTACAAAAGTGTTTAAATCAGGTAGCACAACTCAATCCTCCATTAACAGTAGATGGTGATTTTGGTAATACAAGTACCAAAGGATTAACTGAAGCATATAAAAAAAGAGATGTACGTCTACGTGGTGAATTAGAACAAGCTTTGAGTGATACCACTAAACAAAAACTGGGGACAAACTTTACCCAAGCAATGGATATATTTAATACCTATGCAAAAACACAAAGATTTCGGTTGAGTGGTTCCCATTGGGTTGATTATTTTCCCACAAGTAAGTTAATTGCTGATTTAGCTTCTCCTTTTCGTGAAAAAGTAGAAGCATTTCACAATGCATTGATTGATGCTGGCTGTCAGGTGATTGTTACTGCTACCCATCGTCCCAAAGAACGTGCTTACCTAATGCATTATTCGGCTAGAATCAATCGCCAAGAAATATCCCCCCAATATGTACCAGCAATGAATGGAGTTGATATTAATTGGGTGCATTATACCAATGCAGGCTCAATACAAGCTGCTAAAGAGATGGTAGTGGCTTATGGTGTAGGTGGTAATCCTGTATCTTTAAATTCTCGCCATATTCAAAGATTAGCAATTGACTGGAATGTAACCTGGGATGGCAAAATTAATATTAGGGATAGAAACGGCAGAATGGTTAGCGTTGGTGAACCTTGTAATGCTGCTTTGAATAAAATTTTATGGAAAGTGGGCGAATCTTACGGTGTATATAAACTGAGTAATGACCCTCCCCATTGGTCAGTGGATGGTTATTAAGTGCTTAGGCAAAATTAAATTCATTCGTAGAGACAGACAATAGGTAATAGGGAACAGCTTGAAAATATGTAATTAATTGTGTAATGGTAATTAAAAGTTGGGGAAAAGATTAAAGGCGTAGACTTAGATCTTGCACCTAGTTTTTCGTCCGCCAATAAATAAATTTCCAGAGTATTTAGCTCAAGTAAGCTCAAGTTCGGCTAATTGCTTACAGTATTATGCTTCGGTGTTGGTCATTAACCATTACCCTTTAACCTTTCCTCTTTACCTGAGTCTTGCAAAAGCGACTTTTGCAAGAGGTCTATTATTGCGTACTTGCTGGCTGTAATGGTAAAGTGCCATTGTGCAATACTGGGTAATGTTTTTGTGTGAATCCCATTGAGATTCCGAAAAATAAGGATATATAACTGAATAAATCATCAGCACTCCTATTAACTGGAGAGCTTACTAATGCTTTACCTTCTCCAACGTCTCGTCCTGATCATACTTTGCCTGACTTTCCTGGTTTCGTGTGATATCCTGGCTCCTCAGTCTCCGACAACAGATACATCAACACAACGCCGTACAAAAGAGGCTTTGCAGTTACAACAACAGGGACTGCAACAGTTCAATCAAGGTAAGTTACGTCAAGCTTTAGCAACTTTTACACAGGCGTTAGATATTTTTAAAGCAACTGAGCAGCGTCAAGGCGAAATAACGACTCTCAAATATATCGCAGAGACTTACGAGAAATTACGCGATTACCCCAAAGCCTTAGATCGTTATCAGCAAGCTTTGATTATTGCTAAAGAAACTGATAACAAGACTGAGGAAATGGAAATTTTCAGTCATATAGGTGTAATTTATTACAAAACTGGAGTTTATGGGAAAGCACAGGAGCTTTATCAACAAGCTTTGGTAATGGGTAAAGAAACCAATAACATGCAAGCCCAAGCAGAAATTCTGCACCAAATAGCTTCTCTTTTAGAAGCACAACAAAAGCCTGAGTTAGCGATCGCTTTTTACAAGCAAGCAATTAATGCTTTGGAGGGAATGGAACTAGATTCCCAACCATCGCCACCAAAACAAATTCAGCAGTTGTATACAAGCAGGTTAAAAAATACCTATCGCCATCTAGCTGATTTGTTACTCAAGCAAAACCGTATAGTGGAAGCACAAGCAGCTATTGACTCGCTCAAAGTCCAAGAACTAGATGGTTATCTGAATAATGTCCGAGACAAAGCCAAAACACCCCAGGGCGTAGAATATCTGCAACCAGAAAAGCAAGTTGTAGATAAATTTAACAATGAAATTTCTCTAGTAGTCAAACAGGGTAAAGAACTCAGTGAATTGCAAAAGATTCCCGAAAAAGACCGCACACCTCAACAAGAGACACGCAGACAAGAATTGGAAGCTGCTCAAAGAGAAACCTTAAAAGAATTCTTAGCATTTAGTGATAGTCCAGAAGTCATGGCTCATGTCCAAGAACTCAACCGGGCTACT
>Ga0073934_10011957_pt1 | contig 10353 bp, 8 predicted proteins | sample LarsenN4metaG_FD_76834 | JGI IMG/M metagenome (GOLD analysis project Ga0073934, IMG submission 76834) | Hot spring sediment bacterial and archeal communities from British Columbia, Canada, to study Microbial Dark Matter (Phase II) - Larsen... ... | reverse complement strand
CTTGGGATCGCTATCATAGACGCCGTCGACGCTGGTGCCCTTCAAAAGCGCGTCGCACTTCATCTCCGCCGCGCGCAGCGCCGCGCCGCTGTCGGTGGTGAAATAGGGACTGCCGACCCCGGCGGCGAAGATCACTACGCGGCCCTTTTCAAGGTGCCGTTCGGCACGGCGACGGATCACCGGCTCGCACACCTGGTCCATCTGGATCGCGCTCTGCACGCGGGTGTTGACGCCGAGCTGTTCCAATGCGTTCTGCATCGCCAGCGCGTTCATCACCGTCGCCAGCATGCCCATGTAATCGGCCTGCGCGCGGTCCATCCCTGCAGCGGCGCCCGCCATCCCGCGGAAGATGTTGCCCCCACCGATGACGAGGCAGATCTCAAGGCCGGTATCCTTGGCGGCCTTCACTTCCTTGGCGAGCTCGGCGACGAAGGCCGGATCGATCCCGAACTGCTGATCCCCCATCAGCACTTCGCCCGAGAGTTTGAGCAGCACGCGCTTGATCGGAGGAAGGGACATGGGGATGGAGGTCTCCGGGTGAAATCTGAGGTCCGAGGATCTGGGTGGGCCGCACTTAACGGGCAATCCGCCATTGCGCAAAGGCTAAGGTGTCACAGTCCCCGCCGGCGCTCAAGGAAACGGCCGCCGCAGCGGGAATGCTGCGACGGCCGTGTCCCGTTTCCTGGGGGCGATCAGCCCTTGACGGCAGCGGCCACTTCGGCGGCGAAGTCGACTTCTTCCTTCTCGATGCCTTCCCCCAGCTGATAGCGGACATAGTCGGTGAGCTTGATCGACTTGCCGGCGTCCTTGGCCGCCTTGGCGATGTATTCTTCCACGGTCGCCTTGCCGTCCTTGACGAAGATCTGGCTGAGCAGCGCGTTTTCCTTGGCGAACTTCTTCACCGCGCCGTCGACCATCTTGGCCTGCACATCGGCGGGCTTGCCGCTTTCGGCCGCCTTTTCCGCCGCGATCTTGCGCTCGCGCTCGATCACGTCGGGGTCGAGGCCGTCGGCATCGAGCGCCTGCGGGAACATCGCCGCGGCATGCTGGGCGATATCCTTGCCCAGCGCATTGAGCGTCTCGGCATCGGCATCCGATTCCAGCGCGACGAGCACGCCGATCTTGCCGAGGCCGTCGGCGGCGGCGTTGTGGATGTAGGGAACGATCGCGCCCTGGGTCACGCTCACCGACTTGATCCGGCGGATCTGCTGGTTCTCGCCGATGGTGGCGACGTTGTCGGTCAGCTTCTCCCCGACGGTGCCGCCGTCGGGATAGGCAGCCGCCTTGAGCGCCTCGACATTGTCCGAACCGGTGGCGAGAGCAACCGCGGTCACCTTGCGCACGAAGTCCTGGAACTTGTCGTTCTTGGCGACGAAGTCGGTTTCCGAGTTGACCTCGACCGCAACGCCGCGGGTGCCTTCGACGAGCACGCCGACAAGGCCTTCGGCCGCGGTGCGGCTGGACTTCTTCTGGGCGGTGGCAAGGCCCTTGGCGCGCAGGGCGTCAACAGCGGCCTCGATGTCGCCGCCGGCTTCCGCCAGCGCCTTCTTGGCGTCCATCATGCCAGCGCCGGTGCGCTCGCGCAGCTTCTTCACATCGGCGACGGAGAAATCGGCCATCAGAGTTTCCTTCTTGTGTTCGGGGGGCGCCGGGCACCCATCGGGGGATGCCCGGCGCGCTAGTCGGTGATTGTGACGCGCGATTGACGCGCCTGCCGCAAATCGGCGCGTCGGTCAGGCCGGTTCGGCTTCGCTGCCGGCGTCTTCGGCCGGGGCTTCCTCGGCGACCGGCTCGACCGGCGGCTCTTCCATCGCGCCGAAATCGCTCGAGACGTCGGCCTGGAACTTGCCCTTGCCGGCCAGCGCGGCTTCACCCACCGCCTGGCAGTAGAGCCGCACGGCGCGGGCCGCATCGTCGTTGCCCGGGACCGGGAAGGCGATGTTCGACGGATCGACATTGGTGTCGAGGATCGCGATCACCGGAATGCCGAGCACGGCGGCTTCCTTGATCGCGAGGTCTTCCTTGTTGGCATCGATCACGAACATCACGTCGGGAATGCCGCCCATGTCGCGGATGCCGCCCAATGACATTTCCAGCTTCTCGCGCTCGCGGGTGAGCTGCAGCACTTCCTTCTTGGTGAAGCCCGAGACATCGCCCGAGAGCATTTCCTCGAGGCTCTTGAGACGCCGGATCGAACCCGAAATGGTCTTCCAGTTGGTGAGCATCCCGCCCAGCCAGCGGTGGTTGACGAAGTGCTGGCCCGACATGCGCGCGGCTTCCGCGATCGGCTCCTGCGCCTGACGCTTGGTGCCGACGAACAGCACCTTGCCGCCCGAACGCACGGTGGCCTCGACGAAATCGAGCGCGCGCGCGAAGAGCGGCACGGTCTGCGAGAGGTCGATGATGTGAACACCGTTGCGCGCGCCGAAGATGTACGGCTTCATGCGCGGGTTCCAGCGGTGGGTCTGGTGGCCGAAGTGAGCGCCGGCCTCGATCAATTGCTGCATCGTGACGACAGGTGCCGCCATAGGTATTTCCTTTCCGGTTGTTCCTCTGGAAGGCTGGAACCGTATGTGCGGAGCGCCCGCAAACGGCACCGGTATGTGCGCCTTCCATGTGACGTTGATGCGCCGTGCAGGCTATTCGGCCGTCCCGGTGCGAGGGCGCCCATAGCCACGTGCCTCGGGAAAATCCAGCCCTGAATCCGCCCGGGCAGCGGAACATAGAGTGAAAATCCCCTTGACTAGATAGAACACCTAGGGAACAAACGTGCTGGAACATAAAATGAACGCCGAATCACGAAGGGAACCGGCCATGCTCGCACTTGCCATCAATCTGCTGTTCGCGATCGCCGCCGTGGCGACGCTCCTGACGCTGGCCGATTGCGCGATCAAGGCGCGCCGGGCCTATCACGGGCTGATGCAAGAAAAGGCGCTGATGGATGCAGGCTTCGTGATGCAGGTCGACGCGCGCGAGGTGCGACTGCGCGCGGCGGCGCGGCGCGGCGGAGCGGTTATCCTGCCGCGGCGCTCGCCGAAGCTGCGGCCGCTGCCTGCTCTTGCGTGCGGCGCCGCTTGATCCGTCCGTATTTGACGAGGCCGTAGGGCATCAGCGCGAGGTAGACGGTGCTGATCGCCGCGAGCGTCCACCACGGCTCCAGCAGCAGCGCGGCGAAGGCGAGAGCAACGAAACCGATCAGCCACAGCCGGATCGCCTTGCGCGGACGCAGCGAGGCCCAGCTCAAGGTCGCCATGTTGGATATCATCAGCACCGCGATGATCACCAACCACACCGCCATCACCAGCGGCTCGCGGAAGAAGGCGATCCCGGTCTCGTTCCAGATGTAGAACGGCGTGAAAGCGAGCCCGGCTCCCACCGGCGCGGGAACCCCGGTGAGAAAGCCGGCCGACTTGTGCGGCTGATCGTCGACATCGATCCGGGCGTTGAACCGCGCCAGCCTGAGCGCGCAGCTGATCGCGAAGGCAAGCGCGGCGAACCAGCCGAAGCGCGGCAGGTCCTGCAGCGACCACAGGAACAGGATCAGCGCTGGCGCCACGCCGAAGGACAGCGAATCGGCGAGACTGTCGAGTTCGGCACCGAAGCGCGACTGGGCGTTGAGCAGCCGCGCAATGCGCCCGTCGATCCCGTCGAGCACCCCGGCCAGCACCACCGCGAGAATGGCATAGGACCACTCGCCGTCGATCGCGAAGCGGATCCCGGTCAGCCCCGCGCACAGCGCCGCCGCGGTGATCGCATTGGGCAGCATCGCGCGCAAGGTCAGTCCGCCCCCGGCCAGCGCAGCGCGGGCGACGAGCGCCTCATCCTCGTCATCGTCCTCGGCCGCCTTAGGGCCGAGCCGAGCGGGCAGAAACCGCGCCCCCGGCAGCTTGCGCGGTGGACGCCGGCGCGGCGGACGGCTCATCTCGCGCTGCTCACTGGGCGATCCCTACGATCAGCCCCCGCTGGCCGAGCGCGGCGATCACCGTCTCGCCGGCAATCACGGTCTGGCCGATCATCACCCGGGGATCGGTTCCGGCGGGCAGGTAGATATCGACCCGGCTGCCGAAGCGGATCAATCCGACGCGCTGGCCCTTGGCGACGATGTCGCCGGGCTTGACGAAGGGGACGATCCGCCGCGCCAGCAACCCGGCGATCTGGGTAAAACCGATCCTCAGCCCGTCGCCGCGTTCGATAAGGATGTGCTGACGCTCGTTTTCCTCGCTCGCCTTGTCGAGCTCGGCATTGATGAAGCGGCCCGGAATATAGACCACCCGCCGCACCGTCCCGCCTACGGGCGTGCGGTTGATATGGACATCGAACACGCTCATGAAGATCGAAACGCGCGTCACCGCCCCCGATGGCAGGCCGGTAAAGCCCGATCCGTCGTCGATCTGCAGCTCGAGCGGCGGCTCGACCGTCTCGATCTGGATCACCGTTCCGTCGGCCGGCGAGACGATCGCAGAATCGTCCTGCGGCACCACCCGCTCGGGATCGCGGAAGAAGGCAAACACCCCGGCCGAGAGCAGCAGCAGCGGCCAGCCGAGCAGCTCCCAATCGAGAACGAGCAGGAAAAACAGGCTGATCGCCGTTGCAGCGAGCCCGAACTTGCGACCTTCCGGATGGATCGAGGGCCAGTTCCAGCCCGCCTCTCCCCGGCCCTGGTTATCGAGGATTTCGCCTGCCATTGCTCAGCTTCTAGGGTGTGGGGCGCGTACCCGCAAGCAAGTCGGCCCTAACCTGCCTTGCGCACGAACACCGTGCCGACCGAATAGCCCGCACCGAACGAACAGATCAGCCCGGTATCGCCCGGCGCAAGATCGTCGCTGTGCCGGTGGAACGCGATGATCGAGCCCGCGCTCGAGGTGTTGCCATAGGTGTCGAGCACGGTCGGACTTTCGTCCTCGCTCGCTTCGTGGCCAAGCACCTTGTGCGCGATCAACCGGTTCATCCCCGCATTGGCCTGGTGGAGCCACAGTCGCCGCAATCCCTCCGGGTCGATCCCGAGCCGCGCGGCTTCGTCGCAGATCATCTGCGCCACCATCGGCACCACTTCCTTGAACACCTTGCGCCCTTCCTGGACGAACAGCTTGTCGGGCGCGCCCTCGCTCTCGGGCGCGGCACGGTTCAGGAAGCCGAAATTGTTGCGGATGTTGTTGGAGAAGACGGTCTTCAGCTTCGTGCCGAGAATCTCCCAGTGTGTGGCCGGGGCGATGGCGGCATCCTCGACCAGCACCGCGGTCGCCACGTCGCCGAAGATGAAGTGGCTGTCGCGGTCGCGCCAGTTGAGGTGGCCCGAGGTGATTTCGGGGCTCACCACCAGCACGCTCTTGGCGTTGCCGGCGCGGATATAGTCGGCCGCGGTCTGGATGCCGAAGGTCGCCGAGGAGCAGGCGACGTTCATGTCGAAGCCGAAGCCCTCGATGCCGAGCGCCTGCTGGATCTCGATCGCCATCGCCGGATAGGGGCGCTGCATGTTCGAGGCCGCGCACAGCACCGCATCGACATCGGCGGGCGAACGCCCGGCGCGCTCGAGCGCCTCGCGCGCGGCGGCGACGCCGATCTCGGCCATGATCGAAAGCTCGTCATTGGCGCGTTCGGGCAGACGCGGGCACATCACCTCGGGATCGAGGATCGGCGCCTTGCTCATCACGTGGCGCGCCTTGATCCCGCTCGCCTTCTCAATGAACTCGACCGAGGAATAGGCCAGCGGCTCGGCCTCGCCCGCTGCAATCGCTTCGGCGTGGGCGGCGTTGTGGCGGTCGACAAAGGCGTTGAAGCTCGCGACCAGTTCGGCGTTGGTGATGCTCTCGGGCGGCGTGAACAGGCCGGTGGCGGAGATGACGGGCCGCCCGGTCAGGACGGCGGGGCTGGACTGCGATTCCTGCATGAATTCCTCTTGCGTGGAGCGCGCGGCCTTACTGCCCGCCCCGCCGACCTGCAAGGCCCGAGCGCCGGGCGTCACCGCCGGGTTCAGACCGGATCGGGATCGGGCGCGGCGCTGGCGAACACCTCGTCCAGCAACGGATTGGGAAAGGTGCGGCGGATGGTAACGGCGTAGAACGGCTCGGTGATGTCGGGCAGCTGGAACAATTCGTAGAGCGTGCCCGCGGCCAGTTCGTCCTGCACCACGATCGGCGGGATCACCGCCACTCCGGCGTCCGAGCGCGCAAGCAGGCGCAGCATCGCCATGTCGTCGGCCTCGGCAGCGATGCGCGGGACAATGCCCATCCGCTCGATCAGCGCATCGAAGCCGGCGCGCAGCGCGGTCTCGGGCGTCGGCAGGATCAGCGGCGCGCTCGCCAGCAGCTTGGGCAGACCCTGCGCCGCCAGCGCGAGGCGCGAGCGCGCGCCGACGAGGCTGACCGACTGTTCAGCCATGCGCCGCACCAGATAGGGGCTCGCCGCGTCGCGCGCGGGCACCTGGTTGGTCAGCAGCACGTCGATCGTCATCGCCTCGAGCGCGCGCAGCAGGCTGGATTGCGTGCCCGAGCGCAGCACCACCTCGACATCGTCGCGCCCGATCAGCGGCCCGAGAAAGCGCATCTGGAAGTTGCGCGACAAGGTGGCCAGCGCCCCGGTGCGCAGCACTTTCCGCTGCCCGCCGACCGCGCGGAAGGTGGCGGAGAGCTGTTCAGAGGCGCGGAAGATCTGATCGGCATAGTCGAGCGCGATCCGTCCCGCCTCGGTCAGCACCAGGTTGCGCCCGCGCCGCTCGAACAGATCGTGGCCGAGATCGGCCTCGAGCGCCTTGATCTGGGTCGAGACCGCGCTCTGCGAGATGTTGAGCGCACGCGCTGCAGCGGTGAGAGTGCCCTCGCGCGCGGTGGCGCGAAACAGCCGCAGGTGGTGGAGATTGAGGCTCGCCATCGGGATTCAGGCCCAAATGTTCCAATTTTACGAACGATTTTCTAGAAAATATGTATTTTATCAAAATCTGTCCAGCCTCTATCCCCCGGCACGACCTGAACTCGCCCTTTCGGAAGTGCCGCCATGCCGTCTGACCTTGCTCTTTCCTTCCTCGCCCCGCTGGCACTGCTTCCGGTCGCGCTCGCCGCGCTCGCACGGCCGGGCCGGCGTCCCGGAAGCCTCCCGCGCTGGTCCGAAGCCTCGGCTTTCGCCGCCTTCGCGCTGGCCCTCGCCGGGCTGGTCCAGGCAACGCTTTCGACCATGCCGGAAGCCGGCCTGTTCGACGGCGCGGCGCGGCTGGCTCTGCGCGCGGATCTGGTCAGCACCGCCATGGCCAGCCTCGTCGGTTTCATCGGCTGGATCGTGATGCGCTACAGCCGCACCTATTGCGACGGCGAAGCGCGCGAGGGTGCCTTCCACGCGCTGATGCTGGGCGCGCTCGCGGCGGTGCTGGTGTTCGTCCAGGCGGCAACGCTTGCCACCGCGCTCCTCGCCGCGATCCTCGTCGGCATCGCGCTCAAGCACCTGCTGCTGTTCTATCCCGAACGCGCCGAGGCTCGCCGCGCTGCGACCAAGTTCGCGCTGGTATGGCACACCGGCGATGCGATGCTGGCGTTGGCCGCGGTGCTGCTCGCCGCGCGCTTCGGCACGCTTGATTTCGCCGCGTTGGCGCAAGCGGCGAAGGCCGAGGGGCTGGGACTTGTCGGCACGCTTGCGGTGGCCGCGCTGGTCGCCGCCGCCGCGCTCAAGACCGCTGCCTTCCCCCTGCATGGCTGGCTGACAGAGGTGATGGAGGCCCCCACCCCTGTTTCCGCCCTGCTCCATGCCGGGATCATCAATTCGGGCGGGGTGCTGCTGATTGCGGTCGCGGGCCTCGTCCAGCACAGCGCCGGGGCGATGGCCGCGCTGGTGCTGATCGGCGGGCTCACCGCGCTGTTCGGCGCCGCGGTGATGCTCACCCAGAGCGCGATCAAGACTGCGCTCGCCTGGTCGACCGTGTCGCAGATGGGCTTCATGCTGCTGCAATGCGGCCTCGGGCTGTGGACGCTGGCGCTGCTCCACATCATCGCCCATTCGCTCTACAAGGCGCACGCTTTCCTGTCGTCGGGGAACGCCGTCAAGGAGGTCGCCGGCATCCGCCGCCCCGGCCCGGTGGCGGTGCCGAGCGTGGCGGCGGTGCTCAAGAGCTTTGCCCTGGCACTGATGATCTTCGCCGCCATCGCCGCAGCCTTCACCGGCGCCTTCGGCCCCAAATCGCCGCAGGCGCTGGCGCTGGGCGCGATCCTGATCTTCGGGGTAGCCTACCTCGTCGCCCAGGGCCTCGCCGACCGTGCCCCGGTGGCGCTCACCCAGCGCACCGCGCTCTCGGCGCTGGCCGCGGCCATCGGCTATTTCTCCTTTCAGGCGCTCGCCGAGGCGATCTGGGGTCCGCTCCTGCCCGCCGCTCTGATGCCGGGGGCGCTCGAATGGGCGCTGCTGGGGCTGGCGGTGGCGAGCTTCGGGCTGGTCGCTTTCGCTCAGGCGCTGTTCCCGCTGTGGGCGCACCACCCGGCGACCGCCGGGCTGCGCGTCCACCTCGCCAACGGGCTCTATCTCAACGCCCTGCTCGACCGCGCGATCGGCGGCTTCCGCACCACCGGCGCCCGCTGACCGGCTGCGTTCCAAAGGAGACGACCATGTTCATGAAGCACGCGCAAATCACCCCCGCCCGCTTCTCGCAGATCCTCGAGGCGGCCGAAGCGGCGGCGCGCGCCGTGCCGCCCGCCTTCCCGCTCGATGCGACCGTGGCGGTCAACCCCTTCCTTGGCCAGACGCAGGAGGACCTTGCCACTGCCGCAGCGCGGCTGGGGCGGGTCGCCGGGGTGCGCGTCACCCGCAGGGGCGCGGACTATGCCGCCGCGATCGGCCAGGGACGGATCAGCGAGGACGATCTGGCCGAGGCGCTCGCCGCCGCATCTTCGCCCTTGAAGCCGGCCGACACCGCGGCTCTGCGCCACGCAGCCGAGCGGCTCGGCGACGGGCCGGAACCGAGCGCGCTGCCGACCGTCGCCGATCTTGCCGCCAAGGCGACCGGGATCGACTGGCCGGCGCTGATCGACAAATGCATCGGTCTATGGGCCGCGGGCCAGTTCGATCGCGGCCAGGCACTTTGGTCGCCCGCGCCCGGCAGCGAGGCCTTCGCTGCGTGGCGCGCCTGGGCGATGCACGATCTCACGCCCGAAATCGCCGGCCTCAAGGGCTTCTGCGCCCATGTCGCCGCCGTGCCCGACACACCCGAGCGCGCGATCCTGTTCGCCGCCGAGGCGCTGGGTATCACCGATGCCGCCGCCCCCACCGCCTTCCACCGGCTGTTCATGAGCCTGAGCGGCTGGGCGCAGCACGCCCGCTGGCTGCTGTGGCAGGCCGAGCTTGACGGCACGAGCGATCGCACCATGCTCGACCTGCTTGCCATCCGCCTGATCTGGGAGGAGGCGCTGCTCGCTCACGCCCCGCAGGTGGCCGAGCGCTGGGCCGCCACCGTCGCCGCCCATGCCGCGCCGGTGGCGCCGGGTGCGGACGAGGTCGCGCTCGCGATCCTCCAGGACGCCGCCGATCGTGGCCACCAGCGCCGCCTCGCCGCCGCGCTGGACGGCGCCGCCGCGCCGACGGCCGAGCGCCCTTTCCTGCAGGCTGCCTTTTGCATCGATGTGCGCTCGGAAGTGTTCCGCCGCGCCCTCGAAAGTCTCGACAATTCGATCGCAACCATCGGTTTTGCCGGTTTCTTCGGCCTTCCGCTCGCGCATCACGCCCACGGCTCGGACATCCGCGAGGCGCGCCTGCCGGTGCTGCTCAGCCCTGCCATTGAAACCACCAGTGCAGGGGATCCGGCGCGCGACCAGGCCACCCGGATCGCCGCCCGCAGCAAGCGGGCCTGGGGCCGCTTCCGCCAGGCGGCGGTCTCCTCCTTCGCCTTTGTCGAGGCGATGGGGCCGGTCTATGCCGCAGAGCTGGTGAAATCCGCGCTCGGCCTTGCGCCCAAGCCAAGGCCCGAACCTGCGCCGGCAGTGATCGGCGGGATGAGTGCCGCGGCCAAGGCCGATAGCGGCGCGGCGGTGCTCAAGGCGATGAGCCTTACCAGCGGTCACGGGGCAATCGTGCTGCTGCTCGGCCACGGCGGCAATGTCACCAACAATCCGCACGAGAGCGCCTATCACTGCGGTGCCTGCGGAGGCTATCAGGGGGATGTCTCGGCCCGCCTGCTGGCGATCCTGCTCAACGATCCCGAAACCCGCGCCGGACTGGCGGTACGGGGCGTCAACGTGCCCGACGACACGCTGTTCGTCGCTGGACTCCACGATACCACCACCGACGCCGTCACGCTTTACGACGACGGCCTGCCCGCCACCCGCAGCGGCGATCTGGCCAAGGTGCGCAGGTGGCTCGCCGAGGCGGCTGCGATCGCCCGCG
>Ga0073934_10011955_pt1 | contig 10356 bp, 10 predicted proteins | sample LarsenN4metaG_FD_76834 | JGI IMG/M metagenome (GOLD analysis project Ga0073934, IMG submission 76834) | Hot spring sediment bacterial and archeal communities from British Columbia, Canada, to study Microbial Dark Matter (Phase II) - Larsen... ... | reverse complement strand
AGGCCGGGCGCCTTTTCCTGGTCGGCGACCCGAAGCAGTCGATCTACCGATTTCGTCGCGCCGACATGGCCATGTACGCGCGGACGGGAGCGGCCCTCCGGGCCGCGGGCGCCAGTCGCCTGGAGCTGTCCCTCAACCGCCGGTGCGGGAAGGCCGTCATCGACTGGGTAAACACGGTCTTCGAGCGGCTCATAGGCCCGGGCCTGCAGCCGGAGGTGCAGCCGCCCTACCGGCCCCTGGGCGGCGTCCGCGAGACGATGCCCGCAGGCCCCGGCGTAGCCTGGTTCGGCGGGCCCCAGGACCAGCCCTCGGTCCGCATCCGCCAGACGGAGGCGCGCTTCCTGGCCGCGTACTGCCGGGACGCGCTCCGCCAGGGCTGGCAGGTCATCGACCGCGAGACCGGCGCCGCCCGCCCCGCCGCCTACCGCGACATCGCCGTCCTCCTGCCCACCCGCGTCAGCCTTCAGGCCCTGGAGCGCGCCCTCGCGGCGGAAGGCATCCCTTACCGTGTCGAAGGCGGCAGCCTCGTCTACGCGACGCAGGAGGTGCGCGACGTCATCAACTGCCTCACGGCCATCGACGACCCCAGCGACGACGTTGCCGTCGTTGCCGCCTTGCGGAGCCCCGCCTTCGCCTGCTCCGACGTCGAGATCGCCCGCCACCGGCTGTCCGGGGTCCGCACCTTCAACTACCTTTCGCCTTCGATACCGGAGCCCGACTGCCCCGTCTGCGAGGCTCTACTGGCCCTGCGCGCGTTTCACCTGTCCCGGCCGTCCCTGGGCCTGGCCCAGCTGGTGGAGCGCTTCATCTCCGAACGCCGCCTCATCGAGGCGGGCCTCATCGAGAGCGGCAACCGCAACGCCTTCCGGCGGGCGCGCTTCCTCTTGGAGCAGGCGCGCGCATTCGAGGGGGCGGGCCCGGCGAGCCTCCAAGCCTTCATCGAGTGGCTGGAGCGTCGCGCGGACGAGGCCGTCTTCGACTATGAAGGCGCCGCCCTGGACGACGACGAAGACGCCGTGCGGGTCATGACCGTCCACGCCGCCAAGGGCCTGGAGTTCCCTATCGTCTTCCTTGCCGGCCTTGGCGTAGCGCCCCGCGGTCAGGCCCAGACGCTGAGCCACGACCGTGAGGACGGCAGCATCGCCGTGAGCATCGGGCCTCGCCGCAGCTTCAAGCTCGGGCCCGCGGAGCGGCTGCTGCAGCACGAGCAGGACCACGAGCGGGCCGAGCGCGACCGGCTGCTGTACGTGGCCGCCACCCGCGCCCGCGACCACCTCATCGTTTCGCTGTTTCACAAGGAAGGCGCTTCCGACGCAGCAGCGGCGCGCCTGATCGAGTGCGGCGCGCGGGAGGCGGCCCGGCCGCTGCCGCCCGTAGACCTCACGGCCGTGCAGCCGCCGCGGCCCCTGGCGGGCCTCAGCCCGGACGAGCCGGGCCTCACCGAGGACGAGTTCGCTGCCGCGCGCCGGCAGCTCGTCAGCGCCGCGGCCACCCTCCGCTTCACCAGCGCCACCGCCCTCGGCCGGGGAGCCCCCGGCGACGAGAAGCCGGAGCCCGAAGACGAGACGGAGCCTTGGTCCCGGGGCCGGGCCGGCACGCATCTCGGCCGCGCCGTGCATGCGGCCCTCCAGTCCCTTCCCTGGGACGCGGACGACGGCGCCATCGAGGCGGTCGCGCACGCTCAGGCCGTCGCCGAGGCGGTGCCCGGCCTCGCCGGCCGCGCCGCGCGTCTCATCCGCTGGGCTCTCACGTGCGAGGCCGCCGCCCGCGCCCGCCGGGCGCGGCGCGCGCTGCGCGAGGTCCCGTTCGCCCTCGAAATCGATGGCGTGGTGCTCGAAGGCTACGTCGACCTCGTGATCGAGGACGAGGACGGGATCGAGATCGTCGACTGGAAGACGGACGACGTGCCCGCGGAAGCGGTCCCGGAGCGTCTTCGGCACTACGCCCAGCAGGCCGGCCTGTACGTCCTCGGCCTGCGCGAGGCGACCGGGCGGGAGGTGAGGCGCGTCACCTACGTCTTCGTTTCGGCCGGGGTGGAAGCGTCGCCCGGCGAACCTTCGCGGCTGGCGGAAGAGGCGCTGCAAGCCCTGCGCTCGGCCGCCGCTCCGCCGTAAGCGCCGTCGCTACGACGCCGGGGCGACACCCCTCAAGGCGGCCCGGCGGTGATCAGCGCCTGGCCGTCGCCGATTTCCACGGCGGTGATGTGCTCCGCCAGCGGCAGTTCGAGGACGTCTTCGTCTTTCAGGAGCAAGTCCACCAGCGGCTTGGCGATGAAGTCCGGGAACTTGCCGGCCCTGACCGAATCGATCTCGACCCGCGGCCTGGCCCCGGAGACGTCGAGCGTGCCCCGCAGGGCGATGTCGCTCTCCACGCCCAGGACGCCCAGGGTGCCGGTGGCTTCGGCGCGGCCGTCCGGGCAGAAATAGACGCGAAAGCCGTCCACGGGCAGGTCGCGGGCCTCGAGGTAGGCCCGGCCGACGGCCGTGGCCTGGTCCTCGGTGACGGGCAGCTGGAACGCCTCTCCTTCCCCGACCCTGCGGGCGAGCTCCAGCCAGTTGGCTTCCAGGACCACGCCCGCATCGGGCGCTGGATTGAGCGCGCGGTCGACGCACGGCTTGGGCGACCCGGTGAGCAGCAGGTAACCGGCGAGGGCAACAGCCGCGACGAGGATGAAGAACGAGGCCGAGAACAGAAAGGCGACGAGACGGAAAAGACAGCCCAACGCCGCTCAGCAATCCTCACGGCCGCCGGCCGGTGCTAAAGGTCCGATTGCTCGCTCCAGTCCTTGATGATGTGATGAGCGATGGCCACGGGCCCGGGAAGGCCGAACCCCATGGACGCCGGGTCCGGACTGGCGAAGTAGCCCCGCAGCTGATCGCGCGTGAACCAGCGCGCGCCGTCCAGCTCGAACGAGTCGACCGACTCCGAGTCCCCGGTGACGTGCGCGAAGCAGCCGATCATGAGCGACGAAGGGAACGGCCACGGCTGCGACGCCCTGTAGACGACCTCGTCCACGTCCAGCCCCACCTCCTCCTTGACTTCCCGCCGCACCGCCTCCTCGATCGACTCGCCCTGGTCGATGAAGCCGGCGATCGCCGAATAGAACCCGGGCGCCCACTGCTTCTGGCGCCCCAGGATGCAGCGGTCGCCCCGCCAGACGACCATGATCACTACGGGGTCGGTGCGCGGGAAGTGTTCCGCGCCGCAGGCATCGCACTTGCGCATGGAGCCGCCGTCGCGGGGCTCCGTGGGCCTGCCGCACGCGGGGCAGAAGCGGTGCCGGTTGTGCCAGTCCAGCAGCGACCGCGCGTGGGCCACGGTGCCCGCCTCGCCCTCCGGCAGGCGCGTGGCCGCGGCGCGCGTGTCCGTGAAGGCGACGCCCTCGAGCCCCAGGCGCGAGAGCGGCTCCTCCAGGGGCGAAAGGTCGACGGCGAAGCGCGCCGCCTCGCCCAGCAGGCCCAGGAGCACCGGCGGGTCGCGTTCGGCGGCGTGCCGGAGGACGGAACGGTCCAGCCACACGAGCCGGGTGTCCTCGCCATCGGTCGTGAGGGCGTTGAGCCGCCAGACGGGCAGGAAGCGGCTTGCGGGGTCCGCCAGCCGCGCCTCCAGCCACGCCGGGTCGCGCCGCAGGCTGCTGGCGACGGCGCGGTCGAGGGGATCGCCTGAGAACGGGATGTAGCCAATCACGCGCGTCTGCTCCTGGGCAAGAAGTTTACCGCCTCCCGGCCGGGCGGTTAGGCGCGGGACGTATCGCCTTCCGCTCCCTCTCCTCCCGCGGCGGCCCGCAGACGCGAACGGCGGCGCAACGCCCTGAGGAGGCCCCAGGCGGAGACCGCCACCCACGCGCTCTCCAGCATCAGGAATCCCCACTGGGACTCCGCGTAGGCGGCCACCGCGAGCAGAGCGCCGCCCGCGAGGTTCAACAGGAGATATGCGAAGCCTTCCACGCGGAGCAGCCGCGCCTGGGCCAGCCCGAAGCCGGTGAGGATGAACAGCGCTCCGGCGATCTGGACGATCTGCAAGTCGAGGCCCTTTCTGCGCTGGGAGCGGGCTGGTATACTGCCCTAGACGTAACCTTTAAGCCCGGTCCCGTGAGGCCGGAAAGGGAGACGGCAGTGCATACCCCCGCGCGTCAGCTTAACCTGGAAGGCGCGCCGTCCCTCCCCAGTTTCCCTGAGAGGCGGCGCGTTCTTGGCATCTGAACGCCTCCTCCTCACCGCCGAGGACGTCCGCCGCGCCATCGTCCGCATTGCCCACGAGATCGTGGAGGCGCACCGCGGTACTCGCGACGTGATGCTGATCGGCATGCATACGCGCGGCGTCCCCCTCGCCAGGCGGCTCGCCGCCGCCATCGAGCAGATCGAGGGCGAGGCGCTGCCCGTCGGCTCCCTCGACATCGGCCTCTACCGCGACGACCTTTCGATGCGCGGGACGCAGGTGCAGCTTGCCCCCGGCGAGCTCACGCGGGACGTCAGCGGCAAGCGCGTTGTCCTGGTGGACGACGTGCTCTTCACGGGCCGCTCCGTGCGCGCCGCCCTGGACGCGATCATAGACATCGGCAGGCCGCAGCGGATCCAGCTTGCCGTCCTCATCGACCGCGGCCACCGCGAAGTGCCCATCCGGCCCGACTACGTGGGCAAGAACGTGCCTACCGCGCGCGGCGACGACGTCCGCGTCCGTCTCCTGGAGACCGACGGCCGTGACGAGGTCGCCATTCTGCGCCAGGAGGAATGAGATGACCGCACCCCGCACCACCGAGCCCGCACGCGTGGAACTGGGGCGCCGCCCGGACCCGGCGCTGGGGACCGGTCCGGACCGCGGCTGGAGCCGCCGTCACGTCCTGGACCTGGACGACTTCACGCTCGACGAGATCGAGCTGGTCCTGGACACCGCGGACGCCATGAAGGAGGTGCTGGCCAGGGACGTACCCCGCGCGCCCGCCCTCCGCGGCACCACGATCGTCACCCTGTTCTACGAGGCCTCCACGCGCACGCGCGCCTCGTTCGAGCTAGCCGGCAAGGTCCTCGGCGCGGACGTCATCAACCTGACCGCGTCGGGGTCGAGCATCGAGAAGGGCGAGTCGCTGATCGACACGGCGCGCACGCTGCGGGCAATCGGCGCGCAGGTGCTGGTCATGCGCCACCCGCTCTCGGGCGCGCCGTACCTGGCGGCGGCGCACTGCGACGCGCGGGTGATCAACGCCGGCGACGGCTGGCACGCCCACCCCACCCAGGGCCTCCTCGACCTGTACACGCTAAGGCGCCGCCTGGGCGGCCTCGCGGGCAAGCGCGTCGTCATCGTCGGCGACATCGCCCACAGCCGCGTCGCGCGCAGCGGCATCTGGGGCTTGACGAAGATGGGCGCGGAGGTCGTCGTCTGCGGCCCGCCGACGCTCCTGCCGGCGGGGCTTGGCGCTCCTCACGCAGCTGACGCCCTGCCGCCTGTCACCGTCGAGACCGACCTCGACAAGGCCGTGTGCGGCGCCGACGCCGTCATGGCCCTGCGCCTGCAGCAGGAGCGCATGGCGGGCGGGCTCTTGCCCAGCCTGCGCGAATACTCCCGCCTCTATCAGGTGAACGAAGACCGCATGCGCCGCGCGAAGCCGGGAGCGCCCGTCCTCCATCCCGGCCCCATGAACGAAGGCATCGAGATCTCGGCCGCGGTGGCTCACGGCTCCCGCTCGCTCGTCGAGGAGCAGGTCCAGAACGGGGTGGCCGTGCGCATGGCCCTCCTCTACCTCATGCGGGGGGGCAAATGACGGCTCTCCTGGTGCGCGGCGGTCGCGTCATCGACCCGGCGAACGGCCTCGACCTGCCTGAAGCCGACGTCCTCATCGCCGATGGCGTCATCCAGGCAACGGGCGCGGGCCTGCCCGCCGGCGGCGCGCGGGTCCTGGACGCCGCCGGCCTCATCGTCGCGCCGGGGTTCGTCGACCTCCACACGCACCTGCGAGAGCCCGGCTACGAGTACAAGGAGACGGTCGAGACCGGCACCCAGGCCGCTGCACGCGGCGGCTTCACGACGGTCTGCGCCATGCCGAACACCGACCCGCCCGCCGACAGCAGGTCGGTCGTCGATTACGTGCTGCGGCGCGCTGCCGAGGCCGGGGCGGTGCGCGTGCTGCCCATCGGCTGCGTCACCAAGGGACGCGCCGGCAAGCTCCTGGCCGAGCTGGGGGGGCTGGCCGAAGCGGGCTGCGCCGGCTTCAGCGACGACGGCTCGCCCGTGGGCGACGCCGCGATCATGCGCCGGGCGCTGGAGTACGCCTCCGCCTTCGGCCTGCCGGTCATCGACCACCCCGAAGACCCGCAGCTTGCCGGCGGCGTCATGCACGAAGGCTGGGTCTCCACCCGCCTCGGCCTCAGGGGCATCCCGGCCGCTTCCGAGGAAAACGCCATCGCCCGCGATGTCGCCCTCGCCCGCCAGACGGGCGGCCACGTCCACGTCGCCCACATCAGCACCGCCGGCGGCGTCGAGCTCATCCGCCGCGCCAAGGCGGAAGGCCTTCGCGTCACGGCCGAGGTCACGCCCCACCACCTGACGCTGACGCACGAGCGGGTGATGCGCGGGCCGGGCCACGAGGGCGGCGCGCCCCTGGCTTACGACACGAACGCGAAGATGTACCCGCCGCTGCGCGCGCCGGAGGACGTCGCCGCCTGTGTCGACGGGCTTCGCGACGGGACGATCGACGCCATCGCCACGGACCACGCGCCCCACGCCGTCCAGGAGAAGCTCTGCGAATTCGACGACGCCGCCTTCGGCATCGTCGGCCTGGAGACGGCCCTGCCGCTCGCCCTGCAGACGGGGCTGCCCCTGGCGCGCGTCCTGGAAGCGCTGACCATCGGCCCGGTCCGCGCCCTCGGGCTCGACAGGCGGCTGCCGGGGCTCGGGACGCTGAGCGCCGGCGCCCCCGGGGACGTTACGGTCTTCGACCCGGCGCGGGAATGGAGGGTGGAGGCGGAAGCGCTGGCGTCCAAGGGCAAGAACACGCCCTTCCTCGGCCAGACGCTGCGAGGGCAGGTCATCGCGACCGTTTCCGGGGGCGAGGCCGTGTTCGAGCTGGAGAAGGCGGGCGCATGACCGCGGCCGGCGTGACGACGGAAGCGGCCGCAGTGCGGCGACGCCCAGCCGAGGGGCGCGCGCTCGCAGCGCACCCGCTCGTGCGCCGGGCGGTGGTCTGGGCCCGGGACCGCCTCAGGAAGGACCTCCCGGATGGCTGAGCGCGACCGCCCGGCCCTTCTCGTCCTCGAAGACGGCAGCGTCTTCACAGGGAAGCCGTTCGGGGCGCCGGTGGACGCCACGGGCGAGGTGGTGTTCAACACCTCGATGACCGGCTACCAGGAGGCGCTCACGGACCCTTCGTACGCCGGCCAGATGCTGGTCATGACCTACCCCATCCAGGGGAACTACGGCGTCAACGACCGCGACGACGAGTCCGCGCGCATCCAGGTCAGCGCCTTCATCGTCAGGGAGCACTGCGAGGCGCCGAGCCAGCGCCTCATGACGGCGACGCTCCACGACTACCTGCTCGAGCGCGGCGTGCCCGGCCTCAGCGGCGTCGATACGCGGGCGCTGACGCGGCGGCTGCGCAGCGCGGGCGTGATGATGGGCGCGCTGGTGCAGGCGGGCTCCCCGGAAGACGCGCTCGCCCGCCTGCGGGAGTCGTCCCGCTACGGCAGCGTCGACCTGGTGCCGAGGGTGACGGCGGAGCGTCCGTTCGCCTGGCCGCCCGCCGGCGTCTACGCGCCGCCGGACGCGCAGCCGTTGCGCCATCGCGTCGTCGTCCTGGACCTCGGCGTCAAGTACAACGTCATGCGGTCGCTGCGGCGGTTCGGCTGCGACGTCATGGCGGTGCCGGCCCGGACGCGCGCCGCCGATATCCTCGCCTTGCACCCCGACGGCGTCGTGCTCTCGCCCGGCCCCGGCGACCCGGCCCTGCTGGACTACGCCGTGGAGACGGTGAAGGGCCTCATCGGCAGGGTGCCGGTGATGGGCATCTGCCTCGGCCATCAGGTCGCCGGCATCGCCCTGGGCGCGCGTACGTACAAGCTGAAGTTCGGGCACCGCGGGGCGAACCACCCCGTCAAGGACAACGACACCGGGCAGGTGCACATCACCTCCCAGAACCACGGCTACGCCGTCGACGCCGGCGGCCTCCCCGCCAGCGTCGAAGTCAGCCACGTGCACCTCAACGACGGCACGGTGGAAGGCCTGCGCGGCCGCAACGAGCCGCTGCTCACCATCCAGTACCACTCGGAGGCGTCGCCCGGGCCTTTGGACAACATGTATCTCTTCCAGCGCTTCGTGGAGATGATGGGTGATGTGCCAAAATTGCATAAATTATGATGCGCAATAAAGGTGGGGTGAATTGATGCGGACAACGCTAGACATCAACCCGGACTTGCTGGAGACGGTCGAGAAGATCACCGGCGAAAAGAGCCCCAGCAAAGCCGTGAACGCCGCATTGGCGGAGTTCATCCGCAGCCACATGGTAGAAGAGCTCATTGCCCTTGCTGGCCACGTCGAGATCGAGGGCAATTGGCGCGAACTGGAAGAGGGCGAACTGGAGGAGGCGGCGCGAACCGCGCGCGGGGAATGGTAATTGTCGACACGTCAGCCTGGATGGAATTCCTGAGACAGCCGACGGCCCCCATCGGCAGGGAGGTTGCTGCGTTCTTGCGCCAGAACCAGGTGCTCATGGTCGGTCTGGTGCTGGCGGAGGTCCTCCAAGGTGCGCGGGGGCAGCAGGCGGCGGCGCTCCGGGAGCAGCTCTCCGCGCTGCCTTACCTGGAGGTCGACAAAGCAACGTGGTTGAGGGCGGCCGAGCTATCCTCGACCCTTCGAGCACAGGGCCAGCCGACGCCTCTCAGCGATTTGGTTATTGGCCTGCAGGCGTTGGCGGGCGGCCATACCGTGTTCGCTACAGACGCCCACTTCCAGCGCGTGCCTGGCCTGCAGCTGCACCAAGTGGGGACATGAGAGAAAGAATGACCCAGACGCCAAGGATTGGTCAGGCCACAGCGATTACTAGAACCTCAGCGCCAATTCCCAGCTCCACGACTAGCGCCTCCATCTGGCGCCTGGCCTCCCCTCGCCGACGGGCGGACGGGGCATGGCCTGCCTCTGCTCTCGGCGCGCAACGACGTGGGGTGAGCGCATGACCAAGCCCTCGAAGGTCCTCATCCTCGGCTCCGGGCCGATCGTCATCGGCCAGGCGGCGGAGTTCGACTACTCCGGCACGCAGGCCTGCAAGGCCCTGCGGGAAGAGGGCGTCCAGACCGTCCTCGTCAACTCCAACCCGGCCACGATCATGACCGACGAGGAGACCGCCGACATCGTCTACATCGAGCCTTTGACCGTGGAGGTCGTGGAGCGGATCATCGCAAGGGAGCGCCCGGACGGGCTCCTCCCCACCCTCGGCGGCCAGACCGGCCTCAATCTCGCCGTCGCCCTCGCCGACGCGGGCGTCCTCGACCGTTATGGCGTTCGCCTCCTGGGCACGCCCCTCGACACGATCCGCAAGGCGGAGGACCGCGACCTCTTCAAGAAGATGCTCCAGGACATCGGCGAGCCGGTGCCCGAGAGCGAGACCGTCACGAGCCTGGAGGAGGCGCAAGCAGTCCGCGCCCGCCTCGGCCTGCCGCTGGTCATCCGGCCGGCGTACACGCTGGGGGGCACGGGCGGCGGCGTCGCCCACACCGCCGACCAGTTCGAGCGCATCGTCAGCGGCGGCCTGGCCGCAAGCCCCATCCGCCAGGTGCTCATCGAGCGCAGCCTCCTCGGCTGGAAGGAAGTCGAGTACGAGGTGATGCGCGACGCCGCCGACAACTGCATCACGGTCTGCAACATGGAGAACTTCGACCCCATGGGCGTGCACACCGGCGACAGCATCGTCGTCGCGCCCAGCCAGACGCTGACGGACAAGGAGTACCAGATGCTCCGCTCGGCGGCGCTGAAGATTATCCGCGCCCTCGGCATCGAGGGCGGCTGCAACATTCAATTCGCCCTGGCGCCGAGGCCGGACGTGGTGCCGTGGGAGTGGCCGGACGGGACGCGCGCGGCGCCTCGCGACCGCTTCAGCCTGCCGCCTTACTTCGTGATCGAAGTCAACCCGCGCGTCTCCCGCAGCTCCGCGCTGGCCAGCAAAGCTACCGGCTACCCCATCGCCCGCGTCGCCGCCAAGATCGCCGTGGGCAAGCGCCTGGACGAAATCCCAAACGCCGTCACCCGCCGCACGACGGCCGCCTTCGAGCCGGCCCTCGACTACTGCGTCGTCAAGATACCCCGCTGGCCCTTCGACAAGTTCCCCTTCGGCGACCGCCTCATCGGCACCCAGATGAAGGCCACGGGCGAGGT
>Ga0073934_10011954_pt1 | contig 10356 bp, 10 predicted proteins | sample LarsenN4metaG_FD_76834 | JGI IMG/M metagenome (GOLD analysis project Ga0073934, IMG submission 76834) | Hot spring sediment bacterial and archeal communities from British Columbia, Canada, to study Microbial Dark Matter (Phase II) - Larsen... ... | reverse complement strand
GCAGGAACAGCCCGAGCAGCGCGACCGTGAGCCCAGCACCTCCCAACCCGGCGAGAGCGCCTGCGACGAGGACGGCTGCTGTTCGGACCCGGATGACGTTCACTCCCCGAGCGGCGGCGGCATCCGGGTCCTCGCCGCACGCGCGCACGGCAAGGCCCCAAGAGGTCCGGGCGAGGACCCACCAGACAACCGGGACGAGGACGATCGCCATCCAGGTGATCGGGTTGTGGCTGAAGAGGATCCTGCCGAGCACCGGGATATCGGACAGGAGCGGAACAGCGAGGGGCCCAAGGCGGTCGACCTGGCGCGGGATGTCTCCGAGCGGTGTGTTCACCTTGTGGATGAAGCCGGTGAGGCCGATACCGAGGATGGTGATACCGAACCCCACGACCACCTGGTTCGCACGACCACGGACGCTGAGGAGCGCCATCGAAGCCGCGAGAGCCATCCCGGCGGCCATGCCAGCCATCACGCCCAACCACCACGTCGTCTCGGCTCCAACGTAGAGGGCTGTGAGGGCTCCGACGATCATGTAGCCCTCGAGGCCGAGGTTCAACACCCCAGAGAGCTGTGAGACGGTTTCCCCCAGGGCCGCGAGGCCGATCGGCGCCGCCAGCCGCAAGGCTCCCGTGAGCACGCTGGTCCAGAACCCGATCGTCAGGAGGACGTCCATGGATCCCGTCAGGTGCCCCGCGTGGGGGCTCCGGCGACGGCCGACTCCTCGGCGGCGATCTCGGCTCCGGCCGACGCGCGGGGGCGCCAGAGTCGAGGCCCGAGCCGGGCCGCGAACGACAGCAGGATCAGGGCTTGCACCACGTCCGAGAGGGTGGCGGGGATATGGGCAGTCTGCTCCATGAACACGCCACCCGCCTGGAGCGCCGCCATGAGCAGGGAGGCGGCGATGACGCCAAGCGGGCGAAGCCCACCGAGGACCGCCACGAGAACCCCGAGGTAGCCGACGCCGGACGCGACCTCGACGTAGAGCCGTCGATGGAGGCCAGCGACCTGGGACCACCCGGCGACACCGGAGAGGAGTCCCGCGACGAGCATCACCCCCACGATCGTCCAGGTGGGCGACACGCCAACGTGTCGGGCCAGGGTGGAGTTCTGCCCGAACAGGTCCACCCGGAAGCCGGGTACCGAGCGGACCCAGAGCGCGAACGCCCCGGCGGCGGCGATCGCAACGAGCACGCCTACGTGGAGGCGGGTTCCGGGAAGGAGGGATGGGAGCAGGGCGGCGGGCGGCAAGACCTCGCTCTGGGAGATCGGGGAGCTAGGTGGTTTCAGCGGCTCGCGTAGGAGGTAACCGAGCAGGTACGCAGCGAAGTAGTTGAACAGCAACGTGGACAGGATCTCGTTCACCTCGAACCTGGCACGCAGGACGGCCGGCAGCGACGCCCACAGGGCCCCGAACACTGCGGCGGCCACGAACGCGCCGGAGATCGTCAGGAAGGGCGGTCCCTCCCGGAGCCAGAGGGCGGCCAGGGTCGCCCCGACGGCTCCCATGACGAGCTGGCCTTCCGACCCGATCGTGAAGACCCCGGCCCGCAGGGCGATCGACACGCCAACCCCGATCGCAGCGAGTGGTGCGGCGCGGACCAAGGTTTCCCCGATGGCGAACCGGCTGCCCACCGCCCCGCGGACCATCGCGGCGTACGAGGCCACCGGATCGTGACCTGCCAACCGGAGGAGGAGGGCGCCGACGGCCAGTCCGAGGGCGACCGAACCGAGGACGATCATGGGCCCCCGGTTCAGTGTGCGTGCACGGGCGATCGCTCGGACGCTGCGTCCGATCGCCCTCCTGGGGAGTGCATCCGTCGATGACGTCTCCCGGGTCACGCGGTGATCCCCGCCATCGCTGCTCCGAGTCTGGCCGGTGTGCACTCCCACGCCGGGAACTCATCGGTCACATCGCCGGCGGAGAGGACGACGACGCGGTGAGCGAGATCCAGAACCTCGTCCATGTCGGCGGAGATGACCACCACCGCCCCTCCCCGTGTGGCGACGTCGAAGATGCGATCGCGCATGACCTTGGTGGCGACCGGATCGAGACCCTTCGTAGGCCCGACAGCGACGAGGACCGAAGGCGTGGTCTCGAGCTCCCGGGCGGCGAGCAGCTTCTGTTGGTTACCCCCCGACAGCAGCCTGGCCGGCATCTCCGGCACCGGGGGTCTGACCTCGAAGCTGACCAGCAGGGTACGTGCGAAGTCCCGGATGGCCTTCGGAAGCCGGAGGCCATGGCGGGCGAGCCTCGGATCGGTCGGCCGTTTCGCCGTGACGTTGTCCGCCACGCTCAGTTCGAGCGCGAGCCCGTCGGACCGGTCTCCGGGGAGATACGAGACGCCAGCCTCCATCGCACCGCGAGCGGATCCGGTGACATCGTTTCCATCGATCGACACGCGTCCGACGTCTGGATGGATGAGTCCGGTGAGGACCTGCGCGAGTTCGTCCTGACCGCTCCCGGCGACACCGACAACGCCCACGATCTCACCCCCACGCACGGACAGTGACACGCCTCGCAGACCTGGACCGTGGGGTACTCGGACCTGGAGCCCGTTCGCTTCGAGCCGAACCGTTCCCTGCTTGGGGACCGGTCGCCCTCGGGTGGAGACCGGTAGATCGCCGATCATCAGGGTGGCGATCTCGTGCGGATCGAACTCCGCGACTTCGACTGCCGAAGCCATCACCCGGCCCTGGCGGAGAACCGTGACGCGGTCGGCGATCGCCGCGATCTCGCGGAGTCGGTGGGAGATGAACAGGATCGCCACGCCCGAGTCCCGGAGGCTTGAACACAGGTGGAGCAGAGCGTCGACCTCCTGAGGCCCCAGCGCCGAGCTGGGCTCGTCGAGCAGTAGGACCCCCGCCCCCCAGGCCACCGCCATCACGATCTCCGCCTTCTGCCGTTCCGCGAGCGGCAGATCGTCGATCAGATGATCGGGGTGGAGGCGCAGACCGAATCGCTCGCTCACCTCTTGGAGCTCCTGCGCGGCGCGCGTCGGCTCGAACATCGGCGTGGCTCCGGGCCGTCCGAGCTGCAGGTTCTCAGCAAGCGTGAGCCCGCGAACGAGGGAGAGCTGCTGCCGGACGTACGCGACTCCCGCTGCCGCTCCCTCTGAGCGCGACCGGGGGCGGAAGGGCTCCCCGAACAGACGCATCACGCCGATGTCGGGTCGAAGGCTCCCGGCGACGATCTTCGCGAGCGTCGACTTCCCGGCCCCGTTCTCCCCCACGAGGGCGTGGACCTCACCCGTCCTGAGGGTCAGGTCGACACGATCGAGGGCTCGGAGAGAACCGAACGAGCGAGAGATCTCCCGCACCTCGAGCGCAGGGACCTGCTCGCGCCCATATGTGGTTCCCACGCCGACTATCCGTGGATGTCGATGTCGCCGGACCTGATCCCCGCCAGGGTCTCATCCAGGCGGGCCTGGGCCTCGGCGATGGGGATCGCGGTCTCCGCGTCGACCTCGTGGAGCGGGATCACGGACACCTCTCCGTTCGCCAGATCCGACAGGAAGGTTCCGTTGCCCCACTCGCCGGCTCGGATCATGTCCACGAATCGCTGGTACAGGCCCTCCAGGGTGAGCACGGTGGCCGTCAACGCGACCCCAGGAGCCGCCTCGTGCAGGTCGCCGAACCCGGTCACGAGGATGACGCCAGCCTGCTGCGCCGTCTGTGCCACCCCCTGGCAGATCCCGTCGCCAGAGCAATACAGGACGTCGGCCCCGTCGTCGAGCAGCGACTGAGCGGCTTCTGCGGCGGCCTGAGCATCGTCGAACGAGCCGGCGAACACCTCGCCCACCTGCACGTCTGGGTTCACAGACTGGGCCCCGCGGATGAAGGCCGCGTGCATGATCTTCACGAAGTCGAGTTCAGGCCCCCCGACGATCCCCAGATGACCGGTCCGGCTCACCAGAGCTGAGGCCACGCCGAGTGGGAACCCCATCGAGTCGAAGTCGTAGGACCAGTCGTTGATGTTGTCCGTGGGGCCGAATCCCACCGCCGCCGCCGCCGCGGTCATGAACGCGACGTCCGGGAACTCGGCTGCAACAGAGTTGATCGGCTCGACGTATTCGATGCCGTGGCCGATGATCAGGTCGTACCCCTCTGTAGCGAACTGTCTGATGGCTGGCTCCGACTCCGTGGGATCCGGGATCTCATCGAGGATGGTGTACTCGACGGCCCCGTCCTGCTCCCCAACGGCCTTGATCGCGACGGCGGCTGACTGGTTGAAGGAGACGTCGTTCTGGCGCCCGGGCATCAGTACCGCGACCTTGACCGGCTCCTTGCCGCTCCCGGCGTCTCCACCCTGCCCGTCTTCGTCTCCACCACCGCACCCGACGGCGACGACCGCCACCGCCATGAGGAGAGCGAGGAGCCTGTGTCTGACGCGCATCCCTTCCCCTCCCTTCGGTCTGGGCCGCGCTATTTAGCCGTTGACCCAGACGATTTGTCAATCCAGCTCCCCCGGCCGCTCTACGGTTCGTCAATCCTGGAGAAGGTGCCAGAGCAGATCGGGGGTCACGGGCGTTCGGGTGAGGCGGTCGGCCACCTCGGGCAGCGCCGCAGCGATGGCGTTCGCGACCGCCGCCGGCGCCCCGATCGTGCCTCCCTCACCCATCCCCTTCATCCCCCCAGGGATGTGCGGGGCCGGGGTCTCGATGTGCTCGATGTGGAAGTCGGGGATCGTGCCCGTCGTGGGTATCAGGTAGTCCATGAACGTACCCGTCAGCGGCTGGCCGTCTTCGCTGTGGATCACCTCCTCCATGAGTGCCCCGCCGATGCCTTGGGCCACGCCACCGTGGATCTGCCCTTCAACGATCATCGGGTTCACGATCACCCCACAGTCATGTACCACCACGAACCGTTCGATCTCCACGAGGCCCGTTTCCGGGTCCACGGCAACCTGGCAAGCATGAGTGGCGTACGAGAACGTGAGGTTGTCCGGGTCGTGGACGTAGCTCTCTTCCAGTCCGGGGGATATGCCTGAGGGCACGGGCCAACCCCTCAGCCCCGCCGCCGCCACCGCCGCGATGGGCACACGCCGCTCCGTCCCCGCGACGATGGCCTCCCCATCCTGCAGGACGATATCGTCGGCCGAGGCTTCGAGGAGCTCTCCGGCGATGGCGCGCAGCTTGTCGGCGAGCCGTCCGGCGGCGCGCACGATGGCGCCTCCTGCTAGCGCCACCGAGCGGGAGGCCGCCGTTCCGTACGGAGAATAGGGAGCTGTTTCGGTGTCGGGATGGACGAGGGAGATGCGGTCCGGGGTGGTGCCGATCTGCTCGGCGGCGAGCTGAGCGAACGTCGTCTCGTGTCCTTGTCCGTGGGAACATGTGCCCACCCTCACGCGGACCGATCCGTCGTTCGCCATGCTCACGATGGCCGTCTCATAGCTCGCCACCTGAACGCCGACGATCCGGCTGCCCGCCGTGGGACCGACCCCGGACGACTCCACGTACGAAGAGAACCCAACGCCCCGGATACGTCCGTCTTCGGGTGGCTCCGGCGCCGATCGGATGATGTCCGCGGCGCGTCGGAGGGCGGCAGGGTAATCACCGCTGTCGTAATTGAGGTGGGTCCGGGTGGTGAACGGGAGCTCTTCGGGCCGGATCATGTTGAGGGCTCGGAGCTCAACGGGGTCCATGAGCAGCTCGCGCGCCACCATCTCCACAGCTCGCTCGCGGATGTAGACGGCCTGGGGCTGGCCGAAGCCCCGGTAGGCTCCGGTAGGCGTCGTGTTGGTCACGATGACCTGGCCGGTCAGACGGACCGCTTCCCACCGGTACGGACCCGGCAACGTGGAACCCGTCGTGGCCAGGGGGCCGCCACCGAAGATGGAAAGGTAGGCGCCGCTGTTACGGCGGCCATGCACGCGGATCCCCCGGAGCCGACCGCTCCGATCGAAGGCAACCTCGACGTCCCACTCCTCGTCGCGGGCTTGTGCGGTGACGGTGAGGGACTCCCTTCGATCTTCTACCCACTTCACGGGCCGTCCTACATCGAGGGCGGCCAGGCAGACCAGCAGCTCGTCCTCGTAGATGTGATCCTTCACGCCGAAGCCGCCACCGACGTCCGGCGCGACGACCCGGATCGAGTGGTGTGGGATCTTGAGGATCTGCGACACCTGATCCTTCACCATGTGTGGGGCCTGGGTCGACGTGTAGATGGTGATGCGGCCCGTGCCGGGGTCGGGCACGGCGACGATGCCTCGGCATTCCATCGGTGCCCCGGCGAGGCGGCCGGTGCGCATGGTGCACCGCAGCACATGATCCGCGTCGGCGAAGACGACATCGGTGGTGTCGGCTTCGTCTCCCGTCTCGAGCTCGATGACGACGTTCGTGCCCCATCGCGGGTAGAGGAGGGGCGCGTCCGGCGCGAGGGCGCTGTGGATGTCCGCGACCGAGGGCAGCTCCTCGATGTCCGGGACGATGGCGTCGACGCCGTCTTCGGCCAGGTATGGCGATCGCGCGACGACGACCCCGATCGGTTCACCGACGAACCGCACTCGCTCGTCGATCAAGGGGCGCTCGAGCTGACGCTGCATCGGTAGATGCCATGCGACCGGCACCGATCCCGTCCGCTCCCGCACCTCCTCCGGCCCGAGGACCAGATCCACTTCCCGCGCCGCCGACCGATCAAGGCCGCGCAGGAGCCCATGAGCGACCGGGCTCCGCACGATCGCCGCGCTCAGCATGCCCGGCAGCTCGATGTCGTCGACGTACCGACACGTGCCGCGCAGGAACTTGTCGTCGTTCAGGCGCGGAACGGGGATCCCGAGATACGGACTCATGGGTTCGCACCCTGCTTCCAGGCAGCCGTGATCGCCTTCCGGATGTTCACGTACCCGGTGCATCGACAGAGATGGCCCCCCAGTACCTGTTCCGCCGCCTCGTCCTGACCGATCCCGTCCCGTAGGGCAGACACGAGGGAGACCACGATCCCAGCCGTACAGAACCCGCACTGGAGTGCGTGAGCCTCGTGCATGGCTCGACGGATCGCCTCCGCCTCCGGTCCCGCCAAGCCCTCCACCGTCTCGATGTGCGCCCCCTCCGCCTGCGGTGCCAGCACGAGGCAGGAGCGTGCCGGAGCCCCGTCGAACAGGATCGTGCAGGAGCCGCACGAGCCCTGCTCGCACCCGACGTGGGTTCCCGTCAACCCGAGATGGTGCCGGAGGACGTCGGACAGAAGCGTTCTCGGCTCCACCTCCACCTCCCGGGGTCGACCGTTGACGGTGAGCCGGATCCGTCGTGCCTCGGTCACGAGGGGACTCCCGAGATCCGCTCCAGGGCACGCCGCACCATCACCCCAGCCACCGCGCGCCGATACTCGTCGGAGGCGTGCAGGTCGGATCGGGGCTGGACCCCGGCCGAGACGGCATCGGCCAGCTCGCGCAGGCGTTCCGCCGACAGCACGGCTCCCTCGATCACCGCCTCCGCCTCACGCAGTCGGCGCGGCCGATCCCCGGTGCCACACATGGCGATCCGGACTTCCCGTGCCACGAGCTCCTCGAGCACGGCTGCCACGCAGGCGCCGACCAGGCTGAAGTCACCGGGCCGCCTCGCGACCTCGACGAAGGCGGTTCGCCCCGGGTACGTTGGGAGGGAAGCCTCTACCAGGATCTCGTCGGGCTCACGGGCCGTCGAGAAGACGCCCTGGAAGAACTCCTCGGCGGGTACCGAGCGCTCCCCCCGATCCTTGCTCACGAGCGTCATGGTCCCCCCGAGAGCGACGAAGACCGCTGGCAGCTCCGAGGCGGGATCCGCGTGCGCGAGGTTCCCCCCGATGGTGGTTCGGTTCCGGATCTGTGGGTGGCCGATCTCACGGAGCGCTTGCCGAAGGCACGTCGGCGCAGAATCAGAGCTGGCAACGGATCTCTCCAGCGAGGCGGCTCTCACCATCGCACCGATCCGGATGCCATCGGCGCCTATGTCCGATCGGTCGAGGCCGGGTACCCGCCGGAGATCGATCAGCGCCGAGGGCCGAGCGATGCGCATGTTGAGCATCGGGATCAGACTCTGCCCCCCCGCGAGGAGGGAAGCATCCCACGACAGATCCGCCAACAGCTCGAGGGCCTCCTGGAGGCTGCTCGGATCGAAGTAGTCGAAGGGGGCGGGCTTCATCCGGAGGGTCGCTCATGCACCTTGAAGTGACGTAAGGGTTCGCGGTCCGGGAGCGCAGCCGTCCTCACGGTTCCTCCTCCGATCGCGGAGGCTCGCTCGCGGTGCCTTCACCGAGGCGATGCCGGAGGCACTCAGCGAACTCGCGGGTGAGCTTCGCCGACATGTCCGCGATCAGACCCGTGCGTCCGAACTGCGCCATCGGTCCCCGGAGCCGGTAATCGGCCAGAAGCGCGACGCGGGTCCCTGCGTCGACGGGGCTCAGCTGATACTCGACCGACGCCGAGCCGCGGTTCCCACCACGACGATCCACCCCGCTCGCTTCGATCCTGGCCCGGTGTCGAGCTTCATCGCGCTCGACCACCCTTGCCGTCCCCTCGAACTCGGCGGCGATCGGACCGACCTTGACCCGGAGCCTGCCGATGTAGGTGTCGCCATCGACCTGGAGGAGGGCAGCCCCGGGCATGCACGGCACGAGCGCCGGGACGTCTTGGAGCGCGGCCCACACGATGGGGGTGGGTGCGGACACGTCAAAGGTCTGGGTGATCTCCGCCATCCCGCTCGCGCAGCCGTTCCGGACTCACACTTCCCGATGAGAGGGCCGGAATCTAACAACAGATTGTGGAAACGGGCAAGCGGTTCGCGGTCGCGGAGGAGACCGGTCTTCAACAGAGTGTTGTCTCGCGCCGCGGGAACCTACCGGGGGGGAACCGGGGAGGAGGGTGCCGACGGATCTGGCACGTTGCGGCGATCGGGGCCGCGGTCCGCGCGACTCACTGCTCGCGGGACGCGTCGAGGTAGTTGTAGACCGTGAATCGGCTCACGCCGAGGGCGTCGGCGACCGTCTCAACAGCCTTCCTCAACGCGAAGGCCCCACGTTGATCCAAGATCCGGACCACGCGTCGTTTGTCCACTCGAGACATCTCTGAGACCGGCCGCCCGATCTGCTCCTCCGCCATCGCGATGAGCCCTTCGAGCGCGCGGTCCACATGTGTGAACGTTCCCGGAGGCATCGGCTCGTCCATCGGGGAGGCGGCATCGGCGCGCAGCGACCGGATGAGGCGCCCGGCGGTCTCCACAGTGCCGACGTCGATCTCGACGGCTACACGTCGATCCGATCCGGGGAGTGGCACCGTGGCCAGCCGTTCCCATACGCCCTCTGCGCCCCCGAAGGTCTCCTCCACATCGCCGTCGGGTCCCACCACGAGGATCCGATAGAGCGGTCCCAGGGCCTCGGCAAGGGCCTTGACGAACTCGTTCTCAGAGCTCATGCGTCCACAGTCTCCACGTTTACCACCACCCTGCGCGCACCCTCCCGGAAGGCAGCCACGGTCGCCGCACGAATCGCTTCAAGGACAGGCTCGACATCGCCGGTGACTGTCTGGCTGAGCGGGCCGAGCTCGGCATCGAGACCAGCATCGACGATGGCGTCCACCGCCGCCTGCGCATGTGGCGGGAGAGTTGCTCCCTCGATGAAGGGGTAGACCGTGAACTCGACGCGGATCACGTCATCAGTATGACGCGTCGAGAGCGCCTCCCCAAGGTTCTGGTGCCAGCGACATCGGTCCCGGAGTGCCGATGACGTTTCCGGGACGTGTCCTTGGTTGTGGGGTCGAAGAGATCCTCCGCCTGTGGCTCTCCGGCCACGTCTGCAGCTTCATCGGGCGGCTGGGGATGGTCGATCGCAAGAGCGTCCGCCGGTACGTCCAAGGCGGCGTCGCCGGGGTCGACCGAGAACGGGACGAGGATCCGGACGTGGCGGGGCCGTGGCCAGGCCGGTGCATACTCCTCGCATGGCGGACTGGCACGTGACCCGAGAACATCAGCCCGGCGTGTGGCTCGTGAGCGAGCCTCCGCACGTGAACTGCTTCCTCGTGACCGGCCGTGAGCGCGCGGTGCTCGTGGACACCGGCCTCGGGTTCGTCCCCGTCCGCGACGCGATCGACGAGCTGACCGAGCTCCCGGTGCTCGTCGTGAACACCCACCACCACTGGGATCACGTCGGGGGGAACGTCGTCTTCTCCGAGATCGCGATCCACGAGGCCGGGGCGGCCGAGCTGCGGCGGGGCCCCGACATGGACGCGATCCGCCCATACGCGGAGTGGGCCCGACACGTGCTGGAGCGGTTCGGCGAGTTCCGGGCCCTCGACGAGGAGCTGTTCTGGTTCGTGACCGAGGAGACCACCCCGCGCCCGCTCCCCGAGGGGTTCGACCTCGGCGCCTGGCACATCGCGCCGTCGGT
>Ga0073934_10011953_pt1 | contig 10357 bp, 7 predicted proteins | sample LarsenN4metaG_FD_76834 | JGI IMG/M metagenome (GOLD analysis project Ga0073934, IMG submission 76834) | Hot spring sediment bacterial and archeal communities from British Columbia, Canada, to study Microbial Dark Matter (Phase II) - Larsen... ... | reverse complement strand
GCCCTACCGATCTGACCAACGCCGGGCGCAGTATTCTCGCCCAAAACCCGGAAAGCCTGGGTAGCCTGGGGATTGCCATCAGCGAGGCGGTTGAAGTCGCGGCGATGAGTGGCGGCACGGTGAAATATTCACTCGGCAGCGTGCTCAACCACGTGTTGATGCACCAGACGATTGTGGGCGAGGAAGCCCTGCTTCAGATGGCCCTGGCCGATGATTACCCGGACGTCGTGATCGGCTGTGTGGGCGGCGGCAGCAATTTCGCCGGGTTAGCTTTCCCGTTCATCCGCGAAGCGCGCCACAAAAAGCTCAATACCCGTTTCCTGGCCGCCGAACCAACGGCCTGCCCCAGCCTGACCAAAGGCGTCTATGCGTTTGATTTCGGCGACACCGTAGGCATGACACCGCTGGTGAAGATGTATACGCTCGGCCACGACTTTATGCCGCCGGGCATCCACGCGGGCGGTTTGCGCTATCATGGCATGGCTCCGCTGATCTCGCTGTTGTACGACGAAGGGATTATCCAGGCTAAGGCCTATCACCAGAATTCGATCTTTGACGCGGCAGTGCAGTTTGCGCGGGCTGAGGGGATCATCCCCGCGCCGGAAAGTGCCCACGCCATCCGCGCCGCGATCAACGAGGCATTGGAAGCCAGGGACGCCGGGCAGGAGCGCGTGATTCTCTTCAACCTGAGCGGGCACGGCCACTTCGATATGCTGTCCTACGATTCGTACTTCGCGGGCCAACTGGAAGATTACGAATATCCGGTAGAAGACGTGATCGCGGCCCAGAAACGGATGCCGCAGGTGGACGAGGCTATGCTCCTCGCTCCAGGGGATTGACTTCAAACTCGGCTGATGTTAGAGGCGCCGCTTGCTGCGTCCCAAAGGGTGAGGCGTATCACCTGTGTCTCACCCTTTATTTTCGCCCTATGCCCATAATGTGGGAACTTATGCCTAACAAGGTTGGTTCAGATTCCACCAACCGCAGAAAATGCAGCAGGCGTTCTCGCTGTTGATCATCTGCCCAGAAGGTATCGAAATCCCTCATCAATCTGCCGGGTCCCTCAATCGCCAGAATCGCCTCAACTGCAAACCCTACTGCTTCGAGTTCCAGGGCAAGATCATCGGGGTGATGGAAATAGGCCGTGGCGAAATAGTCTGGAAGTTGATCGGGGTTGCGATGCTGCCCATCTTGCAAATCGCGCTCAAGAATAGGAACGAATTCAGGATCGGCCAGAAAACCGCGCGTCAGCCCATCGAACAGCGACGCAAAGCGCGAGATAATGGCGGCGAAAATCATCCCGCCGGGCTTCAGAATCCGGTGAGCTTCCCGGAGCGCGCGCAGGCGATCATTATCCTCCGTCAGATGGTAGAGCGGACCCAACAGCAGCACAACATCCGCAACCCCGTCGGCTGCCGTCAATTGTCTGGCATCCCCGACCTGTATGCTGGCAAGCGGATATTCTGTCGCTTGTGCCTGGTGTGCCTGCTCAATATGCAAGGGGACCGCGTCTATCAAATGGACCTGATAGCCGAGCCGGGCCAGCCAGAACGCATAGATGCCTGCCCCGCCGCCAATGTCAAAAATGGTGGCAGGCGGTTCTGGCAGATAGCGCCGCAAGATTTCCTGGGTGCGAACCATTTCCAACTGGCCCGATCCGCGCAGCAGACGTTGTTCTTCCCGCCCCTGGTTATAATAGTAGAGCGCGTCGTCTGGGAGCGGTGCGCGACTATCATGGTGTGACATAGGCTGTACCTCAATAATTGAGCGCACGGTCAGTTTCGCCTACACGAGGCGCATCCCCCACTGTGCGCCGTTGAGCAGCCGCCGCAGCCTGCGGACGATGGGCGGCTCCCGGCGACATACGGCGCGGAATAGACTCGCTGCGTTTCAGCGCTGCTGCAATAGGGGCATGGTTCGGCTTTTTCCTCTTCAGCCATCGAGCGGCGGACTTCAAACACCTGCTGGCATTGGCAGCACCGATATTCGTAAAGCGGCATTCTTCCCTCAATCTACTTCAAATCTAGAGACACGTGGTTTGTGTTATACCGGATTCTACCTCTGCGCGCCAGTGCGTTGTTTCTGAGCAGCTATCAGCCTGGAAATATTATATAAATATAATATTTATCATAAAAATAAATCCGATGCCGGATTTTTACACGTATTTATAAGATGCACTATGTGAAAGTCTTTAGCAATAGAAGCTGCCCTTCTTCGGCAGCAGGGAGAAGGGGGATGGGGGGGCACACAGCTACCCCTGACCTGTCCTGAATGGTCCGATGAGTACGGGTATTCAAAATATTCAGCACCTTAGACAACAATGCTTATACCAGTGGGGAATTGTGCTGTCCAAAAAGCACGATTTCTTTCGTTCGCTTAACGTAAGGAGGTCAGTGTATGTATCGTAAGGCTGTGTATGCAGGTGTGGCTTTTCTCTTCCTGCTGGGGTTGGCTGTCAACAGCCGTCCCACCGCTGCTCAGGGGCCAGGTATCGGTCTGGCGCAGCTTGCCAGTGGGTTGGTTGCCCCTGTTGATCTGGATTCTCCCCCCGGTGACGCGCGCACATTCATCGTGGATCAGGTGGGGATCATCTATATCGTGGACGAGACGGGAACCATGCTGCCCGATCCATTCCTGAACATCCAGGATCGGATGGTTCAGTTGGACCCGAACTACGATGAACGTGGTCTGTTGGGGCTGGCGTTCCATCCCGACTTTGTCAATAATGGGCGGTTCTACGTTTTCTACAGCGCGCCTCTGCGTGCCGAAGCGCCCGCCGACTGGAACTGCACCAATCACCTGTCGGAGTTCATGGTATCTGCCGACAACCCGAACATGGCCGATCCCAATACGGAGCGCGTCCTGTTGATGGTGGATAAGCCGCAGATGAATCACAACGGCGGCGATATCGCCTTCGGGCCGGATGGATTCCTCTACATCCCTCTGGGTGACGGTGGCGGCGCGAACGACACGGATATCGGCCATACCGAGGGCCTCGGCAACGGCCAGGATATCACCAATGTGCTTGGCTCGATTCTGCGCATTGATGTGAACGGCGGCGATCCTTATGGTATCCCCCAGGACAACCCGTTTGCGGGCAGCGCCGACGTGCCGAACGAAACCTTTGCCTATGGCTTCCGCAATCCCTGGCGCATCTCGTTTGACGATCAGGGCAGGCTGTTTGTCGCCGATGCCGGGCAGGACCTCTATGAAGAGGTGTCCATTGTCCAGGCAGGCGGCAACTACGGCTGGAACATCAAGGAAGCGACTCACTGCTTTGATCCGGCCAATCCCGAAACGCCACCCGCCGACTGTGCCACGACAGGTGCGGGCGGCGAGGCCCTGGTTGACCCGGTGATTGAGTTTGGGCACGATCAGGGATTAGTCGTGGTGGGTGGCGACACCTATACAGGCAGCGTCGCAGACCTGGCCGGACTGTACATCTTCTCTAATTGGAGTGCAGGTGAAGGTCCTGCCGGGTCTTTGTTTGCCGCTGCTCCGGCTGATGGTGGCTTGTGGGTCTTCAATCCGCTGACGATTGCCAACAATGCAGACGGCGGGTTGCATCTCTTTGTGCTGGCTATCGAAAAGGGCGGCGATGGTGAAACCTACGTGCTGACATCGGGCATGGCAGGACCGTCGGGCAATACCGGCGCTGTCTGGCGTATTGTCCCTGTGGATCAGGCCGGGCCGCCGACGGGCGCACCTGCCGACAGTGGTGAAGATGGCGAGTCAGCGGCTGAGACAGCGGAGACGACGGTAGACGTGAGTCTGGTGGAGTTTGCCATCGAAATGCCCAACTCCATCCCCGCCGGGACTGTGACGTTCAATGTCACGAACAATGGCACGGTGGAGCACAACTTCGAGATCGAAGGCACTGGCCTTGAGCAGGTCTTCGAGATGAACCTTCAACCCGGCGAAACCCAGACCATGACCGTAGACCTTCCGGCAGGCACCTATGAAGTATACTGCCCGGTGGGAGACCATCATGATCAAGGGATGGAACTGGAACTGACCGTCACAGAATCCGGTGAAGCAGCTGCAGAAGAAGGTGAGGACACCGAAGCGCCAGCCGATACGTCTGAGGACAGCGGCGGCGGAACCGACTCTTTATACTGATCAGAGGGCGAGGATATACCCCTACCCGGACGCATCAAGCGTGCGCCCTACGGACCCCACTTCTGATCCGTGTCTGAATTCTGTCCGTTTCTAGCACAGAGGGGAAATTGGTTTCCCCTCTTCACGTTGTCATGGTGCGCTTGAGACTACCCCACCGTCAGCAGATACAGCCCATAATCGGTGGGATCCACGTACACGATGCGTGTGCCGTCCGGGGATACGCTCCAATCCCCGTTGGCAATGCGGATCGGCAGGGTCGTGGGGTCGGTCAGGGTGCGAATCGTGCCCTCCACGACATCCACCACACTCAGCGCATGGGCATCCTGGGTCATATCAAAGCTGAGCGCGTACAGCGACCGATCATCCCGCCACTGGTACGCCCCGAAAAAATCCAGCTTGCGGGGCTGCGCATTTTCTTTGGTCTCCAGCACATACACGCCGCTGGTATTCGGATCGTCCTGGAACGGCAGATAAAAGGCGATCCGCTCGCCGCCCGGAGCCACGCTCAGCCCGCGCAGGAAACGAAACGTGCCGAGCATGAACGGGGTGACGGCGGGATCGTCAATATCCAGGATGTAAAGCTGTGTATCGGCGGTATATTCGATATGTTTCACGATCAGCAGGCGGCGTGAATCCAGCCACATGCTCCACCCGCCGGACTGGGTGAACACGCGCCGCCGCAGGTTGCCGTCCAGGTTGCTAACCCATACGGCCAATCCAGGCTGTGTGGCGCCGGGCAGCACCTCCCCGTAGAGCACTTCCCACAGCAGCCGCGTGCCATCCGGCGACACGGCGGGATACGCCCCATCCAGGTACAGGTCCCAGCTTGAATTGTCGGAGAGGCGGGTCACACGCATGTTGCCGCCGCCGATATGCCGCACCGTGACATCGCCGTTGGGCGAATAGAGCGTCGGGGGCACGGCTTCGATATACTGGCGCGGCGATCCATCCAGCGGCTGGCGGAAGACTCCGGCTGCCTGTCCCGGCACAGCATCGATCAGATAGACCGCATCGAGATCATTGGCCTGCCACCACGCACCGATATTCCAGGCGTCCAGCGACACCGCCGCCGACGTAACCTGGGCGGAGTCGGGCAGGGGGTCCAGGTGGCGGGCAGGGGGTGGGTTGACCGGGGCGCGGAATTCGAGTTTGGGCGGCCAGGGCTGTGTGTATTTGTTTAGCTGCGGCCCGCCGAATTTGATCTCCGGCTGGTCTTCCAATTTCATCCAGCGATAGGGGGTTTCCAGGTCTTGCTGAAAATTGTGGTTATACGGCCCGATGCTGGCGATCATGTGCCAGTTTACGTCAAAAAACGGCAGTGGGTTATAGGTCGTCTGGTAATCTTCGCTGCGGATTTCGAGATGCAGGTGCGGGCGCGATTCGCATGATCCGTCCGGGTCGCCCGATTCGCCGATTGGTTCGCCGCGCCGGATGATCTGCCCCTGCTGAAGTGGCGATCTCTGGTTGAGATGCCCATACAGCGACGCATAACCCGTGCCTGTGTGCCGGATCACCAGATTATGCGGCCCAGCCCCAAACAACTCGGAGTCGATATTCGTCACTACGCCGTCCGCAATCGCCAGAACAGGTACGCCGCAGGGCGCTTCAAGATCAACCCCGAAGTGCATTCCCTGTCCATAACCGTACCAGTCTTCGCCATAGTTATATGCCATCGTCGTGTTGCCGTAGTGCTGCTCATAGAGCCAGGTATTCGGTCCTGGCGGTTCGGCGAACGGCATCGAGAAGGGTGGATGGTCGGGGGGAACGCTGGGGGTCGGGTCCTGGGCATAGCTGGGCGGAACGATCATCAGGCCGATCACTACAATCACGAACAGTACATGATATCTGGGCGTATGCCCGATCTTAAGCATCGTCACATCGTCCAATCTGGTCACAACACAAAGCCTATCCACTACAAAAGATAGCCGTATTCTTGTGAACCGTCGAATCCCACCGCGAACACTCTCTGTACTATATACGCCCGTTGAGTGAAAAGTAGTTTGCCCCTCTATTGTATGTGAATTTCGGCACAGGCAAAAAAGTTGTAGGAATACTGGTCTCACAGCATCCGAAAATAGCGATCACTGCCATACAGCACGGCGACTGTCGTGCCGGGAGGCGGGACGGCGGGCGCTTTGCCCGGCTTGTACCTATTGATTTCTGTCAGAGTCAGCACTTTTCCACTCTTCGGCTTGCGTTTGGAAAAGGCGTGGTACAGCAGGAAGGGGATGAAACCACAGCCGCCGAGGATGACCGCACTGAAGCGGTCATCTCTTTTTTTAACAGCCGCGAATTATTGATGCGGAAATAGAGGCTGCCGATCAGCAAAACTGTAAACGTGAGCATGACAGCGCCCCCCAGGATACGTTTGCCGCTGTCGCGGTGGCCGAAACTGCCGCCGATCTCAGAAATCTCCTGGCTGCCCTGGTAAAAATCGTTCCCGACCTGGAACTCGTAATAAACGATCATATTGCCCGGGCCTTGAAGAGCGTTTGTGATCCAGCCCAGCGTTTCGATGCTCGATGGTTCCAGCGCGTACCCGTCTCTCCACAGCGGCAGCAGCATCCAGATAAGACCTGCCAGCATCAGCACGCTGATCAGGCCAAAACCGATGACAGAAACCCAGGACTGGGCGCTGGATCCTCTTCTGGAAAAAGGCGCGGTTTTCGGGATACAGCAAAAACAGGCCCGGTTGTCGGGGGATATAGGGCGCGGACATGTAGCTCTTCCTCCGAGTGACTACGTGCGAACGAGGAGGCCCTACAGCAGCACATGATTTCCCCCCCGAATCACAGAGGCCGGAGCACACTCCGGCCTTGTATCATACACTGTATTCGTCGAGCAGGATATTAGCCCTGCGGCTCCCATTTGAACAGTCGGATCGCCAGCACAAGGCAAATCGCCAGCCAGATTGCCAGGATGCCCAGGTTGCGGGTCATGCTGAAATACGACCCGGCCTCGATCATGGTCTTGCGCAGCGCATCCCCCAGATAGGTGAGCGGGATCACGTCCACGAGCGGGCGAATCCAACCCGGCATGATCTCCACCGGGAAGAAGATCCCCGACAGGAACATGAACAGGAAGTTGGGCAGCGATACGATCCCCTGCACGGCTTCTTCGGTCTTCGCCAGACCAGAGAGGAAGTAGCCGAGCGAGATAAAGGTTGCTGCGCCCAACAGCACCACGCCGATGATGCTCAGCACGTTCGCCATCTCGATATGCACGTTGTAGACAATCATCCCGACAACGATGATCAGGGCGGTCTGAACCAGCGCCAGGGTCAGGCGGAATACGATCTGTGAGGCCAGCATGGTCGTCCGCGAGAGGGGGGTAGCCCCCATCCGGCGCAGCACGCCTTTTTCACGCACACTCACGAGGGTAGCCGCCGTGCCAAACAGACCCAACTGCATCAGGCTCATCGCCAGAATGCCGGGCAGCAGGTAGTCAATATTGCGCAGATTGTCTGAGCTGACCTCACGCGACTCGAAGGCGAGCACCGGAGAGACGCCGGTCATCTCCTGGTTCATGCCTACAATGACTTTATCCACAATATTCAAGACGATCTGCGATGTGTTAGTGTCGGCAGGATCATAATAGACTTCAAGCTGGGCCTGTGGCGGCGCGGTCTGGGCAGCAGGCGCGGTGCCATTCTCACGGCCCTTGAAATACGCGCCCAGTGTTTCGCCCGTGCCTTCAGGGATGACGATCACGGCGGAGCGATCACCGTCTTCCAGGGCTTCCAATTCATCCTCACGGCTGCCCACCGTGATATCGAAAGCATCAATCTGTTTGAAGCCCTCTACCAGTTGGTTGCTGGCTTCTCCGTCCTCATTGACGATACCGATATCAAACGAAATGTCACCATCCCCAGAAAAGATCACCCCGAAGATCAGAATGAACATGATCGGAAACGCGAGTGTCCAGAACAGGGCGCTGATATCGCGGACGAACTCGCGGATGCTGGCAATGTAAAGCTGAATAAACGAACGCATGGTTGTGTGTTCTCCCTACGGCCTGTTGCTGCTTGCGTGTTGTAATAATCGTCACTCTCTCGTCATTCCCCGCTTTCCCGACACGTGTAAAGGAAACGCTCGTCTCCCTTTTGGTGGGCGAAGGGGGCGGGGATGGGGGGAAACGGTATCAGTCCCGAATACGGCGGCCCGTCAATTTCAGGAATACGTCTTCGAGCGTGGCGCTGCGCACCCGCAGATCGTCGAAATGAAGTTGATCGTTGCGTGCTGCCTGGAGCACGCCTTCGATGGTGCGCGGTGTGTCGAGCGAGTACAGCGTCACCAGGCCACCATCGCGGCTGGCCCGCTTGACTCCCGGCAGCCCTTCCAGCATGGTCATATCGGCACTGTTGCGGTCTTCAAATTCGACGGCGGTGGTCTCAAAGTGTTGGGTGATCAGGCCCAACGGTGAGTCTAGCGCGATGATCTTGCCGCCATCCATAACCGCCACCCGATCACAGAGCGTCTGAGCCTCTTCCATGTAGTGCGTAGTGAGCATGATAGTTTTGCCGCGCCCCTTCAGCTCCTTGACGATAGTCCACATCTGGCGGCGCGACTGCGGGTCCAGCCCGGTGGTTGGTTCGTCCAGGAAGATCAACTGGGGATCGTTGACCAGTGCCAGGGCCAGTGAGAGCCGCTGCCGCTGCCCGCCGGAAAGGTCCTTGCTGCGCGTGTTGCGCTTATCTTCGAGGCTGACCATTTTGATCAGTTCGTCGGGCGGCAGTGCTTTTTTGTAGAACGAGCCGAACAGTTGCAGGAGTTCATAGACTGTATGCAGTGGATAGAGGCCCGTTGTCTGAAGCTGGATGCCGATCAGTTCCTTCAGGCCGTTGCTGTGCTGGCCCTGCCGATGCCCCAGGACCGAGATTTCGCCGCTATCGGGTGTGCGCAGCCCTTCGATACACTCGACTGTCGTAGTTTTGCCCGCCCCGTTAGGACCGAGCAGGCCGAAGACTTCCCCTTCGTGAACCTGGAAACTGATCCCGTCTACAGCAGGGACTCCACTGTAAACTTTCCGTAGATTAGAAACTTCGATTGCTGCCATGATTCTCCCTATTCCCTACAATCCTTTGGCAATCGCACTATACACTCTCTCCTGGCTGGAGAGTCAAGGGTGAATCTGATGAAACGCCGATCAGATTCTCGATATCTGTTGATATATTACGCAAGTACTTAGTGAAAGTTGCGCCTCCCCATGAACAAAACCCGCTTCGATTGCAGTATTGTCCTCATGTTACGATGGATATATGTCAATAGGTGGCATGAATGGAATAAGGTTTCAAGAGGCGTGGTGAGATTCAGCAAAAATCACACCAGAGGGCAGAGCAAGCTGCTGCCCCTACAGAATCGTCTTATTTTCTATACATGCTCTGCGGTAAAACTGTTTTTCGCTGATCGCACCCCTATTTTTCCGAGAGGACGGAAAACACTTCAATGCGGTTGCGGTTGACCAACACAGCGCCACCCATAAAAACGATCTCCCGGTGCTCGGCCAGCGTCGCGTTGCCATTAAAGACTGGAATGAAATGCTCCGGCGTCGTGCGAATAAAGTTGCTGATATTCACCGAGGGATGCAGCCGGATCGAGCCGCGCACCTCAAACCCCGCCACCACGATCAACACCTCGCGGTCTATATGATCACGGCCCATATACTGGCCTTCGCGCTTGGGCAGCCCATCGCGAAGCTGGCTGAGCACCACCAATCCCAGGCTGTCTTTGCGCATATGGCCGATCTTAAAGTTCCCGGTCAGCACTGTAGGGTTCAATAGGGGAGAGACGAAAATCCGCTCCAACTGAATATATAGTTCGGTGTGAAAATTCAGTTGGTCCAACAGCGGCGTGCCGCCAACCATCGCCTCGCCGCTTACCCGATAGGTCCGGGTTAGAAATTCTCCCGCCACAAAACCAGGGCGGGTGCTCGATGGGCCAGTCATAGCCACTCCCTCCATTCCCCAATCATAAGTCGTTAGTTTTTAGTGACTGGTGAAGAGCAGGTCTTGCTTTTACCAATAACCAACAACTAAAAACTCTATCGCCTATTCTTCCTGTTCCAGGTTGTTCACCGCCTCCAACACGACCGGGTCCAGCGCATCCAGGCCCGGTGCTTCCGGCAGGTCGACGTTCCAATCGGGCGTGCGCTTGATCACGGCTTCCAAGCGCAGGTTTTCGAGCCAGAGTTGGAAATAGCCCTGGGCGCTCTCGGCCAACTCCTCCTCGCTAAGCGGCTG
>Ga0073934_10011952_pt1 | contig 10360 bp, 10 predicted proteins | sample LarsenN4metaG_FD_76834 | JGI IMG/M metagenome (GOLD analysis project Ga0073934, IMG submission 76834) | Hot spring sediment bacterial and archeal communities from British Columbia, Canada, to study Microbial Dark Matter (Phase II) - Larsen... ... | reverse complement strand
GTAATACGCTCCTTGAGGCGAGCGGCTTCGGTCGCGTCCTTGGCGGCGGCGAGTTTCTTGGCGAGCAAGCCGAGCTCTTGCGGTGTCAGCTTGTTCCCTTTCCCTTCGAGCGATGCGAGTTCAGGCGTCTCGAGCGAGACCTCCTCTCCGGTGGGCTTGCGCGCGACGACACGGGCCCCGGTAATCGCCTGGCGGACAAACCAGTGATAGACCGCCAGCGCATTTCTGATGACGTCGGTGCGCTTCGTGTGCGTCAGTTCGGCCACCTGATCGACAATTTCGGCCTCGCCTTTAGTGAGAACTGGTTGGATCCTAGAAGTACTCATATCTCCTCATTTCCCACTCAAATTTAACTCACATCCGAGAGCGAGTCAAGGGTGGCTGGGCCTACCACTTCGGGATCCAGCGTGGGACATGCCGCCGATACTCGTCGTACTGCGGGCCGAACTTGCGGCGCAGGGTGGGTTCTTCGTAAAGCACGACGAACAGGTGGCTGCTCGTCCAAGCGATGAAGGCGTAAGCAAAGAGCAGCCAAGACTCGAAGATAAGACCTTCGCCGAGGAGGACTGAAACAACCGCGACGTACATCGGGTTACGCACGAATCGGTAGAGTCCGACGGCCACCAATTTGCGCGGCGGATCGATGGGGGCGGGCGTGCCGAGCCCCACCCAGGCAAAATTCCACGCGCACCAGAGATAGCTCGTGGCACCTAGCGCGATGAGTACCACACCGACCGCGCCAATCCCCGCAGACTCCGGCCAACTCACCGGCCGCACCAAATAATACGGGATCAAGACCGTCACGCTGCCCGGCAAGAGCACGGTGAAGAGCAGCGTCTTGAACACCGCCCAAAGACGTTCGCCCATAGCCCGCCCGCGAAATTCAAGGGATTCGCGCTCCCGGCACCATGCGGCGAGTATAGACCAGGAGCCGCGCCGCAGACAGCAACGCGAAAGGGCGCGGCAGTACAGATCAGCCACCGCCTTAGCCTTGACACCTTCACGGCCTGATGTGCAAGAATTAGGTCAATTGGGCGCAAAGGGGGTGTGAATGTATTTCGAGCAATTCTATCTGGCGTGTCTTGCGCACGCATCTTACATGCTCGGCTCGGACGGAGTCGCGGCCGTGGTCGATCCGCAGCGGGACGTGGAGATTTATCTGGAAGAAGCGGAGAAGCACGGCCTGAAGATTCAGCACATCATCGAAACGCATTTGCACGCCGACTTCGTCTCGGGACACCGCGAACTCGCCGCGCGGACAGGTGCGAAGATCTACCTGGGGCAAGCGGCGGGCGCGGCGTTTCCCCACGTCGCGGTGAAGGATAGCGACGAGATCCACTTTGGGCGCGTGGTGCTGCGCTTCGTCGAGACGCCCGGCCACAGCATTGACAGCATCTCGGTGCTTGTGACCGATCTCGACCGCTCCCCCGAACCGTGGGCCGTGCTCACCGGCGACACGCTGTTCATCGGCGAAGTGGGCCGACCCGATCTGACTCCCGGCCACACCTCTCAGGAACTGGCCTCGATGCTCTACGACAGCCTGCACGGCAAGCTTCTGAAACTCCCCGATTCCGTGGAGATCTATCCCGCCCACGGCGCCGGTTCGCTGTGTGGCCGGAATATCAGTCCCGAGCGGCACTCCACCCTCGGCAAAGAGCGCGCCTTCAACTACGCCCTGCGTTCGATGAGCCGGGAAGATTTCATTGCTCTCATCACTGCCGATCTGCCCGAGCGGCCTGAGTATTTCTTCCTCGACAAGGAGATGAACCGCGCGGGCGCACCGGCGTTGGCGGAAGTCGCGCACCTGGTTCCACTCGCGCCCGCCGAAATCGCCGAGCAGCAGGCGAAGGGTGCGGTGGTGCTGGACACGCGGCCTGCGGCGCAGTTCGGCGCCGGCCACGTGCCCGGCTCGCTGCACATCGGCCTGCAGGGTCAGTACGCTTCCTGGGCTGGCACGCTGGTGGGGATTGGTCCAGCGATCGTCATCGTCGCGGAGGACGCCCAGCGCGCGGCCGAGTCCACCATGCGTCTGACGCGGGTGGGCATCGAGAACGTTGTCGGATACCTCAAGGGTGGCATCTTCGCCTGGCAGCAGGATGGGCGGCCGCTTGCCGAAGTGCCGCAAATCTCGGCTCTGCAACTGCACGAAGAGTTGCGCGATTATCCCGGTCGCATCCAGCTCATCGACGTCCGACGCCGAATGGAATGGGAGGCGGGGCATATCGAGGGTGCGGCGCTCAAACCCCTCCACCAGTTGCACGATGACCTGTCGGACCTCGATCGCAACAAGCCGATCGCAGCCCAATGCCAGAGCGGCTATCGTTCTTCGATTGCCACCAGCATCCTGAAGGCGGCGGGGTTCGATCAGGTCATGAACGTCGTGGGCGGACTCGAGGCCTGGAAGGCCCAGGACCTGCCGTGGGCGGGTACCTCTAGGCAGCGCAAAACCTGTTCAGCCTGACTGCACGCGGCGAATCAAGGAAGAAGCATCTTCGTAATCGCGGGCGGATGTTTGTATTTTTTTCACTTCCCGGTGGGCGCCGCGTTGACGCTGAATCAAGCCGGCGCTTCCCTATCGCGCCCCGGGGGATCTGCCGGCCGGCATCGGTTTGACGCCAGCCAGCACTCGGTCGATTTCTTTAGTTGGCGCGAGCGTCGCCTGGTAGCTGGGCACAATAGCGATGGGGATTCGAGTTACCTCAACAATCTGCTTACCGTCAATCTTGACTTGCAGCATCAGGCCGCGTCGCGTGCCGGGGCCCTTCTGGTCGAAAATGAAGTTGCCCAAACTGTAAGCGATCCAGCGGCCGTTGTACTCCTCGACGGGCTGCACGACATGAGGGTGACTGCCGATAATCAGGTCAGCTCCGGAATCGATCATCTGGTGGGCGAGATCGACCTGTTGGCGAGTGGGCTGACTCGCGTACTCAATTCCCCAGTGCAATGAGACTATGACCACGTCTGCCAGCGGGCGCGCAAAACGAATATCCGCCAGAACGCGCTCCGGTTCGAGCCACGCCACGCCGGGCCTGTCGGGAGCCGCCGTGGCCAGCTTCGGCTCGACGTCCACGTAAGCAAGGAAGGCCAGCCGCAACCCGCCCAGGTCAATCAGCACGGGGTAATGCGCTTCGAGGTCGTTCGCGCCTGCGCCGACCGGCCGAATCCCCACCTCGCGCAACCGTCGAACGGTATCGACCAGCGCGTCCGGGCCCCAGTCATACATGTGGTTGTTGGCCACCGAGACGACATCGAACCCCGCGTACTTGAGCCCATCGATGGCCCTAGGATCTGCGCGAAACGAATAGAGGTGGTGCCGGTTCCGACCCTCGTCCGAGATCGGACATTCCAGGTTGGCAAAAGTGAGGTCCGCCGCGGCCAACGTATCGGCGATTTTCTGGAAGGGATGCGTCCAATCGTTCCCCGCCTGCATCTTCGCCCCAACCCCCCGCGAGAGCATCACATCGCCCACGAAGAGCAGCGTGCGCTCGCGCGCGAGTTGGGGCTCCTGCTGGCTGACGGCGCGGTCGGCCGCCAACACGGCCGGGAGAAAGAGCAGAATCGAAAGATGTATCCTGCGCATCATGCAGCGATTTCGCCCCTCATAGAGCAGCGCTACAGAAAAAACCACGCCTATTTCCGGTTTTCGGCAATGCAGAACTCGACGAGCACCAAGTCGTGCCAGTCGCTGCCGAGCTTGCCATGCTGTTCGTGGATGCCGACTTCCTTCCAGCCAGTTTCCTGGCAGAGTTTTCGCGCCGGCTCGTTATCGGCAATGATGCGCCCGATGAGCTTGTGGTAGCCTTTCTCCCGCGCGGCGTTCTGCATCGCCCTCATCAGTTCCAGACCTACACCGTGCCCGCGCAAGCTGCGGTCGATGTAAATCGAGAGCTCCGCGATGCCATCGTAGCAATGGCGCGGGCTGTAGGGCGTGAGCGAAGCCCAGCCCATCAACGTGTGTTTCACCTCTGCCACCATCACGGGGTACTTGTCAGGCCTCGCCACCAGCCACAGGTAACGCTCTTCCGGCGTCACGTAGGCGTTCTCAAATGTCGCCGCACGGTCCTGCACGCCCTGGTTGTAAATGCGCGCGATCTCCTTCGCGTCATCCACACGTGCAGCACGAATCCTCAGCGGCCCGCTCCATTCCATGCCTCACCTGCCAGATTTCGGGATAATTGCCAAACGGGCATTCTAGCGAGGCTCCGCCGAGAGAGCAACTATGGATGTGGAGATCCCGAACACCTTGACTCGCGGGCGGACCTAGAATAACGTTGCTGCGAACGGGCTCGATCGCGGCACAACCAACCACGACGAAACTGAGCGGACGGCGGGCCGGCACGCCGGCCGCAATTCCAGGAGAAACCCCCTATGGCGGAAGAAGCCTCGGCAGTCATCGCACAGGCTCTGCAGGCGCGCATCAAGGCGCGGGAGAACCGCGGCCTCGTAATACTGATCTTCAAGCTGTTGCTCTACGCCGTGCTCTTCGCCGGGCTGACGGAGCTGTTCTACCCCGGCGCGGTGACCAAGTACATTGATTTCCATCCCACTCTCCCGCAACTCAGCCTGGGGCTGTTCGGGATGGTGGTGGGTATTTTCCTGTTCGACCTGCTGCAGGTGGGCAACTGGCAGCGGATTCGCAAAGCGCGCGTCGAGCTGATCACGGAGCTCTCCCGTCGCGACATGGCGGAGAGGCTTTCCCTGATCGATCCCGTCACCGGCACTTTCGACCGGCGGTATCTCGATGAAATCATCCCGCGCGAGACAGCGCGTGCTGACCGCCGCGATACGAGCCTGACTTTTGTCAAGCTGGCCCTGGAGAAATTCGACGCGGTGGACGAACGCCTCGGCTTCCAGGCCGGCGAGCGCATCCTCAAAGAGGCCGTGCAGCTCATGAAGCGCTGCTTCCGGCCGACCGACATCATCGTCCGCTACGGCGTAGCGGATTTCCTCATCATCCTGCCGGAAACGGCCAAGCACGGTGCGCTCACGGCCGTGCGGCGGCTGCTCGGCAAGGCCGAGGACTGGAATCGCCGCGAAGCCGCGCGCGGCTTCGAGATGCACCTGAGCGTCGGCGTCGCCGACTACGTCAAGGGCAAGGACGTGCGCGACGCGCTGGCGGACGTCGAGACCCGCGTGCAACTCTACCGCGACACGCAGGCGCCGGGCGGATAGCCAGAATGCCGTGATAGCTCGTTGGCGCTGAAAAGGCGCTTGACAGGGACTGCGCAGGACGGTAGCCTTATAGGCGAAGAAAAAGCGAATATGGCCCGGATTGCCTCGGCTGGTCAAATCCGCATCGGTCCGGCGGGATGGTCGTACGGCGACTGGAACGGCATCGTCTATCCCCGCTCCAAGCCGCGCGATTTCCACGAGGCCGGCTACCTCGCGCAGTTCTTCGACACCATCGAGATCAACAGCAGCTTCTACCATCCGCCGGCCGCCAAGGTGGTGCGCGGATGGATTCGCCGCGTCGCGCACAATCCCCAGTTCAAATTTACCGCCAAGCTCTGGCAACGGTTCACGCACGAGCGCAACGCCAACCGTCAGGATGAGAAGACGGTCAAGGAAGGCTTCGCGCCGCTTGCCGAGGACGGGCGGCTGGGCGCGCTGCTGCTGCAATTCCCGTGGTCGTTCCGCAACACCAAGGAGAACCGCGAGTACCTGGGCGGCCTGGTGATGATGTTCCTCGAGTACTCTTTGGTGCTCGAAGTCCGCCACAGCTCGTGGAACCACCCGGATGTTTTCAAGATGCTCGCCGACCTGGGCGTGGGATTCTGCAACATCGATCAGCCGGTGATCGGCGCCTCGCTCGCGCCGAGCGCGCGCGCCACGGCGCTGGTGGGGTACGTTCGGCTGCACGGCCGCAATTACGAGCACTGGTTCAGCGCCGACGATCATCCCGAGGAGCGTTACAACTACCTCTATAGCCTCGAGGAACTCGCCCCCTGGGCGGAGAGGATCAAAAATATCGCCGCGCGCACCGACGCGACGTTTGTCATCACCAACAACCACTTTCAGGGGAAAGCCATCTCGAACGCGCTCCAGCTCATTCACCTACTTACCGGTGATCCCGTCCCGGTGCCGGAAACCCTGCTCAGGCACTACCCCGAACTTGCCGCGATCTCCACGCCGGCCGGCCCGGCACCCGTGCTCCCCCTCGCTCCCGACCAGCCTTCACTGCTCTTCGACACCACCGAGAGTGCTGAAAAGAACGGTTAAGCGACTGTATAGTTCCGGACAGAGCTGCAAAACAATTCTTCGCAGCTCCCTAGCTCCGGCCGACTGTCACGCGCGCTCGCCAGAATCCGGGCCGACGCCGCCCATGGGCGACCGCCAGAAGTTGAATCGCTTCGGCTTTCTCTCGATAGATCAGAAGATAGGGGAATCGCCGCAGGGGAAAGCGTCGGCAACCGTGCTCGTAGCGGGGCCAGCGCTGCGGGGCATTGGAAATCGCCTGGACGGCTTTTCCCAATTCGCTCGCCAAGGATTCCGCAACGCGCGAGGACCGCTCTCGATACCAGACCACGGCGGCCTCGGCCTCGGCAAGAGCTTCGGGGTGGAATTCAACCGGCTAAGCGCTCATCGCGGAGCGCCGCCATCAGGCGGGAGCGGACCTCGGCCCAGGGAACGGGAGAGACCGCCTGCGTATCGAGTTCCCGAAGGCGGCGCTGAATCTCGATTTGCCACGCTGCTTCGGCGTCCTCGTCAACCTCGGCGTCGAGGCTCTCCAGCAGCGTATCGGCCAGAGCGGCCCGCGCTTCCGCCGGAAGCGCCAACACTTCCTTCAGGATCTCGGCAGTGTCACGACTCATGCCGCGATTATACTCCCCGCCACCGTTCGGCACAAACAAATGAGAGAAGCTCGCGCAAGGTTCGCCGATGAATCTTGCGGCTTTGGCACTTCAGGAGACGACCTTCCAATGCCGCAAGGCCGAAAAACAGCACTCCCGTTACCCGTGCCAACCTAGTCCCCAGCACCGAACCCCCGACACCTGTCTTCTGTCAGTCTGCGGCCTGGTCATGCGGAAGAGGAAGGAACCGCAGAGTTCACGAACAACTCTGCGCTGCGCACTGTTTACCCCGCCTCTTGGTTGGAAAGAACGAAAAGCCACCGCCAAGGACGTGCTGCGGCTATCGACCACGGAAAGCAGAGCTAATACCGGGAGTAGCTAAGTTTGCGAGATGCCTAACAACGCTCTCGGGCTGCCCCGACCACCAGGACAGTTTCTTCAGCTCGTCTTGTCCGACCAGAGCAACGCGGCGTTCAGCCGCCGCCTCCTTGTCCGAACTCGTCACGCGAACTCGCGTGAAAACAACTGGCAGAACGGAAACGTCGTCCCCAAGTCGTGTAGCGAGTTGTGTGCACAGGTCTTCCAACCCAGAAACCTTCGCCATAGGGTTCTCGATGGTGCATTCCCCGACTATAACCGTCGGAGGATCCTTGAGCTCAACTACCGCTGCCAAGTCGGGGCGTCGTTCATACCTCTTGCCTCCATACCATACAGCGTGAATGCCAGCTCGCACAAGCAAGCGCACGATCGCAAGCTCGAAATTAGTTTGTTCAGTTCCCTGGCCCTTCGCAGATCCGGCCCGCTTCGGAGAGAGCCCTGCGCACATGATGAGTGCCCCGGGATCAAAAAAGTCGTCCACAGCCACAGGAAGAGCCGCTGTGAAGTCCCATTTCGGGGCTTTAAACTCCTGGACCTCTTCCTCTTTGTAATAGAGGTGGAACGAAGCGCTGCGAGCACCTGCGGGCCAAACGAATCGCTCTTCCCAGCGCAACAGTTCGCGTGAAACCACAGTGGCATCACTTCCCTCGGGCGTCCAACGGAGCCTCTGACCGGAAGGCTCTGGAAATACGAGCAGGACTACGGAGGCTTTATCTACAGACTGAGGAGCCGTGACGAAGACCTTTCCACTCAGCACGTCTACGTGGCCAAACTCCACAGACATGGGCACGGGTGCGATGATTTCGATAGTCGTGCTTGACCCCGAGCTGTAGTCGAGTGCCTTCCCTGGAAGGAGCCAAGCGAACATCGAACCCACGTCCTTAAACCAGGATTCCTTGAGTCTTAACGCCGAACTGACTTTTTCAAGTTGTTCGTACGAGATTTGCTGTGCGACGGACGGTCCATGCGCCCACATCGCCCAAGTGAGTCTCGCTGCACCGTAGTATTCGACGGCGTTAGCACTGGGGATCCTCGACGGAGAGCCGATCGGCAACGGGATGTCCTCGCCTGCATTTCGCTCCGAAGCCAGAACGCAAAGATCCGGTCCAACCGGTATCCTCGAACACTTCAAGACCTCGGTTAGGATTCCCTCGGCCTGGTCGGCAGGAAATGAGGACCGAAAAACTGAGAAATAGGTTGTCGGTGAGAGTGTCGATGGTGGGGACGGCGGTAGCTCGCTGTACGTGAGGCGGGTGACGATATTCACCCAGAGCTCGCCCTTCTTAGCTGCAACGGAGGTTATCCTAAGTGACTTCCAGAGCTTAGCGAAGGGGGCAATGGAAGAAAGGAACGCAGCTAGTGGTCCATCGTCAGGCATGAGATCATCCGGTAATCGGTCTCTTATCTGACACACCAATGTCGTTGGGTGGCTTAGTCAAGGTTGGTGAGGCGGCTGGTGGAGCCATCGCTCCATGATGGCTGCGAAATCTCGCGGGTGGCGCGCACATGAATTGGGATCGTGGGCCCAAGGGTCGGCACTGTCCCCGTGGATTCCCGCCCCCGCTTCCGCGGGGGTGACAACCTTGCGCGGGAATGACCATTCCAGAGGTCGTCGTCCCCGCGAAGGCGGGGACCCACGTTGCAATCTCCTCTGAGGCTTCCGTGGGAATGAGGTCTGGATTCCCGCTTTCGCGGGAATGACCAGCGCCGATAACACGGGCGGGGATAACGGCGAGGTGAACTACGGCTGGGACTACTGGTTCAACTGGTCGATCAGGACCGCCCCCGCCGCGCTCCAGAACACGCACGTCGCCGCACTCGCGAAACCCGGCAGCCTCGTCATCCGAATCCTCGAAGCGGGCAAGAGCGCGCAAGGACGATCCTTTCGCGAAGCGGCAAGGCGCTCCGCTGAGGCGCGCGGTCTCACGATTCGAACGTTCTCACCGCCAAGCCTTTGTGCGCCTGCCGCTTCGGAACTGGACCATGCACTTGCGGCGCGCTGGATCAGCTCTCGCTGGGGGTAATTATTTTCCCCGAAGGAAGGTTTTTCCCACCATGTGCCCGGTCATACGTGCCTGCGGCGGGAATTCGTTCGCCGGCGTCTCCGCGTAAATCCAGGGGAAGCAAGGGATTAAGAAATCCGAGGCCGGGCCCCTCATCTGGCGAGTAGTTTGCTAAAGTCGTAGTGTTCAAGGCAAAAGCGAGTTGGGCTTGAGGAAACCTAGAAGGGTGAGAAGAACCTCGACGATGCCTCTTTGGACCAAGACGGCACGCAAGACCCGCGACTCATTCCGAGCCAAAGCCAGTCGCCCGGCCCCGGCCGGCAGCAAGCGGAAGAAGACCAGCCGCGAGATCCTAGACCCCGACTGGCTCAGCAAATACCCCTGGCTCATGGCCTGTGACAACGTCGACCTCCCGCGACTCTGACCTACGGCCGTTCGCATTCCGCACCGAGCATTCCCCGCGACGAGCACTCCTGGGACGACGGGGGGCCTTCACGTCCGCAACTCCTTACCACCAGTCAGAGCCCAACACTGACGTTTGAGGGCCTCTCCCGCCGTCCACATTGAGGACTTCAGACCCAAGCTCCCAGCGCCGCGCGACAATTGCCCCCTAAGCGATGAGACGATGTTTGACAGCATCGGAGCTCGGCTGCTACGATGGGCGATTCCGCGGTAGACGGTTTGGCTTACTGAGCGGCAATACGCACGGATTCTTGAATCTCGCGGACCGCGGATGCCGCACCCGAGATTCGCTCTTGTGGGATGTTGCCTGTTGAGTTTTGGCGCTGGGCTGTTGACCTTTGGGTTTTGCCCATTGCTATTGCGTTTTGATCATATCTTGTCGTCTCCGTCCCCGTCGTCTAGCCAGGCCTAGGACATCGCCCTTTCACGGCGGTAACACGGGTTCAAATCCCGTCGGGGACGCCACACCTTTTACACGGGTGATTTCCAATTGGTAATTGAAGATTGCTGATCGTGCTGGCGTGCAGCGGCGCTGCTGGGAGTGGCAACCGCGATGGAGACGCAAGACACCTCACCGCAGCCTCTTCCAGTGCTGGGCTGAAGAGCGTGTGAAGACCTCCCTGTTTGCGCTGCAGCGCCCGTCAGCCGATGGGCGAAGCTACTAATCGCGGCAAGCGCCGTTCATCCTTGCCCGCGCAGGCAGGAACCGGTACTTCAGTTTGCAGC
>Ga0073934_10011951_pt1 | contig 10361 bp, 4 predicted proteins | sample LarsenN4metaG_FD_76834 | JGI IMG/M metagenome (GOLD analysis project Ga0073934, IMG submission 76834) | Hot spring sediment bacterial and archeal communities from British Columbia, Canada, to study Microbial Dark Matter (Phase II) - Larsen... ... | reverse complement strand
GAATCCCAGGTCGCTGACGAACACCTTGCTGCCGTCGGTAGTGACCGAAATCGGATTCAGCATGGACGACGCGTTGACGGTGTAGTTGGGTCCGGCGACGCGTGGCTGGATGTCGGTGGTGAAATCCGGCTGGCCGAGCACGATCTGGGCGTCCTGCCCGTTCTGCGTCGGAACGCCATAGTAGAGGACACGGTTGTTTCCCGTGTCGGCGACCCAAAGTCCGTTGTCTGCGTCGAGCCAGACACCCTGCGGTCCGCGCAAACCGTTGCGCGTCAACGCCGGGGTGGCTGTATTGAATTCCCGTTGTCCGATCACGAGATCGGCGGGCGCTCCGTTGGTGGTGGGGATGCTGCGCCAGATCAGAACGCGGTTGAAATCTGTGTCGGCGACTGCCACCCAACGCCCGTTGGTCGCCACCGCAACCGGATTACGGACGGTGGTTCGATCCGCCCCGCGCCCGGTCTCCGCCTTTTCGAGGTTCTCCTGGCCGATTACCAGCGTGGCTTCGCCGACGCAGGCCGGGCAACGGTCCCCGGTTTGAGGAAACTGATCCCTCAGGTTCGGCATCTGGGCGGAGATATTGCGATAGATCAGAACGCGGTTGTTGTTCGGCAGGCCGCCCAGCCGGTTCGCATCCGCAATGAACAACGTATCGGCGCCGTAGGCGACACCGCCGACGGAGCCGACAATGCGGGCGGTCGCGCCCGGCTCCTGCGCCGTAAACGTTCGCTGGCCCAGCACCAAGCGGGCCGCCTGACCGGTGGAGAAATTCTGAGAATACGCCGCCGAGGCGCAGAGAAGAAAAAGAGCAGACCACTTCATCGATGGCTTCACGCTGTGCAAACCCCTAGTATATCAAGGCTTACTGGAGTGAGACGGTGTTTAGCCTTAGTCAGGTTTCATTTCCTCGCAGCGCCGGGCAGGAAGACGAGTGCGCCCGTACCGTCATCGTGCAAGCGATTTGCTTTGATAAAGATACGGGCACTCTCCGCGGTCATGCGGGACGGGAGGTCAACTGGCGATCGCGCGTTCCGCCGAGCGCCCAACAACTTCGAGGGCACGCGACTTGCTTGGGACGGATTGGAACTTCCAGCCGGCAAAGTTGGCCGACGGTCCGTCGACGCACACCGCCGGGCATGGCAGACGGTCAAGATAAGAGGCCACACGGCTGGAGGACAGCCCGCGACGCACGTGAGACGGGCCGACGAACACCAGGTCCGCGTCGCAACGCTTCAGCATCCGGGGCAACTCGACAGCAAGATCTCCAATCGTGACGTCCACGGCGGGACGCTCGAGGCTGCCGTAGGAAGCCCGGATTCTCTCCGCAGCCACTTTGTCCATCAGCGGAGCGTCGGAGAGAGTAGCGCTCGCCAGAGTCCCTTCATCCACTCCGTCGACTACCGACAGGAGCCTCAGCTTGGCGCCGGTCTTTGCGGCGAGCGCAGCAGCCAGGCGGATGTGGGTGGTAGAGGGATTGCCGAAGTTGATCAAGCAGGCCAAGGTCTTGTAGTTCCCTTTGAAGGAACTCTTGTCGAGACTCCGGCCCGCCGTCCATAAAGGCGCGTTGCACTTGGCGAGCAACCGTGAGCGAAACGACTGAACAAACGGCCGGAGCAAGCCAATGCGATCGGTCGCCGGGGCGACAACAAGGTCGAATCCGCCCGTGTTACACAGATCGGCGATGGAACCGACCGCATCGTCCGATTCCAGAAGGATACGGCGGCAATGGTTGTAGTTGCCGGCTTCCGCCATAAACGACTCGAGTTCGCGCCAGGTCTGGATGCCCGGCGAACCGGGTTTGGCGACATGGACAATCGACAGGTTAATGGAACACGCGTCCGCCAATTGGGCGATCGCCCGCGAAGCGCGAAAGCATGCATCGGAGAAGTTAGTGGCAAAAAGAACTCGTAGATCAGCGCCTTGCATGGTCAGTATCCTTTCCTGGTCGCGAACAATCCTGACAGCCACGAGCGTAACCGCTATCGCGGATCGGAACCAGTTATCGATTGGGATTCGATGGTTTGGTCTTTTCGCTGGGGAATGCTAGCCGTCCGATCAGCGTCCGAATCTTTTGGCTAGCCAATAGAGATAAGAGCGCCATCCGGCCGGCGTGGCATCGTATAAGTCATGCCGACCCGTCTCTCGGTGCTAGGGGTGAGGATTCCGGAGACCGCGATCCAGCGAAAGCGCGTGTTGCCGGTGGCGCTGGTGGGTTTCGCGACGCTGACTGCCCTGGAGTATTACTACCGCTTCGACTTCTCGCTGGGCGTGTTCTATACGATTCCTGTGGTGGTCGCCGCTACTGCTCTAAACCGTTGGCAGATTGTGGCTTTTGCCATACTCTGCGCCGCGGCGCGGGGCTTTTTTACGCCCGCGGCTTCGCAGCTCGAATTCGTCCTTAAGTTTTTGATGGCGGGCATTGCGTACTGCGGTTCTGGTTTGTTGGTCGTCGAGATGAGCAATAACCGGCGGCGCGTTCTTCAGCACCTGGCGCGGCTGAGAGTGGAGGAGGAGCTCAGGCGGCGCGCCGAAGAGCAGCTCAGGATCCTGGCCGAGAGCAGCCCTGCCGCCGTGCTGACCATCGATGCCGATTGCCGGGTACAGACAGCCAACGCAGCCGCGCACGAGATGCTCCGCTACGCGCCGAACACGCTGGCCGGCACAAAGGTGGACGGCTACTTTCCGATCTTCGCCGAGGCGTTGAAGCTGTCGGCAAAGGACCGCTCCGTCCGCACATCGGTGACGGGCTGGGCGCGCCGCCGCGACGAGCAGATGTTCCCGATCCAAGCCTGGTTCTCGGTGTACGGCAGCGGAGCAGATCGTTATCTGGCCGCGATCGTTGTGGATGTATCCGAGGAACTGCGCGAGCGGGAACGCGAGAACTTCCAGCACTTGTTGGACTACAACCGGCTGCTGGCGGGCGCTGTTTCGCACGAGATCCGGAACCTGTGTTCCGCGATTACGGTTGTCTGCTCAAACCTGGCGAAGAGAACTCACCTGAAGGGCGACGCCGACTTCGATGCCCTGAACCAACTTGTGGACGGCTTGCTCCGTCTGGCTTCGTTCCGGCTTGCGCACAGGTCCGAAGGTCAGGGACCGCGTGCAGACTTGCGGGCTGTCCTGGATCAATTGCGAGTAGTGATTGAGCCAGACTGGGAAGAGATGGACGGCCGCGTGACATGGCGCATCCCGGAAACCATACCCGAGCTTGGCGCCGACGGGCACGGACTGCTGCAGGTCTTTCTCAACCTCTGCCAGAACAGTATCCGGGCCACGGAGAACATGCCTGTGCGGCAACTTTCCATCGAAGTAGAGTTGAATAACGAGGATGCTATCGTTATTTTTGCCGACAGCGGACCTGGGGTGAAGGACCCGGAGATGTTATTTCATCCATTCCGGCCGGGAGCCGACGGTTCCGGACTGGGGCTATTCATATCCAGGGAACTGGCGCAGAGTTTTGGGGGCGACTTGAAGCATATTCCAACTGAGTCCGGTTGCGAGTTTCATGTGATCGTCCCATATGCGAGGGTAAGGGAGAATTCCGGTGTCGCCATGCACGTCAGCGCAGTCAATTAGGCTGTTTCTGCTCGACGATCACGCTCTCTTCCGTGAAGGTCTGGTGCGGCTGCTGGCGACTGATCCTGAATTCGAACTCGTCGGTGCGGCGGCTGACCCGGGAGCCGCACTCACAGCCATCAGCCGGGCATCGGTCGACGTTGTGCTGCTTGACTATGACCTGGGGACTCACTCGGCCGAGGAGTTTGTGGGCAGCCTGAGAAGGGCGGGGTTTCTGGGCAAGATCCTGCTGGTTACGGCGGGCCTACCCGATCGCGATGCGTTAAGAATGATTCGCGCCGGGGTTGCCGGGATCTTTCACAAGCAGAACGCGCCGGAAGACTTGAGACGCAGCATCCGTCAGGTATACGAAGGTAGGGTGTTGATCGAGGAACACTACCTGCGAAAGCTCGTTCAAGTGGCAACGGAACCAGCGACGAGTGGCATCCCGCTTACCGAGCGCGAGAAGCAAGCGCTGCGCCTGTTGATCGAGGGATTAGCGAACAAAGAGATCGCCGCCCAGATCGGAGTATCGGAAAGCGCAGTCAAGGCTACGCTGCAAGTTCTATTCAACAAGACTGGCGTGCGCACTCGGAGCCAGTTGGTGAGGATCGCGTTGGAGCGATTTCAGGACGAAATTTGACTCACGACCGCGCCGCGGCCCGCCAGGCAAAGTGCGTGCGCCACGTTCACAGCCGCTAAGGTAGCTCCATGCGTGTGCCGGAGATCGAGCCGGTGTATCCAGCCATGTAGTATCGGAGGATAGCTGGCCTTGTCCAATGGCTCTGGAGTACTCGCGCTTCCAGGACCGCTACGGGAGTTGGGAAGAGCCCATGAGGTACTCATCGACCGCCCGGGCGGCTTTGCGGCCCTCGGCGATCGCCCAGACGACGAGCGATTGGCCGCGGCGCATATCGCCGGCGGCGAAGACCCCGGGGACGCTGCTCATATAGTTTTCCCCGGTCGCGATGTTTCCGCGGGGGTCGAGTTCGACGCCGAGAGCGTCGATCATGCCGTTGCGTACCGGACCGGTGAAGCCCATCGCCAGCAGCACCAGGTCGGCCGGCCATTGCTGTGTTGTTCCGGCAATGGGTTCGAACTTCGGCGGCGGGCCGACGCGCACTGTCTCCAAGGCAGCGACGCGACCGGCGCCGCCGTCGATGAATCGCGTGGTCAGGATGCTCCATTCGCGAATTCCGCCCTCCTCGTGAGAGCTTTCCTGGCGCAGCATCAGGGGCCAGAGTGGCCATGGCGTGGAGCCGGCACGCTCGGCGGGCGGCATCGGCATGATCTCGAATTGGGTCACGCTGGCTGCGCCGTGGCGGTGGCTGGTCCCAACGCAATCGGCTCCGGTGTCTCCGCCGCCGATGATGACGACGTGCTTGCCGGCGGCCGAAATCCATTGATTGTCGGCGATCATGTCGCCGGCATTGCGCCTGTTGTTGAGCGGAAGGAAGTCCATGGCGAAATGGACGCCCTGCAACTGCCGGCCGGGGATGTTCAGATCGCGGGGTTGTTCGGCGCCGCCCGCCAGCAGGAGCGCGTCGAAGTCGCGGCGAAGTTCGGCTACATCCACGTTGTTGCCGACATGAGCGCCGGTTTGGAACACGACACCCTCGGCTTCCATCTGCGCGACACGGCGATCGATGTGATGCTTCTCCATCTTGAAGTCGGGGATGCCGTAGCGCAGCAAACCACCGATGCGATCGCTTTTCTCGAAAACGGTGACGAAGTGGCCGGCGCGCGCCAACTGCTGCGCCGCCGCCAGGCCTGCCGGACCCGAGCCGATCACCGCTACGCGCTTCCCAGTCTTGTTTGGCGCAGGCTCCGGCTTAATCCATCCCTGCTCCCAGGCGTGATCGATGATGGACCGTTCGATGACCTTGATGGTCACCGCGGGCTCGTTGATACCGAGCACACAGGCCGCTTCGCACGGCGCGGGACAGATGCGCCCGGTGAACTCGGGGAAGTTGTTGGTGGCGTGCAGGTGACGGATCGCGAGCTGCCACCGATTGCGGTAAACAAGATCGTTCCAATCGGGGATGAGGTTGTTGAGCGGACAGCCGGTATGGCAAAAGGGAACGCCGCAATCCATGCAGCGCGCACCTTGGGCCTGCACCTTGCCGGCGGGGAACGGCTCGTAGATCTCGAACCAATCCTTGACACGCTCCTCGACCGGACGCCGGCCGGGCACTTCGCGTTGAATTTCCAAGAAGCCGGTCGGTTTACCCACGGGCCACCTCCTCAAACGCTTCCACCTGCGGACGCGTCAGCGTGACGCGCGTTGTTTCGCTGCTGCGCGGCACTCCGAGAACACGTTTATATTCGTGCGGGAAGACCTTGACGAAGCGCGGCAGCATTGCGTACCAATTGGAGAGAATCCACTGTGCACGCGGGGAGCCGGTGTACCTGGCGTGATTCTCGATCAACTCGCGAATGCGATTCACATCGTTGGGATCGAAGACGGGGTCAAGGTCCACTCCGGTGCGGTTGCACAGGCGTTCAGAAAACTCGCCCGTCTCATCGAGCACGAAGGCGATGCCGCCGCTCATTCCGGCGGCGAAGTTCTTGCCGGTCCGGCCCAGCACGACAACCAGGCCTTTGGTCATGTATTCGCAGCCGTGGTCGCCGACGCCTTCCACGACTGCGGTTGCGCCGGAGTTGCGGACCGCGAAGCGCTCACCGGCCATACCGTTGAAGTAGGCCTCGCCGGAGGTCGCGCCATAGAGGACGACATTGCCGACCAGGATGTTGTCTTCGGGGAGGAAGCGCGACGTCTTCGGAGGGTAGACGACGACGCGGCCGCCCGAGAGACCTTTGCCTACGTAATCGTTGGCATCGCCTTCCAGTTCCAAAGTGACGCCCTTGGCAAGGAAAGCGCCGAAACTCTGGCCGGCCGAGCCAGTGAACTGGAATCGGATGGTGTCGTCCGGCAAGCCGGCAGAGCCATGCTTGCGAGCGACTTCACCGCTTAGCATCGCTCCCACGGTGCGATGCACGTTCTTGATGGGCAGTTTGAATTCGACCGGCACGCCGCTATCGATCGCCTCGCGAGCATGGTCAATCAGCTTGAAATCGAGCGCTTGATCGAGGCCGTGGTCCTGAGCGATCATGCAGCGGCGGCCAACGCGGCTGGGAGCGGGCGGATTATAGAGAATCGAGCTGAAGTCGAGGCCACGGGCCTTCCAATGCTCCACCGCCTCGCGCATCTTCAGCTTGTCGACGCGGCCGACCATCTCTTCGACTTTGCGGAAACCGAGCCTGGCCATAATCTCGCGCAGTTCTTCGGCCACGAAGAAGAAGAAGTTAATGACGTGCTCCGGCGCGCCCTGGAATTTGCGGCGCAGCGCAGCATCCTGCGTTGCGATACCGACCGGGCAGGTATTGAGATGGCACTTGCGCATCATGATGCAGCCCATCGCCACCAGCGGAGAGGTGGAGAAGCCGAATTCCTCCGCGCCCAGCAGCGCGGCCACGGCCACATCGCGACCGGTCTGAAGCTTGCCGTCGGTTTGAACGATGATGCGGCTGCGCAGGTCGTTCATCACCAGCACCTGCTGGGTTTCGGCGAGCCCCAATTCCCAAGGCGAGCCGGCGTGCCGGATGGAGGTCAGCGGAGAAGCTCCGGTGCCGCCGCTGTCGCCGCTGATCAGCACGACATCGGCATGCGCTTTGGCCACACCTGCGGCAACCGTACCGACGCCCACTTCGGCGACGAGCTTCACCGAAATGCGCGCTTTGGGGTTGACGTTCTTCAAGTCGTAAATCAACTGCGCGAGATCTTCGATGGAGTAGATATCGTGGTGCGGCGGCGGGGAAACCAAGCCGACGCCGGGGATGGAGTGCCGCACCTGCGCGATGACCTCATCCACTTTGTGACCGGGCAACTGGCCGCCTTCGCCGGGCTTGGCGCCTTGGGCGATCTTGATCTGCAACTCGTCGGCGTTCACCAGATAGTTGGTGGTGACGCCAAAGCGGCCCGATGCGACTTGCTTGATGGAACTACGGCGCCAATCGCCGTTTGCATCGCGTTGATAGCGCCGTTCGTCTTCCCCGCCCTCGCCGGTGTTGGAACGTCCGCCGATGCGGTTCATGGCGATTGCAAGCGTCTCGTGAGCTTCCTTGCTGATGGAGCCATAGGACATGGCGCCGGTGGCGAAGCGTTTGACGATTTCCGAGGCGGGCTCGACCTCCTCGACCGGAACCGGGCGGTCGGCCCAGCGGAAATCCATCAACCCGCGCAGCGTACACAACTGCCGGTTCTGCTCATTGATGGCGCGCGAGTACTCCTGGTAAGTGGCATAGCTTTCCTGCCGGACGGCATGCTGCAGCTTGCTGATGGAGACCGGGTTCAGCAGGTGGTATTCGCCGCGGGCGCGCCAGGCGTAGTTGCCGCCGACGTCGAGTTCCGTATCGGATTCGCCGACGGGAGCGAACGCATGTGCGTGTTTGCGGCGCGCTTCTTCGGCGAGCACATCCAGGCCGACTCCCTCAATGCGCGACGCGGTGCCGGTGAAGTATTTCTCCACCAGTTCTTTGTTCAGGCCGATGGCTTCGAATACCTGGGCTCCGCGATAGCTCTGCAACGTAGAGATGCCCATCTTCGAGAAGACCTTGAGCAACCCCTTGTTGATGCCCTTCTTGAAGTTCTTGAGCGCCTTATCGAACGTGACGCCTTCGGGCAGCAAACCCCGCAGGGCGAGGTTCTCCAGCGTCTCGATGGCGAGATACGGATTGACGGCGCTGGCGCCATATCCAATCAGCAGGCAGAAGTGCATCACTTCGCGGGGCTCGCCGGTTTCGAGGATGAGGCAGACCTGGGTGCGCGTGCCCTCGCGGACCAGGTGATTGTGAACTGCCGTGAGTGCGAGCAGACTCGGGATCGGCGCGGACTCTTCGTCGATGCCGCGGTCAGAGAGGATGAGAACGGTGTAGCCGCTCTTGATCTGCAAGGATGCGCGGCGGCACAACCCGGCGAGCGCCCGTTCCAGTTCTTTCGCGCCGCCATCGACGCGGTAGAGCATCGGCAGCGTGCAACTGAGGAAGTCGCCCCAGCTCAAGCGGCGCAACTTCTCGAGGTCGCGATTGGTGAGGATCGGGTGGTCGAGCTTGAGTGTGTGACAGTGCTGGGGCGTTTCGGCCAGAATGTTGCGCTCGGTACCGATGTAGCTGGTGAGCGACATGACCAGTTCTTCGCGAATCGGGTCGATGGGTGGGTTGGTCACCTGCGCGAACAACTGTTTGAAGTAGTTGAACAGCGGCTGAGGCTTGTCCGAGAGGCAGGCGAGAGGCGTGTCGGTGCCCATGGAGCCCACCGGTTCCTCGCCTTTTTCCGACATCGGAATCAGGATGTGTTTGATGTCTTCTTCGGTGTAGCCAAAGGCGCGCTGCCGCATGAGCACGGTGTCGTGGTCGGCGACATGCACGCGAGCGGGTTCGGGCAGCTTGTCGAGGCGGATCTGCTGCTCCTCGATCCACGAGGCATAGGGCTGGCGGGACCACAGACGTTGCTTGATCTCTTCATCGGGGATGATGCGCTTTTCGGACAGGTCGGCGAGCAGCATCTTGCCGGGCTGCAGGCGGCCCTTGTAGACGATATCCTCCGGCTTGATCGGCAGCACCCCGGTTTCCGAGGCCATAATCAACAGACCATCGCGCGTGACCACATAGCGCGCGGGACGCAATCCGTTGCGGTCGAGCGTGGCGCCGATCATTTTGCCGTCGGTGAAGGCTACGGCGGCGGGTCCATCCCAGGGCTCCATCAGCGAGGCGTGGTACTCGTAGAACGCGCGCTTGTCGGGGTGCATGGTCTGGTCCGCGTCCCATGCTTCGGGGATCAGCATCGCCATGACGTGGGGCAGCGAACGGCCGGATAGCGTCAACAATTCGACCACGTTGTCGAGCGTGGCGGAGTCGCTGCCGCCGGGCTGCACGATGGGCATCAGCTTCTTGATGTCGGCGCCCCAGACAGCGGCGTCGAGGATCGGCTGCCGCGCATGCATCCAGGCTGCGTTGCCTCTGACTGTGTTGATCTCGCCGTTGTGGCAGATATAGCGATAGGGGTGCGCGAGGTGCCAGGTGGGGAACGTGTTGGTGGAGAAGCGCTGGTGCACCATGCACAGCGCGCTGAGGCAATCCGGGTCGGATAGGTCGCCGTAGAAGCGCGCGATTTGCGGGGCGAGCAGCAGTCCTTTATAGACGATCGTCTTGCAGGAAAGCGACGGGATGTAGAAGAAGCCTTTGTCGCGGATGTCGGAGGCGGCGATCTCCGCTTCGGCGCGTTTGCGGATCAGGTAGAGCTTACGCTCCAGGGTGTCCTCATCCATGCCCGCGGCGTGACGGATGAAAATCTGCTCGATGTAGGGCTGCGAGGCGCGCGCGACGCGTCCGATAGCGTCGACGTCGACGGGTGTATCGCGCCAGCCGAGCAGTTCGAGGCCCTCTTCGCGCACGATGCGTTCGACAATGCCTTCGCAGGCGAGGCGCTGTTGCGGCTCAACCGGGAGGAACACTACTCCGGCGCCATATTCGCCGCGCGGCGGCAAGGTGATGCCGAGCTTGGCGCATTCCTTCACGAAGAACTCGTGCGGCATCTGGATGAGCAAGCCGGCGCCATCGCCGGTTTCCGGATCGCAGCCGCAGGCGCCGCGGTGGGTAAGGTTAAGGAGAACCTGGATGCCTTTGAGGATGATGTCGTGGGAACGTTCGCCGTTGATATTGGCGACAAAGCCAATGCCACAGGCGTCACGCTCGTTGCGTGGATCATACAGTCCCTGCGGGGCGGGAAGGCCGCGCGAGTCTGACTG
>Ga0073934_10011950_pt1 | contig 10361 bp, 7 predicted proteins | sample LarsenN4metaG_FD_76834 | JGI IMG/M metagenome (GOLD analysis project Ga0073934, IMG submission 76834) | Hot spring sediment bacterial and archeal communities from British Columbia, Canada, to study Microbial Dark Matter (Phase II) - Larsen... ... | reverse complement strand
CCCGCTCTTTTCCGATCAAGGCCTGAGGAGAGTTAGGAGGTATTTCGGCAGTTCCAGTTTTCCTCCGGTTTGACGGCAAGGGAAAGAGCGGGGAACCCCAGGCTGGATGATCTGAATCCCTTCAGGATTCGGGATTGCGCAAACCAAACGCATTGTCGCCCGTTGGGATTCGGAACCGCGCAGACGGAACGATTTGAATCGATGAGATTCGGGAACGCATCCTGGAAGGACGCCGGGGTTCCCTCAAAGCTTGGGCCAGGGGCGATTCACCCTCCGAACAGGAGTGAGCAGGAGGAGAGGAACAACGCAATCACCCAGATCACGATGACAGCGTTTGTCTGGCTCAAGCCAAGTCGCACGAGCCGATGGGAGAGGTGATTGGTGTCGCCGTGGTAGAACGGCTTGCCCAGACGCCACCGGAGGATGACCACCCAGACCAGGTCGACCAGGGGCACGCCCAGAACAAACAGCGGAGTGAGAACCGCCAGCCGGTTTGGGTGCTCCGGCGTGTGGAAGTGCGGCAGGATTGCCAGGACCGCAAGCAGATAGCCCACGAGGTGGCTGCCGCCGTCGCCCAGAAAAACCTTGGCCCGAGGGAAGTTGTATGGGAGGAAACCGAGCAGGGCTCCGGTCGTCAGGAAGGCCAAAAGGGCGACGAGATACTGGCCGTGGAAGGCGGCAATACCCCCGAATGTCGCCGCGGCGATAAAACCCAGCCCGCCGCAGAGGCCATTCATATTGTCCATGAAGTTGAAGGCGTTGATCACCGTGAGTATCCACAGGACACTGACGACCAGGCTGAAGAGGGCGCTGGGCACGAACAGAGTGATGCGGACCCCACAAGCGGCTACCAGCAAGGCAACGAGGAGCTGTCCGCCGAATTTCGGCAACGGTTTGAGTTCGAATCTGTCGTCGAGACAGCCCACGAGCAGCATGCCGAGCGCCCCGGCGAGAATGCCGGTCAGTTCGCGAGCGCGGCGCCCGAAGCCGTAGTTCAGGGCGAAGGCCGAGTTCGGATCCAGCAGGGGGTGGGAGATTCCTTCGGAATTCGTCGATGTGAGGGTGAGCCACACCCACGCGGTGAGAAGTGGCGCGATCAGTCCGGTGGCGACCGCCAGGCCGCCGGCCAGGGGAATCGGCGTGTGGTGGATTTTCCGGTGTCCGGGGTCATCAACGAGATTGATGCGCCGGCAAAGGATGCGCCAGAGGGGCAGGCTGCAGGCAGTCGCCATGAACGCGCCAACAAAGGCCAGTAGATACGTTGTGGACGACAAAGTCATTGGTCTGATGGTTCTCCCTGCGGCGTCAGGCGTGCGGCCGCAAGTTCATGGTACAATTCAGCGATGCGCCGGACCATCTCGTCCACCCTGAACATTTGGGCCGCCAATGAACGGCCGGCCGCTCCCAACCGCTCGCGCAAGACCGCGTCACCCGCCAGAGCCAGGATGGCAGAGGTCAGTTGCCGGGTGTCGCCGCTTGGGATGAGGAGCCCGGTCTGGTTATGGAGACACACCTCGCCGGCGCCATCGCAATCCCACGAAACCACCGGCTTGCCCGCTGCCATGGCCTGGGGCAGCGCTCGAGGCAAACCCTCGCGCACCGAGAGGTGGACCAGGATATCCATAATTCCGACATAGGCAGGAACCCGCTCCGGCGGGACGAGTCCCGCGAACACCACCTGCTTTGAAAGCGCGAGTTTCTGGACCAGCTTCTCGAATTTTTCCCGCCAGGCGCCGTCCCCCACCAGCAGGAACTTGATTCTTGGATTCTCCCGCACGAGAGACGGCGCGATTCCAAACAGCGTTTCGTGCCCTTTGAGGGTGAAGAGGCGGGCGATCTTGCCGATCACGATGTCCTCCGTTGAGAGGCCAAGTTGAGCGCGAAACGCGGGGTCGTTTCGACTGGCGAGAAACGGCTCGAGGTGGAACCCGCTGTAGATCGTGGTGTAATCGCCGGGCCGCCGTATGCCCGCCGCCAGGTACTGCTCCCTCATGGCGTTCGCCACGGCGATGAAGCGATTGGTGACCCGCGCCGCGTGTCGTTCGGCGGCGCGGAACAACGTGTTGGCCGCGAATCCCTGGAAGGGTCCAAACGAAGGACCATGGATTGTGTGAACGATGAGGGGAACGCCAGCTCGCGCGGCCGCGAGGCGCCCAAGGATGCCGGCCTTCCCACTATGCGTATGGACGAGGTCGGGACGCACTCTTGCGAAATGATGGCACAAAGCGCGGTAGGCCCGCAGGTCGTGCCACGGGCGCAGCGGCCGGACCAGGTCCGGGATGATGTGGAGCAATCCCGAGTCCTTGAGGGTATGCTCAAGCGATCCCTCAGGGCCGCTCGCAGGCCCCGAGATGAGCTCCACGCGGAATTCCGGCCGGGCCGCCAGGCCAAGCACAGTGCTGATCGTATTCTCCTGCGCGCCGCCGACAATCAGCCGGGTGATAACATGGGACACACGCATGCCGAGGGCTCAAGGGCGCCCGGCTTTCAGCTCATCGAGGCGCTTCTGAAGATTCTTCGCCTCGTCGGTGTTAGTCGGGGCGAGCTGCAGGTAACGTTCGGCGCTGAGGATGGCCGCGTTGGTGTCCTTGCGCTGGAAGGCGATTTCCGCGAGCCCATAGTGAATCTGGGGGGCGGATTCGTAGCGAGGGAGCAGGGCCCGGTAGTCGGCGGCGGCGGCGTCGAGGTCCCCGGCTTGCAGATTCGCGATCGCGCGGTTGAACATCGCGGAGTCGAGCACTTCAACGTCGTTGGTCACGAGGGAGATCGCGCGCGAAAGCGGCCCGATCGCCTCTTTGAATTGGCCGGCCTGGATGTGGGCATATCCCTGGTTGACCAGGGTGCTGGCGTCGTCCGGGCTGAGCTTGAGCCGGCGGTCGATCCATTTCAGCGCCTCCGGGAAGAACTTGTAGCGAAGGAACAAAGTAACAGCACTGTCCAGCGTCTTGGGGTCGGAGGGATTGGCGGCCGCAAGTTCGGCAAAGACCGCGGCCGCCTTATCCGGTTCGCGCCGGCTCAAGTAGGCGGAAGCTTCGGCAATTCCAAGCCCCAGCCGGTTGGTCTGGCGAATCACCGGGTCGCTGTGGACCTTCAGTTGCTCGATTATTTCCAGCGCTTCATTGGGCATGTTTCCCACAACGAACATGCCGGCGAGTTCGAGCCCGGCGGCCACGTGCCCCGGATAGAGCGAAACCGCGCGATGAAACTGCTGCCCGGCCTGCCGGAACAAATTTGCTTCCGCGAACTGCACGCCCTGGCTGTAGCAGAAACCAGGCTCGTCGTAGGGGCCGCATTCGCGCAACACGTCCTCCCAGGTGCGGTATTTGCCGAACTCCCGATCGAGGTGCTTGCCAAGCGGAAGCGGGGTCTTGGAACCTTTGTTACGCTGTTGGTTGTACTCGGAGTTGATTCGGGCCGCGACGTTGTCCTCGTTGAGCTGTTGGGCGAGAGCGAAGATCTCACCCGCTTCGGCAAAGATTTCGTGGCGCTGCAGTTGGGTGCCCCAGTAGTTCAGTGACTTGGAAAACTGCCTTCCCAGGGCCACCGTGTCGGGAGGAGCTTCCAGCTTCAGATGCAGGGATTCAAAAAGCCGGGAGAGCGGACCCGGGTTGCGCCGGGAGCTGCCGCCTTCCAGCGCGGTCAGGAGGCGAGCGAGCGTCTGTTCCCGCATGGCAGCCCAAAACTGCTGGTTGGCGCCGATGATCTCCTGGGACAGTTTTGGCGCCAGCACAGCGCCTTGCGCATAGAAATTGAGCTTCTGGATCAGGCCGTGCGGCTCGGGGTAGAATGCCTCGAAGTAATAGCCGAAACTCGGGTGCAAATAGAAGACGGAATGGCTTGCGGCCAGTTGTGCCAGTATCTGGATCAGTTGAACGTCCTGGACCGACCCGGAGCGATCCAGGGTCACCTCCTTTGGCCAGAGTTGCGGGTGGCGCCGGTGCAGCCAGGCGTGAGCGTTGGGGTTGCGCAGCGACAGACTGTCGGCAAAGATGTAATTCGTCGCTTTTGGCTCGCGCACCAGCGCGGCCCGAACGAGGACCATCCGGCGGACGTCGTCGGAAAGAATAATACTCGGGGCCGGCGGCAAATCTTTCACCATCGCGTCCGCGAACTCGCGCAGTAACGGCCCGTTGGCGACCCGGATCCGGGGCAGGTTGGTGGCGAGCAGGATCGCGGGAGAAATGACGATAATGGCCCACGCAACCACGGTGAGAGCCTTCGAGAGAAGCACATTTTGCGGGGCATGATACCGGCCGGACCGGCTGGAGCGTCGCGGCCCAAACACCAACAGCAGGTAGCCGGAGAAGTAGCCGATCGCCAGCGCCCCAAGAAAGTAGAAGGACAGGAAAGGAATCCCGAGCTGCTGGTTGCGGGGGCTGACCTGGGGATCCAGGGCAATCCAGATGCAGGCCAGGAGCATGAATAGATGAACCACGTGAAAGATGAACCGCGCCAGCACGGTCCCGGTGCGGCTGGTGTCGCCAAAGTAAGACGACCAGCGGATACCCATAAAGAAAACGGGCAGCAGGGAGGTAAAGCTGAGCACGGCGAGCACCTGTTTCTGCCCCCACAGCTCCTGCAGGATGTAACGTTGTGACCCCAGGTTGGCCTTGAACGCCGCCCAGAAGGGAAAGCTCGGCGTGTGGATAAACCCATAGACCACGGGCAGGAGGAAATAGAACAGCAACCCGGCCGTGCCCCAGGCGAACATCCGCAGCAGGAACCGGGCGTTGAAGAAGGACATCCCGCGAATCCAGATGAGCGCGATGATGAACAGGGGGAAGTAGCCGATCATTGCCCAATCGTTGGTCATCGCCATTCCCATGACCAGCGAGGCCCGCGTGAGCCAGGTTTCCCGCTCGTCGATGCGGTATTCCAACACACAACGGACAACATACGCGAACAGGAGCAGGTCGAACATGTGGCCGGACGCGGACCACGGCGGGGAAGTCATCGAGGAGGTGGCATTTTCCCAAAAGGAGATCTGGAGGCCGCAGATCAGAACGGCTAATAACGGCGGCACCCAGCGGGCGGGAATCGAGAGAAGCGCGAACTCGCCACGCTCCCTTTCCCGCTGCGCCACGGTGCGGTCGTGCGGCAGCAGACTCACGCAGCGGTAAAGCAGGGCCAGGACCAGGGCGGCACAAACCGCGGCGAAGATGTTGAGCGCAATGGGCAACGAGGCTTCGGGCAGCCACCGCAGCGGGTAGGTGACCACCAGGTAGAGGGGAGCCGAGAGTTCCAATTGCCATGTCCAGCCGGAAAGTTTGGCCAGGTGCGGCAGGCTGCCAAAAGACACCCAATGGTTGAGAGTAACTAGATATAGCAGCAGCGCCCCGGCGGCGACCAGCCAGGGAACGGCGCCTGATGGCAACTCGACCGGTCTGCCGGATTCACGTTCGGTACTCATGTGGCTCGGGAGAGTTGAATGAATGCTCATGGGGTTGGCAAGTCTAGTTTCGCTGCTCCGCCGTGGCGCAGATCCGCCACGCACTCGACGTGCGCCGTTTGTGGAAACATATCCAAGGGCCTGACCGCCGACACTTTAAAGACACCTGCTGCCGACAAAATGTTCAAGTCACGGGCCATCGTCGCCGGGTGGCAGGAGACGTAGATGAGCTGCCGCGGAGGTTGGGACCGGAGCATCTCAATGGTGGAAGGGTGGCACCCTTTCCGGGGGGGATCCAACAGGACAGTCGAGGTTTCTGCCGGGAACCGGCTGAGCACGCGAGGCAGCACTTCTTCCGTGGCGCCGGCGATAAACTGCCCATTGGCGGCGCGCCGGTTGGCGGCATTCCTCCGGGCAGCCTGGATCGCCAGCCGGTCCAGTTCGATGCCCGTGAATCGTTCCACCGTGTCCGCCAGTTCCAGGCTGAAGAAACCCACCCCGCAATAAAGGTCGAGCAGGTGCGTGGTTCCGGCAGCTTTCAGAAACTCCCGGACAACCCGCACCAATTCGGGCAGCAAAGCGAAGTTATTCTGAAAAAATGAATCCGGTGGCACCTCCCATCCCGGCGGAGGAATCCGCAAGACCACCTTCAGATCCCCTTTGGGCGGTGGGTGTGCCCGGACATAAGCGATCTGTTCGTTGATACCCGGTTCGGAAATCATGCATTCGGTGATGTCCACCACCAGCCGGCTGTCGTGCCGAATGAAACCGAGGTTCAAACCCTGTTTGAACTTGTCCCACTGGCTCCGGATCATGATCCGGTTGCGATATCCGTAGGGTTTTGGACACGGGATTATCGGCCCCACGATTTCGGGACTGATCCCGCCAACCCGCTGAAACAGGTCGCGGACCTGCTTGTGCTTGGCCCTTAATTGAGCCTCGTAGGCCATGTGCTGATACTGGCAGCCGCCGCAGGCACCGAAGTACCGGCACGCGGGCGTGACCCGGTCCGGAGAAGGCTCGAGAATCTGAACAAGCTGCGCCCGGCCGAAGCGTTTGCGGGTCTCGGTGATCCGGACAAGCGCGAGATCCCCCAGGCAGGTAAACGGCACAAAGACGACGAAATCACCCGCCCGGCCAACCCCTTCGCCGCCAAAAGCGATGTCTTCAATTCGCAGCGTTAATTCCTGGCCGGCCTCGGGCGTCACGGGTGCAGCTTGCTCCTTGGACGGTGTCAGATCCGCCACCCTTTGCGGTATTCGTGGTGAATGAACTCGTCTGCCTCCGCGCAACCTCGGGCGCGCAGTCTGGCGGAGTCCCAGCGCAGTTTGCACCCGGCGCGGAAAGCGACATTGCCCAGAAGGACGGTTTCCGTCAGGGCGCCCGAGTATTGGAAGTTGCAGCTGGTCGGTTCCCCGGTTTTGCAGGCCTGTGCCCATTCCTTGTAGTGTCCAATCGAATTCGGAATGAACGGGGCGGGCCTGGCGAAATCCTTGAACTTTTCTTCGGGCAACAGCAAATGACGGCTGTAATCCGCCAGGAGTTGGCCTTTGTTGCCGAGAAAGAGCACGCCGCTTTTCCACGCACGGGCCAGTTCAGGTGCCAAAACCTGAGGGGGCGGCTGTTTGCCACCATGGTACCAGGTGAGATCAACCGCCGGCAAATCGGCGCGAGCGGGGTAGCTGTATCTGACAATCAGCCACGGCGGAACGGACTCAAGCTCCGGAGGCGGACCTGCCAATACTTCCACCGAGAGGGGTGTGTTCAGCCCCAGGGCCCAATGGGGGAGATCCAGGTAATGGCAGCCAAAATCGGCCAGCGCGCCTCCTCCAAAGGCCCACCAATTGCGCCAGCTTCCCGGCAGATAATCGGGGCTGTACGGCCGGAAAGGCACCGGGCCAAGCCAGAGGTCGTAGTTCAAGTGGTCCGGGACCGGCGGGAAGTTTTCCGGCAGGCGTTTGTGACCGTAGCTGGCATCGACCCAGACATGAACTTCCTCCACGGGTCCGATTGCGCCCGAATGGATCAGTTCGACGACACGGCGGTAATTGTTCCCGCCATGGATTTGCGTTCCGATTTGCGTGACCCGCCGCGTTTGCCGCGCCGTTTCCATCACGATTCGGCATTCTGAAACCGTTCGCGTCAGCGGTTTCTCGCAATACACATGTCGGCCACTGCGCAGCGCCGCCACCGTGGCCACCGCGTGCGTGTGATCCGGGGTCGCCACCAGCACCGCGTCAATGTCACCTTGGTCCAGAAGGCGGCGGAAATCAGAGTATTTTTTTGCGGAAGGATGGCGTGCGGCGGCGGCGGCGAGCCGCGTTTCATCGATGTCGCACAGGGCGACAATGTTCTCGGATTCGAGCTGGCTCATGTCGTAGGCGCCTTGTCCGGCGACCCCCACTACACCCACGTTCAGTTTGTCATTCGGGGAGAGCTTTCTTCCGGCGCCGAACGCAACGCGTCCGAGAATGACTCCGGAAGTGCATAGCAGCGAGTGCCGCAGAAAACGACGTCGTGAGAGGCCGGTCATGGAGCCATTGGGCAGAAGAGAGACCTCGATGTCAAGCGAACGGCGAGGGATCGGGGGGATCGGGCGATCTGGGGTATATGCCCTATACTAATGCGAACCGCGTTTTTGTAGAAGTAAAGCAGCCAACAGATTCTCAGCCGCCATCCAGGGAGGGGCGGCTTTTTTATTGTCAGAGAGTTGCGGTTCCTGGTTGACGAAGTTCACACTCCTTGGCCGTCAACCTTCCGGGAATCTCTCAACTCCTGTTCCTCAGCTTCAGTTTCGTTTCTGCCTGAAGTTCCTCCAACTCCGGGCGGAGCGCTTCCTTTGCCTCCCGGGTCATGCGATCAATGAAGAGGATGCCGTGGAGATGGTCGGTTTCGTGCTGGACCGCCCGGGAAAGCAGGCCGCCGCACCGGAACTGGAGTGCGTTGCCGTCGCGGTCGAGAGCTTTGACGTCGATCACGTCTGGGCGGGTGATATCTGCGTAGATCTCAGGGAAACTGAGGCATCCCTCGGGGCCGGCGACGGGATCGCCAATGAAAGTGATTTCCGGGTTGATCAGCACTAACGGCATGAACGTGGTTACGTCGGCGGGGCGGCCTTGCAGCTCCAGTGAAGACGGGCGATCGGTGACTCCGCGCACGTCGATGACTGTAAGCTGAATCGCCTGACCGACCTGCTGTGCGGCAAGCCCGATGCCGCGGGCGGCATACATTGTCTCGAACATGTCGGCGATGAGTTGGCCGATGGCGGGTGTGACCGCCTCGATGCGCGCACCTTTTTGGCGCAGGACCGGCGTGCCGTATTTTACGACTTCAAGCAGCATGTTCGCTCTTCAACTCGCGGCGGGTGGCCGCCATCGCACTCTACTCCATCGGTTCGCAGAATCCATCCGACCGTTTGTTCAGCAATTCTCATTCTGGCCTGTGTGGGGCAGACCTCCGGTCTGCCGGTTGGCGGAGTCTCCGACTCCGCGCCGGACCGGAGGTCCCTGCCACCGGCAGACCGGAGGTCTGCCCCACTGGGTAGTCCAAGGCCAGGAATCGCCGGCTTCTGTTTTCGCGACGGCACTGCCTTGCCAGGGCGGGCCTAGGCCGGCCAGTTTCGCAGCATTCCCGCCAGGTCTGAAATGCTCGGACTGCTGCCGGTGCGCACATAATAACCGCTGGTGGTGACACCCGCCAGGAGACACAGTTGCGTGGGCATTCCGAGCAGTTTGCCCAGGCAGAATCCGGAGTTAAAGTGGTCGCCGGCGCCGGTGGTGATCTTGGGTTTGGGCGTGAAGGGGCCTTCGACAAGGCTGAGGCCGTCCGGGCCAGAGGCCAGCGCGAACGCGGTGGGATGCACGACCAGCGTTTCCACCGGGACCCGGGAATGGATCTCCCGGCAAAGGCGTTTCAATCCCTCAGGTGAGCGGTCCTTGGTGTCCAATCCCAGGTTCACGCCGATTTCATGGCTTTCCTTTTCGTTCAGTCCAAGGATAACGTCGAAGTGCTTCTGGAACTCGGCGATGAGCTTCAGAGCCTGCGAGATGTCGGAAGCGGTGCGTTTTTCCGGATCCGCCAGATCCACAAACATTTTGCGTCGCGGCCCTTTCATTTGAGGGCAGCTTTCCCGGAGCACCGCGGACCAGATGTCGCTCATGTACGTGAGCATGGTCCAGTTCACGAACCCGACGAGGTCGGCGCTTCCGAATTTCGCGTTGAAATTGTCCAGCCCGAAGCGCGCCTTGATGTTCTCCCAGTTCATCTGCTTCAGCGACTGGTGCTTGCCGAGCATGACCTTTCCGTCCTCGAACTCCAGAGCATCGGTGTAGCCGGGTTCGGCGATGGAATGCACCTCGGCTCGTTTGGCAAAATCGGCGAATACGGGGTGGAGGTTCGGGTATCCCAAAATGCCAAGGTAGGTCACTTTCAGCCCGAAGCTGGCGAGGGCGTTGGCCATGATCGGGCCATTGCCTCCGAGCTTGGTCAATTGGCTGACCAACTCGATGTTCGTGCTCTTCCCGGCAGCCGCGGCCAGACGATCGGCCAGTTGCGCGATGGTTTTCAACCGGGTGTATTTCTCCGCGCTCTCGCGTGTGCCGACGACATGCAGAATGTCATCGACAAACCCGTCCAGCCCGACGAAAGCGGTCATTCTGGACGCGCGGTCAATCGCCCCGGTCAGGGCGGCGGCGCATTGTTCACGGAGTTGCGGGGTGCTCATGAGTGGTTGTTAGTTCGTAATGTAATGGCGGTGCAAAGCACAAAGGCCTGGTTCTCGTCTTTCGAGGAAGCCTAGAGCGCGGGTTTTAATAGGGACAGTTGGCTGCTGAGTCAAGCCGTTTTGCGGCAAGGGGAACATGAGCATACATGAGCATGTGAGCCTGTGCTGGCAAACGCACTGCATCCGCACCCGCGTTCCTTGCAGAACAGACCGCGGCTGTGAATCGCTGAAGGCCTGGTCAGTCCGAAT